>Ga0308157_10000561_pt1 | contig 116153 bp, 105 predicted proteins | sample PhyBR1_FD_201035 | JGI IMG/M metagenome (GOLD analysis project Ga0308157, IMG submission 201035) | Phyllosphere microbial communities from UC Gill Tract Community Farm, Albany, California, United States - DLSLB.R1 | ecosystem: Host-associated > Plants > Phyllosphere > Unclassified | place... | reverse complement strand
CACGATCTCGTCGCTCGTGAACTTCGGCGCGCTGTTCGGCTTCATGCTCCTGCACGTGTCCGTCTTCGTGCACCACGTCGTCAAGGGGAAGTCGCGCAACTGGCTGCTGCACCTGGTCGTGCCGCTGGTCGGGTTCCTGATCATCGGGTACGTCCTGCTGAACGCCGCGGTCGAGGCGAAGGTCGGCGGGATCATCTGGCTGATCGTCGGCGCGGCCGTGTTCCTGTACTACCGACGCACCGGCCGCTCCACCGAGGTGGGCTCCGAAGCAGAACCGACGACGGAGGACGCACGATGACCCCGGACCACTTCCTGCCGAACACCCTCGGCCGCCCCGGGTTCTCGGCCGACCGGGAGCCCGTGCTGCGGGTCCGCCCCGGCACCGGCGAGACCATCGGCTTCGAGACCACCGACGCCGTCTACGCCGAACTCGACCAGCACCACGACATGGCGCAGCTGCAGGCACCGATCAACCCGGTGACCGGCCCGGTGTTCGTCGAGGGGGCGGAACCCGGCGACACCCTCGTGGTGACCATCCACGCCATCGAGCTGACCACGCACGGGTGGTCCGTTTCCCTGCCCGGCTCCGGGGCCCTGCAGCACGTGATGGGTGACCGGGTCTTCGCCCGCCGCTGCCCGATCGCGGACGGCACGGTGCAGGTGTCCGACCGGCACCGGTTCCCCGTCCGGCCGATGATCGGGTGCGTCGGGACGGCCCCGGCCGAGGGCGAGAACTCGACGATCATGCCGGCCTACCCCGAGGGCGGCAACATGGACGTCACCGAGGCCCGCCCCGGCTCGACCGTGTCCCTGCCCGTCCGGGTCCCCGGTGCGCTGCTGTCGATCGGCGACATCCACGCGCTCATGGCCGAGGGCGAGTCGTCGTTCGTCGCCATCGAGGCCCAGGGCACCGCGATCGTCTCCGTCGACCTGGTCAAGGGCGGCCCGGTGCTCCGCGCACCCCGCATCGAGACCGCCGACGACTGGCTGTTCGTCGGCCTCGGCGACCCCGTGCAGGAGAGCGTCCGCCGCGGGTACGAGGACGCCTTCGCGTTCCTCGTCGACGAGCACGGCTGGACCCCCGAGGACGCCTACGCGGTGCTCAGCGCGGTCGGTGACTCGAAGCTCGGCGGGCCGACCGGCTCCACCGCCCCGGACCCGTTGCACCCCTTCGCCGCCGTCGGTGCGGTCACCCTGCACCGGGTGCCGAAGGCGGTGCTGTGAGGGTTCGCTGAGGGTGACGACCCCTTCGTGAGCAGAAATGGTCGGGTGCCGAACGGCGACCCGACCATTTCTGCTCACGAAGCGCACCAACCGCACGACGCTCGCGCCGCCCACCGGGAACCTGCACAGGCATGTGCACGATGATGGGCGCATGCACGACACCATCCGCTACGTCGCGATCGGCGACAGCTTCTCGGAGGGCATCGGCGACGCCGGACCCGCTCCGTTCCCCGGCTGGACCGGACGACTCGCGAGCGCGATGGCGGGAGCCTCGGACGCCCACGTCTCGTACGCGAACCTCGCGGTGCGCGGCCGACTGCTCGCCGGGGTCCTCGACGGTCAACTCGAGGCCGCCCTCGCGCTCGACCCGGCGCCGACCCTGATCACCTTCTGCGCCGGCGGCAACGACCTGCTGCGCCCGCGCTTCGAGGTGGACGCACTGATCGGGCAGGTCGAGGCCGCCGCCGACCGCGTCGAGGCCACCGGGGCGCGCCTGGCACTCCTCAGCCCGGCCGACCCGAGCGCCCGCCTGCCCCTCGGTTCCCTGATCAACCGCCGCGGTGACGCCTGGGCCGAGGCGCTCGGCACCCTCGCCCGACGCCGTGGCCTGCCGTTCGTCGACGTCTCCCGCGACCCGCACCTGCGTCGTGCGGAGTTCTGGTCGGACGACCGGCTGCACATGAACGCCACCGGGCACCAGCGCGTCGCGGACCTGGCGCTGCACGCGGTCCTGGACGGCCCCGCGCCGGTCGAGCCCGCGGACCCCGGTGCCGCCCGGACCCGTCTGGGCGAGGAACTCCGCTACTACCGCGAGTACGTCCTGCCGTGGGTCCAGCGCCGGATCACCCGCACGTCGTCCGGCGACGGGCGCTCGGCGACCTACCCGACGTGGACGCCGGTGCGCGGACGGGACGCGTAACCAGCGTCAACCCGCGGAGCCAGCGTCGGCCAGGTCAGCCCGCGACGTACACGCGGGTGGTGACCCCGCTCAGCGCGTGCGCGAACTCGTCACCCGTCGCCACGAAGCCGCCCGCCTCGTACAGCCGCACCGCCCGGTCGTTGTCGCCGAGCACGTGCAGCACGACGCGGGGGTGTCCGGCAGCCCGGGCGTCGTGCACCGCCTCGGACAGCAGCGACCGTCCGACCCCGCGGGCCTGCACCCCGGGGCGCACCGCGAGCAACGACAGGTAGGCGGCGTCCGCCGGGTCCGTCGACCGACCGGTGCCCGGTGCCGTCACGAGCACGAAGCCGTCGACCGCACCGTCCGGGCCGGGAGCCACCAGCCAGGCGACGTGCTCCGCCGCGAACTTCTGCCGCGCGCGCTCCCGCACCGCCGGGTCCTCGGCGGCACCGTCACGGGCAGCCACGGCAGCGGCCCACAGGTCGATGCAGGTGTCGGTCTCGTCCGGGGTCGCAGGACGCACGACCACGGACGACTCGATCACCCGATCAGCCTACGACCGCCCGGCTCCCGATCCTGAACGACGCCCCACGGTGCTCGTCGGGCAGCCGGTCCCCGCGGCCGTGCAGCTTCTGGCGGAGCGACCCCGGCTCGTACTCCTCCGGGTAGGCCCCACGGGCACGGAGCTCCGGGATCACGAACTCGATGACGTCCTCCCACGTGCCCGGGGTCACCGCGTACGCCAGGTTGAAGCCGTCGACGTCGGTCAGCTCCTGGATCTCCTGCAGCCGGTCGGCGATCGTCGCTCCCCCGCCGACCGCCACCGGGCCGAGCCCTCCGATCGCCGTCTGCCGCGCCAGGTCACGGATCGTCCACTTCGACCCGTCCTCCCCCGTCGCCGCCGCGATGTTCGCCGCCGCCGACTGGATCGCGTTCGACTCGACGTCGCCGAGGGGCTGGTCCGGGTCCCACTGCGACAGGTCGACGCCCATCCAGCCGGAGTTGAGCACCAGCGCGCCGAGCTCCGACGCGTACGACAGGTAGTCCTCGTACTTCGCCTGGGCCAGTTCGTCGGTGGCGTCCGTGATCACGGTGAGCAACGTGTAGACGCGGGCGGCGTACCGGTCACGACCAGCTGCCTCCAGGGCGTCCCGGACCTTCGCGACGGTCGACGCGAGCTGCTCGACGGTCGGTGCGCCCACGAAGACCGCTTCCGCGTTCTCCGCGGCGAAGCGGATGCCGCGCGGTGACGCGCCCGCCTGGTAGATGACGGGCGTGCGCTGCACCGACGGTTCGGACAGGTGGATGCCGGGCACGTCGAAGTGCGTGCCGTGGTGCTCGATCGGGTGCACCTTCGCCGGATCCGTGAAGACGCCGGCTTCGCGGTCGGCGACGACGGCGTCGTCCTCCCACGAGCCCTCCCACAGCTTGTAGAGGACCTCGAGGTACTCGTCCGCCACGTCGTACCGGTCGTCGTGCGACAGCTGGTCGGTCTGGCCCATGTTCCGCGCGGCACTCGGCAGGTACCCGGTGACGACGTTCCAGCCGACCCGCCCCTTGGTCAGGTGGTCGAGCGTCGACATGCGTCGGGCGAACGGGTACGGGTGCTCGTACGCGGTGCCGGCCGTGATGCCGAAGCCCAGGTGCTCGGTCACCGACGCCATCGCCGACACGAGCAGGATCGGGTCGTTCACCGGCACCTGCGACCCGGTGCGGAGCGCGGCCTCGTTCGAGCCGCCGTACACGTCGTAGGTGCCGAGGACGTCGGCGATGAAGATGCCGTCGAACGCCCCGCCCTCGAGCGTCTTCGCCAGGTCCGTCCAGTAGGTCAGGTCGCGGTAGTCCCGCGATCGGTCGCGGGGGTGCCGCCACAGTCCGGAGGACTGGTGCGCGACGCAGTTCATGTCGAACGCGTTGAAGCGGATCTGCCGGTGCTCGCTGCTGGTGGTCACGGGTCGAGACGCTACGTCGGACACCTGCGACCGTCACGGATCGTGACGAAGCGTGACGGTCGGCTCCGGCACCGGCCTGGAGGCCCGCCCCGCGTCCGCCACGACACCCGCCCCGGGCGCCTGGCCGGTTCCCGGGCTCAGGCGCGGTCGTGGAGCGTGACGTGGTAGCCGTCGGGGTCGGCGAACGTGAACGTCCGACCGAAGGGACCGTCGATCGGCGCCGAGACGATGCGGTGGCCGCCGGTGACCAGCGCGTCGTGGATCGCCTGCACGTCCGTCGCGTGCAGCCAGACCGCGGCGCCGACGCCGGGCTGCGCCACCGCGTCGAGGTCCGTGCCGGGCACCAGGTCGCGCAGGGCGAAGGCGATCGGCGTGGTCTCGAACACGACGGCGTGCGGCGGGCCAGCCTGCGAGCGGACGAGGCCGAGGTAGCGCTCGTAGAACGCCTGCGAGGCGTCGAGGTCGCGGGTCTGCAGGGAGATGAAGTCGGGGCCTGTGACGGGCATGTGGTGCTCCTCGGGTTCGTGTCAGTCTTCTGACACAGGACAAGCTATGTCAGACTACTGACATGCGTCAAGACGACACCGGCATCCACCTCGAGACGTCGATCGGCTACCTGCTGAAGGAGACCGCGAGCGCCCTCCGGGCGTCGATGGAGGCCGTGCTGCGCCCGCTCTGCATGACGGTGACGCACTACTCCTGCCTCGAACTGCTCGCGCAGCGCCCCGGCCTGTCGAACTCCGAGCTCGCGCGCGGCACGTTCGTGACCCGGCAGTCGATGAACGTGCTGCTGCAGACCCTGGAGCGGGACGGCTTCGTCACCCGTGCCACCGAACCGTCGGTCGGCAAGGCGCTCCCCACGCAGCTGACCGACAGCGGGCGACGGAGCCTGGCGCAGGCGAGTGCGGCGATCCGCGGGGTCGAGCAGCGGATGCTCGCCGATCTGAGCGCGGACCAGCAGACCGAGGCGCGTCAGATCCTGCGGAGCATGGTGACGTCGCTCCGCAGTCAGGGCGCGTAGCGCACCGAAGCGGCGTCCTTCGGTGCGTACCGATCCTCGAAGTCACGCTCGTTGGGGACCCACACATCTCGCCAGAGCGCATCGTGCCTGCGCCCGAGCGCACGATCACGAGCCGTGCCCCGACGCACCGCCGTGTCGAGGTCGACGTCACACCAGATGCTGACGTCGAGGTGCGGGAGCGCGTCGGGGTGGAAGAGTCCGATCAGGTCGACGACCAGGACGTCCGTCCGCGGCAGCGGCTCGGCCGGGCCGAGGGCTCGCACCGACCAATCGAACCGCTGGAACGTGCTCGCCCGACCGGCTCGGTGCGGTTCGAGCACCGACGACACCAGACGGGGACGATCGACGCCGTCCCAGTCGGCCGACCGCTGATGGGACCGAACGGGGTCGAGGAAGTCGTCACCGCGGATGCGGACCGCGCCGGGGAGCCCCTCGACGAGGGTGCGCGTCAGCGTCGACTTGCCGGATCCGCAGTAGCCGGAGACACCGACGACGATCGGTGCACCGGCCGAGGCGCGGCGGGACGCGACAAGGTCGATGACGCCGTCGCGGTCCATCGGGCAAGCGTACGAGGTCGATGACCGGGCGCCGGGGTTCATAGGCTGAGCGGATGGACGTCGCACTGCGGGACAGCACCACCGAGGACCTCGAGTGGCTCGTCGAGCTCCGGGCCGTGGTGCTGCGCGACGACCTGACACGCCTCGGGGTGTTCGACGAGACGCGCGTCCGACAGCGCCTCCGCGACGCGTTCCAGCCGCAGCTGACCCGCATCGTCGTGGTCGACGGCCGCGACGTCGGGTCGATCACCGTGCGGGTCGAGGACGACGTCCGCTGGGTCGAGCACTTCTACCTCGCGCCCGACGTCCAGGGCCGTGGAGTCGGGTCGACCGTGCTGCGCGCCGTCCTCGACCAGCCCCACGACGGCCCGACGCGGCTCAACGTGCTGGTGGGCAGCCCGGCTCGCCGACTCTACGAACGACACGGCTTCGTGCTCGACACCGAGGACGGCGTCGACGTGTTCATGACGCTGCGGGCCGCCGATCGAGCACCCCACGGAGTGCACTGAGCTGCTCGTCGACCACGTCGGCCATCCGGCGCTCGGACGGTCCGGTGAGCCAGGCCTCGAGGGCCAGGTGGAACAGCATCACGGTCGTCTCGGCGATGACCGCTGCCTCGGACGGATCGAGCCCGCGGTGGGCGAAGGCCTCGCGCACGGCGTCCGTCAGGTCGGCGCGCTTCCGGGCGTCGCGCTCCCGGAGCGACGACTCGGACAGCACCAGCCGCCGCACCGAGCCGACCTCGCCGTGCCGCCCCTCGAACCGCTCGTCGGCGACGGTGCGGAGGCCGTGCACGACGATGTCGAGCGGGTCGATCCCGGCCGGTGCACCCTGGATGGCGGCACGGGCGAGGTCGGGGATCTCGTCACCGGCGAAGATCACCTCGCGCTTGTCGGCGAAGTACCGGAAGAAGGTGCGGGTCGTCAGGCCGGCCCGTGCGGTGATCTGCGGCACGGTCGTCGCCTGGTAGCCCTGCTCGGCGAAGAGCTCGAACGCCGCACGCTCGAGTCGCCCTCGGGCATCCGGAGACCAACGCATGTGTCCACAGTAGTGGTGATGACACGTCGTGTCATGGTTGACTGAGTGATGGCACGTCGTGTCATGACTCACTTCGAGCAAGAGATCAGGACACCATGTCGCCATCCGGCAACGCAGCACTCTGGACCACGTCGACCGGGCGGTTCGCCGTCGGGCCCGCACCGGTCCCCCAGCCCGGCCCCGGCGAACTCGTCGTCCGCGCCGAGTCGGTCGCCGTCAACCCGGTCGACGCCGTCGGCGGGCTCTTCCGGCACCTGGTGTTCCCGAAACTGCGGTTCCCCGCGGTCGTCGGATCGGACGTCGCCGGCACGGTCGTCGCGATCGGCCCGGACGTCGAGCGCTTCCGCGTGGGCGACCGGGTCGTCGGGCACGCCGCGGGGCAGGAACAGCACCGGAACAGTGCTGCCGAGGGCGCCTTCCAGCACCTGGTCCTGCTGCTCGACCGTGTGACGACCCCGGTTCCGGATGCCCTGCCCGCCGAGCAGGCGGCGGTCCTGCCGCTCGCCGTCTCGACCGCAGCGGCAGGTCTCTTCGAGCCGGACCAGCTCGCGCTGTCGCTCCCGACGGCCGACGCGGTCGATCGCGACGGGGTCGTCCTGGTGTGGGGTGCGTCCACGAGCGTCGGCGCCAACGCCGTCCAGCTCGCCCGGGCCGCCGGCTACGCCGTGATCGGCACCGCATCACCGAAGAACCACGGGTTCGTGCAGGACCTCGGGGCCGAGGCCGTGTTCGACTACCGCGACGACGGTGCCGCACGCCGCATCCTCGAGGCACTCGCCGACCGGGAGCTCGCCGGCACCCTCGCCTTCGGCCAGGGCTCGCTGACCCGCACGCTCCCGATCGTCCGAGCCGCCACCGGCTCAGGTCGACTCGCGTCGGCGTACCCGACACCGGTGACGACGATCCGGGCGCGGCTCGAGCGCCGACACGGGGTCCACGTCACCGCGATCTGGGGCGGCCGCCCGACGGAGTCCGAGGTCGGCCCCGCGATCTACCGCGATTTCCTGCCCGAAGCGCTCCGCACCGGGCGGTACCGGGCGACGCCGACCGCGTCCGTCGTCGGATCGGGACTTGCCGCGATCCCGGACGCCCTCGCCGGGCTCCGCGCCGGTGTCTCCGCCCGGAAGCTCGTCGTCACGCTTCCCTGAGCCGGTAGCGTCAGCGACGTGACCGATGCCCACGAGCAAGACGAGACGTTCGAGATCATGATGTCGGGCGGTGGCACGCCACGGGGACACCTGCAGGACCCGAGCGCCGTCACGCTGCACCTGGACCCGCGGCTCCTCGGCGACACCGCCAGGGGCAAGGAGATGTTCGCCCGGGCCATCGAGCAGCAGCACATCGCACTGTCCGACTACGCCACGGCGCTCCAGGTCGCCGACGGTGATGTGACCGCCTCCGTGGTGCAGGACGCTGCGACCGCACTGCACGAGGCACTCCAGTTCCTGCCGATCGCCCACACCGTGTACACGGGCGTCGGCTTCCCCACCGCCCGCGTCGGGGACGGCCCCCGCCCGACCTCGCTGCGACCGGAACGCGGCGAGCGCGGCCTCGGCGTCCACCCGGACATGCTCACGGCGATCCACGGGGACACCTCGCAGCGCTGGGAGCTCGCGTGCGAAGAGGACCTCCCCCTCGCCGTCGAGATCACACTGGCGACCGATCCGGACGAGAACGTGCGGTCGGCCTTCCTCATGGGGACGCGGTCACGAACCGTCGTCCTGCTCATGGAACAGCGCGAGACCGACCCGGGCGTCCTCGACCAGCTGGCCCAGCAGAGCTTCGCGAGCCCCGAACGGAAGTTCCCGCTGCGGTTCATGCACCTCGCACTGCGTGAGCTCGAGGGGCTCTACGAGCTCCTCGGTCTCGACGACCAGGCCATCGCGCGCGCGGAGGCCCGCTGGGCGCTGGCGCAGGATCGGAACGAGCGCATCAGCGTCGGTGACGCGCTGCGCGAGATCGGCGTCATCAGCTGATCCGCTTGGCGTACCAGCGGTCCGAGTACGGATCGTCGTTGAACGGCGCCACCCGGACGAAGCCGAGCCGTTCGTAGAGCGCACAGGCCTCGGCGAGCTCAGCGCGGGTGTCCAGCCGCAGCGACGTGATCCCGCGTCCCCGGCAGACGCCCTGCGCCGGGTCGCTCCGTCTCGATGATCATCGCGCCCCTTGAATCGGCATACCGTTCAAGCCTTCCGGGGCCCGGTCGGCGACCAGCTGCGGACGGGAGGCGCGGGGCGGGCCCGCAACGGGCCTCCCGGTCGGTCGGTGGTCGCGATCGCGAGCCGCAGCCGGTTCAGCGGGCCGCGGTCGCCTCGCGCGCGGCTGCTTCCGCCGCGACCCAGGCGAGCATGCCGCACTTGACGCGCATGACGAACTTGGAGACGCCGTGGAAGGCGACGAGGTCCTCGAGGACGTCCTCGTCGGGCTCACCGACACCGCGCGAGCGCATCATGGTGCGGAACTCCTCGGTCAGTGCGAGGAACTCGGGCACCGTGCGGCCGACGGCCATGTCGGTGAGGACCGATGCCGAGGCCATCGAGATCGAGCAGCCGTCACCCTGCCAGGCGAGCCCGGCGATGCGGTCGGTGCCGGGTTCGAGCCGCAGGCTGACCGTGATCTCGTCGCCGCACGTGGGGTTCCGCTCGAAGTGCGAGGCATCCGCGTCGGGCATCGCACCGTCGCCGTGCCGCGCCTTCGCGTGGTCGAGGATGACCTGCTGGTACAGGCTGTCGAGGGCGTTCACGCGGTCGCTCCGAAGTAGTCGCGGATCTCGGCGACGGCTGCGAGGAACCGGTCGACGTCGTGCTCGGTCGTGTAGACGTACGTGCTGGCACGGCTCGTGGCGACGAGTCCGAGGCGGCGGTGCAGCGGCTGGGCGCAGTGGTGGCCGGAGCGCACGGCGATGCCCTGCGCGTCGAGGTACTGCGAGACGTCGTGGGCGTGCACGCCGTCGACGTCGAACGCGACCAGACCGGAGCGCGGGACGCCGGCGGGCGGACCGACCAGGCGGATGCCGGGTACGGCGGCGAGGCCGTCGAGCATCCGGCGGGCGAGGTGCTCCTCGTGGGCACGGACGCGTTCCATGCCGATGCCCTGCAGGTAGCGGACCGCCTCGGCGAGGGCGACCGCCTGGGACACGGGCTGCGTGCCGGCCTCGAACCGCTCGGGCGCCGGCATGAACTCGGAGCCCTCCATCGTCACGGTGGTGATCATCGAGCCACCGGTGCGGAACGGCGGCAGGGCGTCGAGCAACTCCGCACGGCCCCAGAGCACGCCGATGCCGTTCGGGCCGAGCATCTTGTGCCCGGAGAACGCGGCGAAGTCGACCCCGAGCTGCTGCACGTCGAGGGGACGGTGCGGTGCGGACTGGCAGGCGTCGAGCACCACGAGGGCGCCGCGGGCGTGGGCGAGGCCGACGACCTGTTCGACGGGGGCGATCATCCCGGTGACGTTCGAGACGTGCGAGAACGCGACGACCTTCGTGCGGTCGGTGATCAGCGCCGCGGCGTCGTCGGCGGTCCAGGTGCCGTCGTCGGCGACCGGAATCCAGCGCAGGGTCGCTCCGGTCAGTGCGGCGAGCTCCTGCCACGGGACGAGGTTGGCGTGGTGTTCGGCCTCGGTGACGAGGATCTCGTCACCGGTGCCCAGGCGGAAGCGCTCCGCGTCGGCACCGCCGCGGCCACGGCTGGCGTTGGCCATGCCGTAGGCGACGAGGTTGAGGGCGTCGGTGGCGTTCGCGGTCCACACGACCTCGGTCGGGGCAGCGGCACCGATGAAGCCGGCGATGGTGGCACGGGCGTCCTCGTAGGCGTCGGTGCTGAGCGCCGCGAGCGTGTGCGCGCCGCGGTGGACGGCGGCGTTGTCGTGTTCGAGGAACCGGCGCTCGGCGTCGAGGACCTGGCGCGGGCGTTCAGCCGTCGCCCCGGAGTCCAGGTACGCCAACGGCTGCCCGTTCACGTCCTGCGCGAGGATCGGGAAGTCCCGCTTGATCGCCTCGACCTCGGTCTCGGTGAGCGGCTGGTTCGGCGCCACGACTGTCACGTCTCGTCCTCCTGGTGCTGCTGTCCGGAGCAACCCGTCCATGGTGTCCGTTGTTCCCGACCACGTCCAGTCGGCACGGCGACGGCCCAGGACCACGCCGGGTCCTGGGCCGTTGCACGTCGTTCGCTACTCGTTGCCGATCTTCTTGTCCGCTGCGTCGCGGGCACCGTCGATCTTGTCGTCGTACTTGCCGCCCGTGGCCTTCTTGACCGCGTCGGCCACACCGCCGAGCACCTTGTCGCTGACGCCCTCGGCCTTCTCGCTCTGCAGGGCGTCCTGGACCTTGCCGTCCTTCAGGAACTCCTGGGCCTTCTTCGTGATGTCGTCGAACCCCGCCATCGGCTGCTCCTCGTCTCGGTGCGGAGCCCGTCGCTCCGTCCTGGCGCCGACAGTAGGCCGCCGGGCAGCCGTCCGTACCGGAACGCTCGGGGTCTTCACACCATCTGGGCGCTGCGGCGGCGCGCGAGCACGTACCCGACGGCGACCGCGCCGGACACCGCGAGCAACGAGGGCACGAGGATGTCGGTGCCCTGCTGGGTGAACTCGACGACGAGCACGAGGGCGGTGAACGGCGCCCGCATGGTGGTGGCGAGGAAGGCCGCTGCCCCGACGAAGGCGAAGGCCGCCAGGCTCGGACCGTCGGCCGGCCACAACAGCAGCCACGCACCGCCCAGGCCACCGCCGATCGCGGAACCGATCGCGATCGAGGGTGTCAGGGTGCCACCGACCGCACCCGCTCCGATGGTCGCCGAGGTGGTCACGGTCCGCAGGACACCGAGCAACAGCAGCAGGACGATCGGCGAGAGGCCGGCGAACGAGGCGTCGTCGAGCGTGGTGTTCATCGCGACGAGGCCGAGCGCCCGACCGTTGCCGAGGATCTCCGGGAACGGGATCGCGATGAGCCCCACCATCGCGAAGACCACCGGCAGCACGACGAGCAGGTGCCAGCCCTTCGGCGCGATGCCCTGCAGCCGGTTGGTCAGCTTGACGAACCCGACCCCGGCGAGCCCCAGCACGGGCCCGACGACGATCGCCCAGACGAGCAGCGACGGCGACAGGTGCATCGCGGGCACGTGGTACAGCACCTCGTCCGGGATCACGAGCCGGGCGGTGATGGCGGCGACGGCACTCGTGGCGAAGGCGGGCAGGGCGGTCGCGAAGCTGATCTCCCCGAGCAGGACCTCGACCGCGAACAGCGCACCACCGAGGGGTACGTCGTACACGGCGGCGAGGCCGGCCGCAGCACCGCAGGCGACGAGGATCTTCGTCTCGCGCGCGGTCAGTCCCGCACGACGGGTGACGAGCTGGGCGAGCCAGGCCCCGACCTCGCGCGGCGCCACCTCTTTGCCGATGGACGCGCCGAGCCCCACGGCCAGGATCTGGATGCCGGCGTTCGCGAGCGTCGCCAGGGCCGGCATCCGCTTGCCGTCGACGGCCGCGGTGACGGAGACGATCGAGCGCCCCCACCGACGGAGCGCCCACCAGGCGAACCCGGTCAGGACGCCGGCCGCGGTGAGCGCGAGGAACCGGTTCAGCCCGGACGATGCGTCGGCCGCCTCGAGGTGCCCGCCGAACCCGTACCCGAAGGCGACGAACTGGATGAGCTGGAGCGCGAGCCAGACCGCGATGCCGGCGATGCCGCCGGAGACGCCCACCAGGGCGGTGACGACGGCGAGCTTGAGGGCCCAGACCGGGGTCGCGTGTCCGGAGTGCGGCATGACCGGAAGCCTAACGGGCTGGACGCACCCGATGACGGACCGCGACGGGCCCGCCCGACGCGGGACGGGCCTCCAGGCCGGGAGCCCCGACCACCCGCCGTCAGACGGCCGTCACCCGGAACGGCACCACGCAGTCGGCCGGCATGAGCGGCGGCTGCAGGCCGACGGTGCCGAGCACCCGGCCGCTGAACACCCGCGGGCCGGACCACCAGTCCGGTCGCACCAGGTCGTGGCCGTCGCCGATGACCACCGGGTCGACGCGGTACGCCGTGTCGGGGTCGAGGTCGCGGAAGGTGACCCGGCCGGTGCCGGAGACCTCGGAGCGGCCGATGCTGGCGAGGAAGAAGACGGCCTGCCGCCGGTCCGGCGCGACCGTGCCGTACACGAGCCGTGCGTCGTCGACCTCGTCGGAGCGCACCAGGTCGCCGCCGTGCAGGAGCGGGCGGAGCTCGCGGTACAGCGCGATCCACTCGGTCAGTGCGGCGGACTCGTCGGCGGTCGCGCCGGCCAGGTCCCACTCGATGCCGAGGTGTCCGACCAGCGCCGTGCCGGCACGGAAGGCGAGGTCGTGGACGCGACCGGTCGTGTGGTTCCGGCCGCTCGCGATGTGGGAGCCGAGCAGCTCCGGCGGCAGGAGCTGCTGCGTCCACCGGTGCATCTGCTGGCGCTCGAGCGGGTCGATGTCGTCGGACACCCACACCCGCGCGGTGTGCTCGATGACGCCGAGGTCGACCCGGCCACCACCCGACGAGCACGACTCGATCTCCAGCGACGGGAAGCGCTCGCCGAGCGTCGCCATCAACCGGTACGCGGCGAGGGTCTGCTCGTGGACCGCTGCGCCGCCGCCCGGGAACCCCGCCTCGACGAGGTCGCGGTTGTGGTCCCACTTCACGGCATCCACCGCGTACTCGCCGATGATCGCCGTCATCCGTTCGAGCACGTGGTCGAAGGCCTCGGGGATCGCCAGGTTGAGCACCTGCTGGTCGCGGGACCGGGCGGGCAGCCGACCGTCGGCCTGCAGGATCCACTCCGGGTGGGCGCGGGCGAGGTCGCTGTCCTCGTTCACCATCTCGGGTTCGAACCACAGGCCGAACTCCATGCCGAGCGCACGGACGCGGTCGACCAGGGGGCCGAGTCCGTCTGGCCAGACGTCCTCGTCGACGTACCAGTCACCGAGGCCGGCGTGGTCGTCGCGGCGGCCACGGAACCAGCCGTCGTCGAGCACGTAGCGTTCGACGCCGAGGGCCGCGGCACGCTCGGCGAGGTCGACGAGGCGGGCCAGGTCGTGGTCGAAGTACACGGCCTCCCACACGTTGATCGTCATCGGGCGGGGCGTCGTCGGGTGCTGCGGGCGGCTGCGGAGCCAGCGGTGGAACCGTCGGGCCTGGTCGTCGAGGCCGTCCCCGTGGACGAAGTACACCCACGGCCCCTCGTACGTGGCACCGGTGTCGAGCCGGACCTCGCCGGGCAGCAGGAGTTCGCCACCGCCGATGACCTGGCGGCCGGTGGCGAGCCGTTCGGCGTGGTGCCGGTGGTTGCCGCTCCAGGCGGTGTGGACGCCCCAGACCTGACCGTGGGCGAAGCCGAACCCCGGCTCCCCCACCGTCAGCACGGTCGCTGCGTCGGTGCCGGTCCGGCCCTTCCGCCCCTCGCGCTGGTGGGTCCCCACGACGAGTTCGCGGCGCTGCGGGGTCCGCTCCTTGCCCCAGCGGCCGGCGAAGTCCAGGATCTCGCGGGCCCCGGACGGGATCGGCATCGCGAGCGTCAGGTCGTCGACGGTGTAGGCGCCGTCGGCGGTGTTCGTCACGCTCGCGCGGGCCCGCACGAGCCCGGAGCCGAGCATCTCGATGGTCACCCGGACGGTGAGCCCCGCGGTGGTGTCCTCGGCGTCGGCGGTGACCGCAGAGTCGGTGACCCCGAGCGACGTCACGGTGAACGCCGGCGACCAGTCGGCGCCGTCACGGTGCCCGGCGAGCCCCGGACGACCGCTCCAGCCCCGGTGCGGCTCGGGCAGCACCGACAGGCGGACCGGGTCGTCCATCTCGTTCGGGGACACCGGGGTGACGTCGGCGTCGGCGAGGGCCGTCAGCGCGTCGGTGTCGAGCGGTCCGAGTGCCGCTCCCCAGTGCACGACGGCGGGGAGCGCGTCGTCGCGGCAGTCCAGGACGAGCGAGACGCCACCGGCGGTCAGGTGGACGAGTTCGTGCGGCATGCTGGCTCCAGTCGGCGTCGTTGCACGTCAGAGCTTTCCGGTCCGGGGCCGTCCGCTGCAAATCCTGCTGCGGCGCGGCTCCGGTCGCGGCTCCGGCTGCGGCGCGGCTCAGAACCAGCGCTTGACCTTGAACACCACGTACAGGATCGCGGCGAACAGGACCATCGCGACGATCGACAGCGGGTACCCCCACGTCCAGCCGAGTTCGGGCATGTGCGTGAAGTTCATCCCGTAGATCGCGGCGATGAGCGTCGGCGCGAACAGGATCGCCGCCCAGCCGGAGATCTTCTTCGTGTCGTCGTTCTGCTTCTGCGCCGCCAGGGTCGAGTCGACGGTCAGGGCGTTCTGCAGCAGCTGCCGGAACGTGTCGAGGCGTTCCACCACCCGGATCGCGTGGTCGAGGACGTCACGGAACCGCCGCTGCATCTCGATCGGCAGGTGGTACTTCTCGGCGCCGCGGTGCAGGTTCTCGATCATGTACACCAGGGGACGCGCTGCTCGCTGGAAGTCGACGACCTCGCCGAACAGCTCGTACACGCGCCGGGACACCCCGGCCTCGCCCGAGAACAGCTGGTCCTCGATCTGGTTGATGTCCTCCTCGAGTCCGTCGATCACCGGCACGTAGCCGTCGACGATCGAGTCCATCAGCGCCCAGAGCAGCGCCTGCGGGCCGACGGTCACCAGCCCCGGCTTGCCGCTCAACCGCTGCAGCGCCTTGGGAACGGTCTGCTTGCCGCGGGGGTCGGCCTTCACGACGGCGAGGAAGAAGGTCTCACCGACGAAGGCGTGCACCTCGCCGAACGCCACCTCTTCCTGCTGGTCGTTGTACAGCGCGGGCTTGAGCACCACGAACAGCGTCGAGCCGTAGCGCTCGAGCTTCGGTCGCTGGTGCCCCTCGGCGGAGTCCTCGACGGCGAGTTCGTGCAGGCCGAGGGCGACCGCGACGTCGCCGAGTTCCTCGGCGTCGGGCTGGTGCAGGACGATGCACGCGCTGGCACCCTGTTCGTCGAGCATCCGGAAGGTGTCGTCGAGGGACGGACTCGCGATCGGTGCGATCCGGTCGATGTAGACGGTGTTCAGTTCGACGCTCACGCGCCCACCGTACGCAGGGTGGCCGGTCTCCGGCCTGGAGGCCCGTGGCGGCCCCGCCACACGCCCCGCGTCCTGCCTGAACGTGCGCTGCACGGCCGTCGACACCGGCCGCCTACGGTGCAGGTCATCAGCATGCTGACGAAAGGGACTGTCATGAAGAGGATCTGGAAGCGCATCGCGGTGGCCGTGAGCGCGGTCGTCGCCGTCATCGGCGCGTACGTGGGGTCGGGCGCTGCCGGCGGCACGCCCATCCAGGACGCCGCCGGTGGCGCCCTGTCGGCGTCCTCGACCGCGATCGCCCCGGACGGCCCGGCTTTCTCGATCTGGAGTGTCGTCTACGCCGGGCTCATCGGCTACGCGGTGCTGCAGCTCTTCCGCACCGCGAACGACGAGCGGCACGAGCGGCTGGTGGTGCCGGCGGTGCTCTCCCTGCTGCTCAACGCCGCGTGGATCCTGTCGGTGCAGTTCGGGTTCCTGTGGGCGAGCGAGCCGATCATCGTCGCACTGCTCGTCGTGCTGATCTGGACGTTCACGATCCTGCGCCGGACCCCGTCCCGCGGCGTGGTCGAGGCGATCCTGACCGACGGCACCTTCGGGCTGTACCTCGGGTGGGTCTGCGTCGCGACGGCCGCGAACACCGCTGCGGTGCTGACGGCGGCGGGCTTCCGGGGCTTCGGACTCGGGCAGGACCCGTGGGGCGTGGTCGTCGCCGCGGTGGCCGGGCTCGTCGGGGTCCTCATCGCCCTGTGGGGCCGGGGGCGCCTGGCGCCGATGGCCTCGGTCGCGTGGGGTCTGGCGTGGGTCGCCGTGGCCCGGTTCGAGGGACCGCTCGTCTCCGTGCCGACGGCGATCGCGGCCGTGGTGGCTGCGGCGGCCGTGGTCGTCGTGACCGTGGTGGTGCGTGCCCGCGCCGGCTGGGTCGGCGGGCGTGCCGGTCGGGCGGCGGCTCCGGTGGCGGCCTGACGCGGATCTACCCGCACGTCAGGCCCGCGAAAGCGACAGTTCCCGCGGCCCCGCACCCGTTCGGACCGCGAAAGCGACAGTTCCCCGCCGATGTTCGGCGGGGAACTGTCGCTTTCGCGAAGTGGGCGGCCGGACAGCCCGACGCCCCCGGCCTCAGCGCGCCGAGGCGACCAGGCCGTGCGCGGCGGCGACCGCGGCGTTCGTGACCCGGCCGTCGTGCACGTTCAGGCCGGCGGCGAGTGCGGGGTCGGCCTCGAGCGCAGCCTCCCAGCCACGGTCGGCGATCGCGACGGCGTACGGCAGCGTGGCGTTCGTCAGCGAGATCGTGCTCGTGCGCGGGACGGCACCGGGCATGTTCGCCACGCAGTAGTACACGGTGTCGTGCACGGCGAAGGTGGGGTCGTCGTGGGTGGTCGGGTGGGAGCCCTCGAAGCAGCCGCCCTGGTCGATTGCGATGTCGACCAGCACCGAGCCCGGCCGCATGTCGGCGACCATCGCGTCGGTGACGAGCTTCGGCGCCGACGCCCCGGGGATGAGCACGGAGCCGATCACCAGGTCCGCGTCGCGCAGGGCCTCGGCGATGGCGTGCGCCGACGAGCGCAGGGTCGTGACGCGGCCGTCGAACCGGGCGTCCAGTGCCCGGAGCCGCGGCAGGCTGATGTCGAACACCGTGACGTCGGCGCCCATGCCGAGCGCCATCGTCGCGGCGTGCTCCCCCGCGACGCCGCCGCCGATGACGACCACGCGGCCCTTCGGCGTCCCGGGGACCCCGCCGAGCAGCAGCCCGCGCCCGCCGTTCGTGCGCATCAGGTGGAACGCGCCGACCTGGGCGGACAGTCGCCCGGCGACCTCGGACATCGGCGACAGCAGGGGCAGCGAGCGGTCCGGCAGCTGCACGGTCTCGTAGGCGATCGCCGTCGCACCCGAGTCGATGAGGGCATCGGTCAGCGGCCGGTCGGCGGCGAGGTGCAGGTAGGTGAAGAGCACCTGGCCCGGCCGGATCATCGGGTACTCCGACGCGACCGGTTCCTTCACCTTGAGGATCAGCTCGGCGTGCTCCCACACCTCGGCCGCGGTGTCGACGATCGTGGCGCCGGCGGTGCGGTACTCGTCGTCGGTGAAGGCCGAACCGGACCCGGCACCGGCCTGCACCAGCACCTGGTGGCCGTGTGACCCGAGCTCGGCGACGCCAGCCGGAGTGGCGGCGACGCGGTACTCGTTGTTCTTGATCTCGGTGGGGACGCCGATGCGCATGCTGACTCCTTCGTGGGCGGTGCGTTCGTCCCGTCCATTGAGCACCGGATTCGCCCACAGCAGCGCTGAGCCGAACATCCGGACAGCCGCAGCGCGATCCGTGTCACGGAATTCGGCGGAACGGTCCGCAGCAGCAGTCGGTCAGTGCCCGCGCAGCGACTCGCTCGGCAGCTCTCCGAAACGGCTGCGGTAGGTCGCCGAGAAGCGTCCGAGGTGCCCGAAGCCCCACGTCCGCGCGATCTCGGCCACCGTCGTCTCGTCCAGGCCACCGCCGACCAGGTCGGTCCGGGCACCGTCGAGTCGCACGCCGCGCAGGAGTTCCCCCGGCGTCTGGTCGAGGTGCCGGCGGAGGGACTGCTGCAGCCCGCGCGGACTGAGCCCCGCCGCCGCCGCGATGTCCGGCGTGCCGATCGCTTCGCGCGCGTGCTCGTGCACGAACTCGAGCGCCCGGCGCAGGCGGTCGTGCTCGGGGCCGCTGCCGGACACCGACGAACGCCACTTGTTGCGCTGCGGGAACGCCCGGATCGCCGCGGTCGCGAAGGCCTCGGCGATGTCGTGCTGGACCATCGGGCTCATGGCCTGTTCGACGTCGAGCCAGACGGCCGAGTACTTCCGCACCACCGACCGCCACAGCGCGATGCCGTCGGCCGTCGGGCGGCGCATCGGCTCGAAGGCGAAGTCGTCGTCGCCGGCCACGGCTCGGACGAAGTCGCGGTCCAAGTGCACCAGGTTCAGGGCGATGTCGCGGTGGTGCAGCGCGTACGGCTCGGCGAAGGGCAGCACGACGGGCACCCCGGCCTCGAGCTCGAACGTCTCGCCGCCCGAGGTGATCCGGCTCGAACCGCTGCGCATCCATGCAACGAGGAACTCGTCGTCGACCTGGCTCTCGCTCCGCAGGTCGACCATGAACCGTGACGAGCGCAGGGACATCCGCTCGTCACCGACGCCGGCGAAGTCCCAGTGGGCGTTCTCGTGGGTGCGACGGACCAGTGGTGCACGGAAGTCGTAGTCGCCCGTGAAGAACGCGAGCGCCTGGTCGACGTCGCTGCCGACCATCCGCCGGAAGTACCGCTGACCGGGCTGTTCGAGAGAAAGCACCATGCTCGAGAACCTACGACGGACCACCGACAAACTGCGTCAGGTCCTGACTCAGGGCTGCAGGATCGCCTGCCCCACGCTCTCGTCCAGGATCAGGTCCGTGATGAGCCCGGCGGCCAGCGCGCCCCGCAGCGACGCCGCCTTCGACCGCCCGGCGACGACGCAGACGCGCCGCGGCGCGCGCTTGATCGTGTCGAGGTCCGGAGCGCCGGCCCGGGCGTTCACCCCGATGTCCTTCCACGAGCCGTCGGCCCGGTAGAACACCGTCGAGACGTCCCCGACGACCCCCGCCTGCGTGAGCTCGTCGCGGTCCTCGGGGTCGAGGTACCCGCCGGAGTACACGTGCGAGGGCACCGGGGCCTGCGGGGCACCGACACCGAACACGACGAGGTCCATCCGCTCGTGCAGGTCGAGCACACGGCGGATCGAGCGCTCGCGGAACAGGGCCTCCTTCGTCGCGGGGTCGTCGAAGAACGCCGGCACCGGGAACTGCTGCACGAACGCGCCGTAGGCCTCGCCGAACCGGCGGAGGATCTCGGACGCGTAGACGATGCCGGTGGTGCGGGTGTTCGCGGCGCCGTTGATCTGCACGATCGTCGAGCCGTGGGTGGTCTTCGGCACCAGGTAGCGGCTGACCGCGCTCACGGTCGAGCCCCACGAGATCCCGATGACCATGTTCGACTCGACGTACTGCGTCAGGATCCGGGCGGCGGACAGGGCCACCCGCTCGAGCCGGTCGACGTCGCTCGTGTGGTCCGGCACCGGGACGACGTGCGCGTGCACCCCGAAGCGGGAGCGGATGCTCCGGCTCAGCGCAGCGGCCTGGTCCAGGGGCGACCGGATCTGGATGTCGACGAGCCCGGTGTCCCTGGCGTACTTGAGCAGCCGCGACACCGACGAGCGCGAGGTGCCGAGTTCGTCGGCGATCGCGTCCATCGTCAGGTCCTGCAGGTAGTACAGGTGGGCGGCGCGCAGCGCCTGCTGCGTGCGCATGGGCTGAGCCGCATCGCTCATGGTGCTCCGATCTGTCGAACGCAACCATGCACGGACGTGCAGGGCCTCTGCAACCCCTGCCGCGCCTCCTGACCACCGTGTCGGGCCTGGACGACACGTGTGCTGCACGTTCGTGCACGTGAGTTGCCCGCCCTGTCGAACGAGCGCACGATCGATCCTGACCCCACGAACAGACGAAGGAAGCGACGAACCATGTCGAAGAAGACACAGCCCCGGAACACGGTGACCGCCCTCACCGAGCGCCCGAACGCGCAGGTCCTCGTCGTCGGCGGCGGCATCAACGGCATCGCGACGTTCCGCGACCTGGCGCTCCAGGGCGTCGACGTCGCCCTGGTCGAGCGTGGCGACTACGCCTCCGGCGCCTCCGCGGCCTCGAGCCACATGATCCACGGCGGCATCCGCTACCTGGAGAACGGCGAGTTCCGCCTGGTGCGCGAGAGCGTGCAGGAGCGCAACGGCCTGATCCGCATCGCCCCGCACTACGTCAAGCCGCTGCAGACGACCATGCCGATCTTCTCGACGTTCTCCGGCATCATGAACGCCCCGCTGCGCATGCTGACGCACAAGCAACGCTCCACGAAGGAGCGCGGCGCGATGCTCATCAAGATCGGCATGACGATCTACGACTCCTTCTCGCGTGACGGCGGCTCCGTCCCGAAGCACGTCTTCCGCACCAAGAAGGCCGCACTCGAGGACATGCCCGCCCTCAACAAGGACCTGAAGTACACGGGCACCTACTACGACGCGAGCGTGCACGAGCCCGAGCGCCTGGCCCTCGACGTCCTGAAGGACGGCCTGGCCGCCGGAGCCGACAAGGCACGCGCCGTCAACTACGTCGAGGCAGCCGGCACCCGCGACGGCGGCGTCCTGCTGCGCGACCGTGAGACCGGCGATGAGTTCGTCTTCACGGCCGACGTCGTGATCAACGCCTCCGGCCCCTGGACCGACCTGACGAACGAGGCGTTCGGCGGCGAGACGAAGTTCATGGGCGGCACGAAGGGCTCGCACATCGTCGTGCACAACGACGAGCTGCTCGAGGCCACCAAGGGCCGCGAGCTGTTCTTCGAGAACGACGACGGCCGCATCGTCCTCATCTACCCGCTCAAGGGCCGGGTGCTCATCGGCACGACCGACATCGACGCCGACCCCTCGAAGCCGGTCACGACGACCGACGAGGAGATCGACTACTTCTTCGGGCTCGTCAAGCACGTGTTCCCGCAGATCGACGTCACCCGCGACCACATCGTCTACAGCTACTCCGGCATCCGCCCGCTCCCCCGCCACGAGGACACCGCCCCCGGCTTCGTGTCCCGCGACTACCGGATCGTGGACACCCAGATCGCCGGGCTGCCGAAGTCGACCGTGCTGTCGCTCGTCGGTGGCAAGTGGACGACCTTCCGCGCCCTCGCTGCACACCTGTCCACCGAGGCGACGACCAAGCTCGGCATGAGCCGCAAGGTCGACACCACGGGCATGCCGATCGGCGGTGGCAAGGAGTTCCCGACCACCGACGCCCAGCGCGCCCTGTGGATCAAGTCGCACCGCGACGGCCTGGACGAGTCCCTGGTCGAGGGGCTGCTCGAGCGCTACGGCACCCGTGCCGCCGAGGTCGTGGACGTCCTGACCGACGGCCCGGTCGAACCGCTCGAGTCCGACCCGTCGCTCACCCGCGCCGAGGTCGCGTACTTCGCCCGCCACGAGCAGGCCGTCCACCTGGTGGACGTCGTCCTGCGCCGCACGAACCTGGCGTTCGTCGGCGGGGTCACGATCGACCTGCTCGACGAGCTGGCCGACGTGCTCGCCGGGGCGCTCGGCTGGACGACCGAGGAGCGCGCGGACGAGGTCCAGCGCACGCTCGACGTGCTGCGTGAGTCGCACGGCGTGATCGTGCCGCTGACGTCCGCGTCGGCGTCGCAGCTCGCGTAGTCGACGCGACCGACCACAGACAGGAGGCGCGGTTCCAGCTGGCACCGCGCCTCCTGTCTGTCTGCTGGTCGCGTCAGAAACGCTCGCCGGTGGGGTCGAGCGCCGTGCGGTCGATGAGCTGGTCGCCGCCGACCGGCTCGCCTTCCCAGTCGACCAGGCGCCAGCCGTCGGCGAACGACCCCTCGAGCTCGACGATGCCGGTGTTCTCCAGGTGACGCTTCGTGCCGAAGTGGTCCGGGGTGTTCTGCGCAGCTGCGCTCGCCCACGTGCGGATCGCGGCACCGTGGCTGACGGCGGCGGCGACCGCGACCCCGGTGGCCTCGATCTGCCGGACGGCCTCGTCGTAGCGCTCGAAGAACTCGACGCCACTCTCCGCACCGGGCATCCGGGTCGTTCGGTCACCGCCGGACCAGCCGTGCACGGTGGAGATGTAGGTCTGCACGGACACCTTGTCGCTCTTGCCCTGGGTGTCGCCCGCCTCGATCTCACGCAGGCCCGGCAGCACCTCGGGCTCGAGGCCGAGCGAGGTCGCCAGGGGCGCCGCGGTGATCTGCGTGCGGACCATCGTCGACACGAACAGTCGCTCGATCCCCCGGTCGGCGAGTGCTGCGGGCAGGGCGTCGGCCTGCTGCTGCCCGAGCTCGGTCAGCCCCGGTCCGGGCACCACGGCATCGAGGATGCCGTGCACGTTCGCGGGGGTCTGGCCGTGGCGGATGAGCAGCAGTCGCATGCCGCCACCCTACGGACCGCCGCTGACGTCAGCCCTGCCGGGTGTTCCACCGGGGGTTCTTCTTGTTGATGACGTAGACGCGACCCCGGCGTCGGACCACCTGCGAGCCGGGGATCTTCTTCAGGGCCTTGAGGGAGTTGCGGACCTTCACGACGAGCCTCCTTGTTGATAACGGTTTTCAGTTACAGTAGCGGACATGCGTGCTGCTGCCATCACCCTCGTCACCGCCCTGCACCAGGTCGACGCCGACCGCGTCGCCGCCCGGATCTCGGACGGACACCGGATGCACGTCGCCGGGAGTGCCTTCGCCACTGCCCGCGCCGTGGCCGACCGGGCCGACCAGCTCGACCGGGTCTGCGGACCCGACGCGGGCCACGGGCTCGTCGTCACCCTGCACCCGGGAGCCGATGCCCGAGCGGTCGGCATGCTGCTCGCCAACGCGGCACGGTCCGAGACCGGCGACGACCGGGTGCTGCGGCACGTCGTCGGGGTGTTGCGGGCCGACGACGTCGCGCACCTGCTGTGGTCGGACGTCGACGACGCGTTCGTGGCCGCTGACCGGATGGCCGCACTCGTCGAGTACGCGACGGTGATCGCCCTCGACCGCATCGAACCGCTGTCCGGGCGTCGACGTCGTGCACTCGTGTCACTGCTGCACCGGATGGCACCCCAGGCCGTGATCGTCGCCCTGCCCGCAATCCGGAGCGCCGCCGACCTGCCGGCCTCGAACGGTGGAGCCGCGCGGGTGCTCGCCACCGGTGCCGGCTGGATGCGGGCACTGTCGAGCGGTGCGGACACCGGGCGCGAGGCCCGCGACGCCCTGGTCTCGATGCGCTACCGGGAGCCGCTGCCGTTCCATCCCGGACGACTGTCGTCCGTCATCGCCGACGACCTGTCCGCCGGGGTGAACGGCCGCGTGCTGCGGTCGCGGGGGTTCTTCCGCCTGGCGTCCCGGCCGGACCACGTCGGTTCGTGGTCGAGCTTCGGGTCGATGCTCGCGCTCGACCCCACCGCGAACCCGTCGTGGGACGCCGATGCCCCGATCGGGCAGGCGCTGTGGTTCGTCGGCGAGCAGCTCGACGTCCGGGCGATCGAGCGGGCGCTCGACGGGGCGCTGCTCACGCCGTCGGAGCTGCTCGCCGGGCCGGACGTGTGGCGCGGCTGGCCGGACCCGTTCCCGGTGTGGCCCGCGGTGGACCCGGCATCGGAGCACCGGCACGAGTGAGGGGGGCGGGCGCGTGCGGCGCGTGCGGGCGGTGCGGCGTGCGGGTGCTGGTGCGGGCGCGCGGGCGGGTGCGGACGCCGAACGACACTGTCGATGTCGTACGACGGCGACATCGTCGCTCCCAGAACGGTGCAACAGCCCGCGCACGCAACGAACGACGGGGTCGTTGTCGTACGACAACGACCCCGTCGTTCCACATCGGTCGGACCCACCCCGCCGACCGATCCCCCGCGGGCGTCAGCGCACCGGCGACGCCTCCCGCGCGGCAGCCTCACGCGCAGCGGCAGCCGCCGCGTCCTGCGCCGCGAACGGCAGGTCACCGAGGTCCAGGTGCGGGTTCGTGTCCTGCGTGAGCACGAGCTCCTTCGCCTCGTCCTCGGTCTCCACGGCCGGCATCGACCCGGGCAGCGGGCGCTGCGAGGACTCCTTCATGCAGAAGACACCGATCGCTCCGACGACGCTCATCGCCATCAGGAAGTACGCCGGCGCGAGCTCGTCACCCGTCGCGGTGAGCAGCGCCTGCACGATCAGGGGCGTGGTCCCACCGAACACCGCGATCGCGATGTTGTAGGCGAAGCCCATGCCGCCGTACCGCGTCGACGTCGGGAACAGCGCCGGCAGCGACGCAGCCTGGTTCGACACCCACAGCGCGGTCATCAGCGCGAGCAGCCCGAGGCCGGCGAGCGTCGACCACTGCGCACCGTGCCCGATGAGCATGAACGCCGGCACGACGAGCACGACGGTGGTGGCGGCACCGATCCACATCACGACGCGGCGGCCGAGGCGGTCGGAGAGCTTGCCGGTCAACGGGAGCATCACCGCGAGCAGCAGGAGCACCGGGATCGTCAGCAGCGTGCCGTCGATGGCGGAGTACCCGAGCGAGTCGGTCAGGTACGTCGGCATGTACGAGGTCAGGGCGTAGCCGACGGTGTTCGACGCGGCGACGAGCATGATCGCGATGACGATCGGGCGCCAGTGCTGGCGGACCATCGCGACGACGTTGGCCGGACGCTCACCGTCGAAGGACGCACGGGACTCGCTCGCGGCCTCCTGCGCGGCCTGGGTCGCCTGGAACACCGGCGACTCCTCGATGCGCAGCCGGAAGTAGATGGCCACGACGCCGATCACACCGGCCGCCAGGAACGGGAACCGCCAGCCGTAGGCGGTCATCGCCTCGTCGCCGAGGGTGAGCTGCAGCACCGACACCACCGTGGCACCGAGCGCGAAGCCCAGGTAGCTGCCGAAGTCCAGGATGCTCGCGAAGAAGCCGCGACGGCGGTCCGGGGCGTACTCGGTGACGAAGGTGGTCGCCCCGGCGTACTCACCACCGGTCGAGAAGCCCTGCGCGAGCTTCAGCACGACGAGGAGGATCGGGCCGAACACGCCGATGGTGGCGTACGCGGGGAGCGCACCGATCAGGAACGTCGACGCCGCCATCATGATCAGCGTCGTCGCGAGCACCTTCTGCCGGCCGATCTTGTCGCCGAGGCGTCCGAACACGATGCCACCCAGGGGCCGTGCGATGTACGTCGCCGCGAACACCCCGAGGCTGAACAGGATCTGCACCGAGGGTTCGGCCGTCGGCAGGAAGACCTTCCCCATCGTGACGGCCAGGTAGCCGTACACACCGACGTCGTACCACTCCATGGTGTTGCCGACGACCATGCCGCTGACGGCTCGTCGCATCATGCTCTTGTCGACCACGGTGACGTCGCTCTCGCGCAGCCGTCGGTGTGGTCGGGGGTGGGTACTGCTGGGGTCGGAACCCATGCCTTGCTCCTCGAGAAGATCGGTGGGCCGTCGGGAACCGGCCCAGAACAGCGAGCGACGTTACCGAGCGACCGAAATGTCATTGGCCGGTGATTCTCAGGGAACGGCGTGTCACCCGAACGGGGGTCGCCGCCGATCCGCACCAGTCCGGCGAACCCGGAAGCTGAGTAACGAGGCCGTAACATCGGCCCATGGCGATCGAACCCGAGACGAAGAACTGGACGTGGGTCATCGAGTCCGCGTGTCCCGAGTGCGGCTACGACGGCAGCGCGGTGACCGTCCGCGACGTGCCGGGCATCATCGACGAGAACACCGCCGGGTGGCCCGATGTCCTCGGGCGCGACGACGTGCGCCACCGCCCGGACGACCACACGTGGTCACCGCTCGAGTACGGCGCGCACGTGCGGGACGTGCACCGCAAGATGGCGGAGCGCCTCGAGCTGATGCTCACCGAGGACGCCCCGACGTTCCCGAACTGGGACCAGGACGCCACCGCCGTCGACGACCGTTACGGCGATCAGGACCCCACTGTCGTCGCCGAGGAGCTGCGGGAGTCGGCGGACCGCGCGGCCCGGGCCTTCGCGGCGGTGCCCGACGAGGTGCTCGAGCGCACCGGGCTCCGGTCCGACGGCAGCGCCTTCACCGTCACGACGCTCGCCACCTACTACGCGCACGACCCGGTGCACCACCTGTGGGACGTGCGGCGCACGCGCTAGACGTGAGGACCACCGGCCTGGAGGCGCGGTGCGGCGCCGCCCCGCGCCTCCAGGCCGCCTGCGGTCACCCCCGAAACCGGGCGTACCTGCCGAAACCGGGCGTACCGACCGAATCCGGGCGTACCTGCCGGACTCGGGCGTACCTACCGGAATCGGGCGTACCTTCCACGAAGAAACGACCAGGTATGCCCGAATCCACCCTCCATCGCGCGCGTGATGGGAAGGATCGGGCACCGAACCGGAGCGCTCAGGCGAGTGCGTCGAGCACGGCGCGCGCCGTCGCGGCGTCGGTCACCAGCTCGTTGACCAGCCCGCCCCGCACCGCGGCCACGATGCTCGTGACCTTGGCGCTGCCCACGGCGACCCCGACCGCGTGCGGCACGGTCGACAGGATCTCGCGCGAGGTCCGCACCATCCGGTCGCTGCCGGGGAACTCGATCGGCGAGCCGTCCGCGGCGTAGAAGTTCAGGCAGACGTCGCCGGCGGCACGGTCGAACGCGACGTCCTCGACCGGGATGCCCCGGGCCAGGGCGTCACGCGTGTGCGTCGGCGCCCCGATGCCGAGGATCGCGCCCTTCGCCCGGCTCCACAGCCCGACGACGTGCTGGAACGCCGGGTCCTCGTCGAGGGTGGACCGCATCGCCGGGGACGGCAGCGCCTGGGCGAACAGGAACGCCGGGATCGCGCCGGAGTGCTCCGCGGCCGTCCGGGTGATCTCGTTCGTCTGGAACCACGGCATCGGGTCGGCCTGCCCGCCCACGGTCGGGACGAGCTGCACGCCGGGCATGGTCGGCATGCCCGATCGTGCGACGTCGTACACGGTGCGGCCGGACGACATCAGGACGGCGTCGCCGGGGACGAGCCCCATGCCCTCGACCGCGGCGGCCAGCGGCGCGGCCAGGTCGGCGCCGAGCGTGGCCGCGTGGGTGACGGCGGCGAGGTGCACCGCGCGGAGCCCGAGCACGACCTGCAGCCGTTCGGCGAGCGCCACGGTCTCGTCCTGGAACGGGTCGACGACCTCGATGCGGACGAGTCCGGCCTTGCGGGCCTCGGCCACGAGCCGCGAGACGGTGGGGCGTGAGACACCGAGGCGCGAGGCGATCTCGACCTGGGTGGCGTCCTCGAGGTAGTACATCCGCGCCGCCTGGTAGACGGTGTCCAGCGGGAACCGGGTGCGCGACGCATCGGGGCCGGGGCCAGCGGTGCTCTCGGACGACATGGAGCAGGACCCTTCGACTCGATCGGACACCGCGATCGTAGTCCGAGCAGGTCTCAGCGGATCGTGAACCCGCCGTCCACCCGGAGGTCCGCACCGTTCACCATGGCGCTCGACTCCCCCGCCAGGAACAGCACGGCCGCGGCGATCTCGTCGGGTGTCGCGAAGCGGCCGGTGGGGATCTCGTCCTGGTGCCGGATGCCGTTCTCGTTCGCCCAGGCAGCACGGCCGAGGTCGGTGAGGGCGACGGTCGGCGACACGGTGTTCACGGTGACGCCGCGTCCGCCCCACTCGAGTGCGAGCACGTTCGTCAGACCGATGACGCCGGCCTTCGAGGCGCAGTAGGCGGCGTGCCCGTCGATGCCGACGTGGGCCGCCTGCGACGCGATGTTCACGATCCGCCCGTACCCGGCGTCGAGCATGTGCCGGCCGACGGCCTGCGCCACGCGGAACGTGCCGGTCAGGTTGACGTCGATGGTCGCCGCCCAGGTGTCGGCTGCCAGGTCCTCGGCTGGGGCGAGCGCGGCGATGCCGGCGCAGTTCACCAGCACGTCGACGCCGCCGAAGTGCCGGACGACGTCCGCGACGGTGCGGGTCACGGAGTCGGCATCGGTCACGTCACAGGCGAACCCGGCGTGGAGGCCCGTGGCCGTGCCCGCCTCGTCGGCGGCGGCGTCCGGCCCGGCCGTCACGGGCAGCGCGGACGTGGGCAGGTCGGCCGCGGCCGACGTGGCGCCGTCCGCACGGACGTCGGCGACGGCGACACGGGCACCCCGTGCAGCCAGGGCCCGGGCGATGGCGTTGCCGATGCCCGACGCCCCGCCGGTCACCACCGCCGTGCGGCCGCTGAAGTCGTTGGTCAGGTCGATCGTGTCGGGGCCCGGTCGGAGGGCCGCGGCGAAGTCCGTCGTCATGTTCGCTCCCTTGCGTTCGGTGCCGAACCTACCAGAAATTGTGTTCTGGACAAACGTTCTGGAAGGTGTACAGTCATCGCCGAAGCCACCCAACGGAGGAACAGCTCATGTCGACGACGACCGAGAACGCGGCCACGACCGCCCCCACCACGATCCCCACGACGATGCGCGCCGTCGTCGTCCACGGCCCCGGTGACTACCGGCTCGAGGAGCGTCCCGTCCCGACGCCCGGCCCCGGGGAACTCCTGCTCCGCACCGACGCCGTCGGCATCTGCGCGAGCGACCTGAAGTGCTACCACGGTGCCGCGAAGTTCTGGGGCGACGAGAACCGAGCGGCCTGGGCGGAGCGCGACCGCATCCCCGGACACGAGTTCGTCGGCACGATCGTCGCCGGTGACGGCGCCGCCCTGGCCAAGCGCGGCGTCGACCTGGGCGACCGGATCGCCTGCGAGCAGATCGTGCCGTGCTGGGAGTGCCGCTACTGCCTCGAGGGCGCGTACTGGATGTGCAACGTGCACGACATGTTCGGCTTCAAGGGCTACGACGGCGCGATGGCCGAGTACGTGCTCGTGCCGGCGAAGGCGCTGACCCACCCGGTGTCGAAGGCGCTGCCCGGCCAGGTCGCCGCCTTCTCGGAGCCGTTGTCCTGCGCGTTCCACGCCGTCGAGCGCGGGGACATCAAGTTCGGCGACACCGTGGTGATCGCCGGTGCCGGCCCGATCGGCCTCTCCGCCATCGCCGGTGCGCGGCAGAAGAACCCGCTGCGGATCATCGCGCTCGACGTGGTCGAGGCGAAGCTCGAGCTGGCCCGCAAGGTCGGCGCCGACCTCACGATCAACATCGCCCAGGAGGACGCGGTCGCCCGGGTCAAGGAGCTCACCGACGGCTACGGCGCCGACGTCTACATCGAGGCCACCGGGCACCCGTCCGCGGTGCCGCAGGGACTGAACCTGCTCCGCAAGCTCGGGACCTTCGTCGAGTACTCGGTGTTCAAGGACGACGTGTCCGTGGACTGGTCGATCATCTCGGACGACAAGGAACTCGACGTGCGCGGCGCCCACCTCGGCCCGCACACCTGGCCGGCGGCGATCAAGCTGCTCGAGGCCGAGACCCTGCCGATGTCGGAGATCTGCACGCACCAGTTCCCACTCGAGCAGTTCCAGGAGGCCCTCGACCTGGTCGGCGACTCCGCCGGTGCCAGCGTCAAGGTGTCGATCATCCCGTCCCTGACCGCCCCCACCACGGCCGCACAGGCCGCTCAGGCCTGACCGACTCCGCCAGCAGGGAGAGAACGAGCATGTCAGCGACGACAGCCCGCGCCACCGGCGCCCGCACGACCGCGCCCCGCACCGAGGGCCGCCTGGACCGGATGGGCATCCCCCGTCCGCTCGCCCTCGGGTTCGTCGCCGTCCTGGTCTTCATGACCGGGAACGGCGTCGAGTCGAACTTCATCACGCCGCACATGGTGGCGGTCCTCGGCAGCCCCGAGGCCACCGTGGCGACGATCGTCACGTTCTACAGCCTGGCCGCACTGATCGGCAGCTACATCTCGGGTGCCCTGTCCGACCTGGTCGGGCCGCGCCGGGTGATGATCCTCGGCTTCGCCGTCTGGGTCGTGTTCGAGGTCCTGTTCCTGCTGGCACTCGGCGCCGGCAGTGTCCCGTTCGCCGCCGTCACCTACGCGTTGCGTGGGTTCGGCTACCCGCTGTTCGCCTTCGCGTTCCTGGTCTGGGTGAACATCACCACCCCGGTCGAACGGAACGGCTCCGCGGTCGGCTGGTTCTACGTCGCCTTCACGGGTGGTCTGCCGACCCTCGGCTCCCTGTTCGCGATCGGTGCGATCCCGGTGTTCGGCGGCGGTACCGTCGGCGAGACCGGGGCCATGGTCGCCTCGATCGCCCTCGTCGTGATCGGGTTCCTCATCATGCTGTTCGGCGTCCGGCTGCCGAACGGGTTCACGCGCATCGCCCCCGCCGGTGAGAGCGCCTGGCAGGTGCTGACGAGCGGCATCCGCCTGACGGTCACGCGGCCGAAGATCCTGATGGGTTTCCTCGTCCGTCTGATCAACACCGCACCCGAGTTCGGCATGTTCGTCGTCCTGCCCGCCGTGATCGCGAACGAGCGCGGCTGGGGCCAGAGCCGCTGGCTGCTCATGACCGTCTGCGTCTACGCGACGAACATCCTGGTCAACGCCCTGTTCGGCTGGGTGGGCGACAAGATCGGCTGGCAGCGCACCGTCAAGTGGTTCGGCATCGTCGGCTCCGCCCTCGGGCTCATCGCCTGGTGGTACGTGCCGCAGCTCGTCCCCGCCGGTTCGGAGTGGGGCTACGTGCTCTCCGTCGTCGCCGGGTGCGTGTTCGGCTGTCTGCTCGCCGGGTTCGTGCCGATGGGCGCGATCATGCCGGCGCTCGCTCCCGAGCACAAGGGCGCCGCGATGGCGATGTACACCACGGCCGCCGGCGGTGCCGCGTTCCTCGGCACCGGTGTCGTCGCCGCGGTCTTCGCCCTGGGCGGCGGCGGCCAGGCCGCCACGTGGACGTTCGTCGGCCTGTACGCCTGCGCGTTCGTGATGATCCACTTCCTCAAGGTCCCGCAGGGCGACCGAGGACACTGAGTTCCGGGCGACGACGGCCGTCCCGTCGTCGCCCGGTGCACCACCCACCACCATCCCCGGAGGACCCGCACCATGACCACGATCCACGACGACCCGGACGAGTTCGCCGAAGACCAGCTGAGCGGCTGGCTCGCGCTCTACGCCGATCGGGTCCGCGGCGTCCACGGCGGCGTCGTCACCCTGCCCACCGAGGGGGCCGCACCGCAGGTCGCCGTCGTCGTCGGGGGCGGCTCCGGCCACTACCCCGCGTTCTGCGGCGTCGTCGGTCCGGGCTTCGCCACCGGCGCCGTCGTCGGCAACGTCTTCACCTCACCGTCGACCGCGCAGGTCTACTCGGTCGCCAAGGCCGCCGACCAGGGCCGCGGTGTCGTGCTGTCGTTCGGCAACTACGCCGGCGACACCATGAACTTCGGGCTCGCGGCCGAGCGGCTGCGTGCCGAGGGCATCGACACCCGCATCGTCGTGGTCACCGACGACGTCGCCAGTGCCGACGACGAGACGAAGCGGCGCGGCATCGCCGGCGACTTCTCCGTCTTCAAGGCGATGGGTGCCGCCGCTGCCGAGGGAGCCGACCTCGACGAGGTCGAACGGATCGGCCGGGCGTCGAACGCCGCGACCCGCACCATCGGCGTCGCGTTCTCCGGCTGCACCATGCCGGGCGCGACCGAACCGCTGTTCACCGTCCCCGACGGCCACCTCGGCCTGGGGCTCGGCATCCACGGCGAACCGGGCATCCAGGACGTCCCGCTGCTCCGTGCGACGGATCTGGCGTCCCTGCTCGCCGAACGGCTGCTCACCGACCGCCCCGCAGCCGCCGGCTCCCGGGTCGCCCCGATCCTCAACGGGCTGGGTGACACCAAGTACGAGGAGCTCTTCCTGCTCTGGGGCCGGGTGCTGCCCCTGCTGCAGGACGCCGGGCTCCAGGTCGTCGAACCCGAGGTCGGCGAACTCGTCACGAGCCTCGACATGGGCGGCTGCTCGTTGACGCTGCAGTGGCTCGACGACGAACTCGAACGGCTCTGGCGCGCCGACGCCTACACGCCCGCGTACCGCAAGGTGGCGGCGCCGGTCGCGGCGCTCGTGCCGGCCGACGCGGTGGACGCCGCCGAGGACGAGGCGACGGTCGTGCCGGAGGCGACCGATGCCTCCCGGCAGGCCGCGCAGACGGCGCGAGCCGCCGTCGAGGCGATGGACGCGCTCCTGCGCGAGCACGAGGAGACGCTCGGCCGCATCGACGCCGTCGCCGGGGACGGCGACCACGGCCGCGGCATGGTCAAGGGGATCGGTGCGGCGCGCAAGGCGGTCGACGGGCTCGGCCCGGAGGCCGGGGTCGCCTTCGTCCTCGGACGCGCCGGTGACGCGTGGGCCGCGTTCGCGGGCGGCACCTCCGGTGTCCTGTGGGGCGCCGCACTCGAGGCGTTCGGCCGCTCCCTCGGCGACGACCACGAGTCGTACCAGGCCGCCGACGTCGTCGACGCGGCGCAGGCCTTCGCCGACTCGATCGTCCACCTGGGCGGGGCGTCCCGCGGGGACAAGACGCTGCTCGACGCGCTGCTGCCGTTCGTGGACGAACTGCGCGGGGCCGTCGACACCGGCGCACCGCTCGTGGCAGCGTGGGAGACCGCGGCGCGGGTCGCGGTCGAGCAGGCCGAGGCCACCGCCGACCTCACGCCGAAGGTCGGACGGGCCAGGCCGCTGGCCGAGAAGAGCCTGGGGACACCCGACGCGGGTGCCACCTCGATGGGGATGATCCTCACGCGGATCGGCGAGGTCCTCGCCGCCCGTGCTGACAAGGAAGGAACACACGCATGACGTACCGTCTCGTGATCGGGTCCGACGACGCCGGGTTCGACTACAAGGAGATCATCAAGGCCGACCTGCTCGCCGACGACCGGGTGTCGGGTGTCACCGACGTCGGCGTCGACGCGGACGGCCACACCGCCTACCCGCACGTCGCCGTGGACGCTGCGCGCCTGGTGGCGAACGGCGAAGCCGACCGGGCGATCCTGATCTGCGGCACCGGCCTCGGTGTGGCGATCAGCGCCAACAAGGTGCCGGGCATCCGGGCCGTCACCGCGCACGACTCGTACAGCGTGGAGCGGTCGATCCTGTCGAACGACGCGCAGGTGCTCTGCATGGGGCAGCGTGTCGTCGGCGTCGAGCTCGCCCGTCGCCTGGCGAAGGAGTGGCTCGGCTACGAGTTCGACCGTTCCAGTGCCAGCGCCGAGAAGGTCAACGCCATCTGCGAGTACGACGGCAGCGCGCCCGCCGGCGTCGACGCGCAGGCGTAGGCAGGGTTCCGCACGACACCGGTGTTCGCGCGCTGAACACGCCCGTTCGGGTGTTCGGCACGCGAACACCGGTGTCTTGCGAGCCATCCCGCGTCGGCTCAGCCGCGCGCGGCCAAGCGGTGCACGACGGCCTTCGTCGCCTCGTACAGCTCGCGGTAGTCCCGGTAGCCGGCCTCGTACTCCGCGGTCGCCGCAGGGTCAGGCTCGATCACCGTCGCCGGCGGGTTCCACGCACCGATGTCCACGGTGTCGCCCGGCCCGGCGACCAGCTCGGCAGCCAGGTACGCCGAGCCGAAGCACGCACCGATCGTCACGCTCGGCACCGTCTGCCGCAGCCCGGTGACGTCCGACACGATCGTGGGCCACAGCCGTCCGAGCAGCCCGCCGCCGGCCCCGACGAGTTCGCGGACCTCGACCTCGGCGTCGCGCAGCGCCTCGAGGTGGTGCCGTACCGCGTACGCCGTCGCCTCGAGCGTCGCCCGGTAGATGTCCCCGCGCGTGTGCCGGACCGTCAGCCCCGCGAGCACTCCGCGGGCGTCGGGGTCGGCGATCGGCGTCCGCTCCCCCGCGAAGTACGGCAGCATCAGCAGCCCGTTCGCCCCGATGCCGGAGCACCGCGCTTCCTCGAGCATGCTCGACCACTCGCCGTCGACCAGCCGTCGCAGCCAGTCCGTGATCGCCCCGGAGGTCGCCATCCCCCCGGACACGCTCGGCTGGCCCGGGTGCGTGCCGACGGTCGTCCACATCCCCGGCACCGCCGTGGGTTCGGCCGTCGGCACGATCATGAACATCGTGGTGCCGTACTGCAGGAACATCCGGCCCGGCACGGACTCACCGACGCTCACGCCCTCGGCCCAGGCGTCGATGGTCCCGGCCGTCACGGGGATGCCGGCCGGGAGGCCCGTGGCCGCGGCCGCCTCGGGCGTCACGACGCCCGCCTGGTCGCCCGACCACAGCAGGCGCGGCATCTCGAGACCGGGTGCCAGCCGGTCGCACCACTCCGGGATCCACGCGTTCGCGTGCACGTCGTAGAGGGGTGTCGTCTGACTGGCCGAGTGGTGGTCGAGGACGTACTCGCCCGTCAGCCGCTCGACCACGCGGGACGACGGCATCGTGAACCGGGCAGCCCGCGCCCAGACGTCGGGTTCGTGCCGGGCGAGCCAGGCGAGTTTCACGCCGGCGGCCTGCGTGCTCAGGGCAGAGCCGCAGCGGGCACGGATCGCGCCCTCGCCGCCGAGCTCCGCCGTGACGCCGTCGAGCAGCGTCGCCGTGCGGGTGTCGATGCCGTACAGGATCGCCGGACCGAGCGGCGCACCGTCGACGTCGGTCAGCAGCGCGCACGGTCCGATGCCGCTCACGCCGACCGCCTGCACCTCGACGTCGGGCACGCGGTCGAGCAGGGAGCGGGTGAGGGTGGTGAACTCCTCCCACCAGACGTCGGAGTCCATCTCGACCAGGCCCTGCTCGGGCCGGTCGACCTCGTGGCGACGGCTCACCTCGGCGAGCACGGTGCCGTCGAACCGGGCCAGCAACGCCTTCGTGCTCGACGTCCCGATGTCCAGACCGAGCACCGCTCGCATGCCGCCTCCTTCGCCGCCACACGACCGCCGCCGGTCGCGCCACGAGTCTACGAGCGACGCCCAGCTGCCTGTCGGGGGCCGGACGTACCGTACCGACGACTCCAATGCTCCACGAGGGGAACCCGATGAAGAAGTCAGCCTGGCTGCCAGCCGTCATCGCACCGGTCGTCGTCGCCGGCGCCGTTGCCGCCCCGATGATCGCGAACGCCGCGAACGACCCGATCGCGGGGACGAACCCCAGCGCGGCGGCCGTCATCGCCAGCATCGCGAAGTCGTCGGACGCCCAGTACTCGGGGAAGCTCTCGCAGACGAGCGCACTCGGGCTCCCCGAACTGCCCACCGGGTCCGGCGGCTCCTCGCTCGAGGGCGACGCCTCCGACGTGCTCGGGCTGCTCACCGCGCCGCACACCGCCCGTGTCTACGTCGACGGCCCCGACAAGCAGCGCGTCCAGCTGACGCAGCAGCTCGCCGAGCAGGACGTCGTCCGCAACGGCTCGGACGTCTGGACCTGGGACTCGAAGGAGCGCACGGCCACGCACGTGACCCTGCCGAGCGACACCGCGAAGGACCCGCAGGGCGGCACGACGACCCCGGCGGACATCGCGAAGCAGGCCATCGACGCGATCACCCCGACCACCACCGTGTCGAAGCCGACCGAGGTCAGCGTCGCCGGACACGACGCCTGGCAGATCACCCTGACGCCGAAGTCGTCCGACACCCTCGTCGGAGCCGTCCGGCTGGCGGTCGACCAGCAGACCGGGCTCCCGCTCCGCGCGAGCGTCCAGGCCGCCGGCGCTGACGACCCCGCGGTGCAGGTCGGGTTCACGAGCCTCGACTACGGCGCCCCGGCGGCCCGGCTCTTCGACTTCACCCCGCCGTCGAACGCGAAGGTGACCGAGAAGGACCTGTCCGAGGCCGGACCCCACGCGAAGGGCGAGCACGGCGACCGCCGTGGCACCCCGAGCGGTGACGAGCCGACCTTCACCGGCACGGGCTGGAGCACCATCGCCGAGCTCCCCGCCGGCACGGTCGACCGGTCCGGGCTCGAGGGCGAGGCCTCCGGCCTGCTCGACCAGCTGACCAAGCCCGTCGACGGCGGCCGTGCCGTGCAGACGTCGCTCGTCTCGGTCTACCTGACCGACGACGGCCGCGTGCTCGCGGGTGCCGTGCCGGTCGCCTCCCTGGTCGACGCCGCGAAGTGAGCGCGGACGACCACGAGGTGCGCACGGCCGGGCCGGCGCCCGACCTGGCGATCCGCACCACGGGCCTCCAGAAGGTGTTCCGCAAGCAGCGTGCGGTCGACGGGATCGACCTGGCGGTGCCGCGCGGCGCGGTGTTCGGGTTCCTCGGGCCGAACGGTTCCGGCAAGACCACCACGATCCGGATGCTGCTCGGGCTCTCGAGCGCGAGCGGCGGCACCATCGAGCTGCTCGGCGAACCGATGCCGAAGGCGCTGCACGACGTCCTGCCCCGCGTCGGGGCACTCGTCGAGGGTCCGGCCTTCTACCCGTACCTGTCCGGCCGAGCCAACCTGCAGCGCTTCGACGCCGCCGACCCCACGTCGGACCCGCGCACCCGCAAGGCCCGCGTGGCCGGCGCCCTCGACCGCGTCGGGCTGACCCACGCGGCCGACAAGAAGGCGCACGCGTACTCCCTCGGCATGAAGCAGCGGCTCGGTCTCGCGAACGCCCTGCTGTCCCCGCGCGACCTGCTGGTGCTCGACGAGCCGACCAACGGTCTCGACCCGCAGGGCACGCGCGAGGTCCGCAACCTCATCCGCTCCCTGGCCGACGACGGCACCACGGTGTTCGTGTCGAGCCACCTGCTCGCCGAGATCGAACAGGTCTGCACGCACGCAGCCGTCATGCGGACGGGCAAGATCGTCGCGCAGGGCCCCCTCGACGAGCTGCGCGCAGCCGGGGCCCGGACCGTGACCGTGCGGACGCCCGACGTCGGGCAGGCCGGTGCCGTCCTCACCCGGCTCGGGCTCACCCCGCGGCACGACGGTGGGGCCGACGTGCTGGTGGCCGACCTGCCGAACGCGCTGCTGCCCGAGACGATCACCGCGGAGCTCGTGCGCGCCGACGTCCGGGTGCGCGGCCTGACGGTGGGCGGCGGCACCCTCGAGGACCTGTTCGTCGCACTCACCGGAGAGGGATTCGATGTCGCAGCCTGACGCGGCCGCGCGCGACCTGCCCGTCCGCCGCCGGCAGCGCCCGTTCGCACTGCTCGGTTCCGAACTCGCGCTGGTGTTCCGGCGTCGCCGCACCTGGGCCATGCTCGGGGCACTCGCGCTCGTGCCGATCCTGATCGCGGTCGCCGTGAAGCTCACCACCGACGGCGACGACGGCGGGCCGGCGTTCCTCGGCGACATCACCAACAACGGCCTGTTCGTCGCGTTCACCGCACTGACCGTGTCGATCCCGCTGTTCCTGCCGCTGACCGTCGGCGTGGTCGCCGGGGACACCGTCGCGGGCGAGGCCAGCCACGGCACGATCCGCTACCTGCTCGTCGCGCCGACGGGCCGCGTGCGGTTCATCCTGGTGAAGTTCGCCGGTGCCGTCGCGTTCTGCCTGGCCGCCACACTCCTTGTCGTCCTGGTCGGCGCGGCGATCGGCGCCCTGCTGTTCCCGATCGGCCCGGTCACGCTGCTGTCCGGCACCCAGGTGGGCGGCTGGTCGTACGCCGGCCGTGCCCTGCTGCTCGCGCTGTACGTCGCGATGTCGATGCTCGGGCTCGTGGCGATCGGCATGTTCACCTCGACGCTGACGAACGTGCCGGTCGGGGCGATGGCCGCGACGGTCGTGCTCGCCGGGGCGTCGCAGGTGCTCGACCAGCTCCCCCAGCTCGACTGGCTGCACCCGTTCCTGTTCTCGCACCAGTGGCTCGGGTTCGGCGACCTGCTGCGCGACCCGATCTCGTTCGACTCGTTCGGGTCGAACGCGGTGCTGCAGCTCGGGTACGTCGTGGTGTTCGGGGCGCTGACGTACAGCCGGTTCGCCTCGAAGGACATCCTGAGCTGACGCGGCAGGGGCCCGGCACGAAGGTGCCGGGCCCCTGCGACGGGCAGCTCGCTCAGCTCGTTCCGCTCGCTCAGCTCGCGGGCGACGCCGATCCGCCGGCCATCGTCTCCGTGTCGGTCCCCCGCGCATCGGCGTACCGGTCGCGCAGGTCACGGGCCTTCTCGGACCGGTACCAGTCGAGCCGCGCCCCGGTCTCCACGGTCTGCATGCCGATCACGACCTTGCCGCGGGACTTCATCTCGGCCAGGTCCTCGTACGCCTCGACGATGTACTCGAACGGGTAGAAGCCCGAGATCAGGACCTGCACGCGGCGGTCCTGCACGGCCTTCGCCAGCAGGGTCAGCAGCTCGCGGGTCTCCTCGTCCTCGGCGGGTGCACGGAGGAACCGGACCTCGATGTCCCGGCGCTCCTCGGACGACACGAACCGCTCCTGGCCGACGCCGAGGCGTTCGGCCAGGAGCTCGGCGTTGCTCTCGCCGTGGTTGTCGATGAACGCGGTGATCGGCCGGCCGTCGGCGATGTCGCGGATGCGGTCTTCCTCGCCCTCACCGTAGGCGACGGGCAGCGTGCCGATCTGTCGCAGGTAGTCGTGGTTGCGGGGGCTGCCGAGGGCGATCACGGTCGCGCCGGCGTCGTGCGCCAGCTGGCACTCGATGTGTCCGACGCCACCGGCTGCGGCCGAGATCACGACGGTGTCCTGCGGTCCGAGCCGGAGCGACCGGACGACCGACACCGCGGTGCACCCGGCCAGGTACAGGCCGCCGGCGACCTCCCACCCGACGTGCTCCGGCTTCTTGATGACGGCGCCGCGCGGCACCGCGATCCAGGTGGCGTGGGCGCCGCCGGTCGGCGCGTGCCCCATCACCTCGTCGCCGATGCGGAGGTCCTTCACGCCGTCGCCCCGCGCGCGCACGATGCCGGCGAAGTCGACGCCCTGGTGTGCGGGGAACTCGAGGTCGACGTGGTCGCGGAGCTTCCCCTCGCGCAGGAACCGCTCGATGTGGTTCAGGCCCGCGGCCACGATCTCGACGACGATCTCGCCCGGTCCGGCCTCGGGCTTCTGCTGGGGGACGAGCTCGACGACGTCGAAGTCGCCGTACCGGTCGTACTGCACTGCACTGCCGACTCGCATGGGTGCTCCTTCGCTCCAGGTGTGCGTCCGTGCTACTCGGTGTTCCCGCACGCAACCCGAAGACGTGGGGTACCGCGGCTGTGGACGTCACCAGGCGACGGACTGGAGGCCCGTGGCGGCGCCGCCACGGGCCTCCAGTCCGCCGTCACGCGCGTCCACCGCGCGTGGGGACCGTGCGCGGAGCCCGCGCAGCCGGGCTCAGTGCTTTCCGGCGGCCGCGATGACGGCGCGGACCGTCTCGGGGTCGAGGCGGAACGCCCGCGGATCGGCGTCGCCCCGGGGCACGCGGACCGGTGTCGACCAGACCGAGCCGTCCGCGGCGACGTCGACGACGAGGGCGCCGCTGTCGACGACGGCGGATTCCTCGTCGTACGGGCCGACGACGTCGGTGTCGTTCGCGACGCCGGGGGCGACGAGGACCGGGACGCCGGCGAGCGCCCCGGCGAAGTGGTGGTGGTAGTGGCCGGCGAGGACGACCCGCACGTCGGAACCGCGGATGACGTCGGCGAGCGCCTCGGGGTTCTGCAGGCGGAGGGCCTCGTGCAGCTCGGTCGGAGCGGGCAGCGGCGGGTGGTGCAGGACGACGACGCTGCCGTGCGGGGCACCGTCTGCGCCTTCGGCGAGGGCCGTGCGCAGGTGCTCGAGCGCCGTGTCGCTGAGCTCGCCGTACCCGGAGCCTGGGACGCTCGTGTCGACGGTCACGATCCGTCGACCCGCGACGACCGACTGCCCGGAGACGGGGACCGTCGGCGGCAGGTGCTCCAGCGTGTGCAGCAGCGCCGTGCCGCCCTCGCCCAGGACGTGCCCGTTGGCCAGGACCTGGCGGAAGCCCTCGCGCAGGTCGTGGTTGCCGGGGACCGCGACGACGGCCGCACCGTGCCGTTCCGCCCAGCCGCCGACGCGGTCCCGCACGATCGCGTAGGACTCGGGGCTGCCGTCCTCGGAGACGTCGCCCGAGGCCACCACCAGCCCGATGCCGGGCACCGCGTCGACGTGGGCGAGCAGCCGTTCGAGTGCGGCCGTGGTGTCGACCACGCCCTGGTGCAGGGCGCCGTCGCCGGTCAGGTGGGTGTCGGAGAGGTGGAGGATGCGGAGGGTCCCGGCTGCTGGCGGCTGCATGCGTCCACGGTAGCCACGGCCCCCGTCAGTCCGGTGCTGCGGGCGCTCGGTGAGCAGGAAGGGTCGGGTCGCGCCGGCGGACCCGACCGTTCCTGCTCACGAAGTCCACGGCCCCCGAGTTGTCGTCCGACCATCAGCCCGGCGCGGCCGCGAGCTGGTCCTCGAGGTTGAAGACCTCGGGCAGCACCCGCGCCGTCTGGTCGGCGCGCCCGGTGGCCCCGGCGAAGAGGTCCTGCATGTGCGCCTCCCACGCCGTGGCCACCTCGGACGCGGCGAGTGCCGCGTCCGCATCGGCCACCGAATCGGTCTCGTAGTACCCGATGAGCAGCCCGTCGTCGTCGAGGAACAGCGAGTAGTTCCGCCGCCCCGCCGCCGCGATCGCCCGGAGCATCGCCGGCCACACCGCGGCGTGCCGCTCGCGGTAGGCGTCGAGCAGCTCGACCTGCACCTGCAGCCGGAAGCAGACGCGGGTCACCGTCCGGCCTGTTCGCGGCGCCGCTGCTCGGCGTCGTGGACGGTGCGCTCGTCGGCGGTGCGGACCGTCCCGGTGACCGTGGTGACGGTGCCGTAGCGCTCGGCCTCGATCGCCTCGAGGGTCTTGGCCTGCGTGCGCGGCGCCCAGATCGTGCCCACCAGGAACGACAGCGCGAGGAGCCCGAGGATCAGGCCACCGAGGGCCCGCAGCCCGATGTCCGACAGCAGCAGCGGGAACCAGATGCTCAGCAGGCCGACCATGACGCGGGCGGCCAGGAACAGCACGCCCTGGGCGCTGGCGCGGTACCGGGTGGCGAAGAGCTCGCTCGTCCACAGGCCGTAGAACGCCTGTGCACCGATGCCCGACGAGATGCCCCACGCCACGGCGAAGAACAGCAGGGTGCCGAGGTTGGCGGGCGCGTAGATGAGGACGGCCCACGCGATGATCGCCAGCACGGCTCCGGCGGCGTAGAGCGCGCGGCGGCTGACCCGGTCGGCGTACCGCATGAAGCCGAAGTACGTCGCGGCCACGGTGCAGCCCCAGACCAGGATCTGCAGTCCGTACTGCTCCGTGACGCTCGTGACCCCGGTCGCCGCGTAGACCCGCGGCTGGAAGATGCCGGCCTGCCCGGCGACGGTGTTCCAGAGCGCGTAGACGCCGAACAGGAACAGCATCGCGGTCAGGTTCTTCCGACGGCTGAACAGCTGCGTGATCCCGTGGAAGAAGTTCGCCGTGCCGGTGGCCGCACGCTCGTCCTTCCAGATCGCGGACTCGGGCAGCCCGCGGCGGAGCCACCACACGATCGCGGCGACGACGAACAGGTGGGCGAAGATGAGGCGGCTGCCGAGCAGGCCGAGCGGGGCCGCGGCGATCGCCAGGGCGAACCCGACCATCGGCCCGATCGACCACGCGAGCTGTGCCGTGCCGACGTGGGCCGCGCGCTTGTCCGCGGGGGCCTGCTCGGCGATGTAGGTCCAGCTCGCCGGCACGCCCGCCCCGACGGCGATGCCGGTCAGGATGAAGCCGACCAGGAGCATGCCGTAGCTGCCGGCGAACACCGCGAGCAGGATGCCGAGCATGTAGAGGAGCAGGTCGTACGTGTAGATGAACTTCCGGCCGTACCGGTCGCACAGCGGTCCGCCGACGATCGCGCCGAGGGCGGCACCGAAGGCGTTCGCCGACAGGCTCGCGAGCAGGCCGACCTCGAGGTCGCCGATCCGGAACTCCGCCTGCCAGAGGCTGAGGCTCGTGGCGATCGCGATGATCGACCCCGACTCGATGTAGTTCGACATGGCCACCGAGACGGTGGCCTTCCAGCCCGTGGTGTTCCGGGCTCCGATGCGGACCGCCATTGGTCCTCCGTTCGCGTGTTCGTCGGTGAATCGTTTCAACGGGACGACGAGGACGATAGCGCTCCGGTGTGCGCGCTGGCAAGAGCGGATTCGCCGGGCTGCGCCTCGCACCGTGCGCGGGCGCTCGCTCCGTGCGAGGTTGCGCACTCGGTGCGAGCCTTTCCACCCCGCACCGAGTGCGGAACCTCGCACCAGCCGCACGGCTCGCACCGGCCGCGCGCCTCGCAGCAGCCGCGTACCTCGCACCGTGCGCGGGCAGTCGACGACACCCCACGGACGGGAGGCCCGGTACCGGCCCGCCCCGCGCCTCCCGTCCGCGTTTTCCACAGATCACGGCGCGGGCCGACCGCGCGGACCGCGCCGATGCCAGGATGGCCACATGGCGGTCAGTGTGCGAGAGGTGGCAGCGCTCGCGGGCGTGTCCCTCGGCACGGTATCGAACGTGCTGAACCGCCCCGACAAGGTCGCTCCCGGCACGGTGGAACGCGTCCAGTCGGCGATCGCGACGCTCGGGTTCGTCCGCAACGACTCCGCACGGCAGCTCCGGGCCGGACGCAGCTCCACCGTCGGGCTCATCGTGCTCGACGGCGGCAACCCGTTCTTCACCGACGTCGCCCGGGGCGCCGAGGACGCCGCGATGGACAACGGCCTCGCGGTGCTGATCGGCAACTCCGACGAGTCGACCGACCGCGAACGCACCTACGTCGACCTGTTCGAGGAACGCCGGGTCGCCGGACTCCTGATCTCCCCCGCCGGCGACGACCTGTCCCGGCTCGCACGGTTGCGCGACCAGGGCACCGCCGTGGTGCTGGTGGACCGTCGCGCCGACGACGAGCACTTCGCCTCGGTCTCCGTCGACGACGTCGCGGGTGGCCGCATCGCGGTCGAGCACCTCGCGGCGATCGGCCGCACCCACATCGCCTTCGTCGGCGGGCCGTTCGGCATCCGCCAGGTCGCCGACCGGCACGCCGGGGCACTCGCCGCCGCCCAGGCCGCGGGCATCCGGCTCGAAGCCCTGCCGACCACCTCGCTGTCCGTGCTCGAAGGGCGCCGCATCGGCGAAGCGATCCAGGCCCGCCAGGCCGCCGAACGCCCGGACGCCGTCTTCGCCGCCAACGACCTGCTCGCCGTCGGGCTCGAACAGGCCTTCATCATGCGCGGCACCATCGCGGTGCCCGAGCAGATCGCCATCGTCGGCTACGACGACATCGCGTTCGCCGAGTCCGCCGTGGTCCCGCTGACGTCGGTGCGGCAGCCGGCGCAGGACCTCGGGCGCCGCGCGATCGAACTCCTGACGAAGCAGGTCGAGCAGGGGCAGGACATCGACCTCGAGCACGTCGAGTTCACACCGGAGCTCGTGGTGCGGCAGTCCTCCGTCGCCGACGCGTAGGGCTCGGTCCGGACACGCCTCCCCCGCCGCCTACGATCGGAGCATGGTGCATGTCCCCCGGCGCGACGGTCCGCCGAGCGTGCACCACGTCGCAGCCCGGGCCGGCGTCTCGCTCGCCACGGTCTCGAACGTCCTGAACCACCCCGAGCGGGTCGCCGACGCCACCGCCGCACGCGTGCGGGACGCGATCGACGCACTCGGGTACACGCCGAACCGCAACGCCCGGGCGCTGGTGTCCGGCAGCACGCGCGCGATCGGTCTGGTGGTGATGTCGCTGCGGAACTCCCTGTTCAGCGACATGGTCAACGGCGCACAGCTGGCCGCACGGGAACGCGGCTTCACCCTGCTGATCGCCAGCAGCGAGGACGACCTGCAGGCGCAGGGCGAACACCTCGCCTACCTCGAGAGCGCCCGGGTGTCAGGGATCCTGCTCGCCTCGATGACGGAGTCCCGCGACCAGGTCGAGGCCGCGCGGCGCCACGGCCGACCCGTCGTGTACGTCAACTACGAACCGACCGAGCTCGACGCGTGCGCGGTGGTCGTGGACAACGAGCAGGCCGGGTTCCTGGCGACCGAGCACCTGATCGACCGCGGCTGCCGACGCATCGGGTTCGTGAGCGCCCGTCCGGACCTGCAGCCCGTCGATCGCCGACGGGCCGGCGTGCTGCGGGCCGTCGCGGCGCACCCCGGGGTCGTACTCGTCGACGTCGACGCCGGGGACATCGACCCTCCCGGAGGCACCGACGCCGGGCTCCGCATCGCACGGATGCCCGAGGACGAACGCCCCGACGGGGTGCTGGGTGTGACCGACCTGCTCGCGATGGCGGTCGTCTCCGAGCTCCGAGCCGCCGGGATCCGCGTCCCCGAGGACATCCCCGTGTCGGGCTGCGACCACAACTCCGTGGCGTGGGGTGGTGCGGTGCCGCTGACCTCGGTGACGATGCACGGCTCGGAGATGGGTGCGGCGGCGGTGGAACTGCTGCTCGAGGAGCTCACCGACCCGATGCACGTGCACCGGACCGTCGTGCTCGGCAGCGAGCTGGTGCCGCGCGAGAGCACGCTCGGCCGCGAGGGTGCGGCTCCAGCGGCCGCCGCCGCAGCCGTCGCCGGCACGACACCGAGCGACCCGCGGCGCACCGAGGCCTGACCGGCGGCGGACCAACCCGCGAAAGCGACACATCTGCGGGTCGTCGCCGCGTCCGGTCCGCCAGAGCGACAGATCGGCGCGAACGTTCGGCGGCACACTGTCGCTTTCACGGACAGTGGGCCGCGGGCAGTGGGCAGTGGGCAGCGGGCTGCCGAGCCGCGCCGGCGCGCACGAAGCGACGCGGGCCGGTGACGCGACCGCGCACCGGACGGGAGGCGCGGGGCGGGGCCGGCACGGGCCTCCCGGCCGGCGGGCGGCGCGACCACCGCACGGTGCAGCACCGCGCGTCGGCTCGGTGCGAGGTTGCGCACTCCGTGCGAGCCCGCGCGCCCGTCACCGAGCGTGGAACCTCGCACCGAACGACGAACGACGAGCGAGCGAGCCGCGCGTAACGAAATCGGCAGAGCGATTGACACGCTTCAATCCGCATGGTTCCATCCTGATTGAAACGTTCTAAAACGCAGTAACCGGACCCCGCGACGGCGCGGGATCCGGGTCCGTTTCACCCGGGGTACCCCAGCCCCGGGCCTTACGAGGAGGTAAGGAATGTCAGTTCGTTCCGTGACCAAGCGCGCGATCGCCATCGGCGGCGCGACGGTCCTGATCGGCGGGCTCGCAGCGTGCTCGTCCGGCGGCTCCGCCGACGAAGGCGGCGGCAAGGTCGAGATCACCTACCAGGCCGACAACGCCCCGGCCACCGCGGCCACCGCGAAGCCGCTCATCGAGGCCTTCGAGAAGGCCAACCCCGACATCACCGTCAAGTTCGACACCCGCCCCCAGGGCACCGACGGCGACAACCTGATCAAGACCCGCCTGTCGACCGGCGAGGCCGCCGACGTCTTCAACTACAACTCCGGCTCGCTCATGCAGGCCCTCAACCCGGACAACACCCTGGTGGACCTGTCCGACGAGAAGTGGGCGAGTGACGTCGACCCGCAGTTCACCAAGGTCGTCAGCACCGACAAGGGCATGTACGGCGCCCCGTTCGGCACGAGCTTCGGTGGCGCGGTGCTCTACAACACGAAGGTCTACGACGACCTCGGTCTGAAGGTCCCGACCACGTGGGACGAGTTCATCAGCAACAGCGAGAAGATCAAGGACGCGGGCGACGTCGCCCCGATCATCCAGACCTACGGCGACACCTGGACCAGCCAGCTGTTCGTCCTCGGTGACTTCGCGAACATCACCGCGCAGGACGAGAAGTGGGCGGACGACTACACCGCCAACAAGGAGTCCTACGCCGACGAGCCCGCTCTCGCCGGGTTCGAGCACCTCGCCGAGGGCAAGGACAAGGACCTCTACAACGAGGACTACGCCTCGGCCACGCAGGCGAACGGCCTGAAGATGCTGGCCGACGGTACCGGCGCGCAGTACCCGATGCTCACGAACGCGATCTCCGCGATCCAGCAGGACTCCCCCGACGCCGTCGACGACATCGGCGCGTTCGCCCTGCCGGCCGAGGACGCCGCGGACACGAACCTGACGATCTGGGAGCCGAACGGCCTGTACATCCCGAAGACGACCACGGGCGACAAGCTGGCCGCAGCGAAGAAGTTCGTGGCCTTCGCGAACTCCACCGAGGGCTGCCAGGTGCAGAACGACACCGGCACCCCCGCCGGCCCGTACGTCATCTCGACCTGCTCGCTGCCGGACGACGTGCCCCCGATGATCGACGACCTGCAGCAGTACCTGGACGACGGCAAGGCGAGCCCCGCGCTCGAGTTCCTGTCCCCGATCAAGGGCCCGAACCTCGAGAAGATCTGCGTGCAGGTCGGCTCGGGCATCACCACCGCGAGCAAGGGCGCCGACCAGTACGACGACGACGTCGTCCAGCAGGCACAGCAGCTCGGCATCAAGGGCTGGTGATCGGCGTGACCGCGACCCTCACGACGGCGGTGGCCCCGCCGCAGACACGCAAGGCCGGCCGCCCCGGACCAGCGCGCAAGCGGATGCGCTCGTTCTACCCCGCGTGGTTCTTCATCCCCGCGATCGCGCTGTACGTCGTGTTCTTCGCGGTCCCGACCTTCGCCGGGTTCTACTTCTCACTCACCCGCTGGACGCTGTTCGACCAGACCTTCATCGGCTTCGACAACTTCGTCCGGTTCTTCCAGGACCCGCAGCTCGTCTCCGGGTTCGTGCACACCTTCCAGTACGGCTTCGTGACGAGCGCGGCGAAGGTGGTCCTCGGACTCGCCCTCGCCCTGCTCCTCACGTCGCCCGTGCTGGGGCGCGGCTACCTGCGGGCGGTCGTGTTCTTCCCGGTGCTCGTGTCGACCATCGGCATCGGCATCACGTTCAAGGCGCTGATGGACCCGTTCCACGGGATCATCAACGGCGTACTGGGTTCGGTCGGCCTGCCCACCCCCGGGTGGCTGACCGACCCGGCGCTCGCGCTGTGGAGCGTCGCAGCGGTGGACGTCTGGAAGGGCGTCGGCATCGCGACGCTCATCTTCATCGCCGGCATCGTGGCGATCCCGCAGGAGTACTTCGAGGCGGCACGGGTCGACGGCGCGAGCGCGTGGTCGATCTTCCGGAACATCACATTGCCGCTGTCCCGCCCCGCGATGGGCACGGTCATCATCCTGTCGCTCATCGGCGGCTTGCGGTCGTTCGACCTGATCTGGGCGATGACCGGCGGCGGGCCGGGGTTCACGAGCGACGTGATCGCGAGCGTGATCTACAAGCAGTACCAGGCCGGGTTCTACGGTCTGTCCACCGCCGGCAACGTGGTCCTGTTCGTCGTCGTCACGGCGATCATGGTGCCGATCTCGTGGCTCCTCAACCGCAAGGAGGCAGAGCTGTGACCGCGCTCGCCAGCCCCCGCGTCAGCGGCCCGACGCGGTCCCGCCACCCCGGCCGTGCCCGCCGGTGGATCATCGGCTCGATCGCCATCGTCGTCAGCTTCGTCGTCTTCCTGGTGCCGTTCGTGTTCGTCCTGCTCCAGGCCGCGAAGAACCCCGCCGAGGCGAACCAGCTCGGCTTCAGCCTGCCGACCGACTGGCAGCTGTGGCAGAACCTGCAGGCGGTGTTCCAGAGCGGCGACGGCGGGATCCTCCGCGCGTTCTGGAACAGCGCCCTGCTCACCGTCGGCAGCGTCACGGTCATGGTCGTGTTCTCCGCGATGGTCGGGTACGTCCTGCAGCGGCGACCGAGCAAGTGGAACGGCCTGATCAACTTCTTCGTGCTGGCGGGGCTCATCGTGCCGCCGGCGATCGTGCCGACCATCTGGGTGCTGCAGGGGCTCAACCTGTTCAAGACCATGGGCGGGATGATCCTGATCGAGGCGACCTTCGGCCTGTCATTCTGCATCCTGCTGTTCCGGGCGTTCGTCGCGACGATCCCGAAGGAGCTCGACGAGGCCGCCGTGCTCGACGGCGCCGGCCCGATCCGCCTGTTCTTCGGGGTGGTGCTGCCGCTGCTCAAGCCCGTGATCATCACGGTCGTGCTCGTGCAGTCGGTGACGGTCTTCAACGACTTCACCAACCCGCTGTACTTCCTGCCGGGGTCCGAGAACGCGACGGTGCAGCAGACGCTCTACGCGTTCCAGAGCCAGTCGGTCAGCCAGCTGAACCTGCTGTTCACCGACGTGCTGCTCATCACGATCCCGCCGCTGATCCTCTACGTCTTCTTCAACCGTCAGATCGTCGCCGGCATGACCAGCGGCGCCGTCAAGGGCTGACCGCCCACCCCGGCCTGGAGGCGCGACCCGCCTCCGCCACACCGCCCACCCGGGCGGACGGCCGGGCCCACGACCCCCGCACCGGTCGACGACGACCGGTCGCGTGAAAGGACCACCACATGACCACCTGGACCGCACCGTTCATCGCGGCCGACACCGACCTCGGCAGCGCCCCGATCCTGCGTCGGGAGTTCCCCCTCGACGACGGCCACGGCGCCGTCACCGCCGCCACCCTCGACGTCAGCGCCCTCGGCGTCGTCGAGGCCTGGCTCGGCGGGCAGCGCGTCTCCGACCACGTGCTCGAACCGGGGTGGACGAGCTACGAGTGGCGCATCCGCGTCGTCTCGCACGACGTCACCGAGCACCTGACCGACACGCTCCCCGGCCAGCCGGCCGTGCTCGCGCTCGTCGTCGGCAACGGTTGGGCCGCCGGACGCCTGGCCTGGGGCGGCGGTGGTGGCTGGTACACCGACGAGCGCGCCGGGTTCGCCGAACTCCGGATCACCTTCGCCGACGGGCACGAGCAGCACGTCACGACCGACACCGACTGGCAGGCCCTGTCGAGCGCGATCACCGCGGACCAGCTCTACGACGGGCAGGACATCGACGCCCGACTCCGCGACGGCTCGTTCCTGACGCCCGGCGAGGTCACCGTGCCGAGCGTCGACGGGCACCGGGGGCGGACGAGCACGGTGCACACGGTCGACATCGGCGAGCGCGAACTCGTCGCCGACACCGTGCCGCCGGTGCGCCCGCTCGCCGAGATCGCCCCGGTGGCGATCTGGACGAGCCCGTCGGGAGCGACCCTGCTCGACTTCGGCGTGAACCTGGTCGGGTGGCTCCGGGTCACCGCGACCGGCCCGGCCGGCACCGTGCTCACCCTGCAGCACGCCGAGGTGCTCGAGCACGACGAGCTCGGCACCCGACCCCTGCGCACCGCGAAGGCGACGGACCACTTCACCCTGCGCGGTGACGACGAGCCCGAGACGTTCGAGCCCCGGTTCACGTTCCACGGGTTCCGGTACGCGCAGGTCGACGGCTGGCCGGGCACGGAGGACGAACTCCGCGCCGCGGTCACCGCCGTGCAGGTCGGGTCGGACCTCACCCGCACCGGCACGTTCGCGTCGAGCCACGAGCTGCTGAACACCTTCCACGACAACGTCGTCCAGGGCATGCAGGGCAACTTCCTGAGCGTGCCGACGGACTGCCCGCAGCGCGACGAGCGACTCGGCTGGACGGGCGACATCGCCGCGTTCGCCCCGACGGCCTCGTACCTGTTCGACACGCGGACGTTCCTGGCCGACTGGCTGCGCGACGTCTGGCTCGAGCAGCAGCACGCCGACGGGGTCATCCCGTTCGTGGTGCCGGACGTGCTGAAGTACTCCCCCGCCGAGGACTTCGGCACGCCCGACGCGACCGCCGTCTGGTCGGACGCCGGCGTCTGGGTGCCGTGGACCCTGTACCAGGCGTACGGCGACACCGCGGTGCTCGAGGAGCAGTTCGACTCGATGGCCGCACACCTGCGCCGGGTCCGTGACCACCTGTCCCCGGAGGACCTGTGGGACACCGTGTTCCAGTTCGGCGACTGGCTCGACCCGGACGCCCCGCCCGAGGCACCAGCCGACGCGAAGGCCGACAAGGGCGTCGTCGCGACCATCTGCGCCTACCGGTCCGCGACGATCGTGGCGGACGCGGCGGAGCTGTTGGGCGGTCACGAGGCGGAAGCAGCGGAGTTCCGGGAACTCGCCACGCGCCTCCAGGCCGGGTTCCGCACCCACTACCTGCAGGACGACGGGCGGATCCTGTCGGACGCGACCACGGTGTACACGCTGGCGATCGTGTTCGGGATCCTGTCAGAACAGGAGCAGGCCGTGGCCGGCGACCGTCTCGCCGAGCTGGTCGAGGCGTCCGGGTACCGGATCTCGACGGGCTTCGCGGGAACGCCGTTCATCACCGACGCGCTGACGCAGACGGGGCACCTGGAGGACGCCTACCGGCTGCTGCTGCAGACGGAGTGCCCGTCGTGGCTGTACCCGGTGACGATGGGCGCGACGACGGTGTGGGAGCGGTGGGACTCGATGCTGCCGGACGGCACGATCAACCCGGGTGAGATGACCTCGTTCAACCACTACGCACTCGGTGCCGTGGCGGACTGGATGCACCGGGTGGTGGGTGGCCTGTCGCCGCTGTCGCCGGGGTACGAGTCCGTGCTCATCGCCCCGCAGCCGGGCGGTGGGCTGACGTGGGCGGAGACCTCGCTCGACACCGTGCACGGGCACGTCGCCGTGCGGTGGGAGCTCGTCGACGGGGAGTTGCGCGTCCGGGCGACCGTGCCCGAGGGCGTGACCGCGGTGGTGCGCCTGCCGGGTGCCCCCGAGCAGCGGCTCGGCGGCGGAACGCACGACCTGCGCGCGCCCGCCGCGGTCCCCGCCGCGTAGGGGTCTGGCTCGCAAAACACCGGTGTTCGCGCGTCGAACCCCCGAACGCGCGTGTGCAACACGTGAACACCGGTGTTTTGCGGCACCACCCACCCACCACGGTTGCGGCAGACCGCCGCGCGCCGTACTGTATGAAACGATTCAATCGCACACGAGGAAGTGACACGATGACATCGACCCCGAGCTTCGCCGGCATCGCCGACCAGCTGGCACGACAGCAGATCGAGCTGCCCAGCTGGGCCTTCGGCAACTCCGGCACCCGCTTCAAGGTGTTCAGCACGCCGGGCACCCCGCGCGACCCCTACGAGAAGATCGCCGACGCCGCCCAGGTGCAGCAGCACACCGGCCTGGCGCCCACCGTCGCACTGCACATCCCGTGGGACCTGGTGGACGACTTCGCCGACCTCAAGCGCCACGCCGAGGAGCACGGGGTGTCGCTCGGCACCGTCAACTCGAACACGTTCCAGGACGACGACTTCAAGTTCGGCGCCCTGACCCACGTCGACGAGACGATCCGGCAGAAGGCGATCGACCACCACCTGCGCTGCATCGACGTGATGGACGCCACCGGCAGCCGCGACCTGAAGATCTGGCTCGCCGAGGGCTCGAACTACCCGGGGCAGGAGGACATGCGCTCCCGCCAGGACCGTCTGCACGAGTCGCTCAGCACGATCTACGACCGCCTCGGTGCCGACCAGCGGCTGGTGCTCGAGTACAAGTTCTTCGAGCCGTCGTTCTACCACACGGACGTCCCCGACTGGGGCACGAGCTACGTGCAGACGGCGGCACTCGGGCCGAAGGCGATGGTCTGCCTCGACACCGGCCACCACGCCCCCGGCACGAACATCGAGTTCATCGTGATGCAGCTCCTGCGCCTCGGCAAGCTCGGCTCCTTCGACTTCAACTCGCGCTTCTACGCCGACGACGACCTGATCGTGGGCGCCGCGGACCCGTTCCAGCTCTTCCGGATCCTGGTCGAGGTCATCCGCGGCGGTGGCTACGACAACCCCGACGTCGCGTTCATGCTCGACCAGTGCCACAACATCGAGGACAAGATCCCCGGCCAGATCCGCTCGGTCCTCAACGTGCAGGAGATGACGGCCCGCGCGCTGCTCCTCGACCGCGTCGCACTGACCGCGGCGCAGGAGGCACACGACGTCCTCGGCGCCAACGAGGTCTTCATGGACGCGTACCAGACCGACGTCCGGAAGGACCTCGCCGAGTGGCGCGAGTCCCGCGGGCTGCCGGCGAACCCGATGCGCGCGTACCTGGATTCGGGCTACCAGCAGTCGATCGCCGAGGACCGCGTCGGCGGCGTCCAGGCCGGCTGGGGCGCGTAGGAACATGACGAACACAGTGGAGGCACGGGTGGACCCCGCAACGCACGGCACCGACGCAGACACCACGATCCGGGCGCTGGTCGCGCGCTCGAACGCGCTCGGCTCGGATCCGCGGATCACGAACTACGCGGGCGGGAACACCTCCGCCAAGGGCACCGACACCGACCCCGTCACGGGCGAACCGGTCGAGCTGCTCTGGGTGAAGGGCTCCGGGGGCGACCTCGGCACCCTCACCCCGGCGGGCCTCGCAGTGCTCCGGGTGGACCGGGTCCGCGCACTCCAGGACGTCTACCCCGGGGTGGAGCGCGAGGACGAGATGGTCGCCGCGTTCGACTACACGCTGCACGGCAAGGGCGGAGCCGCGCCGTCGATCGACACCGCCATGCACGCCCTCGTCGACGCCGCCCACGTCGACCACCTGCACCCCGACGCCGGCATCGCCATCGCCACGGCGGCGGACGGTCCGGCCCTGACCGAGCGGATCTTCGGCGACCGGGTCGTCTGGGTGCCGTGGCGCCGACCCGGGTTCCAACTCGGGCTCGACATCGCAGGCGTCAAGCGTGACCACCCGCAGGCGATCGGCACGATCCTCGGCGGCCACGGCATCACCGCGTGGGGTGACACGAGCGACGAGGCCGAGGCGAACTCGCGCTGGATCATCGACACCGCCGAGCAGTACCTCGCGGCGCACGGCAAGGCCGAACCGTTCGGCGGCCTCCGAGCGGGGTTCGAAGCACTCCCGACCGACGAACGTCGCGCACGCGCCGCCGCCCTCGCCCCGACGATCCGCGGCATCGCCGGGCACGACAAGCCGGTCGTCGGGCACTTCACCGACTCGGACGTCGTGCTCGAGTTCCTGGCGAGTGAGCGCGCCGAAGCACTCGCGGCACTCGGCACCAGCTGCCCGGACCACTTCCTGCGCACCAAGGTCAAGCCGCTCATCCTCGACCTGCCCGCAACGGCGAGCGTCGAGGAGCAGACCGCACGCCTGCACGAACTGCACGAGCAGTACCGCGCGGACTACCAGGCGTACTACGACCGGCACGCGACGCCGGACTCCCCCGCGATCCGCGGCGCCGACCCGCTCATCGTGCTGGTGCCCGGCGTCGGGATGTTCTCGTACGGCAAGGACGCCCAGACCGCCCGCGTCGCCGGCGAGTTCACCGTGAACGCCATCAACGTGATGCGCGGTGCCGAGTCCGTCAGCACCTACGCCCCCATCGACGAGGCCGAGAAGTTCCGGATCGAGTACTGGGCCCTCGAAGAGGCGAAGCTGCAGCGGATGCCCGCGCCCAAGAAGCTCGCGACGCGCATCGCCCTGGTCACCGGGGCGGCGTCGGGCATCGGCAAGGCGATCGCGAAGCGCCTGGCGGCCGAGGGTGCGGCCGTCGTCATCGCCGACCTCGACCTCGAGAAGGCCACCACTGCGGCGGCCGAGATCGGCGGCCTCGACCAGGCCATCGGCGTCGCCGCGAACGTGACGGACGCCGCCGCGATCGACCAGGCGATCCAGCAGACGCTGCTGCACTTCGGCGGCCTCGACCTCGTCGTGAACAACGCGGGGCTGTCGCTGTCCAAGAGCCTGCTCGAGACCACCGAGCAGGACTGGGACCTGCAGCACGACGTGATGGCGAAGGGTTCGTTCCTGGTGTCGAAGGCCGCGGCGAAGGTGCTCATGGAGCAGGGCCTGGGCGGCGACATCGTCTACATCTCGTCGAAGAACTCGGTGTTCGCCGGGCCGAACAACATCGCGTACTCCGCCACGAAGGCCGACCAGGCCCACCAGGTGCGGTTGCTCGCGGCCGAGCTCGGCGAGCACGGCGTCCGCGTCAACGGCATCAACCCCGACGGGGTCGTGCGCGGCTCCGGCATCTTCGCGAGCGGCTGGGGCGCCAACCGCGCCAAGACGTACGGCATCGAGGAGCAGGACCTCGGCAAGTTCTACGCGCAGCGCACGATCCTGAAGCGCGAGGTCGTGCCCGAGAACGTCGCGAACGCCGTCTACGCCATCTGCACCGACGACTTCTCGCACACCACCGGCCTGCACGTGCCCGTCGACGCCGGTGTCGCCGCCGCGTTCCTGCGGTAGCGACGACCAACGAACCGAGCAGGAGCAGAGCATGCACACCAGCGGCAGCGTCGCCGCGGTCGACCTCGGGGCCACCAGCGGCCGGGTGATCGTCGGCCACGTCGACCCCGGCGGAGTCCGGATGGACCACGTCGTACGGTTCCCGAACGGCCCCGTCACCCTGCACGAGGGCGCCGCCGACACCGGCCGCGACGCCCTGCACTGGGACGTCGTCGAGCTGTACCGGCAGGTGACCGAGGGGCTCCGGCGCGCGTTCGCCGAGCACCCCGCGATCGCCAGCATCGGGATCGACTCGTGGGCGGTCGACTACGGCCTGCTCCGCGACGGCCGACTGCTCGGGCTGCCGTCGCACTACCGCGACGACCGGCACCAGGGCGGTGTCGTCCCCGTGCACGACCGGATGGCCGCCACCGAGCTGTACGCCCGGAACGGCTTGCAGCACCTGCCGTTCAACACCCTGTTCCAGTGGGCTGCCGACCCGTCACTGCAGCTCGCGCAGCGTGCGCTGCTCGTGCCCGACCTGCTCGGGTACTGGCTGACGGGGGTCGAGGCGGCCGAGCGCACGAACGCCTCGACGACCGGGGCCCTGAACGCGACCACCCGTGGGTGGGACCCGGCGGTGCGGGCTGCTGCGGGCCTCCCGGCCGGGCTGCTGCCCACGCTGCGCGACCCGGGCGACCGACTCGGCCCCCTGCTGCCGTCCGTCGCCGCGCTCGTCGGCGGGCAGGCCGACGTGACGCTGGTCGGTTCGCACGACACGGCGAGCGCCGTCGTCGCGGTCCCCGCGACGGAACCGGACTTCGCCTACATCTCGTCGGGCACGTGGTCGCTCGTCGGCGTCGAGCTCGACGCGCCCGTCCTGTCGGACGCGGCACGACGCGCGAACTGCACGAACGAGGGCGGTGTCGACGGCCGTGTCCGATTCCTGAAGAACGTGTCCGGACTGTGGCTGCTGTCGGAGAGCGTCCGCACCTGGGAGCGTGGTGGCGACCAGGTCGACCTGGAGGCCCTGCTCGCCTCCGCCGCGGCCGTCACCGCCCCGGTCCCCGTCTTCGACCCCGCGGACGAGTCGTTCACGGCACCGGGCGACATGCCGGCGCGGATCGCCGCGTGGTGCGCGGCGCACGGGCTGAGCGCCCCCGCGTCGCGGGCGGAGTTCGTCCGGAGCATCCTCGAGTCCCTCGCGACGGCGTACGCCGAGACCCTGCGCACCATCGCCGACGTGACCGGCAAGACCATCCAGGTCGTCCACGTCGTCGGCGGCGGCTCGCAGAACCGGCTGCTCTGCCAGCTGACCGCGGACCGCACCGGCCTGCCGGTCGTGGCGGGCCCGGTCGAGGCCACCGCACTCGGCAACGTGCTGGTGCAGGCACGCGCCGCTGGACTCGCGGGCCTCGGAGGGGCTTCACTGGAGGCACTCCGCAGCATCGTCGCACGGAGCGTCGAGCCCGTGCGGTACACCCCGTCGGCGTCGTCGCGCGCCGATCCCGATCGATCCCCCGTCAGGAGCCACGCATGACCACGACCGACGACCAGCACCGGATCGACCCCGCGACCGGGGCACCGGCGCCCGCGACCGGGTCCGCGTCCGCAGCTCGCACCCGGGTCAAGCGACAGCTGCCGACGGTGCGGGACCTCGCGCCGCTCATGCAGTTCAAGAAGCCTTCGCTGCCGGGTCGGCGTCAGCGCCTCGAACAGGCCTTGACGATCTGGGACCTGCGGGACATCGCCGCCCGCCGCACCCCGAAGGCCGCGTTCGACTACACCGAGGGTGCGGCCGAGGCGGAGATCTCCCTCGCCCGCGCGCGGCAGGCGTTCGAGGACATCGAGTTCACCCCGGCGATCCTGCGGGACGTGTCGCGGGTGGACACCTCGCGCCAGGTGCTCGGGGCGCCGGTGTCGTACCCGTTCGGCATCGCGCCGACGGGCTTCACGCGGATGATGCAGACCGAGGGCGAGCGGGCCGGCGCCCGGGCAGCCGGACGTGCCGGCATCCCGTTCTCGCTCTCCACGATGGGCACCACCGCGATCGAGGACGTCCGCGACGCCAACCCGCACGGACGCAACTGGTTCCAGCTGTACATGTGGAAGGACCGCGAGAAGTCGATGGCGCTGGTCTCCCGCGCTCAGCAGGCCGGGTTCGACACCCTGCTCGTCACGGTGGACGTCCCCGTCGCGGGTGCGCGGCTGCGGGACAAGCGGAACGGGTTCTCGATCCCGCCGCAGCTGAGCGCTCGGACCGTGGTGAACGCGATCCCGCGGCCGTGGTGGTGGTTCGACTTCCTGACCACCGAGCCGCTGGCGTTCGCGTCGCTCGACCGCTGGTCCGGCACCGTCGGCGAGCTGCTCGACCACATGTTCGACCCGACCGTCACCTACGAGGACCTCGCCTGGATCCGTGACCAGTGGCAGGGCAAGGTCGTCGTGAAGGGCGTGCAGTCGCTGGCCGACGCCAAGCGGCTGGCCGACCTGGGGGTCGACGGCATCACGCTGTCGAACCACGGCGGCCGGCAGCTGGACCGCGCCCCGGTGCCCTTCCACCTGCTGCCCTCCGTGGTCAAGGAGGTCGGGAAGGACACCGAGGTGCACCTCGACACGGGCATCATGTCCGGCGCCGACATCGTGGCTGCCGTGGCCCTCGGAGCGAAGTTCACGATGGTCGGCCGCGCCTACCTGTACGGGCTGATGGCCGGCGGCGAGGCCGGGGTGGACCGGATGATCCAGATCCTGTCCGAGCAGATCGAGCGGACCATGCGGCTGCTCGGGGTCGCCTCGCTCGACGAGCTCGAGCCGGGGCACGTGACGCAGCTGCAGCGGTTGCAGCCGATCCCCCGGGTCTGACCCGTCGGCTCGCCGCGCGTTGCACCGTGCACGTTCGACGGTCGGACACCGGGCGTTCGTCGGTCGATTTCCGTGACGCCCCCCGAACGGGTCACAAATGATGCAAGATGTCCGTGGACGTGTCAACGAAACCCTCGGCATCCGGCCGGCTGGTGCGTCCGTCCCTCCCCGCATCCTGCGCCCGAGCATCCACGAGGAGCCCGACATCTCGACCCGAAGCACGTGCACGCCCTCGCGCGGCACGACCCCACGCACCACGTCCACGCCCCCGATCACCCGAGGGGGCACCCGATGATCCGCCACCGCGCGATCCTGGCGGTCGCGACCGCCGGCGCCCTGGTCCTCGGTGTCCCCACCGCCGCCTCCGCCCGCACGTGGTGGGGCTGGGACGGCGAGCGCCGCTGGCACAACGCCCCGGTGAACCCCACCCCGACGCCGGCCCCGGACGAGACTGAGGCCCCGGCCCCCACCGACGAGTGGGCCCCGGACACGGAGCCCGAGCAGGACTCCGCGCCGATCGAGGACTCCGCCCCCGTGGCCGAGCCCGCGCCCGACGCAGAGGCCGAGCCCGAGGCCGCGCCCGAGGCGGATGCCTCCCCGGCGGACCTGTCCGCGATCGCACCGGACGCCCCGTTCGTCGAGGACTTCACCACGAACGCCGGCACCGGCCTCGTCCAGTCGCTGTACCCGCAGTCGTGGCAGCCCTACCCCGACGGCACCTCGGGCATCTACGCGCCGAGCAAGACCGTGTCGGTGCACGACGGCGTGATGGACGTCGCCCTCGGCACCGGTGCCGGAGCGGCCGGCACCTTCGGCTCCTCCGACGGCGCCTGGGACCACGTCGGTGGTTCGTTCTCGGTCCGCGCGAAGGCGACCGGCGGGGACGGCAACGGCGCGGCCTTCATGCTGTGGCCGACGTCGAACGTGTGGGCCGACGGCGAGATCGACTTCCCCGAGGGCAACTTCGAGGACAGCCCCTCGGTGTTCCACCACTCGATGACCCCGGGCAAGGAAGCCGAGCGCGTCCAGTTCGGCACCGGCGTCTCGTGGCGCGACTGGCACACCTACAAGGTCGACTGGGTCCCCGGTGAGTCCGTGACCTACAGCGTCGACGGCAAGGTCCTCGGCACCGTGACGCACGACGTGCCGACGACGCCGCACCGCTTCATGTTCCAGGTCGGCAACTGGGGCGAGCAGGGCAACCTGCTCATCGACTGGGTCTCGACGACCGAGTAGCGTCCGTAGGTCCGCACCACGGACGGACGGGAGGCCCGGTGCCAGCTGGCACCGGGCCTCCCGTCCGTCCGCGTGGTCACGTTCAGGGCGTCGCGCGCCGCTCAGAAGAGCGCGTTCAGGTCCGCGTACTCCACCCCGGCCGCCAGCGAGTCGTAGGTACCGGTGGTCCGCAGCTCGGCCGTGGCCTGCCGAACGACGGCGTACGCGGCCTGCGCGACGGCGGAACCGAGACTGATGCGGGCCACCCCGAGCCGGGCGAGTTCCGCCACGGTCGGCGACCCCGGACCGGCCATCACGTTCACCGGGCCGTCGATCGACTCCACCACCGCACGGATGGTCTCGACGTCTCGGACTCCGGGGACGAACACGCCGTCAGCGCCGGCTCCGCGGTAGCGACGAGCTCGCTCGAGCGTCTCGGCCAGGAGCCGTTCGGGATCGACGAGACCGGCGAGGTGGACGTCGGTCCGTGCGTTGACGAACAGGGGCACCCCGGCTCGTTCCGCCGCGCGCCGGGCCGCCCCGATCCGGTCGGCGAGCGCATCCGGATGCAACCTGCCGTCCTCGATGTTGATCCCGACGGCGCCCGCTTCGAGCACCGCGTCCACCGTGCGCGCCACGCCGTCCGCGTCGTCGGCGTACCCGGACTCGATGTCGACGGTGACCGGCACCGACACCGAGGCCGCGATCCGCGCGACCGCGTCCATCGCTTCCACGCGGGTCAGGGTGTTGCCGTCCGGCCGCCCGAGGGACCAGGCGACGCCCGCACTGGTCGTGGCGATCGCGGTCGCGCCGGCGTCCTCGACGAGTCGGGCGCTTGTGGCGTCCCAGACGTTGACGAGGACGAGTGGCCGGGATGGGTGGTCGTGGAGGCCGTGGAAGGTCGCGGCTCTGATCGAAGTCGTGTTCACCCCTCGATCCCATCGGTCCGAGCGCGGACGAGCTGGCGGTTTCCGGACGACGCGGTGGAGCCGCTCAGCCCTCGGGGCGAGGAGACCTGCTCAGCAGACGCATGGTGCTGCTGCTCAGAGCTTCTCGTCGACGAGGGCGATGAAGCGGCTGCCGATGCCCTCGACCTCGCGTCGCGTCAGGCCGGCGGTGGGCTCGGGCGCCTGGTACGGGGCGTGGTAGTCGCACATCAGGTAGTCCCACTCGGGCCACCACTTCTTCGGGCGCGCTTCTTCGTCGAAGCCGCAGACCACGCACTCCAGGCGCGTCCAGACCTTCTTGGTGCCGGTGCGGTTGGCGCGGGACTGCACGAGCCAGGCGGGCGGTTCCTGCTCGATCGCGTCGAGCTCCGCTTCGCTCAGGCGCGACGGGATGCCGTGGCGGGTCGCCATCTCGAGGGGGATGTCGAGCCGGACGGCGGCTTCGCGGCGGGAGAGCATCCGTCCAGGGTAGGTCCTGGTGCTCCGCAGCTCGAACTGCGTCAACGGTCTGGCTGGTGGCGATGACCCACGTCTCGACGAGGAGCGTCTGTTCCGCGAGCAGGGAGATGACCGCTTCGTGGGCGAAGCCGCGATCAGCCGTGTCCACGTGCACGACTCCATCGATGGCGGGCCGTGCAGGCTCTGCGCGAGTTCACCGGTCGCCTCCTCAGCCCGGCCGTATGACGGCAGTCCCGGCATCGGCTAGATCCGGTCCAGGGACACCACCGTGACGACGATCGGCCACGCCTCACCGTCGAGCTGCACGGACCGCAGCCCGCGCGGCAGGGCGTATCCGTCATCGGACGCGACGACGACTCCCTGCAGCCCGATGAGGTGCCCCGAACCACGGCTGTAGTGCACACGATCACCGACGACGGGCATGACGATGGTGTCCGCCGCCAGCTCCTCTGCAGCGAGTTCGACGACGAGAGGCCGGGACTCCGTGAGCACCTCGGCGAGCTGCGCCTCGAACCCGCCGCGTTCGTCGAGCTCCGCGTCGCGCACCTCGGGATCCACGATCCTCGCGACTGGCAGGACCTGCGGGCCGATCGTGCGCGCGACTCCGCATCCGATCGCGACACCCAGGCCGGCGAGGGACAGCCCCGTGCTCGCCAGCCCGACCTGCAACAGGACTGGCGCAGCAACGACCTGACGGAGTCCGCCGATCGGGCCGCCGGTGTGCGCTCGCACGGCAGTCGCCTGCACCGCGCCGTGGAGTCGTTGCGCGACCGGAGCTGCTCTCGTCCGCCGGAGATCACCGCCGAACTGCTCGCCGAGATGCTTCTTGAACGCGAGGGCGCCAGGCCGTCGCTCGTCGCAGTTGTCCATCGGGTCGCCTTCGGGTCGGCTTCTCGCAGCCTCGGGTCAGGCTGTTCCCGGACCGTACTGCCGGACAGCCGGCGCACACGATGGTTCCTCAGCGATATTGCGGTAACCAGCAACGCCGATTCGGAGTTCGCGCCGGCGCAGTCGCCGTTGGCTCCGACCTCGGCCTACTCAGCGGGCGGGCGCATCTTCGTCACGACGTGCTCTTCGACGCAGGGGCCTGACGGAACCCCGTGAGCACCGCGCCGCACACGACCGTGACGATGATGCCGATGGCCGTTCCGCCGGCCGGTCCGCTTCCGTAGTTCGACCAGGGCAACCCGAGAGCCCACTGGAGCGCGGGGCCCAACACGAGGAGCACCCCGGCCGGAACGACGATGATCAGCAACGCGCGGCGGCCGCTCCAGGCGGGATGGCGCAGGATGACAACGGCGGCCAGGGCGACGACCGCGAGAGCACCGTAGATCCACGATGCGCCGGACATCCGCCAGCCGTCGTGCGCGAACCAGTCTTGGACTCCACGGACGGTCCGCGCCCACGCGTGCTGACCTCGGCCGTGTGTCGACGAGATGACGGGCAGTGGCCATCCGATGACGGCAAGAACTCCGGCGACCGCGCTCGCGACTCCGAGCACGACCACCCCGAACCGCGACCCGGCGCTGGGTGCAACGTCGAAGTCGGAGATGCCCACGCGCAGGAGGCTACCGGGCGAGCGCAACGGTCGTTCCAACCGCCGCTACTCCCCCACGTCCGAGCATCTCGGCAACTCCGCGATGTCCGTGCACCCGTGCTCGCTCCACCCACCCTGGCCGTAGGTGTCGTACGCCGCAGTCGACGCCACCGTGGCCCCTGCACCACCCGTCCGGACGAAGTTCGGGGTGGGATCGCCCTCGGTCGTCCACCGGACCCACTGGAGCGAGGCCACCTCGCCCGCTTCGCTCGCGTCCCGCAGGCACCTCAGGCTCTCGGCGGGGAGCGCACCGTCGGCCTCGAGCTCCACGTCACCGCAGTCGGTACCGCTCGGGTTGCTGACCCACTCGGGCGCATCGGCGAGTGTGCGGGCGGAGGCGATGGGGTCAGCTGGCTGCTCGCTGCACGCCGACAGGAGCGGCAGCGCGACGAGCGCGAGTCCGGCGGCGGCGAGGACGAGTGGCTTCTGCACAGGACGAGCATGGCTCAACGAGCTGCCCTGCCGGGTCACGGTCCGACAACATGTCGAGCGCTGGCGACCTGACGCCCGGTGGTCCACACGAGACGGACGGGAGGCCCGGTGCCAGCTGGCACCGGGCCTCCCGTCCGTCTCGTGGTCGCGTCGACGACGCGACCCGCAGGCGCTGGTGCGTCAGCGCGATGCGACGATCGCGGCCTTGGTCTGGTCACGCAGGTACGCGATGCCCGCGGCGTTCGGGTGGAGTGCGCCGAACAGGATGGAGTACTTCGTCCCGGCCAGCGGGGTGCTGTCCGCAGCGGTGCCGCGATCGGTCAGGGTGAGTCCTGCCATCCACGCGGAACCCGACGCGGCACAGGGGGTGTGCGCAGCAGAGCCCTGCAGCGTCGAGACGTAGGTGAACCCACGAGCCTTCGCCGCAGCCTTGACCGCTGCGTCGAGCGCGTTCTGGGTGCGGTGGAAGTAGGCGGTGTCGGTGGCGGTGAAGGGGAACGCGTTCTGCGGGAACGGCGGCTCGAGACCGGAGTCACCGAGGAGGCTCGAGAAACATCCCTTCGGGGCCTGCGCCGCACCCGGCGCGATCATCGGGTAGCCGACGACGAACACCTTCGCCTGCGGAGCACGCTGCGCGATGACGCGGAACGTCGACGCGAGCCGAGGTGCCACGACGGTGCGGATGCGCGATGCGAGACGATCCCGCGTGACGCCGTGCACGACCGGTGCGTAGTAGTCCTTGCAGTGGTCGTAGGTCTTCCCGTGGATCTCCGAGAACACCGGGCCGGCCTTGTCCAGCGCGACGCAGTTCTTGATGACTCCGGTGAACCCCAGGTCGTTGCCACCGATCGACACCGTGACGACGTCCGTGTCCTTCGACAGCGCGTCGGCCTGGACGGGCGCGGTGGCACTTCCGGCTCCGGTCTTCTGCGCGACCCGGGAGATGTTGCCGGTGGTGGCACCGGCGCAGGCACGGTCGTCGAGCTGGAGTCCCAGTGATGACGCGACCTGGTGCGGGTAGTCGGTGGTGGACTGGAAGCAGCCGGCTGCCGGACCCGAGCTGTAGGGGCCGACGCCGAAGCCGCCCGCGTACGAGTCGCCGAGGGCCACGTAGTTGTCACCGCTGGCGGCGGCCACGGACTGGGTGGGTGCCGCGCCGTCGGCGTTGGCCGCGGAGACGGGCCCGGCCGCCCCGACAGCGAGCGCTGCCGCCGTGAGGACGCCGCTGGTGATCAGCAGCGCGTTGGTCCGGCGGAGGCGAGGAGCGTGACGCATGGAGCAGGTTCCTTCCAGAGGGCCTATTCGACAGACGATCGTCTGACAAGTAGACGGTAGGTCGGTGGGACGCCCCGCGCCATGAGAGGGCCACAAGGTGCCGAGGTCGCACGACGACGAGGGGCACCCGGACAGAACTCCACAAGACTTCTTGTGCATGTAGGGTCAGACCATGACCCAAGGACGGATCGACGACCCCGCCCAGATGCGCGCCCTCGCTCACCCGACGCGCCTGCGCATCCTCGGCCTGTTGCGTGCGAACGGCCCGCAGACCGCTGCGACGATCGGTGAGGTGATCGACGAGGCGCCGGGCACGATCAGCTACCACTGCACCCGCCTCGCCGCCGCCGGCTTCATCGAACCCGCTCCCGACGCGGGCACGGACCGCCGTGAGCGCTGGTGGCGAGCCGCGCACGACGCCTCCGTGTGGGAGCTCGCCGATGCGCTCGACGACCCGGAGCGGTTGCTCGCCACGAACGCTCTCGACCACGCGGTCGCCCGCGTGTACGCCGCGAACTACGAGGCGTTCGTCGACCTCGCACCGACGCTCGGACGCGAGTGGGTGTCGGCGTCCTCAAGCTCGGACCGCGTGCTCCGCCTGACGGCAGCCGAGCTCCAGGACATGGGCGAGGAACTCCGCGGGGTCGTGGACCGCTGGGCTGGTGTCGCTGCCGAGCACCACGCCGGCGACGGCTCCGAGCAGGTCTTCGTGCTGAACCAGGCATACCGATGGCCGCGCGCCTGAGCCCCCGCGCGCAACTGCGCGCACTGCTCGCGGTTCAGGTGGTGTCGCGCATCGGGAACGTCGTCACCACCATCACCGTGCCGTTCGCCGTCCTCGCGCGTGGCGGCTCCGCCACCGACGTCGGCATCGCCGCGTTCATGGCAACGGTGCCGATCGTGCTCGGCGGCCCGTTCGGCGGTGCCATCGTGGAGCGGGTCGGGTTCGTCCGCTCGAGTGTCGCGTCCGACGTCGTCAGCGGGCTCACCCTGCTCGCGATGCCGGTGCTCGCCTGGACCGTCGGTCTTCCGTTCTGGGCGCTCCTCGCACTCGTGTTCGTCAGCGGGCTGTTCGACACCCCGGGTGAGTCCGCCCGACGGGTGCTCCTGCCGGGGCTCGCGACCGCGGCAGGCGTGCCGCTCGAACGTGCCGTCGGCCACTTCGAGGCGTCGTCACGGCTGTCGGTGCTGATCGGTGCGCCCCTCGGCGGGACCCTGGTCGCCGTCCTCGGTCCGATGCCGGGTCTCGCATGCGTGGCGATCGCCTTCGGGGCAGCCGCGCTGCTCATGGCGCTGACGGTCCGCGGTGCGGTGGCGCCGGTCGCGTCAGGAGAGCCCGTGGAGTCGCAGGGGTACTGGCGCGACATCGCCGACGGGTTCCGGTTCTGCGTCCGCGATCCCCTGTTCCGGCTCGTGGTCGCGCTGGTGCTCGTGACGAACCTGCTCGACGCCGCACGCTCGACCACGCTCCTGCCGCTCTACGCCGACCAGCAGCTCGGCGGCGCGCAGGCGCTCGGGCTCGTCACAGGCGTCTTCGGGGGTGCGGCGTTCCTCGGCTCCGTCGCCTTCGGGTACGTGGCGCACCGCGTGCCGCGACGGTTGGTCTTCGCTCTGTGCTTCGTGCTCGCCGGCGGGCCGTCACTGGTCGTTCCGGCCCTCGGGCTCGGCCTGCCGTGGATGCTCGCGTCCGCCGCGCTCTCCGGGCTCGCGGCCGGTTCGATCAACCCGATTCTCGGAGCCGTCGAGCTCGAGCGGATCCCGGAGCACATGCGCGCGCGGGTGTTCGGCCTGCTCGGTGCCGGCGCGTGGGCGGGCATCCCCGTCGGCGGCCTGCTCGCCGGGCTCGCTGCCGACGGCGTGGGGGTCGAGGCCACCTTCGCCGTCGTCGCGGTCGTGTACACGGTCGTGACGCTCACGCCGCTGCTCGGAGGATCGTGGCGGCTGATGGAACGCCGCTCGGTCACGGTGTCGGCGGCTTGACGTCCGGTGGTCCGCCCGGGCCGCCGCCTAGGCTGCGAACGTGACCAGGCAGCGGACGAACACCCGACGAGCGATCGTCGTGACCGTTCTGATCGTGGGCGCCGCGGCCGTCCTGTTCATCGGTCTGCGCGCCGCACTGCTGTTCGCGGGGGCGACGGAGGGCGACGTGCCGACGTCGTCGTCGATCCCCCTGCCGGCCGGGAGCAGGGTGGTCCACGAGGACGAGGAGTGCGCATCCGGTGGATGCTGGTCGGTCGTGTCCGTGCAGCCGCCGACGGGGGTGAGCCCGTCCGAACTGTCGACGACGTTGGGCACCGAGCCGTTCGCGAGGCTGCCCGGGACGCTGTGGGATCCCCGTGTCGTCAACCTGACGTCAGAAGTCCAGGGAGACCTCCTCGTGATCCAGGCGGACTACTGGTCCCGCGAGCCCTCTCCCTGACGCCCGGAAGACCACCCGAGGCGGCCGTGCCTGGAGGCACGGTGCCAGCTGGCACCGCGCCTCCCGTCCGTCCTGTGGTCGCGTCGACGACGCGTCAGGCTTCCCAGGGCCAGTAGGTCTGGCAGGTCTCGGGGCCGCCGTTCGTCGAGCCGCAGACCTCCACCGGCCCCCAGATGCTGAGGACGACCCACGCGACCTGCAGCACCAACATGCTCAAGCCAACGATGAACAGGGCACGGACGCGTCGACGATCGTCACGGACACCGGTCAGCAGCGAGCCGAAGGCGGCGAGCAGCCCGCCTGCCGGGACCACGAGTCCGAGGACGACGGTCACCGTCATCAGGAGCGCGAATTCGCCTCGGGTCGCGCCGAAGCGTCGCCCAGCGTGCGGTGCAGTCACGGTCGTGAGCTTATTGGCCCTCGGGCGACGCCGATGCGCCCACTTCGGGCGGGCCGCCGACCGCGGCTCAGCCGCCGCTGCGCTCCCGGCGGCGCACCCGCAGCGTGCCGATCCCCTGCACGATGCACAGGACGCCGCTCGCGACGACGATGACCCCGGTCACGATCCGGCCGATGGAGACCCCGCCGAACAGCAGCGGCGCGACCGCGACGCCGATGAAGATCGCGCCCATCACGATGATGACGACCGGGTTCTGGGCGACGAAGAACCGGCGACCGCCGTTCGCTTCGGCGATCGCCCGGTCCCGAGCACGCGGGACGGCGTCCGGCGATCGACCCGCGCGGCGATCTGCACGCCGTCGCCGGCTGCGCAGGACCAACCAGACCGCGGCGCCGATGACGACGGCCGCTCCGATCGCGATCCACTCGACGAGCTGGAAGAACCCGAAGACGATCACCAGGACGAACCCGACCGCGACGCCCGCGAACATGTCCGTGGTCATCCGGTCGGTCCGGCCGTCGGCACTCGTGACGTAACCGGGGCGACGTTCGTACGGATCGTGCTCGTCCACGGCCGGTCCGTCGGCCCGTTCGGTTCCCATGCTCCGAACGTACCGACGGCGCGGCGGGCCCGTTCGGGTCAGCCGACCCGTTCCGCCGGCCGCTCAGCCCGGACCCCGTGTGCCGGACGCCGCTCCCGCACGATCGCCACCGCCTGGCGCAGCGACAACCCCGGCAGGTAGGTACGGACGATCGCGACGCCGATCGTGGGCAGCGCCACCGGGTCCGGGTACGCCATCACCAGCGGGTGCAGGTCGGGGCCGAACTTCGCCTTGAAGCGCAGCAGCGAGCGGAACCCGTACACGGGCTCGAGCGCACCGCCGACGACGTCGAGGACCGATTCGACGCCGCTCCGCCCGGCGCCCTGCGGTTCGGCTGACGACGCGAGTGGGGCCGCGGACAGGCTGAGCCGCTCGGCACCGTCGGCACGCATCCGGTCGACCGCACTCGCGACCAGGAACTCCATCACACCGTTCGGGGCGTCCGGCGCGCGGCGCATCACGTCGAGCGTCCACCCGACAACCTGCCCGGCGCGGTAGGCGGGCAGCCAGCTGGTGACGGCGAGCACCGAGCCGTCCTCGCCCAGGGCGACGAGCGTGCGGACGGCGGGGTCGCGCATCTCGTCGATCCCGCCCAGGGTGAACCCCATCTCGGGCAGTTCGCGCTCCGCGACCCACTCCTCCGAGATCGCCTCGATCTGGCGCGTGACCGAGCCGGGCAGCGACGCCCAGTCCGACCAGAGTGCGGTGTTGCCGGATCGTGCAGCCTTGTTGACGGCCGTGCGGACGTCCTGCTTGCGCTTGCCCGTCGTCGTCCAGGTGCGCGGGTCGAGGTCGGCGTCCTCGGCCACGGGAAGGGTCGTCCAACCGAGTCGGGCGAGCGCCGCGCCCAGGGTGGCGTCGATGCCGTAGAAGACGGGCGTCCAGCCGTGGTCGTCCGCGGCCCGTGCGAAGCCCTCGAGTGCCGTCAGCCGTGCGTCCTCGTGTCCGAAGGGGCCGCCGGTCGTCACGGCGACGCTGCCGGTGCGGTGGTAGGCGACACCGGCGCGGCCGTCCTCGGTGAACCAGTACTCGTTGCCGGGCCAGGTGGTCATCCACCCGAAGGTGTCACCACCGCCCGCGACCAGCAGGGCCCGAGCGGCCACCCGTGCGGCGTCCTGCCCGTCGAGGTCGCTGTCCGAGCGCCCGGCGCCGGTCGGCCGGACCGCGGCGATCGCCACGGCGAGCCACAGGAGCGGACCGGAGACACCCACGACGAACCGCAGCGCCGGGTCGGCCTGCGCCAGGTGCGTCGGCAGCGTCACGGGCGCGATCGGGCCGAGCACGGCGAGCGCCAGGTGGAGGGGCTCGCGCACGCTGTCGCCCGAGGCCACGGCGACACCGACGACGACGACCGCGAGCACCACGGCCGAACCGGCGACCGTCAGGACGAAGGTCCGCAGTCGTCGCCGGTCGGTCCGGACCGGGAAGTCCGCGCGGCGCAGGACGAGCACCACGGCGGTCGCGATCGGCACCAGCACCGACGCGGCGATCGAGAGCGAGACCGCGAGGTGGTCCGACGCCAGGCGCTGCACGACGGCGTGGTGGCGTTCGGGCAGCACCCCGTACGAGACGGCGGTCGCGACGCCGGAGACCAGGTCGACGGTCGCGACGAGCCACAGTGCGAACCGGCTCCCACGCCGGAGACCCACGGCGCCGACCGCCAGGACCACGAGCGGCATCACGGCCAGCAGCGAGTGGAACAGGCCGTGCGGGTGCACCTCGGCGAGCGCCCGGACGCAGCTGGCGGTCACCCCGGTCACCGAACAGTGCGGCATCCGGCCGGTCGGCCCGGTGTCGAGCACCACGGCGAGCGGGGCGAGCAGCCCGAACTGGGCACCGGTGACGAGCGCGAGGACGGGCCCGACGGCCGACACGGTCACCGCGGCCACGAGCAGCACCCGGGTCTCGCGTGATGAACTCCGGGTCCAGCCGCTCCGCACCGGCGACCGTCGCAGCACGCGGCCGAGCACCAGGCCGACGACCAGGGCGAGCGCAGCGTGCAGGTCGGACGCGTGTCCGGCGTAGAGCAGCAGCGCCGCGACGACGGCGATCGACACCACCCGGATCCGGCGTCGCCACAGAGCGCCGGCGAACGCGCTCGCGGTGACGATGGTCCCGACGATCCACGTCCAGGGGCCGACGTGCCCCAGGTGCACGAGGAAGCCACGGTTCGCCGGGGCGCCGTCGAACAGCTGCAGCAGCGCGCCGAGCCCGGTCCCCACCACGGTCGTGACGACCATCGCGAGCAGGGTGCGCCGCCAGCCGAGCAGCCGTTCGGACGCCGCGGTGCAGACCACGACGGCGACGAAGGTGACGAGGAACCCGACGACGCTGCTCGTCACCGCGACCACGCCGAGCGGACCCATCGTCCCGCCGAGTGTGTCGAGCGTCCGACCGTCCTTCGTGCCGAGGCACCTGAGCACCACGGCAGCGATGCCGGCGACGATCGTCAGGGCCGAGACGACGCTCGTCAGCGGGTACCGACGAGCTGTCGGCACGAGCCGTCTCGGATGCGCCCACGCGAGGGCCGCGACCACCGCGCTCACCGCAGGCCCAGGTGCGCGATGACGCCGGGCATCCCGACGCGCAGGGCGTAGCGGACGGTGTTCCAGTCATGGGCGGAGCCCTCGGACACGAACAGCCGGGTCCGCATGCCGGCGGCGTCCGCGGCGGCGCGGAGTGCCGTGGTCGATGCGACGTAGGGGGCGTCGTCGCTGCCGTAGGCGAACACCGTCAGGTGCCCGGGGTAGGGACCGTGCGCACGCATGATCGCCCGCGGTGCCGCCGCGGCGTACCGCGAGGCCGAGCCGCCGAACCCGTACCGGATGCTGTGCTGGACGGAACCGTTCAGGGGTGCCAGCTCGCTCGAGATCGCGAAGGTCGTGCCGAACACGTCCGGGTGTGCGGTGGAGAACTGCATGGCGCACGTGGCTCCCTGCGAGAACCCGACGATGCCCCAGGCCGAGGGCGCTGCCCCGACGCGCAGGTGCTGCCGGATCCAGTTCGTGGTGTCGGTCATGATGTACGTCGCGGAACGGCCGAGGGACGAGTCGACGCACATCGGGTTCCGGTCCGGTGCCCCGAGTTGATCCGGCGCGACGACGATCGGGGCGAGTCCGTGGTGGGCCTCGGCGAACGCGTCCATCACCGCGCCGAGCCGACCGGCCTGGAACATGTCGCTCGGCTGCCCGGGTTGCCCGGCCAGGCTGATCACGACCGGCAGGGTCGGTGGTCGCTCGGTCAGGGCGGCCGGCGGCAGGTACACCACCGCCGGCCGTGCGTGGAAGTGGGAGACGGTCGACGGGATGGTGACCGAGAGCACCTTCCCGCGTCGCGGCATGCCGGCGGGGGCCCGCCAAGTGGCCGGGTCCACCACCGGACTGGAGGCGCGCCCCACCCCCGTCTCGTGTCCCAGCGGACCCGACGGGTACGGATCGGTCGTCACGGCCTGCTCGATCGTGCGGTACGCCCCGAAGTCGACGTTGACGCCGAGGACGGCGGCCAGGGCCACCGCCACCGCCGCGAGCACGCCGAGCACGCGGCGGAGCCAGCCGCCCTGGACGACCGTCACGACGAGGAGCCCGACTCCACCGAAGGCAAGGGCCACCCACATCCGGGTGATCGGGGTGAACGACACCCCGTACAGGTCCTGCACGTCCCCGAACCACCACACCGCGACCAGGCCGATCACGGCGCCGACGGCCACGGCGCCGAGCCGCCAGAGCAGGCCCCGGACCGGATGGCGGGAGCGATGGCCGAACGCCGGCAGGAGCGCGGCGACGGTGAGGAGCCCCGCGGCGACGTCCACCGGGACGAGCACGGACGGTGCGACGACGGCGACGTGGAACAGGGGTCGGAGCAGATCGTGGAACATGGGGCCTCCCGGCGGACGGTGCAATCGTGGCGGCGGCCCGCTGCGAACGGGGCACCGAGGCGCTTCCGGTTCGCACAGCTCCCACCTGTGCGGCTCCCAGATGGCACTCGAACAACGCCCAGTGAGGCGTCCGGTGCGACGCTGCCGCGGAACCGCTCGGTGGCGCGCACCTAGGGTGAACGGGTGACGCACGACGGATCGGTACGGGCTGCACTCGCGGCGGTCGCAGCGGACGGCTGGGGTGACGGTGGGCCGCTCGTCGAACCCGGCGGCACGGCTGCACCACGTCGGGCCGCGGTCCTGATGCTGTTCGGCGCGCTCGACCACACGCCGAGCGACCGACCGGCGGCAGCGCCCGGTGTCCCGCGGGACCTCGACGTCCTGCTCCTCGCGCGGGCCACGACCCTGCGCGCGCACGCCGGCGAGGTCGCGTTCCCCGGCGGACGCATCGACCCCGGTGACGCGGACGCCGTCGCCGCCGCACTCCGCGAGGCGCAGGAGGAGACCGGGCTCGACCCCGCCGGCGTCGAGGTGCTCGGCACCCTGCCAGCCGTGCCCCTGGCGTTCTCGAACCACCTGGTCCGACCCGTCATCGGCTGGTGGCGCGACCCCTCACCGATCCGCGTCGTCGACGAGCACGAGTCGGCGGCGGTGTTCCGGGTCCCCGTGGCCGACCTGCTCGACCCGGCGAACCGCGGCGTGACCGTGATCCGCCGCAGTGGTCAGGAGTGGCGCGGGCCGGCGTTCACCATCGAGGCCGACGGGGACGAGCACCTGGTGTGGGGCTTCACCGCGATGCTGCTGGATGCACTGTTCGACCGACTCGGTTGGACGGAACCGTGGGACCGGAACCACGAGGTGCCGCTGCCCGGCTGAGCAGCGGGAACGACAGCGGGTCGGCCCGCACCGCGTCGACCGCGTGGGCCACGGCCCCGATGACGACGACGTCGGCCCCGAGCGACGACGCGACGAGGTCCGGCACCGGGTCGAAGTGCCCCTTCGCGAGCAGCTCGCGCGCGCGGTCGATGACGGCGACCGCGGGCTGGGCGATCGCGCCGGCGACCACCACGCGGTCGATGTCGAGCAGGCTCGCGAGCAGGATGCAGACCCGGGCCAGGCGGTCCCCCAGACGGTCGACGATCGTGCGCGCGACCGGATCACCGCTCCGTGCGGCCTCGAACACCAGGGCGGCGTCAGCGGCGAGCGCGGCGTCCGCGGGGATGTGCCCGGCGGCGACGGCGTCGGCCACGAAGGCACGGGCGACCGCGCCGATGCCGTCGGACGAGCCGACACCCTCGACGAGTTCGAGCACCCGCATCTCCCCGGCACCACCGTGGGCACCGCGCAGCAGGACCCCGTCGACGACGAGGCCCGCGCCGAAGCGTTCGCCGGACAGCAGCGCCGCGAACGACGCGTCACCCGAGGACGGCCGCTCGGCGAGCGCGGCGAGGTTCGCGTCGTTCTCGACCAGCACCCGCCCACCCGGCACGGCGTCGGCGAACCCCGGGTTCATGCGGACCCAGAAGCCGCCGTCGTCGGGCGAGGCACCGGTGGCGTCGACCGGCGCCGGGATGCCCACGACCGTGACCAGGACCCGTCCGCGGTCGACGTCGGCCGAGGCGAGGGCGGCGGCCACGGTGTCGGCGAGGACCCCGAGCCGAACGGGCACGTCGAGGCCCGATGCGCCGAGCGCTCCCTCGGCGCGACCGAGCACCGTGCCGCGCAGGTCGGCGACGAAGGCGGTGACCCGGTGCTGGCCGGCGTCCACTCCGACGACGACCCCGGCGACCGTGTCGAGCTCGTAGCGGCGGGCGGGGCGTCCCATCCGGTACTCCCCCGCGGCCCGGGCATCGTCGAGTTCGCGGAGCCAGCCGAGCCGCACGAGCTCCTCGGCCGCCCCGAGCACGGTCGACCGGGTCAGGCCGGTGGCGTCGATCGCCTCGGTCGCGGTGAACGCCGACGAGTCGAAGGCGTACGCGAGCAGCGTCTCTGCGCTCGTTCCACGGGGTGGCGGCATGTCGTGACCCTATCGCGCGACGAGTTCCTTGCGAAATTAGATTTTCTCGCTACATTTAGTTCCGCGGGCAGCATCGGAGCCGCTCGCGGGACGGAACGGCAGGGACGCCGGGTCCGGACGGACGGAGACGACGTGCAAGCACACGCCACCGCCAGGAGCGCAGCATCGGTCAGCCGACGCGGGTTCCTGCTGGGAGCGGGCGGCATCGGGGCGGGCCTCGCGCTCGCCGGATGCGCCCCGATCGGGTCCTCGAGCGCCAAGCCGGAGACCATCACGTTCTACGTGTCGAAGCCCGAGGTCATCGGCTACTTCGACGACGTCATCGCGCAGTTCCACCAGAGCCAGTCGAAGGTCCGGGTCGTGCGCGACTCGACCTCGAGCATGTCCGCGAACTTCGTGCGGAACCGGCCGCCGGACCTCGGCTGCTGGAACTACAACTTCTCGGTCGTGCCGTTCGTCGAGCACGGCGCGCTGACCGACCTGTCCGACCTGCCGCAGGCCGACACCATCAACCCCGACCTGTGGCCGCTCATGGAGCAGACCGCCGACTACCCCGGCCGGAAGAGCGCCCTGCCGTACTCGGTGACCGCGGCGTCGGTGATCTACAACAAGGCGCTCTTCGCGCAGCAGGGCCTCGAGGTCCCGACGACGTGGAGCGAGTTCGCGGACGTGTGCGAGCGCCTGACCAAGGCCGGCATCGCGCCGATCTACGGCACGTTCAAGGACAACTGGACGATCGCCCAGGGCATGTTCGACTACTCGATCGGCGGCATGATCGACACCCCGGCGACCTTCGAGGCACTCCGGCGCGAGGGCACGAACGTCGGCAAGGGATCCGCCGTCTCGTTCGAGCGCGACCTGCGGAAGCCGATGGAGCGCATGGTGCAGCTCCGCGCCTGGCACCAGGACGGCGCCGCGAGCCGCGGGTACGGCGACGGCAACCTCGCCTTCGCCCAGGGCAAGGCGGGCATGTACCTGCAGGGACCGTGGGCACTCGGCGAGATCGCCAAGACCACGAAGGACATGGACCTCGGCACCTTCCCGCTCCCCGTCACCGACGACCCGGCCGACCGCAAGGTCCGCGTGAACGTCGACCTGGCGCTCTGGATCCCGGAGGCGTCGCGAAAGCAGGAGGCCGCCCGCGAGTTCCTGTCGTTCCTGATGACCAAGCAGGTCAACGACAAGTACAACGCGGACAACAACGGCTTCGGGGTCCGCAAGGACGCTCCCCCGGCGTCGAACCCCGCCCTCCGTGGCATGCAGTCGTACTACGACGACGCAGCCTTCTACCTCGGCGCCTCGCAGCTCATCCCCGCCGAGATCCCGGTCGCGAACTACGCGCAGTCGATCGCCTTCGGCGGCGACCCGCAGCGCCAGCTCCGCACCCTCGACGCCGACTGGGCGCGTCTCGCGCTCCGCACGGCCGCGTAAGGAGACGTCCGAATGGCAACCACGACCACCGAATCCATCACGACGGCGGACCGCCGCCGCCGTGGCGGAGCCGCACCGGGCCTCCAGGCCGGACGACGGGACGGACGACGCAAGCCCCGCGTCGACCCGCTCTTCCTGGCGTTCCTGCTGCCCACCCTGGTGCTCTTCACGCTCGCCATCACGCTGCCGGCGGTGATGGGCATCGTGCTGAGCTTCACGAACTCCGTCGGCTTCGGCGAGTTCCGGTTCACCGGGCTCACCAACTACATCGCGGTGTTCTCCGACCCTGCGATCCTGCAGGCGTACCTGTTCACGCTCGGGTTCTCGCTCGTCACCGTGATCGTCGTGAACGCGATCGCGTTCCTGCTCGCCATCGCACTGACGTCGAAGATCCGCGGCAAGATCGCGCTGCGTGCGGTGTTCGTGCTGCCGATGGTGATCTCGGGCATCGTCATCGCCTACGTGTTCTCGTTCCTGTTCGCGAACAGCCTGCCGGCCTTCGCCACCGCGATCGGCTTCGGGCCGCTCGAGCAGAGCATCCTGGCGAACCCCGACCTGGCCTGGCTGGCGATCGTGGTCGTCACCGCCTGGCAGGCGATCCCGTCGACGCTCCTCATCTACATCGCCGGCGTCCTCTCGATCCCCGGCGAGGTGTACGAGGCAGCCGCCCTCGACGGTGCCAGCGCCTGGCGGCAGCTCGTCTCGATCACCGCACCGCTGACGGCGGGCTACATCCTGATCAACCTGGTCATCGGGTTCAAGAACTTCCTGAACTCGTACGACATCATCGTCGGCCTGACCGACGGCGGCCCCGGCACCTCGACCACCAGTGTCGCGATGTCGATCTTCAAGGGCTTCAACGGCGGCGACTACGCCTACCAGATGGCGAACGCCACGATCTTCTTCGTCATCGCGGTCGTCATCGCCGTGATCCAGCTGCGGGCGACCCGCGGGAAGGCAGCGCTCTGATGTCCCTGCAAGCACCCCTGCGACCGGGGACCACCGCGACCGGCAGCATCCGTTCCGTCGACGCCGACCGGTCCTCCGGCTCGGGCAAGGCCGGCCGCGGTCGTTCCAATTGGCCCGTCACCGTCGTCCTCGTGCTGTGTGCGCTGTCGGTGCTCGTGCCGCTGTACGTCACGCTGACGATGGCGTTCAAGACCACCGGCCAGGCCGTCGACGGCAACGCGTTCTCGCTGCCGGCGCCGTTCAGCGTCGACGGCTTCGTGCAGGCGTGGCAGCTGACCGACTTCCCTCGGGCGTTCGGGGTCTCGGTGTTCGTCGCCGCGATCACCGTCGTCGGCACGATCCTGCTCGCCTCGTTCACGGCCTACGCGATCGCCCGGAACTGGGACCGCCGGCTGTTCCGCTGGTCGTTCTTCTACCTGCTCGCGGCGATGTTCCTGCCGTTCCCGGTGCTCGCACTGTCGCAGGTGAAGCTCACCGGACTCGCGCACCTGGACAACCCGCTCGGCGTCGCGATCCTGCACGTCATGTTCCAGCTGTCCTTCAGCGTGCTGCTCTTCACGGCCTTCCTGCGGTCGATCCCGGGGGAGCTGGAGGAGAGTGCACGCATCGACGGTGCGAGCACGGGGCAGGTGTTCTGGCGACTCGTGTTCCCGCTGCTGGCACCGATGAGCGCCACCGTCGGCATCTTCGCGTTCCTCGCGTCCTGGAACGACTTCGTGATGCCGTCGCTGATCACCTCCGACCCGGCGCTGCAGACCCTGCCGGTGCTGCAGCAGATGTTCCAGACGCAGTTCAGCAACAACTACAACGTGTCGTTCGCCTCGTACCTGATGGCGATGGCCCCGGCGATCATCGTCTACCTCGTCACCCAGCGGTGGGTGATGGCCGGCGTGACCCAGGGGGCCATCAAGTGACCGACACCGCCGGTGCGGGCCCGACCGCGATCGCCGGTGCAGGCCCGACCGACACACGCCCCTCGAACCCCTCGACCCACGAAAGGCCCGACGTGACCGACACCCTCGCCCAGCCCGCCACCACCTCGCACCACGAGACCTGGTGGCGCCAGGCCAGCGTCTACCAGATCTACCCCCGCTCGTTCGCCGACGCGAACGGTGACGGCATCGGCGACCTGCCCGGCATCACCGAGCGGGTGCCGTACCTGGCCTCGCTCGGCATCGAGGCCGTCTGGCTCAGCCCCTTCTACCCGTCCGCCCTGGCCGACGGCGGCTACGACGTCGACGACTACCGCGACGTCGACCCGCGCCTCGGCACCCTCGACGACTTCGACCGGATGGTCGAGGCACTGCACGCCGCCGGCATCCGGGTGATCGTCGACGTCGTCCCGAACCACACGAGCGACCGGCACGAGTGGTTCCGCGAGGCCCTCGCAGCGCCCAAGGGCTCCCCCGCCCGCGACCGCTACGTGTTCCGCGACGGCACGGGGCCGTCCGGCGAGGAAGCCCCCGCCGACTGGATCTCGATCTTCGGCGGCCCGGCCTGGACCGCCGTCGGCGACGGCCAGTGGTACCTGCACAGCTTCGCGAAGGAGCAGCCCGACCTGAACTGGGCGAACCGTGAGGTCCGCGACGACTTCCTGCACACCCTGCGCTTCTGGTCCGACCGCGGCGTCGACGGGTTCCGCATCGACGTGGCCCACGGCCTGGCGAAGGACCTGGGCGAGACCCTGCCCACCTGGGCCGAGCTCGCCGAGATGCCGAAGGACGGCACGCACCCGCTCTGGGACCGCGACGACGTGCACGAGATCTACGCCGAGTGGCGGACGGTCTTCAACGAGTACACGCCGGCCCGCACCGCGGTCGCCGAGGCCTGGGTCCCCGCCCACCGCCGTGCCCGCTACGCCAGCGCCGAGGGGCTCGGTCAGGCGTTCAACTTCGACCTGCTCGAGGCCGACTTCGACGCCGGCCAGTTCCGCACCATCATCGAGTTCAACCTCGGCCTCGCCGAGCAGTCCGGCTCGTCGACCACGTGGGTGTTCTCGAACCACGACGTCGTCCGGCACGCCACCCGATACGCCCTGCCGCCCCGCGCGGGCGGCACCGACAAGCAGGGCAGCGCCTGGCTGCTCGCCGGTGGCTCGCAGGACGCGCTCGACCGGTCGCTCGGCCTCCGTCGCGCACAGGCCGCGACGCTGCTCGAGCTCGCCCTGCCCGGCTCGGCCTACCTGTACCAGGGCGAGGAGCTCGGCCTGCACGAGGTCGGTGACATCCCGGACGCCGACCGCCAGGACCCGGCGTTCTTCCGCAACCCGGGCGTCGACGTCGGTCGTGACGGCTGCCGCGTGCCGATCCCGTGGACGCGCACCGGCTCGTCGTTCGGCTTCGGTCCGGACGGCTCGCACCTGCCGCAGCCGGCGTGGTTCGCCGACTCCAGCGTCGAGGCCGAGGACGCCGACCCCGACTCCACGCTCAACCTGTACCGGAAGGCGCTCGGCCTGCGTGGCCAGCTGCAGTCCGCGGAACAGCTCGAGTGGATCGAGACCGGCCGCGACGACGTGCTCGCGTTCCGCCGGCCGAACGGCTGGACGAGCGTGACGGTCTTCGGCGACGAGCCCTTCGCGCTGCCGGCCGGCGAGCTGCTGCTCGCCTCGGCCCCCGTGGTCGACGGTGCCCTGTCGGGCGTGGGGACGGCCTGGTTGCGTTCCTGACGCGACCCGCGCCCTGGGCGCGACCGGACGACGGACGGGAGGCGCGGTGCCAGCTGGCACCGCGCCTCCCGTCCGCCTGTCGGGGCGTACCTGGGCGAGACGGGCGTACCCGGCGGAAACGGGCGTACCTGCCGGAAGCGGGCGTACCGGGTCGAGAGTTCCGACCAGGTACGCCCGTTCTCGCATCCCATCGCGGCCGTTCTGGGAAGGAAGTCCCGGTAGGGTCGCCGCATGAGCGGGGCGAGCATCAGCGTGCAGGACTTCGTGATGCGGTTCGGGGACCGCAACGTGGTCGACGGGCTGTCGTTCGACGTCGCCCCCGGCGAGACGTTCGGGCTGCTCGGCAGCAACGGTTCCGGCAAGACCACGACGATCCGGGCCCTGCTCGGCATCACCACCCCGACGGCGGGCACGCTGACGATCGACGGCCGCCCCTACCGACCGGCCACCGGCGGCATCGGCTACCTGCCCGAAGAGCGCGGGCTGTACCGCAAGGAGTCCGTCATCGACGTGATGACCTACTTCGGGCGCCTGCGCGGACTCCGCGGTGCCGAGGCGACCGCGTGGAGCATGGACTACCTGGCCCGGGTGGGGCTCGCCGACCGCGCGAAGCTGCGCGTCGACAAACTGTCCGGCGGGCAGCAGCAGAAGGTGCAGCTCGGCATCACGATCATGGACCAGCCGCGGCTGCTCATCCTCGACGAACCGACCAAGGGCCTCGACCCGGTGAACCGGCGGCTCCTGCTCGACCTGGTCGACGAACGGAAGGCCGACGGCGCGACCGTGGTCCTCGTGACGCACCACATGGACGAGGTCGAGCGGCTCTGCAACCGCATCCTCCTGCTCAAGGACGGCCGGGCCGCCGCGTACGGATCGGTGCCCGACGTGCAGGACGCCTTCGGTGGCGCCGTCGCCCGTGTGGGGCTCGACGGTCCCGTGCCGAAGTCACCGCTGTACCGGCTCGCCCGCCACGAAGGGCACGTCGCCTACCTCGTCCCGACCCAGGCCGCCGCTCCGGACGGTGCGGACGTGCTGGCAGAACTGGTCGCGGCCGGGGTGCACGTCACCGCGTTCGAGATGCGCCGGATCCCGCTCGACGAGATCTTCGTGCAGGTCTACGGGCACGACGCCCTGACTGCGGCGTCGACCGACGGGGCAGCGGCATGAGCAACCTCGGCACGGTCGTCCGGTTCGAGTTCGTCCGCGCGGTCAAGAAGCCCGCGTTCTGGATCGGCACCCTCGCGCTGCCGGTCGTCATCGTGGTCGTCTCGCTGCTCGTCGGCATCGGGCAGGCCGCGGGCACCAACTCCGTGGTGTCCGGGTCGTCGGCCACGAAGACCCCGTTCCACTACGTCGACGAGTCCGGCCTGGTGTCGGAGTCCGTGGCCGCGAAGTGGGGTGGGACGCCGTCCACCGATGCCGCCGCCGACCGCGCCGCCGTTCGATCCGGTGACCTCGACGCCTTCATCGTGTTCCCGTCGTCGCCGTCCACGACGGCCATCCGGGTCGACGCCGCCGACCGCGGACTCTTCGCGAACGGGGTGTACTCGTCGCTGGCCGAGCGGGTGCTCGAGCAGAGCGTCGCCGCGTCGGTCGACGACCCCGAGACCGTGCAGCTGCTCCGCAGTCCGCCCGCCACCGACGTCACCACCTACGCGGACGGCCGGGTTGCCCCGGGCTGGCTGTCCGTCGTGCCGCCGTTCCTGTTCGTCGCCGCGTTCTTCGGGCTCGTCATCCTGCTCGCCGCCCGGATGGTCACCGTCGTGGTCGAGGAGAAGGAGAACCGGATCTCCGAGATGATCCTGACCACGGTGACCGCGGGCGACCTGATCCGCGGCAAGGTCATCGCGATGCTGCTCGTCGGCTTCGTGCAGGTCAGCGTGTTCGTCGTGCCCGGCCTGGTCGGGCTGCTCGTCGCCCTGCCGCTGGTGTCGTCGCAGCTCGGTGGGCTGACGGTCGACCCGTGGCGGATGGTCACCGGTGCGCTGCTGCTCGTCGGCGGGGTGCTGCTGGCGTCCGGGCTGTTCGTCGCCGTCGGGGCCGCCGTCCCGTCGATCAAGGACGCCTCGGCCCTGCAGTCGGCGGCGATCTTCGCGCTGATCATCCCCCTGTACGCGGCGTTCTTCGTGATGACGACGCCGACGTCGCCGGTGGCGCAGTTCTTCACGTACTTCCCGACCTTCACGCCGATCACCGCGATGGTGCGGAACGCCGTCGGGGCCCTGACCGTGACGGAGTCGGTCGTCTGCATCGTCGAGGTGTTCGTCGTCGCCGGGCTGCTGCTGTGGTTCGCGGAGTACCTGTTCCGGCACTCGGTCGCGCAGTACGGGTCGAAGGTGACCGTGCGGCAGATGCTGTCGTGGCGGCGGGGGCGGCGGGGCTGATCCCCGCCGATCAGCCGGCGGCGATGCGGCGGAGCGCGTCCAGGTGGGCGGCCCACACGGCTCGCCCCGACGCCGTCAGGGTGATCGACGTCCGGGGTGTCTTGCCGACGAAGCCCTTCCCCACCGACACGTAGCCGGCCGCCTCGAGCGCGGACACCTGCTTGCTCAGCACCGAGTCGCTGACCTCGACCGCGTCCCGCACCTCGCGGAACCCGAGGGTGCCCGCGCGGGTCAGGGCGGCGATCACCGAGAAGCGCACGGGGTGCTGCAGCAGGTCGTCGAGCTCGTGCCGCGGGTGCACCCGGTCGGTGGTGCTCACGAGCGGGCCTCGCGCGCCGCACACACCAGGGCGACCAGCAGCACCAGCCCCGAGGTGATGCCCGACCAGAGCACCGAGCCGTGCACCCACCCGACCACGGCGATCGCCGCCAGGTAGGTGACCGCCCAGCTGGCGATGTAGACGGTCCAGCGGCGGCTCCGGGCGAAGGCCGAGCGGCCGCGGATGCTCACCATGAAGAACACCACCAGGGCGAACAGGGCCACGAGGGTGCCGACGTAGACGGCGGCGAACGCGTCCCCGGTCGTGAGCCCCATGCCGAGCGTGCCGAGCGACGTCGCGACGCCGAGCGCGGTGATGAACGTGACGTACGGCCAGCGGACGGCGTCGTGCGCGCGTCGGCCGATCCGGTCCGCCTGGTCGAGCAGTCGAGCCGCCTCGGCGGGTCCGGGTCGTGCGGTGGTGTCCTCCATGGTGTCCCCTCTCGTTGACACCAGTGTCGCAAGTACTTTCCAGTTTGGCAAGCACTTTCCAAACCGGAGAGCTTGCCGCAGCACTCAGACGCGGACGGGTGCCTCGTCGAGGTCCCACGACGGGACGGCGTGCCGCTTCCAGCCCTGGCGCAGGGTGTTCGCCGCGCGGTCGAACTCCACCAGGACGTCGATGTACGGGCGGACCAGCATCTGGATCTGCAGCCCCTCGTACACGGCGAGCAGCTGGGTCGCAGCCTGGTACGCGGGGATGCCGGCCTCTTCCGAGCCCTTGTCGAAGTCGCGCTGCAGCCCGACGGTCAGCTGCTCGGCGTACTCCTCGAACCGCTTGCGGAACAGTTCGGCGAACCCGGACTCCGAGCTGGCCACGGTGATCAGCCCCGCGAGCACCCGGACGAGCCCGGGGTCGGCGACGTCCTCGGCCAGGGTCAGACGGACGTGCTCGATCGTGCACGTGGGCGGGTTCTTCCGCCGGGTCCCCCGCAGCTGCGCCCACCGGTCGTAGGTGACCAGGAGCAGGGCGTGCCAGGTCGGGAACAGCCGCTCGACGGTCTCGAGCGGGATACCGGCCACCTCGGCGACGACCGCCGCGTCGACGGTGTCGAACGGGTGCAGCCGGTAGGCGCGGATGGCCGCGCGCACCGTGCGCTCTGCGAGGGACTCGTCGTCCTCGACGCGTTCGCCGTGCAGGGGTTCCATCCGACCATTGCAGCGCATTCCGGGCCGTTTGTCTCGTCCCAGAGCGGGGGCCGTGCTCCGGGCCGCGTCAGCGCGTCGTGATCACAGCGGTCAGCCGACGGTGACGGGTGCCGCTGGGGGCCGAACCCGCTGGCGCATCCACACGAAGAACCCGGTCAGGGTGAAGACGCCGTAGAAGACGTACATCAACCCGGAGGCGTAGTACCCGGCGGAGAACAGCAGCGGCACGCCGACCAGGTCGACCGCCACCCAGATGAGCCAGAACTCGACCCACCCCTTCGCCATGCCGTAGGTGGCGAGCAGCGATCCGACGAAGATCCACGCGTCGCTCCACACCGGCTCGTACGACCCGAGCGCGCGGAAGACGGGGGTCAGCAGGGCGGTGCCGCCGACCAAGCCGACGACGAGCAGCAGACGGGTCCGCCAGGAGGCCCAGCGCGGGTCGATCACGGTCGTCGCGTCCTCGGGGCGGTGCGTCCACCGGTACCAGCCGTAGATGCTCACGATGATGAACATGACCTGGCGGCCAGCCTGCCCGAGCAGGTTGACGGGGTTCGGGGTGTCGAAGAGCGCACCCATGAAGACGGTGAAGAGCAGGGCGTTGCCAACGAGTCCGACCGGCCAGGCCCAGACCTTCCGGCGCATGCCCCCGAGGGCGCTGAGCAGCCCGAAGACGTTGCCGATCACCTCGCGCCAGAGCACCGTCTGGTCGCCGATGACGATCTGCGCGTCGAACAACCAGCGCACGATGTCCATGGGCCCTCCTCGTTTCCGGACGGTGCAACGACGCCGTGCGTACCGGCATTCCTTCTGCGATTGCACTGCGCACGCGGAGCGCGCACCCAGAAATCGGGGTACAAACCATGTCCTCCCTAGCGGGGACAAAAATGACCCCTGTTCTGGGGTCCAGGTGAACGCTCGTTCTCGCTTGTCGGCACTTTGGGGGACAGCTAACGTCGTCACCAGAGCGAGTCCAGCCCGCCCGAGCAGCAGCACATGCGCTCCGAGGCCCGGCGACCGCTCTCGGCACCGGTCAGCCGCGACCCCCTCCAACCACTGGGTCGATGACAACCTCCCCACCGGACACGACGCCCGAATGTCCCCGGTGGGCTTCAGCGTGCCCCGAGCACGCAGGAACGGAACCACCCCATGCACAAGATCGTCACCGGTGCCATCGCCGGCGCAGCAGGCGTCGCACTCCTCCTCGGCGGTGCGGGCACGTTCGCCCTCTGGAACGCCAGCGCCTCGAGCGCCGCGTCCGCCGTGAGCGCCGGCACCCTGACGCTGAGCGCCAACAACGACGGCGCCTGGACCGACATCACGAACGGTCGTTCCACCGCGATCGACCCGACGAAGGCTCTGATGGTCCCGGGCAACACGTTCCAGTTCACCCAGACGCTGAACATCGGTGCGACCGGCCAGGACCTCAAGGCGAACCTGACCTACGCCAACCAGAGCATCACCGGCGACGCCGCGCTGCTCGCCGCCACGACGAAGACGCTGGCCGTCACGTCGACGAGCGCCTCGGTCGTGCAGTCCTCGTCGAACACGAACACCTTCGTGGTCTCGCCGTCCTCGTCCACGTCGACCGTCAAGGTCGTCTTCACGGTGACGCTCCCTTCCTCGGCGACCACCGGTCAGGGCGGCTCGATCAACCTCAGCGCGCTGGCCTTCACGCTGACCCAGACCGCGATCGGTTCCTGATCCCCCGATCGCACCCCACCGACCACGACGACCAGGAGCACGCACATGACCGCCACACCGCGGACGACGGGACGCCACCGCGCAGCCCGACGGTACCGCTGGGTGTGGCCGGTCGCGATCGCCCTGGTCGTCGCGGTCGGAACGGCGCTCCTCGGCGCCGGCGGCACGTACGCCCTCTGGAACGGGACCGCCAGCACGGGAGCCACCACGGTGCGCTCCGCCACGGCGACCATCACCGTCGGCAGCACCACGGCGATGAACACCGCGGTCCTCGGGCCGGGCACGAGTACCACCGGCACCTTCACGGTGCGGAACACCGGGTCGGTCCCCCTGTCCATGCGCGTCACGACGACGGCCTCCAAGTCGTCCGTCGCGGCGGCGACCGGTGAACTGACGCTCCACCTCGCGATGGTGTCCTCGGCCGCGAAGTGCGTGCCCGGGCTCACCGGTACGAGCGGTCGGCTCGCCACCTTCGACACCGGCTCCGGCTCCGGCTCCTTCACCCTGCCGGCCGGGGGCAGCGGGATCGCGTGCCTCGAGATGGCCCTCGACGCCGACGCCCCGCAGACCGTCGCCGGCGCCACCACCGACTTCACCCTCACCGTCACCGGAACGCAGGTCTCCGCATGAACCGCCGCCTCCGGCTCCTCGTCGCCGTGCTCCTCACCGCCGTCTTCGTCGGCGGCACCTCGAGCGCCGCGTGGGCACTGTGGAGCGCGTCGGGCACCACCGCGGCGAGCACCACGGTCGGCACGGTGGCGGCGTCGATCAGCGGCACGAGCGCCCTCACCACGGCGTTCTCGTCGAGCGTCACCTCGACGACGAAGCCGATCACCCTGACCGACACGGGCACCCTCGCCGGCACCGCCACCACCACGGTCTCCGTCGTGTCCGGCAGCTCGACCGCGCTCGCAAAGGCCGTCACCGTCGTCGCCTGGCCGGTCGCCTCGACCGCGGGCTGCACCGCGAGCACGGCCGTCGGCACCGGGTCCGTCACCGGCACCTGGGCGTCGCTGCCGAGCATGAGCGCGAAGCTGGCCGCCGGCGCCTCCGCCGTCTGGTGCACCCGCAGCACCCTGCAGTCGTCGGCCCCGGCCGGCTCGACTGCCAAGGTGAACGTCAACCTCACCGTCACGAGCGGCACCTGGACCTCTGGCGTCGTCGCCGGCGGCTTCACCCTGACCACGCCGGCAGCGACCGTCGACACCACCCCCTCATTGGTCTGCACCGACCACGGCGGTTGGTACGTCGAGATCCGGTGGGACGCCGCGAACCGGCCGATGGACACGTGGTACGGCGCGTTCGTCGGCTCGACCCCGGTCGGGCAGAAGGCGCAGGACTACTCCGCGTTCATCACGATCGCGCCGCCGGACGTCCCCGCGAGCGCCGGCACCGCTGGCACGCTGACCGTCACCGTCAAGGTGCTCGACAGCGCCGGCAATCCGACGTCGACCGTCGCGGGCACCGGCAAGGTCACGCTCTTCACGCAGGACAACGGGGCGGCGATCCGATGCGGCGCATGAGCACCCCCACCCCGCGCACCGGCTGGCGCGCCGTCGTCCACGCCGTCGTGCTCGGTCTCAGCACCGCACTCCTGCTGCTCGTCGCCGCCCTGGCGGTCGTGCTGATCGTCGTGCCGAAGGCCACCGGCTCGATGCCGCTCACCGTCCTGACGCAGTCGATGGAGCCGACCCTGCCCCCGGGGACGCTGCTCGTGGTCCGTCCGACCCCGATCGACGACATCCGCGTCGGCGACGTCGTGACCTACCAGATCGTGTCCGGCCAGCCCGCGGTCGTCAGCCACCGCGTGGTCTCGGTGTCGTCGTCATCGGACGGCGAGCGGACATTCGTGCTCAAGGGCGACAACAACGCCGAGGCCGACCCGGCACCGGTCACCGCCGTGCAGATCCGTGGCGTGGTCTGGTACTCCATGCCGGAGATCGGCATCGTCAACCAGGTCGTCAACGGGTCGCGGAGCTGGCTCATCCCCGCGGTCGCCGGCGTGCTCCTGACGTACGGTGCGGTCATGATGACCGCGGGCTTCGTGAGCGCCGCACGTCGTCGCCGCGCCGGCACCAGCCGCGCCCGCACGAGCCGCGTCGGCACCAGCCACGGACGACGCAGCGCGGCGCACCACGTCGAGCGGACCACCACCGAGAACAGGGCCGAGACGACGACCACCACCCGGTCTAGGCTCGGTGGACGTGACGGACGGAGTGCAGCGGGCGCGGGAGCTCCTCGACGCGGCGGCCCGACGGCTCCGCGCCGCGGGCGTCCCGGACGAAGCACTCGGCGAGTACGTGCAGCCGAAGGCCGTCCTCGGGATCCGTCGTGACCCGACGATGCGACCACTCGGCCGGGTGTGGCGGGTCGGAGCACTCCTGATCGGGTCGTCCCCCGAGACCGCCGGCGGTGTCTGGGCCACCGGGTCGATCACCCGCGTCACCGAACCCGGTCGGTCGCAGTACCAGTCGGTCTCCGCCGAGGTCCGCCGCGCCTACCGCGCCGCCGCCGCGAAGGGGCACTTCAACGCCGGTGACACGGTGAACCACGGCGCCGTCCCGATCCCCGTCGACGACTCCCTGGTCGGCGCCGAGGGCGTGCTCGTCGTCATCGGGGACGTGCCCTCGGTCCGGTGGTCCCCGACCGCCGGCGCCGCGGTCCCCCTCGCCGACTACCTGGACGACCGTGTCGGACTGCTCGTCGATCCCCCTCGGGGCGCAACCGACTGAGGCGGCCAGCGGCCACGGAATCGCACGGTGCGGGGTTCGTCGTGCGGTGCCGGATCACCCCACCCGTGCGAACTTGCCCGCCCCGCGCCCCGCCAGGACCCCGCACCGAGCCACCTCCGCTGCCCCGACCCACGATCCCCGCACCGTGCGGCTCCGCACGAGCCCCGAGGACGCGACCACGGAACCGCACCGTGCCGGGTTCGTCATGCGTGCCGGTTCCTCGAGCATGCGCACCGTGCCGGATCGCCCAACCCGTGCGAACTTGCCCGCCCCGTGCCCCGCCCCGAACCCGCACCGAGCCACTTCCACCGCCCCGACCCACGAACCCCGCACCGTGCGTCCGCGGCACCCGAACCCGGCACCCGAACCGGCCACCCGCACCCCGCAGCCAGTCCGCCGGACGCGATCCGGGCCTCCAGTCCGACCGGACCGACCACGCGTCTGTCGTGACGTCACCCGGTCCCGATAGTGTCGGAACGTGAGCAACGAGGCATTCGACGACCGCTACGAGCTGCGCGAGTTCGCGCCCGGGACGGACGACAAGGGGGCACCGAACGCCGAGACGGCAGCGTGGATGCAGGCCGTCGGGATGGGCTTCCACGAAGCCGACCCCGACGCCGAGGGCGCAGCCCGCATGGCGTCGCACTTCATCGCCGACGAAGAGACGTTCCTCGGGGTCTACGTGCGCGAGCCGTTCCCGGGGTCCGTCGACGAGACGTGGCCGGCCGGCACCTTCACGTGGTTCCGCAAGGCGCTGAGCTGGGGCGACGGGTCCTCCGTCGACACGCAGGCGATCTCCGCGGTCACCGTCCGCCCGACCGAGCGTCGCCGCGGCATCCTGCGCCGGATGATGACGCACGCGCTCGAGCGCGGGGTCGCCGAGGGCTACGCCGTCGCGTCGCTGACCGCGTCCGAGGGCACCATCTACCGCCGCTTCGGCTTCGGCTGCGCCATCCGCGAGCGTGCCGTGCACGTCCGCCGCGAGCGCGCGCTCCCCCTGCTCGCCCCGACCTCCGGCACGGTGTCGGTCGTCACGCCGCAGTGGCTGGCCGACGGCCCGGGCAAGGCGGTCTTCGACCGGTTCCACGTCCGCACCCCGGGCTCGATGGTCCGCAACACCGGCACCTGGCCGATCGTGTTCGGCCTGCTCGGCCACGACGGGCAGAAGGCGAAGGACGTCCGTGCGGCGGTGCACCGTCCCGAGGGCTCCGACGAGGTCGACGGCTACGTGACCTGGCGCGTCAAGGAGGACCGCGGTTCCGACACCGCGCTCGAGATCGTCGACCTGGTGTACGCGGACGACCAGGCCTACACCGCCCTGTGGGAGTTCCTGCTCTCGGTCGACCTCAACGACGTCGTGAAGTACAACCGCTCCCGCCTCGACGACCCGATCGTCGCGGCGCTCGGCGACAACCGTGCGTACGACGTCGACCACGAAGAGGACCACGTCTGGCTGCGCGTGCTCGACGTGCCGGCGGTGCTGGCCTCGCGGCCGTTCGCCGTCGACGGGTCGCTGACACTCGGGGTCACCGACGCGCTCGGCTTCACCACCGGTACGTACCGCCTCGACGTCCAGGAGGCCCGTGGCACCGTCACACGCATCGCCGACGACGTCGACGTGGCCGGGTCTGACGTCCAGCTCGACGTCGCGGAACTCGGTGCGCTGCTGATCGGCTCGGTCTCCCCCGTCACGTTGGCCGCCGCGGGGCTCGTCCGCGCTGCGGACCCGGCGTCGGTGGAGCTGCTCCGCGCGATGCTGCTGCCGCCACGGACGCCGCACGGCATCACGTACTTCTGATGGACGTCGCCCGGGTGGTGGGGCGCGCGCGTCAGGTCGTCTCCGTCCTGGCGTCCCCCACCTTGCGAGCGGCGGTGTTCGGCGGAGCCCCGGCCGACGACCGCACCCGGGCGGCCGTCGGCTCGTTCGACTGGGTCACCGACGACGGCCCGGACGCGTCGGTGCTCGGCTGGACGTCACGCGAACTCCAGCGACTGCAGTCGCCGGCCGCGGTGCTCGAGTTCGACCGGATCGAGCGGATGCCGGTGAAGGACGTCGAACGACGTGCGCTGTCCGTCCGGATCGTCGAGCTCGTGTTCGAGCGACTCGGACCGGACCGAGCCGTTCCGGAGGCCGTCCTGAACGCGGCCGTCGGCATGTTCGCGACCGATGTCTCCGTCGTGCGCCGGGATGCCGTGGACCTCGGCGTCCTGACCCGCGCCGACGACGGTTCGGTCTACCGGCTGGCGTCCGACCGCCGGGCCTGAAGCTACTGGGTCGTCCCGCCTCGTGCGAGGTGAACAACCTCGCACCGGGCGCCTCCCCTCGCGCGATCGCCGCTCCAGGCGCGCCGCAGCGAGTAGCCTCCCCGGCATGACGGACGACACGGTGGTCGACTGGCTCCTTGCCTCCGATCCAGCACTGCGTTGGCAGGTCGAGCGGGACGTCGTCGACGCCCCCGCCACGACCTGGCAGGCCAGCCGTGCCCGGGTCGCGACCGAGGGGTTCTGCGCAGCGCTCCTCGCCCACCAGGACCCGGACGGGCAGTGGGCTGGCGGCTCGTACTTCCCCGCCGACTTCGACCCCGACGGTCCCGAGGCCCAGGCCGCCGGACAGCCCTACACGGCGACGACCTGGTCGCTCAACACGCTGCGCGACTGGGGACTCGACGCCGCTGTGCTCGGTGACACCGCCGCGCGCCTCGCCGCGAACAGTCGGTGGGACTACGACGACCTGCCGTACTGGGGCGGCGAAGTGGACTGCTGCATCAACGCCTTCACGCTCGCCAACGGCGCCTGGCTCGGTGCGGACGTGGATGACATCGCCGAGTGGATGCTCGAACACCAGCTCGCCGACGGTGGCTGGAACTGCGAGTGGGTCGAAGGGTCCACCGTGTCGTCGTTCCACTCGACCCTCAACGTGCTCGACGGGCTGCTGCAGCACGAGCAGCTGTCCGAGGGATCACACCCGCGCGCCACGGAGCTCCGTGCCGCCCGACACCGCGGAGCCGAGTACTTGCTCGAACGGCGGCTGCTGTACCGGAAGTCCGACGGCGAGCTCGTCGGCTCCTGGGTGCACCGTTTCGCGTACCCGTCGCGATGGATCTACACCGCGCTCCGGGCGACCGATCACCTGCGGGCGGCCGGGTTGCAGGACGGGACCCCGCCGGACCCACGTGCTGCCGAGGCGATCGAGCTCGTCCGGGCGGCTCGCAACGCCGACGGCACCTGGACCCAAGGTGAACGTGCACCAGGCCGGCAGTGGTTCGAGGTCGACGTCCCGGCGGGCGAACGCTCGAAGTGGCTCACCCTGATGGGGACGCGGGTCCTGCGGTGGTGGGACGGCGCGGCAGCGGCTGGCTGACCTCGCACCGTGCGATGGGCGAGCGCTCTGGTGCGAGGTTCCCGATTCCGTGGCATGCGCACGCGCTCGCACGGAGTACGGAACCTCGCACCACACGAGCGGCGGTGCCGCGGCCTACGCCCGGCGCCGCACCCGCGGGTCGACGAACGCGTAGACGATGTCGACGATCACGTTCGCCGTGACGATCAGCAGCGCCGAGAACAGCGTGAAGCCGACGACCACCTGCAGGTCGAGCGTGTGCACCGCGTCGATGAGCAGCGCGCCGAGGCCCTGCATCGAGAACACCTTCTCGGTGATGACCGCACCACCGAGCAGCGACCCGAGGTCGAGCCCGAACAGCGTCACGACGGGCAGGATCGCCGTCCGGAGCCCGTGCCGCACGACGACCTGTCGCTCGCGCAGCCCCTTGGCCCGGGCGGTCCGGACGAAGTCCTGCGACATCGACTCGAGCATCTCGCCGCGGGTCAACCGGGCGTAGATCGCCGCGCTGATGAAGGCGAGCACACACCACGGCAGGATCAGGTGGGTGAACCAGCCGACCGGGTCGTCGCCGAAGGCGACGTACCCGCTCGTCGGCAGGATCCCCAGCACGAACCCGAACAGCAGGATGCCGAGCAGCCCGACCAGGTACGCCGGGGACGAGACACCGGCGACCGCGACCGTCATCACGGCTCGGTCGACGAAGGTGCCGCGGCGCAGTGCCGAGACGGTGCCGCCGAACACCCCGGCGACGAGCCACAGCACGGCAGCGCCCACGGCGATCGAAGCGGTGACGGGCAGGCGCGCCAGGATCAGCTCGGTGACGCTCTCGTGCAGCTGGAACGAGTACCCGAAGCACGGCGCCGCGCACTCGATGACGCTGTTGCCGCTGCCGAAGGTCCGGCCGGTGAAGATGCCGGCCAGGTAGGCGCCGAACTGCGCGAGCCAGGGCTTGTCGGTGCCGAGGAACGCCTGGACCTCTCGCAGCCGGTCCGGCGTGCAGGGCTTGTCGCAGATCGCTCGGGCCGGGTTGGTCGGCAGGAGCATGAAGAGCGCGTACGTGATGGCCGCGACGACGAGCAGCACGACGGCGGCTCCGAGCACGCGGATCGCGAGGAACCGCAGGGTGGCGGCGTTCACGCGGTGCCCCCTCGCGGGTCGAGGGCGTCGCGCAGGGCGTCACCGAGCACGTTGAAGGCGAGGGTGATGAGGAACAGTGCGGCTCCGGGGAACACGAGGTACATGGGATCGGTCTGCACCCAGCCGATGGCGTCGCCGATGCTGCGACCCCACGACGGCGTCGGTGGGTTGACGCCGACGGCCAGGAACGAGAGCGCGGCCTCGGCACCGATCATCGACGGGATCGAGATGGTGGCGTAGACGGTGATCGTCGCGGCGAGGTTCGGCAGCAGCTGCGTGCGGATGACGTGCCACCGTCCGGCGCCCATCGCGGTGGAGGCGACGACGTAGTTGCGGCTGACGAGCGACAACGTCTGCCCCCGCACGACACGGGCCACGGCCGGCCAGCCGAAGAACCCGATGACGAGCACGACGAGCACGGGCTTCGGGAACGACGACGGCACGATCGCGGTGAGGGCGATCATGAACACGAGCGACGGGAATCCGAAGATCACGTCGACGACCCGCGAGAGCACCCGGTCGTACCAGCCACCGAAGAACCCGGTCGTGACGCCGACGAGCACGCCGATGACGATCGACACCAGGGTCGCGGCGAGTCCGATGCCGAGCGACGTCCGCGCACCGTACGTGACGATCGAGAACAGGTCGCGCCCGGTCAGCGGCTCGACACCGAACCAGTGCTCGCCGCTGATGCCGCCGCCCGGACCGCGCGGAGCGCCGAACGAGTTGAGCGCGTCGATGTCGTACGAGTACGGGTCCTGCCCGGACGCCTTCGCGATGAGCGGGGCCGCCACGGCGACCACCAGGAACACCGCGATGACGACGGCTGCAGCCACCGCCCAGCGGTCTTGCCGAACGCGTCGCACCACGGCCCGGAAGCCGGTGGTCCGGCCGGACGGTGCGACCGGTCGGTCGACGACGTTGGCCGTCACGAGGCCACTCCTTCCCACGCGCGCCACGCCTCGCGGCGAGCGGCCTGTCGCACGGGATCGGCGACGGGCGCTGCGGCGAGGAGCATGCGCGTGTAGTCCTGTTGCGGGTCGTCGAGCACGGCGTCGGTGCTCCCCCGTTCGACGATCCGGCCGTCGCGCAGCACGATCACCTGGTCGGCGAGCTGGCGGACGACGGCGAGGTCATGGCTGATGAGCAGCATGCCGAAGCCGAACTCCCGCTGCAGCCCGGCGAGCAGGTCGAGCACGGCGGCCTGCACCGTCACGTCGAGTGCCGAGGTCGGTTCGTCGGCGATGACGAGTGCCGGCCGCAGTGCGAGCGCACGCGCGACGGCGACGCGCTGCCGCTGGCCGCCGGACAGCTGGTGCGGGAACCGCTCGGCCCACGTCGGGTCGAGCTGCACGGCGGTCAGCAGTTCACGGACCCGCTCGGCACGGTCGGCGGCGGAGTCGGTGCCGTGCACGAGCAGCGGTTCCGCGATGCTCCAGCCGATGGTCTGCCGCGGGTTGAGCGACGACGCCGGGTCCTGGAACACGATGCCGACCCGACTGCGCAGGTCGCGCAGTCGTCGTCCGCGAGCGGTCCGCAGGTCGCTGCCGTCCACCTCGACCGAGCCGGCCACGACGGGCACCAGGCCCGCGAGCGCGCGCCCGATCGTGGACTTGCCGGAACCGGATTCGCCCACCAGGCCGACGGTCTCGCCGGCGTGCAGGTCGAGGTCGATGCCGGACACGGTCGGTCCGCCTCGGCGCGAGTACCGCACGGCGACGTCGCGCAGGCGCGCCACGGGCGGTCTGGGCCCACGCCGCCGGTCCCGGTCCGACGCGCCAGCGGCGGACCGGCCGTGCCGGTGGGGAGAGGCGCGACTCGCGTCGTCGACGTCGGCCAACGCCGAGACGGTGCTCGCGTCTGCGGACAGATCCCGGCTTGACGGAGCCGAGTCGAGTCCGGCAGGCCGAGTCTCGGTCGACGCGAGCGGCGCTGCGGACGCGGGGCGCGCCTCCAGGCTGGGGACGGCCGCGAGGAGTTCGCGCGTGTAGTCGGCGGTCGGGTGGGCGAAGACCTCGGCGACGGTCCCGTGCTCGACCGGGTCGCCGCGGCGCAGCACCAGCAGGTCGTCCGCGACGTCGGCGACCACGCCCATGTCGTGGGTGATGAGCAGCACGGCGAGGGAGCGCTCGCGGCCGAGCCGCCGCAGCAGGTCGAGGATGCCGGCCTGCACGGTGACGTCGAGGGCGGTCGTGGGCTCGTCGGCGAAGAGTGCGACCGGGTCACCGGCCAGGGCCATCGCGATCATCGCGCGCTGGAGCTGGCCGCCGGACAGTTCGTGCGGGTAGGCCTTCCGGATGCGCTCCGGGTCGGCGAGCCCGGCGTCACGGAGCAGTTCGTCGACGCGTGCCCGGACCCCGGCCCGGTCGAGCCCGGTCGGGTGGGCTCGGACGGCCTCGGCGATCTGCGTGCCGATCGACAGGACGGGCGTGAACGAGTTCATCGGCTCCTGGAACACCACGCCGATGCCCGCACCACGGACGGCTCGAACCGTCTCGACGGGGGCACCGATGAGTTCCTCACCACGGAACCGGGCGCTGCCCGACACCGAGGCCTGCGGCGGCAGGAGCCCGAGCACGCTCATGGCGCTGACGGACTTGCCCGAGCCGGACTCCCCCACCAGGGCGAGGACCCGGCCGGGCGTCAGGTCGAAGGAGACGTCACGGACGACGGGCTCCGCGTCGCCGAACGCGACGCGGAGCCCCTCGACCTGCAGGATCGGTTCGGTCACTGCTTGAGCGAGACCTTGAGGTAGTTCGGGTACGCGGGGAAGTCCGCGATCTGGAAGTTCTGCACGTTCGAACCGGCGAGGAAGGACTGCTTCGCGTAGATCAGCGGCACGACCGGGGCGTCGGCCATGATCTTCTGGTCCGCCTGGGCCCAGAGCTTCTGCGCGTCGTCCTGGTCGACCGTGGAGCTGGCCTTCGCGATGAGGGCGTCGACCTCGGGGTTGCTGTACTTCGACACGTTGTAGCCGCCGCCACCGATCTGCGACGAGTCGTACAGGGGCTGCAGGTTGGCGTTCGCGCTCGGGAAGTCCGGCTGCCAGCTCGACAGCGACAGGTCGAAGTCGGTGCCGTTGGTGGTCGCCTGCGTGAAGGAGTCGTAGTCGAGCGGCTTGAGCGTCACGGCGATGCCGGCACGCTTCAGGCCGGACTGCAGCGCCTGCGCCTGGGCGAGGTACGTCGGGTCGTTCTGCGTCACCAGGGTCAGCTTCAGGTTGCTGACGCCGGCCTCCTTGAGCAGCTCCTTCGCCTTGTCGACGTCACCGGTGGCCTTCGTCTTGTACAGGTCGTAGTCCTGGCGCCCGGCGATGCCCGGGGTGATGAGCGTCGAGGCGTACGAGCCGGCGATCGCGCCGCCGGCGGCGATCCGGAAGGACTTGCGGTCGACCGCGTACTGCAGCGCCTGGCGGACCTTGAGGTCCTTGAGCTCGCCGCGCTGCGTGTTGATCGCCATGTAGCTGATCGGGCCGGCCTTCGAGGTGGCGAGGCGGTCCTGGGCGGCCGGGTTGCTACGGACCTGGTTGAGCTCGGCGGCCCCCAGGTAGATGGCACCGAACGAGTTCTTGGCGTCCCCGTTGTCCGCGATGAGCGTCTGCGTCGCCGTGGACTGGTCCTGGCTCTCCTTGAAGACGATCTTCGACGGGCCGGCGGTGCGGACCTCGTCGGTCTTCGCGCTCCAGTTCTTGTTGCGGACGAGCGTGACCTGCGAGCCCTGCGTGTTCGACTGCACCTGGTACGGACCGGATGCGACCGGCTTCAGGTCGTAGGCGCCGGTGTCCTTGCCGTCGCCCTCGGGCACCGGGGTGAACGCGGGCATCGACGCGAGCCACGGCCAGTCGCCGTACGCGTCGTTCAGCTTGAAGACGATGGTCTTGTCGTTCGGGGTCTCGATGCTGTCGAGCGACTTGCCGTCGAACGGGCCCTTGTAGGAGTCACCACCGACCAGGAGCGACTTGTGGTAGCTCAGGCCACCGCTCAGGGTCGGCGCGAACGAGCGCTCGATGCCCCACTTGATGTCCTTCGTGGTGATCGGCGTGCCGTCCTGGAACTCGACGCCGTCCTTCAGCGTGTAGGTCCAGGTCTTGCCGTCGTCGCTCGAGACCCCGGTGTTGGTCGCCAGGTCGGGGACGACCTTCGCCGTCTTGCCCGGCTCGACGTCCCACGTGGTGAGCCGTCGGGCGACGAGGCCCATCGACGTGATGCCGAGGCTCTGGCTGGTCGCGGGGTCGAGGTGGAACGAGGTCTGCGGCGTCAGGATGTTGAGCGTGCCGCCCTTCGCCGTGCCCTCGGCGCCGTCGTCGGACGAACCCCCACCCGAGCAGCCGGTCAGGACCAGGGCTGCTGCTGCGGCGACGGCCGCGGTGATCGTCAGGCGGTTGGGGCGTCTCATGACGGTGCTGCTCCTCGGGGAAGGGGGTCGCGATCGCGGTGGCGGTCGCTGCGACGGCGGAACGGTTCACCCGCCGGGCGGCGTCCATCCTGACACCGCGACGGTGGCCCGTCCGAATCTCGCGTGCGTCGGACGACGCACGACGAAACATTGCAAGCGCCGGACGCCGTCCCGCTATTCCCGATGCGATCGCACCGCAGCGCATCAGCGGTCGAAGAGCCCACCGAGGAAGTCGTTGCCGAGGTTCGACGCCTGCTCGCCGAGCCCGGACGCCTGCTCTCCGAACCCCGCGGCCTGCTCGCCGAACCCGCCGAGGAGCTGCTCGCCCTCGCCGAGGAGTCCTTCGACGCCACCGCCGAGGTCACCGAGCCCGAGGTCGCCCATGCCCGAGGCGATGCCCTCGAAGTCGACGCCGAGGTCGGCCGCCCCTGCCAGGACCGGACCGGCGGCAGCACTGAGCACCGCTCCGCCGGCCACCGCGGCGGCGAGGCCACCGAACGCCATTGCGCCGGCGCCGACCGCTGCACCACCGGCGAAGGCCCCGCCGCGGCCGCGGCCGCGGCCGTTGCCCCGGCCGGAACCGCCGAGGACCCGTCGGACCAGACCCGGACGCGACATCTCCCCGCGCGTCATCGCACGGGCCATGCCGCCCGCCGAGTCGTCGCGCAGGTGCTCGTGGGGCGGGAGTTCGGAGTTCAGGCGGTCGCGGACCTGCTGGCGCTGCGCGGGGGTGAGCCGCGCGAAGGCGTCGTGGTGGACCTGTTCGAGCTGCTCCGGCGACGAGGTGCGGAGCAGGTAGTCGTACTTCGCCAGGGCGACCTTGTCGGCGTCGGCCCCGTGCTGCGGCGTGCCGGCGTGCTGCGGCTGGCCGTACTGCTGCGACGGCTGCTGGCCGTACTGCTGCGGCTGGCCGTACTGCGGCTGGCCGTACTGCTGCGACGGCTGCTGGCCGTACTGCTGCTGCGGCGGCTGCTGGTTCCGATCGTCGCCGGTCAGCTTGTCCGCGGCGCTGCGCACGATGCCGCGCCAGTCGGTTCCGCCCTGCTGCGATCCGGCGCCGGGCGCGGTTCCCCCCTGCCCACGCTTCTGGAGCTGCTTGTCGATGACCTTGGAGGCCATGCCGATGATGCGGTTGAGGTTCGCCATGTCCCCACCTTTGCGTCCTCACATGTGGAAGACCGGCACCGAGGCGGGGGTTCGCCAGGGCATCCGATGGGGATCCCCTGTGAGATTCCGGCTGCATTTCAGCGGACACATACACGTAGGCTGGCTCCGGTCGCGTCACCGCCGGAGCGCGACCTGGGCGAAAGCGTGAGGCCCGGGACTGCGACAACAGTTCCGGGCCTCGATTCGCCTTCCGAGTGGAAAGCCAAGGGATGCGTCAACCATCCCGAGTCCAACGCTCGGAACCGATGGTAGCCGAGCCCGCTCGGCGACGCATCCCTCGGCCGAAGCTCCTCGTGTCAGTCGGCGACGACACCAGGAGGTCAGCGATGTCGAACGACACCGATGATCGGTCCAGGCGTCGGGTGCCCTGGCTGGGGATCGCGAGCTTGCTCGTGACCGTGGTCAGGCTCCTGATCGACCTGTCCCGCAAGGACTGAGGACCCGCGTGTCCCGCACCACAGCCGGTGGTGCGGGACACCTGTCCATCGCGTCAGGACAGGATGCGCGCGAGGAACGCGTTCCGGAACCGCCCCGTGGGGTCGAGGTCACGGGCGAGTGCGGCGAAGTCGGACAGCCGCGGGTACGCCTCGTGCAGCCGCTCGGCGCCGGCTGCTGAGACCTTGCCCCAGTGCGGCCGCGGGTCGAACGGCTCGAGGACGTCCTCGATCCGGGCCACTGCCGCGGCCACGGCGGCGGCGTCCCGGCGGAACGTGAAGTGCAGGCCGACCGACTGTCGTCCGGACGACGGCGCGAGCCAGGCGGTGTCGGCCGCGATGGTGCGGACCTCGGCGGCGATGAGGATCGGGACGAACAGCGACGCCAGCGGACGGAGCGCCTCGAGTGCCGCCACCGCCGAGGCAGCGGGGATCAGGTACTCCGCCTGGATCTCGGCCCCGGTCGACGGGGTGAACGAGGACCGGAAGTGCGGCAGTCGCTCCGACCACGGCCCCGGCACGCCGCCCTGCTCGGTGACCCCGGCAGGGTCGTTCTCCCCCGGGTGCACCGGCCCCGAGGCCGAACGGGCTCCGAGGGCCACGAGGTCGACGGTCGGTGCGGCCTCGTCGACGCGGTGCTTGACCCAGACCTGCCGGGCACCGCGGTCGTCGAACGAGGTGAACATCGACACGGAGTACGCGTCGGACATCACCTGGTCGAACTGCGCGGCGACGGCGTCCCACGGCAGGTCGAGGTGCACCGTCGTGGCGACCTGGAACGTCGGCTCGATCGCGAGCTCCACCGCGGTGACGACGCCCAGCGCGCCGATCCCCACCCGGTGGGCGTCGAGCAGCCCGTCGGGCGACGAGGCGTCGACGTGCGCGAGCGCACCGGAGGCGCGGACGACGTCGAGGCCGACCACCGCCTGCGCGAGCGACGGGTTCCGCACACCGGAGCCGTGCGTGCCCGTGGCGACGGCCCCGGCCGTGGAGATGTGCGGCAGGGACGCGAGGTTCCCGAGTGCCCAGCCACGGGCCTCCAGACCGGCCGCGACCTGGCTATGCGTCATGCCGGCGGCGACCCGCACGACGCGACGCGACGTGTCGATGTCGAGCACCGGCGGCAGGTCCGACAACGAGACCTGGACGGCATCGGTGTCGGCGATGGTGTTGAACGAGTGTCGCGAGCCGAGCGCCGTCAGGCGCGGCGTCGAGGCGACGAGCTGCTGGAGCTCGTCCACCGACGTCGGCCGGGCCAGCGCCGAGGCGCGGTAGGTGACGTTGCCCGCCCAGTTGGTGCGGGTGCGCTCGGCCGCGATCACGTCGTCCATCGTGGGTCCTGACTCCTCTAGAAGCCGCGGTCGAGACGGTGCCACGTCTGCTGGAGACGCAGCTCGTCGCGGAACCCGCGTGCGGTGGTGTGCTCGTCGATCACCAGGAACTCGGTGCCGACCATGGTCGCGAAGTCCTCGACGACCTGCAGGCCGACCGCCGTCGTCATGACGGTGTGGTGGGCGGCGCCGGCGGTGAGCCAGGCCTCGGCGGCGACGGGGAACGACGGCCGGGGCTCCCAGACCGCGCGGCCCACGGGCAGCTTCGGCAGGGCCTCGGTCGGGGGCACGACGTCGACGACGTTCGCCGTGAGGCGGAAGCCGTCGCGGGTGTCGGACAGCGCGACGACGACGGCCTCGCCGGAGTCGGCGGTGAAGACCAGGCGGACCGGGTCGTCCTTGCCGCCGATGCCGAGGGGGTGGATCTCGAGCGTCGGCTTCGTGGTGGTGAGCGTCGGCGAGACCTCGAGCATGTGTGCCCCGAGGATCTTCTCGGCGCCCGGGGTGAGGTCGTAGGTGTAGTCCTCCATCAGGGAGGCACCACCGGGCAGGCCGGCACCGGCGACGTTCATCGCGCGGACCAGGACCGCCGTCTTCCAGTCACCCTCGGCACCGAAGCCGTAGCCGTCGGCCATCAGGCGCTGCACCGCCAGACCCGGCAGCTGCCTGAGCGAGCCGAGGTCCTCGAAGTTCGTGGTGAACGCGGCGCTGCCGTTCTGCGCGAGCAGGGTGCGGAGGCCGATCTCGATGGCGGCGCCGTCGCGGAGCGCGGCGTGCCGTTCGCCGCCGGCGCTGCGAAGTGACGGGTCCACGTCGTAGTCGCGCTCGTAGGTCGCCACGAGCGCGTCGACCGCTGCCGTGTCCGCTGCTGCGGCGTCCACCGCTGCCGCGAGCTCGTTGACGGCCCACGTGTTGACCTGCACGCCCAGCTCGATCTCGGCCTCGGTCTTGTCGCCCTCGGTGACGGCGACGTAGCGCATGTTGTCGCCGAAGCGGGTGAGCTTCAGCTCGCGGACGGCCGCGGCGCCGGCGGCGGCACGGGTCCAGTTCGCGACGCGCTGCTGGACGCGGGGGTCCGAGACGTGGCCGACGGCCGTCGCGTGCCGGACGCCCAGGCGAGCGAGGGCGTAGCCGAACTCACGGTCGCCGTGTGCGGCCTGGTTGAGGTTCATGAAGTCGAAGTCGATGTCCGCCCAGGGCAGCGTGACGTTCGCCTGCGTGTGCAGGTGCAGCAGCGGCTTGGTCAGCGCCTGCAGGCCGCCGATCCACATCTTGGCCGGGCTGAACGTGTGCATCCACGTGGTGACGCCGATGACCTTGTCGTCGGCGCTCGCCTCGATGAGGGCCCGGCGGATGCCGTCGGCGTCCTTGAGCACGGGCTTCCAGACGAGCTTCACCGGCAGGTGTCCGGCGAGCTCCGCGTGGACGGCCTTGCTCTGCTCCTCGACCTGGCGCAGGGTCTCCTCGCCGTAGAGCCCCTGGGAGCCGGTGAGGAACCAGACCTCGTAGCTGTCGAGCGTTTCCTGGGGGTCGACGTGCGTCGCGGTGTCCTGCGTCATCGCATGGCTCCTTCGGGGTTCTGTCCGTAGACGTTCTGGTAGCGATCGAAGAGTCGATCGATGTCTGCTTCGGGGATCGGGACGACCTCGCCGCCCTGCTTCGCGATGTGGACGGTCCGTGCCACGTCCTCGCACATCACGGCCGCCTTGACGGCGTCCTTCGCGTCCTTGCCGATCGTGAACACGCCGTGGTTCTGCATCAGGACCGCACGGCTGCGGTGGCCGCTCAGGGTGTCGACGATCCCGTGGCCGATCGAGTCGTCGCCGATGATCGCGAACGGTCCGACCGGGATGGGGCCGCCGAACTCGTCCGCCATCGCCGTGATGACGCACGGGATCGCCTCGGCGCGGGCGGCCCAGGCGGTCGCGTACGTCGAGTGGGTGTGCACGACACCGCCGACCTCGGGCATGTTCCGGTACACGTAGGCGTGCGCGGCGGTGTCGCTGGACGGGCCGTGCTCGTTGCCCCAGCCCTCGGCCGGCACGCCGTCGAGGGTGCAGACGACCTGGTTCTCGGGCGTCAGGTCGTCGCTCGACACCCCGCTCGGCTTGATGACGAACAGGTCCGTGCCGGGTACGCGCTCGGAGACGTTGCCGCCGGTCCAGATCACGAGGCCGTAGCGGACGAGTTCGCCGTGCAGGCGCGCGACGCGCTCCCGCGTCGTCGCCACCGCCTGGCGTGTGGTCTCGTCGATCGCGTCCGTCATCGGGTCACTTCCTCTGTCTGGAGGCGCGGGTCGGCGCCGTCGGTCTCTTCGGTCGGTCCTGTGGTCGCGCTGGGGCGGGTCGCCGCCGCGGCGACGTCCTGCACGGGCAGTGCGGCCCGGTAGCGGTCCAGGTACGTCTGGAACCCCGCGACGTCCGACGGTTCGGGCTCGGCCACGTGCACGGCGTCCCCGCCGAACACGGTGTCGGACAGGTAGTCGGCCAGCTGCTGGTCGGTGTGCTCGAGGTAGGCGGCCAGCACCGCGATCCCCCACGCCCCGCCCTCGCCCGCGGTCTCCTCGAGCGCGATCGGCACGCGCAACGCCGCCGCGAGGAGCCGCTGCGGGCTGCCGGGCGTGCGGAAGAGCCCGCCGTGCGCGGTCATGCGGTCGACCTGCACCTGTTCGCCGTGCAGGACGTCCATGCCGATGGCCAGGGTCGCGAAGGCGCCGTGCACCTCGGAGCGCACCAGGTTGCCGAGTGTGAAGCGTGCGCCGGGGGTGCGGAGCAGCAGGGGCCGGCCGTCCTCGACGTGGGTGATGGGTTCGCCGGCCAGGTAGTTGAAGGAGAGCAGACCGCCGGCGTCCGGGTCGGTGTCGTCGGCGACTGCCTCGGCGAGCAGGGTGGCGTAGACGTCGTCGATGCCGATCGGCGTCGCGCCGGTCCGCTCGCTCGAGGCCTCGGCGAAGCGCCCGAACACCCGGGCCCAGCTCGCGATCTCGCTCGCGCCGTTGTTGCAGTGCACCATCGCCACGGCGTCCCCGGCCGGGGTGGTGACGACGTCGAGTTCCTCGTGCGCGGTGGTCAGCGGCTGCTCGAGCACGACCATCGCGAAGATGCTCGTGCCGACGCTGACGTTGCCGGTGCGCGGGGCGACGGCGTTCGTCGCGACCATGCCGGTGCCGGCGTCGCCCTCGGGCGGGCAGAGCGGTGCGCCGGGTTCGAGCGTGCCGGTCGGGTCGAGCCAGATCGCGCCCTCGGGGGTCAGCTCACCGGCTTCGGCGCCGGCGACGAGGACCTCGGGCAGCAGGGACCGCAGGTCCGGCACGCCGATCAGGTCCTGCGCGGTGGCGAGCATGGCGTGGTCGAAGTCCTTCGCGCCCGGGTCGCCGGGGCCGCTGTCGACGGGGCCGCCCTCGATCGGGAACATGCCGCTCGCGTCACCGACGCCCAGCACGTTCCGACCGGTCAGGCGGCGGTGCACGTAGCCGGCCAGGGTCGTGACGCCGGCGATCTCGGCCACGTGCGGCTCGTCGTCGAGGACCGCCTGGTACAGGTGCGCGATCGACCAGCGCAGCGGGATGTTGAACCCGAGGGCCTCGCTGAGGCGTTGGGCCGCGGGGCCGGTCGAGGTGTTGCGCCAGGTGCGGAACGGCACGAGCAGCTCGCCCGCGGCGTCGAACGCCAGGTAGCCGTGCATCATCGCGCTCACGCCGACCGCGCGGTAGGTGCTCGGGGCGACGCCGTGCTGCGCCTCGACGTCGGCCACCAGGGCGGCGTACGCGGCACGGAGTCCGGTCTCGACTGCCTCGAGCGAGTAGGTCCAGCGGCCGTCGACGTACTCGTTCTCCCACTCGTGGGAACCGGCCGCGATGGGCACGAGGTCCTCGTCCACCAGGCAGGCCTTGATGCGGGTGGAACCGAGCTCGATCCCGAGTGTGGTGCGGCCGTCCACGATCCGCTGTCGGCGGTCGTCACCCATGTGTTCCTCCAGAACCTCGTCGTCCTCAGTGAGCGCTCACATCCTGGCACGTGAGCGCTCACTCGTGCAACGCCGCGGCGCGCCGCCGGTGCGCGCGTCCCGCCAGCGGTCGAAACACCCCGCTCAGTTCCCCCCGACTGGTCACGAACCGTCGTCCATCGCATCGCCAGCCGACCATTCCTGACCACTCGACACCCCACGCGCGACGAGTCGTGACCGTGCAACGAACGACGGCGACGACGACGTGGGACCACCGCAGCCCCACACCCGCGCAAGTCCCGACCACCGCAACACCGCACCCGCGCAAGTCCCGACCACCGGCCACCCTGCACCCGCGCACGTCCCGACCACTCACTGCCCCGCACCCGCGCACGTCCCGACCACCCGCCGCCCCGCACCCGCGCACGTCCCGACCACCGACCACCCCGCACCCGCGCAAGTCCTGACCACCGATCACCCCACACCCGCGAGCGCCGATCCTCCGAACCGCGACACCCCGGACCCGTGACACCCCGAACGGCGGCGCTCGGGACGGTCACGACACCCCGCTGCCTCCCCACCGCGCGGTCACGAACTGTCGGCTGGAGGCGCGCCGAGCGACGAGTCGTGACCGCTCGACCACGGCAGACGGGGCGTCGTGACCGCTCGACCACCAGCACCAGCGCCGCCGAGGTCGCACGCCACGCCACGCCGCGACCCGTCCGCCGAGGTCGCGCGAACTGCCGCCGGACGGCACGACGCCTGGCAGTTCGCGCGACCTCGCGAGCCCCGAACCGCGAGCCCCGGCCCCCGACCGCCCTACGCGCCGACGGTGCTCTCGCGGATGACGAGCGACGGGGTGACAGCCGCCGACGACGCCGTCCCGCCGTCGATCAGGGCGAGGAGCGCCTGCCCCGCGACGCGCCCGAGCTCCTCGAGCCGCAGGTCCACGGTGGTCAGCGGCGGCCTCGAGGCGAGCGCCATCACGTCCCAGTCGTCGAACCCCGTGACCGCGACGTCTCCGGGCACCGAACGCCCGAGCTCCCGCAGCCGGTCGCACACGCCCCGGGCGATCTGGTCGCTGCCGCAGACGATCGCGTCGACGTCGGGCGACTCCCGAGCCAACACGTCCACGGACTGCCTCCCCCAGCGCTCCGACCACTCGCCGTACAGCGGGTCGGTGACCAGGTGCGACCCGAGGACCGACGAGGCACCGGCCACCCGTCGCGCCGCGGACCGGTGTCGCGCCGGCCCCGTCACGATCGCGACCCGCTGCCGCCCGAGCGAGCGCACGTGCGAGGCGACCAGTGCCGAACCGGCGGCGTCGTCGAGGGTGACCGACACGTCGGCGTCGTCGGTCGAGGGCGTGAAGGCGTAGACGACCGGGATCGACACGTCGATCGGGGGCCGGGCGTCGGCGGAACGGCCGGTCACGATGATGCCGTCGACGCCTCGGGCCGCCAGGGAGCGCAGGTAGTGGGCCTCGCGCACGTGGTCATCGCGGGTGTCGCACAGCAGGACGGCCATCCGCCCGGCGGACAGGGCGTCCTCGGCACCGAGCAGCACCGGGATCGAGAACCGTCCGAACGAGTCGGTGGTGATCATGCCGACCGTGTAGGTCCGCCCCGACGACAGCGCACGGGCCCGGGCATCGCCGACGAACCCGAGCTTCTCGGCGGCTTCCTTCACCCGCAGCCGGGTGGCGTCCCGCAGCTGCCCGGTGCCGTTCAGCGCCTTCGAGGCGGTACCGATCGACACCCCGGCGAGCGCCGCCACGTCGGTGATCCGGATCGGCTGTCCGGTGCGTTCGAGCGTCACGGCAACCACCTTTCCGACGACCAGGACGTGCCGATGACCTTACACAAAACCGCCGGAATGCCCTTGCGCGACGTGCGCCCCGTGTCGTAGCGTCCACCGCAGAAACCGTTTTCCGGATGGCCAGTTCCATCCGCACGGTGCCAGTCACATCGCAAGGAGGCGACATGACCACCACGCTCGCGACCGATCGCGGCGCGCACACCGCGACCCCGGTCCTCCCGACCGCCGACGCACGCCTGACGCTCCGGCCGCTGCCGACCGGCGACGCCCGGATCACCGGCGGCTTCTGGGCGCTCCGCCAGGAGCGCAACGGCCGCGACGCCGTCCGCAGCGGCTACCAGCAGCTCGAGACGGCCGGCAACTTCCGCAACCTCCGCATCGCCGCCGGACTCGAGGAGGGCGAGGCCGTCGGCCCGATCTTCATGGACTCCGACGTGACGAAGTGGCTCGAGGCCGTGGCCTGGGAGTACGGCCGCGCCCCCGCCGAGGACCTGCTCGACCTGCAGCGCGAGGTCACCGCCCTGTACGCCCGGGCACAGGCCGACGACGGGTACCTGGACTCCGTGCAGCAGGTGCGCGGGAAGGGCGAGCGGTACACGGACCTCAAGTGGAGCCACGAGATGTACTGCGCCGGGCACCTGTACCAGGCGGCCGTGGCCCAGCACCGTGCGACGGGCGACACCGGGCTCCTCGAGGTCGCGATCAAGAACGCCGACCACCTGGTCCGCACGTTCGGCGACGGCACCGCACCGGACGGCACGCCGAAGACGCGCGACGTCGACGGCCACCCCGTCGTCGAGATGGGCCTGGTCGAGCTGTACCGCGAGACCGGCAACCGTGCCTACCTCGACCTGGCGCACTGGTTCGTCGACGCCCGCGGGCACGGGATCATCGAGCGCGCCGGCGGCGAACCGACGTACTTCTCCGACCGGGTGCCGAGCCGGCAGGCCACGACCGTCGAGGGGCACGCCGTGCGCGCCGTGTACCTGGCGGCGGGTGCCGTGGACGTCGCGATCGAGACCGGGGACACCGAGCTCCTCGCCGCGAGCGAGACGCAGTTCGCGGACATGATGGCGACGAAGGCCTTCATCACCGGCGGACTCGGGGCCCGCTGGGACTGGGAGGCGTTCGGCGACCCGTACGAGCTGCCGACCGACCGCGGCTACGCCGAGACCTGCGCGGCCATCGGCGGGGTGCAGTGGGCCTGGCGGCTGCTGCTCGCCACCGGCAAGCCGGTCTACGCCGACGCGATCGAGCGCCTGCTCTACAACGCGTTCCTCGCCGGGGTGAGCCTGGCCGGCACCGAGTACTTCTACGTGAACCCGCTCCAGCAGCGCGACCACGCCCACCAGGACGAGAACCGCTCCCCCGCCCACGGGCGCCGCGGCTGGTTCGACTGCGCCTGCTGCCCGCCGAACATCATGCGCACCTTCGCGAGCCTCGACGGCTACCTGGCGACCGCAACCGACGGCGGCCTGCAGGTCCACCAGTACGCCACCGCCGACCTCGGTCCGGTGCGGGTCGAGACCGACTACCCGCACGACGGCCGCGTCCGCGTCACGGTCACCGAGGACGGCCCGCTCGCCCTGGGCCTGCGGATCCCGGCCTGGTCGGACACCACGACCGTCACGGGTCCGGACGGGTCCGCGAGCCCGACAGCAGGCACGCTGCACGTCGTCGACCGCGAGTGGTCGGCGGGCGACACGGTCGAGCTCGTCTTCGACACGACGCCGCACCGCTACGTCGCCGACGCCCGCATCGACGCAGCACGCGGGCAGGTCGCCATGGAGCGCGGACCCCTCGTGTACGCGGTCGAGCAGGCGGACCAGCAGGGCTTCACGGTCGACGACCTGACGGTCGACGCGGACGCGCCGATCACCGAGGAGCGCCGCGACGACCTGCTCGACGGCGTCGTCACGCTGCGGATCCCGGGGCATGCCCCGGCCGAGCACGTGCAGCCGGCCTGGCCGTACCAGCGGCTGGACGGGCCGGGAGGCGCGACCACGGCCCGCGACGCGACCAGCGTCGACGACGTGGCCGGTCCGCAGGGCGCCACCACGGGCCTCCAGGCCGGTGGCGACGTCACCGCGATCGCCGTCCCGTACTACGCGTGGGCCAACCGGGGAGCCGCGCCGATGCGCGTCTGGCTCCCGTTGGCTCGGTGACCGGCGTGGACCGCCGAGCGTTCCTCGTCGGCGGCGTCGCCGGCGGGGCAGCCCTCGCCCTGGCCGGGTGCTCCGGCACCCTGCCGAAGGTCGTCGCGAAGCCCGCGAGCTTCGGGAAGAACGCGACCGGCACCGTGCAGGTGTGGTGCCGGTCGGCGACCCAGGCCGGCCTGACGTCGGCCGTCGCCGGGTTCAACAAGGCGAACCCGGCGCTGCAGGTCCAGCTGACGCCCGTGCCGGACGCGCAGTACGTGACCAAGCTCGCGACCGCGATCCGCGGGGGTGAGCCGCCGGACGTCGTCGACATCGACGACATCAACTCGCAGCTGTTCATCTTCCGCGAGGCGTTCGCCGACCTGACCGACGTGGTCAAGAACCTGGACTACTTCGACGCGATCTCGCCGGGGCACCTGCGCCTGCTCGAGTACCGCGACCGGTACTACGGCCTGCCCTACCTGGCGGACAACTCGCAGCTGTTCGTGAACACCGAGCTGTTCGAGCGTGCCGGCCTCGACGTCGAGGAGTCGACGAAGGACCTGTCCACGCTCCTCGACGCGGCGAAGGCCATCCGGAAGCTCGACGACGACGTGTACGGCTGGTCGATCTCCGGCAACGCCGCCGGCATCATCGGCTTCGTCACGCAGCCGCACGTCTGGGCGACCGGGGTCGACATGATGACCGGCGAGGTGGGATCCCAGCGGGCGAACATCACCGGCAACGAGGCCCTCGAACGCATGCTCGAGTTCTACCGGCAGCTGTGGAAGGACGGCGTGCTGTCGAAGGCGACGTACTCCGACGCCGGCACCACGTGGGGTGCCGACTTCCGGGCCGGCAAGGTGGGGATCTTCCCGACCTCGTACGGAGCGACCGTGCCCGCGGCCACCAAGGCGATGCGGGCGAAGATGCAGACGGTGCTCATCCCGTCGTGGGACGGCCAGCGGTCGTTCTTCGACGGCGGCGACAACATGTGCATCCCGAACGGGGCGGCGAACCCGTCCGGTGGGTGGGCGTTCATGCAGTACGCGAACGGCCTCCAGCAGCAGCAGGCGCTGCCGGACGGCGGGTACTTCCCGACGCGGTCCGACGCCGCCACCCCGGAGTACCGCAAGCGGTTCCCGCTGGCGTACGGGCCGCTCGACGCCATCGACAAGGGCTACGCACCGCAGACGCTGGCGTACAACCTGCTCAACAACCAGCCGTCGTCGCCGTACTTCGCGATGTTCCGCGAGGCCGTGTTCGGGTCGGGGAGCGCTGCCGCCATGCGGACGGCGCAGTCCGACTACCAGCGGATCCTCGACCAGGTGCAGGCCTGAGCCTGCTCGCTCGTCTTCTCCGCTCGTCCCGCTCGTCTCGCTCTTGTTGATGCACAGAGAGGTGCACGCATGTCGACCATCTCCACCCGGCGCCCCGCCGGCCGGACCGGCCCGGGCCGTCCCACCGTGGGCCGCGGCCCGGGGCGCGGCGGCTCCGTCCGGACCCGCAACTCGCTCACCCACCCGCCGCGCACCGGCGCCGTCCTCGTCGCCCCGGCGATCCTGTTCGTCGCCGTCTTCGTGCTCGTCCCGCTCGTGTTCGCGCTCTACATCTCGTTCACGAACTGGCCCCTGATCGGCCCGTACCGGTTCATCGGGTTGCAGAACTACCTGACGCTGTTCCAGGACCCGACGTTCGTGCACGCGATCGGCTACACGCTGCTGTACACGGCGATCGTGACCCTGCCGATCCTGGCGCTCGGGTACTTCCTCGCCGTGCTCGTCCGCGCCCGCCGCCGTGGCAGCACGATCCTGCGGACGGTGTTCTTCCTGCCGTACGTGGTCGGGCTGACGACGCTCTCGTTCATGCTCGTGCTCGAGGCGCAGCCGAACTCCGGGGCCGTCAACATGGTGCTCCGCTGGCTCGGGATCACCGACGGCAGCACCGCGTGGCTCGTGAACGGTCCGCTGGCGACCCTGCTCATCTGCGTGCTCGTGGTCTGGGCGGTGTCCGGGCTGACCATGGTGCTGCTCATGTCGGCGATGCAGGGCGTCCCCGACGAGGTCTACGAGTCGGCGCAGCTCGAGGGGGCCTCCTGGTGGCAGACCGAACGCCTCATCACGTTCCCGATGATCCGCTCCACCGTCGCGCTGAGCGTCATCATCTCGGTGATCGGGTCGCTGCTCGCCTTCAACCAGTTCTACATCCTGACCCAGGGCGGGCCGGGCACCGAGACCACCACGATCGTGAACGCGATCTACAACCGCGGGTTCGTGAACCTGCAGCTCGGGGCGGCGACCGCCCAGTCGATCGCCCTCGTCGTGGTGATCGCCGCCGTGACGGTGTTCCAGTTCTGGGCACTGCGAGAGAAGGACTGACGCCATGAGCACCACGACCTCCCGTGCGGCCCTCGCGGCGCCGGACCTGTCCACCAGGACCCTGACCACCACGGGCGACGGCCGACGTCGGCGCCACCAGCAGGGCAGCGTCCAGCACCCGCGCGACACCACCGTCAAGCGCACCCTGTACGCGATCGCCGGCATCGGTTCCGCGCTCGTGTTCGGCGTCCCGCTCATCTGGTCGATCCTGCGGGCGTTCCAGTCCGAGGCCGTCATCACGCAGGCCCCCGACCCGGCGACGTTCTTCCAGCTCGGGTGGCAGAACTTCGCCGCCGTGTTCGCCTCGTCGTCGCACCTGCTCACCGGCGTCGTGAACTCGCTCATCGTGTCGATCGCCACGGCGGTGCTGACCGCGGTCATCGCGACCATGGCCGGCTACGGCTTCGCCCGCTTCCGGTTCCGGGGATCCGGCGTCGTGTTCGGCCTGGTGCTGCTGACGATGATGGTGCCGTTCCAGGCCATCCTCACGCCGCTGTACCTCGAGATGAACGCGATGGGGCTGACGAACTCGCTGCTCGGACTCGTGCTGTTCTACACGACCGTGAACCTGCCGTTCGGGGTGTTCGTGATGCGCAACGCGTTCGAGTCGATCCCCACCGAGCTCGAGGACTCGGCCTTCGTCGACGGCGCCTCGCGCTTCCGGGTCGTCGTGTCGGTGCTCCGCCCGCTGCTCCTGCCCGGGGCGGCGACCGCGGCGCTCTACGCGTTCCTGGCGTCGTGGACGGAGTTCCTCGGAGCCCTGACGTTCCTGACGAAGGACTCGCTGTACACGCTGCCGGTCGCGCTGCTCAACCTGCAGACCGGGGCGTACGGGCAGGTGTCGTACGGCAACCTCGTCGCCGGGTCGGTGGTGGCGATGATCCCGTGCATCGCGCTGTACGTCGGGTTGCAACGGTTCTACGTCGCCGGGCTGTCGTCCGGGGCGTTGAAGGGCTGACGGTCGGGTCAGCTCGCCGGCGGCGCCCCTCGCACCGTGCGAGGGGTGCCGCCGGTGTGGTGCGAGGTTGCGTACTCCGTGCGGGGCGCAGGGGCTCGCACCGAGTACGGAACCTCGCACCACGCCGAGCGCGCGGTGCCAGACCTCGCACGGTGCGAGGGAGCGCGCGGCACCGGGGCTCGCACGGTGCGAGGGGGCGCTACGTGCTGCGCCGCACCACCAGCTCGGGCGCGAGCAGCGTCTCGTCGCGGGGCTCCCCCTCGACCAGGGCCCGCACGGTGTCGAGCACCCGCTCCCCCATCGCCCGGAAGTCCTGCCGCACGGTGGTCAGCGGCGGCGTGAAGTGCGCGGCCTCGGGGACGTCGTCGAAGCCCACGACCGCGATGTCGTCGGGAACCCGCAGCCCCTCGTCCGCGAAGGCGTGCAGCACCCCGAGCGCCATCTGGTCGTTGCCCGCGAAGACGGCGTCGACCGTCCCCACGTCGATGTGCCGGGCGGCCGCGAAGCCGCTCGCCGGGGTCCAGTCGCCCTCGAGCACGACCGGTTCCAGCCCGGCGTCCTGCATGATCCGCACGTATGTCGCGCGGCGCACCTCGGACTCCTGCGACACGTGCGGCCCGGCGATGTGCACGATCCGGCGGTGTCCGCGGTCGAACAGGTGCTGCATGACGAGCGAGGTGCCGGCCGCCTGGTCGATGGCGACGGCGGCGACGCTCGGCGCGACCGGGGTCCGGACGGCGTCGCGCTGCACGGCGTTCGACACCACGACGGGCACCGTGACCGGCACGGTGAGCGAGGCGAGGGCGTCGAGCACCCGGTTGTCGGCGGCGACCAGCACGATCGCGGCGACGTCCTGCGCCAGCAGCGTGGTGAGCGCCCCGGACAGGTCGGACGGCCGCGGTTCCTCGGGCAGTGTCGACAGCAGCACGTGGTACCCGGCGGAGCGGGCGGCCCGTTCGAAGCCGATCGAGGTGCTCGACGGGCCGTACAGCGCGTCGCCGGCGGTGATGATGCCGAGCGCCTTGCTCCGCCCACCGGCGAGCGCCCGGGCGGCGGCGCGGGGCCGGTACCCGAGCTCGGTGACGGCGTCGGTGACCTGCGTCCGGAACTGCTCGCGGACGGTCGGGTCGCCGTTGATCACGCGGGAGACGGTCTGGTGGGACACGCCGGCGCGTTCGGCGACGTCGAAGATCGTCGGGGCCTTCCGGCGCTTGCCGCCCCTGCCCTCGGGGGCGGTCGTGGTGCTCACGCGCCAACCGTACCGCTCGGTCCGGTCGCCGCGGCAAGATCACGAAACGGCGGTGTTGAGTTGACACCCCGTCACGGAACCCACAAGATGTGAGCGCTCACACGAGCGCATCCCACGGGGCACAGCAGCCCCGGCACCCGACCGCGTCGAGGACGACGCGAAGGAACAGAGGTACTTCGATGATGAAGCGCAGGATCATCGCGGGCGTCGCAGCCGTCGGCATCGCGATCTCGCTGGCCGCTTGCTCGGCCGGCGGCCGTGCGTCCACCGATGGTGGCGGCAGCGGCGACAACAAGGGCGCCCTCGTCGGCGTCGCCATGCCCACCAAGGTCTCCGAGCGGTGGATCAAGGACGGCAACGCCGTCAAGAGCGACCTCGAGAAGGCCGGCTACAAGGTCGACCTCGAGTACGGCGACAACAAGGTCCAGCAGCAGGCCCAGCAGGTCAGCAACATGATCACCAAGGGCGCGAAGGTCCTGATCATCGCGTCGATCGACGGTGGCGCGCTCTCCGACCAGCTCGACGCCGCCGCCAAGGCCGGCATCAAGGTGATCTCGTACGACCGCCTGCTCACGGGCAACAAGAACGTCGACTACTACGTGTCCTTCGACAACGAGAAGGTCGGCGTCGACCAGGCGAACAGCCTGCTCACCGGCCTGGGCGTGCTCGACGCTGACGGCAAGAAGACCGGCGAGAAGGGCCCCTTCAACATCGAGGTCTTCGCCGGCTCGCTCGACGACAACAACGCCGGGTTCTTCTTCAACGGCGCCATGAAGACGCTCAAGCCGTACCTCGAGGACGGCACGCTGAAGATCCAGTCCGGCCAGGACGAGCTGTCCCAGGCCGCGACGCAGCAGTGGGACCCGGCCACGGCCAAGGCCCGCATGCAGAACCTGATCGCCAAGTCCTACTCCGGCGGCACCACGCTCGACGGCGTGCTCTCGCCGTACGACGGCATCTCGATCGGCATCATCTCGGCGCTCCAGGGCGCCGGGTACGGCACGAGCGACCGTCCGCTCCCGACGGTCACGGGCCAGGACGCCGAGGCCGCCTCGGTCAAGTCGATCATCGCCGGCCAGCAGTACTCGACGATCTACAAGGACACGCGCAAGCTCGCCAAGCAGTCCGTCACCATGGCCGAGGACCTGCTCACGGGCAAGGACCCCGAGGTCAACGACACGAAGAGCTACGACAACAAGGTCAAGGTCGTCCCGACCTTCCTGTTCCAGCCGACGGTCGTCACGAAGGACAACTACAAGGAAGTCCTCGTGGACTCCGGGTACTACACCGAAGCCGACCTGAAGTAGTCAGGCCCATCTCACGGACCGGAGGCGCGGTGCCAGCCCGCACCGCGCCTCCAGTCCGTCTCCACCAGCGCGCGCACGCGCGCACGACGGAAAGGCGTCCACATGGCGGACACCATCCTCGAGATGCGGGACATCACCAAGACGTTCCCCGGCGTCAAGGCCCTGCAGGGCGTCTCGATCGAGGTCGAGCGCGGCCAGGTCCATGCGATCTGCGGCGAGAACGGCGCGGGCAAGTCGACGCTCATGAAGGTGCTGTCGGGTGTCTACCCGGCCGGCTCCTTCGACGGCGAGATCCTGCTCGACGGCGAACCCGTGCGGTTCGCGAACATCAACGACTCCGAGGCTGCGGGCGTCGTCATCATCCACCAGGAGCTGGCGCTCAGCCCCTTCCTGTCGATCGCCGAGAACATCTTCCTCGGCAACGAGCAGTCCAAGGGCGGCTTCATCGACTGGAACAAGACGAACCTGACGGCCGCCGAGCTGCTCAAGCGCGTCGGGCTGAAGGACAACCCCGTCACCAAGGTCGTCGACCTCGGTGTCGGCAAGCAGCAGCTCGTCGAGATCGCGAAAGCGCTCTCGAAGGAGGTGAAGCTCCTCATCCTCGACGAGCCCACCGCCGCGCTGAACGACGACGACTCCGCGCACCTGCTCGAGCTCATCCGCTCGCTGCAGGCCGAGGGCATGACGGCGATCATCATCAGCCACAAGCTCAACGAGATCAAGGCGATCGCGGACAAGGTCACGATCATCCGCGACGGCAAGACCATCGAGACGCTCGACATGCGGGCCGACGACGTGTCCGAGGACCGGATCATCCGCGGGATGGTCGGCCGTGACCTGTCGAACCGGTACCCCGAGCGCGAGAACCCCGTCATCGGTGAGGAACTGCTGCGGATCGAGGACTGGACCGTCCACCACCAGCTCGACTCGTCGCGCGAGATCATCCACCAGGCCAACCTCAACGTCCGTGCCGGCGAGGTCGTCGGCATCGCCGGGCTCATGGGCGCCGGCCGCACGGAGCTCGCGATGAGCGTCTTCGGCCAGTCCTACGGCACCGGCATCAGCGGCACCGTCTACAAACGCGGCACCCCGATCAAGACGCACACCGTCTCGCAGGCGATCGACAACGGCATCGCCTACGTCACCGAGGACCGCAAGCGCTACGGCCTGAACCTGATCGACGACATCAAGCGGAACATCTCCGGGTCGGCCCTCGGCAAGCTCGCCAACTGGGGCTTCGTGAACTCCTCGGAGGAGACCACGGTCGCGACCCAGTTCCTCAAGAGCCTCAACATCAAGGCGCCGAACGTCGACGTCGTGACGGGGAAGCTCTCCGGCGGGAACCAGCAGAAGGTCGTCCTGTCGAAGTGGATGTACGCCGACCCCGACGTGCTCATCCTCGACGAGCCCACCCGCGGCATCGACGTCGGCGCGAAGTACGAGATCTACACGATCATCAACCAGCTCGCCGACCAGGGGAAGGCGGTCATCGTGATCTCCTCCGAGCTCCCCGAACTGCTCGGCATCTGCGACCGCATCTACACCCTCTCCGAGGGCACCATCACGGCCGACGTCCCGCGCGCCGAGGCGACGCCCGAGGTCCTCATGCAGTACATGACCCAGGAACGGGAGACCCCTGTCAATGAACGCGCTTAAGTCCGCCGTCGGCTACCTCACCGGGCAGCTCCGACAGATCGGCCTGTTCATCGCGCTGATCGTCATCGTCATCTTCTTCCAGGTGACCACGAACGGCATCACGCTGGCCCCGATCAACGTCTCGAACCTGATCGTCCAGAACAGCTACATCCTCATCCTGGCCATCGGCATGGTCATGGTCATCATCGCCGGCCACATCGACCTGTCGGTCGGCTCGGTGGTCGCCTTCACCGGTGCCATGGCCGGCGTGATGATCACGCAGTGGAACATCCCGTGGCCGATCGCGGTCGTGCTCTGCCTGGTGGTCGGTGCACTCGTCGGCGCCTGGCAGGGCTTCTGGATCGCGTACTTCGGGATCCCGGCGTTCATCGTGACGCTGGCGGGCATGCTCGCGTTCCGCGGCGCGGCCCAGATCGTCCTGCAGAACCAGCAGATCTCGCCGTTCCCCGCCGGCTTCCGCTCGCTCGGCTCCGGCTTCCTGCCGTCCTTCGGCACCACCGGGTACGAGCCGCTCACGATGATCCTCGGCTTCGCCGCCGCGGCCGTCATGGTGATCGCGGCGTTCCGCGGTCGCATCACGCGGCGCAAGTACCAGCTCGAGAGCGAGCCGTTCGCCTGGTTCATCGTGAAGACGGCGTTCGGCGCCGTGCTCGTGATCTACGTGGCGCTCCTGCTCGCCAGCTACAACGGCACCCCTATCGTGCTCGTCGTGCTCGGCGCCCTCGTGGTGATCTACTCGGTCGTCATGCGGAGCGCGGTGTTCGGCCGCCACATCTACGCGATCGGTGGCAACGCCCTGGCCGCGCAGCTGTCGGGTGTGAAGACGAAGCGCGTCACGTTCCTGCTCTTCGTCAACATGGGTGTCATCTCGGCCCTGGCGGGTGTGGTCTTCACCGGCCAGCTCAACCTGGCGGCACCGGGCGCTGGCAACGGCTTCGAGCTCGACGCCATCGCCGCCGTGTTCATCGGTGGCGCTGCCGTCACCGGTGGCATCGGCACCGTGCCGGGCGCCATCGTCGGTGGTCTGATCATCGGCCTGCTGAACAACGGCATGTCGATCCTCGGTGTCGGCACCGAGTTCCAGTCCCTGATCAAGGGCCTGGTGCTGCTCGCCGCCGTCGCGTTCGACGTGTTCAACAAGCGCCGGGCGGCGTCCGCGCGCAAGTAGCGTTGTTCGCTTGGTGAGCAGAAACGGTCGGGTCCTCGATGGGGACCCGACCGTTTCTGCTCACGAACGCGACAGGACGGCCCAACCCCCGGCCGGGAGGCGCACGGTCCCGTCCCCGAGATCGGCCCCGCCCGCCTCGACCTGCGTCGCGTCGGCCACGGGCACCTCGACGGGATCGTCCGACAGGTTCAGGGCGGTCACCACGGCGGCGTCCGCCGTCGCGGTCCGCAGCACCACGGCGGTGTTGGTCAGGTGCACGACGTCGGTGTGCGCGCGGTGCAGCCACGGGTTCCGACGGCGCAGGGCGATGAGCGCCTCGTGCGCGTGGGTCAGGTCCGTCGGCGCCGGCACCTCGGCTGGGAACTCCGGGCGGACCGCGTCGTCGCCGCCCTCGCGTTCCTCCTTCACCCCGGTCCAGCCGTACTCGTCGCCGGCGTAGACCACCGGCGTCCCCGCCACCGTGAACAGCACCGCGGCGGCGTGCCCGGCGAACCGCTCCCCCACCGCGCTCGCGATCCGGGTGACGTCGTGGTTGCCGACGAACGTGGTCGGGGCGAAGGTGGCCAGCAGCGCGTCGTGCCGCTCGATCGCGTGCGCGAGCTCGTGGCCGTTGCGGTCCGCGATGCCGTGCCAGATCCCCTGCCACAGCTCGTACTGGGTCAGCGAGTCCATCGTCGAGTCGCGTGCGATCGCCGCCGCGTCGCCGTGGATCACCTCGCCGCTGAACCAAGCGTCCGGGAACCGCTCCCGCACCCGCGGCAGCACCCGCGCCCAGAACGCCGGCGGCACCGCGTACGCCGCGTCGAGCCGCCAACCGTCGACCCCGCGGGCCAGCCAGTGCGTCATCACCTCCACCACGAGGTCCTCGGTGGCACGGCTGTCGTGGTCGAGCGCGACGAGGATGTCGTGGCCCTCGAACAGTCCGACGGGCACGGACTGCCCCGACTGCCACCCGGACCAGTCGATGGCGAACAGGTCGGCGGTCGGTGCCTCCGGGCCGTGGTCGGACAACGCGCGGAACGCCGGGTGCTCACGGCCGACGTGGTTGAACACCCCGTCCAGCAGCACCCGCACGCCCCGCTCGTGCGCCGCGGCGACCAGGGCGTCGAAGTCGGCGTCGTCGCCCAGGCGCGGGTCGATGCGGAAGTGGTCGACCGTGTCGTACCCGTGGGTCGAGCTCGCGAACACCGGGCCGAGCAGCAGGCCGTTCAGACCGAGGTCGACGACGTGGTCGAGCCAGCCGGTCAGGCGGTCGAGGCGGTGTTCGAGCGGACGCTCCCCCACCGGCGACGCGGGGCGGACGTCGGCGCCGACGAAGCCGAGCGGGTAGACGTGCCACCACATCACGTGCTGGACCCAGGCCGGTTCGGACGGACGGGCGGGGGCGGTGTCGGGGTTCACCGCTCCGATGCTGCCAGGCGCACCTGGACCGTGTGCGTGGTCGCTGTGTGCCGCCCCGCCGAGCAGGACGAGGATGGGGCCATGGGACGGGCGATCAGGACGGAAGCCGACGCGTCGGCATCGGAGTCGGCACACGCCGAACGGACGTGTGCCTCGTGCGGGCGACGGATGCCGTCCTCGGCGGCACCGGAGGCGAAGTGGTGCTCCGGAGCCTGCCGTCGACACGGCCTCGACGACACCGACCGGGCCCTCGAGCAGCGCATCGACGAACTGCTCGCGGCACGGGCACGGACCTCGAGCATCTGCCCCTCCGAGGTCGCACGCTCGCTCGACCCGGACGACTGGCGACCGCTGATGGAGCCGGCACGTCGAGCCGCCCGGCGCATGGTGGCGCGTGGCGAGGTCGAGATCACCCAGGGCGGGTCCGTCGTCGACCCGTCGACCGCCAAGGGCCCGATCCGCATCCGCCGTCCGCGGTGATCCCGGGTCGCGGCGCGCCTGTTTCAGGTGCGCTCGTGAACCGTGCGGATGAGCCGTTCGAGCGCGGTCACCAGCGCCCGTGTCTTCTCCTGGGTCACACGCGACGTCGAGTACTGGAAGTTCGTCTTCTCATCGGTCAGGCGCTTGAAGTGCAGGCCGGGTCGGGTG
>Ga0308157_10000560_pt1 | contig 116354 bp, 95 predicted proteins | sample PhyBR1_FD_201035 | JGI IMG/M metagenome (GOLD analysis project Ga0308157, IMG submission 201035) | Phyllosphere microbial communities from UC Gill Tract Community Farm, Albany, California, United States - DLSLB.R1 | ecosystem: Host-associated > Plants > Phyllosphere > Unclassified | place... | reverse complement strand
TTGCACACAGAATTGCCAAAACTTTTACCGCACCGTTTTTATCGATACTCGTCTGGATGGTGTAATACGCCCAGTCTTTAGCAAATCCAAAAAAATCCACAATTCGCCCGGAATATTTTGGTGCCACGGAAGTATCCACTTTTTCTACGGTGCCAAACATTAATCCTAAAATCGGCAGCATGGTGGCGACCGAAAATATATTCAGAACGGAATACATAATGTTGAAAAAAATGCTGGCAAAAAGAAAGCGCTGATGAGGTTTTGCGAAAAAGAAAATGCGTTGAAATGGTTTCATTCACTAAATTAAGAAGCAAAATTACGGAATTTAAAAATGCGCTGACCCAAAAATTGCGAAAGGCCTAAAAATGAAAAAACAGCCCCAAAAGGCTGTTTCACTCAAAAAAATCGTTGTACGTTTAGCGGAGTCTGTCTACAGATTTTACGAGCCGATCATCTTTCCTGATAAATACATTTGCAATCAATAAAAAAATGATTGCTAAGAGCGGAAAAAGTGGCTCAATACCCTTCTCAGGAAAATCAATTCCTCCGGGTAAGGTGAGTATCCAATACGCCAATAAACCGAGCAACAAAGCGTTTATAAAAATGCTGATGTTATTCAGCAAAATCTGTCGTTTGCGGTCTTTAAAACTTAAAATGCTGATAAATCCGAAGAGCACCAAAATTACACAAATCACGGAAATCACGGGAAGCGGACCGAAAAGCGAAAAATCCTGGCCGGTAACAAATAAAAATACCGCGCCTAAAATCGCTAAAAATATCCAAACCGTTTGTATCCGTTGTAACATAAAATGGTGATTCTACCTGCAAAAATAGCAATAATTTTTTGCATTATTAAAAATTAAACGTAGATTTGCAGCTATAACGATCTACAAAAGAAAAGTCGCCCGACTTAACTTTCTTACTTACACTTACTTATAACTTACATTTTTGCGTAACATTTATGTTCAATATTGAAACGTTAAGGTCAAAATCCGACGCTGATTTGACCAAAATCACCAGTGACCTGGGCGTTAAAATTGCTAAAAACAGCAACGAGAACGATAAAATATTTGCTATTCTGGACTTTCAGGCTTCTAATACGAAAGTGGCAAAAGATTACTTCAACGCAACTGAAACCGCGGTGAATCCTACAGAAACTCCGCAACCTGCTCCGAAAAAAGCTCCCACAAGAAAAGCGCCGGCCAAAAAGAAAACTGAAGCTCCGCGAGAAGAAGTTTCTGCTGAAAGCGAAAAACCGGAAGTTGCTAAAACTGAAAAAAATACCGAAAAAGCAGCAGAAAAATCCGAAGATCCTGTAGCAGAAGCGGAAAGCAAACCGGAAACCAGCGCGAAACCACAAAAACAAAGAAGACAGCGCATTGCCGCGGCAAACCCGTCAGAAACTGAAGTTGTAGAAAAAGAAGCGCCTCAGGAGGTTGAAAAAACGCCCGAAACTCCACAGGAAGCTCCAAAAAACCAAAATGGAAACCATCAGCAAAAGCAGAACGGTAATCCAAATCAAAATAAAAATGCTCAACAGCAGCATAAAAATCCCAACCAAAATCCAAATCAAAACAAAAACCAGCACCGCAACCAAAACGGTGATCAACAGGAAGAAAATTCTAAAAAAGAATTTAATTTCGACGGTTTGGTAACCATTGAAGGCGTTCTGGAAATTCTGCCTGATAACTACGGATTTTTGCGTTCTTCAGATTTCTCTTACATTTCTTCACCTGATGACGTGTATGTTTCAACCAATCAAATCCGGAATTATGGCTTGAAAACGGGCGATACCGTTAAAGGAATCGTGCGTTTGCCAAAAGAAGGTGAAAAATATTTTTCGCTTCTAAAACCTACGGAAGTGAACGGACGCGATCTGGAATTCATTAAAGACCGCGTGGCATTTGAATTTTTAACGCCGCTTTTTCCGGAAGAAAAATTCAATTTAACCGGTAAAAACGCGACAGCTTCCACGAGAATTGTAGATTTATTTACACCGATTGGAAAAGGGCAGCGCGCGATGATTGTGGCACAGCCGAAAACGGGTAAAACCATGTTGTTGAAAGAAATTGCGAACTCTATTTCAGCAAACCATCCCGAAGCTTATATGATGATTTTGCTCATCGATGAAAGACCGGAAGAGGTGACTGACATGGAAAGAAGCGTAAATGCCGAAGTGATCGCTTCAACTTTTGATGAACCAGCAGACAAACACGTAAAAGTAGCCAATTTGGTTCTTTCCAAAGCACAAAGAATGGTGGAATGTGGTCACGACGTAGTGATTCTTTTAGATTCAATTACTCGTCTTGCACGAGCTTATAATACGGTAACGCCGGCGTCTGGGAAAATCCTTTCCGGTGGAGTGGATGCAAACGCGCTTCACAAACCAAAACGCTTTTTTGGTGCCGCAAGAAATATCGAAGGTGGTGGTTCATTAACCATTATTGCCACAGCACTAATCGATACAGGTTCTAAAATGGATGAAGTTATTTTCGAAGAATTTAAAGGAACTGGAAATATGGAACTTCAGCTCGACCGTAAAATCGCCAACAAGCGAATTTATCCGGCGATTGACTTAATTTCTTCCAGCACGCGTCGCGACGATCTTCTACTTGATGAAACCACACAGCAGAGAATGTGGATTTTAAGAAAATATCTGGCGGACATGAATCCGGTGGAAGCAATGGAATTTGTAAACAAAAGCATAAAAAACACCTTAAATAACGAGGAATTTTTAATGTCGATGAATCGCTAATTTTCAGCTGAATAGCTTTAGAATATTGAAAAATTACCTGCTTTTTGCAGGTTTTTTTTGTTTATTCAATGTTAAACATTTATTAAAGTCATCGCGCCAGCCTGGAATTGTTCTAAATAATGAGTAAATTTGGATATAACATTTAAATCAAAAAATTATGGCATTCGAATTACCGAAATTAGGCTATGCGTACGACGCATTAGAACCAACCATTGATGCAAAAACAATGGAAATTCATTACACCAAACACCACCAGGCTTACGTAGATAATTTAAACAAAGCAGTTGAAGGTACCGATTTAGCAGATAAATCCATCGAAGAGGTTTGCAAAACCGGAACGGATAAAGCAGCGGTGAGAAACAACGGTGGTGGTCATTATAACCACACGCTTTTCTGGGAAATCCTTACGCCGGGCGGCAGCAAAGAACCTGTTGGAAACGTAAAAGCAGCTATTGAATCTTACGGCGGATTTGAGAAATTTAAAACCGACTTTAGCGATGCTGCTAAAACCAGATTTGGTTCCGGTTGGGCTTGGCTTTGCAAAAAAGATGACGGTTCAGTTTCAGTTTGCTCTACGCCAAACCAGGACAATCCGCTGATGCCTGTGGCTGATTGCCAGGGAACTCCGCTTTTAGGATTGGATGTTTGGGAACACGCATATTATTTGAATTACCAAAACAGAAGACCGGATTATGTTACGGCATTTTTCGATGTAATTAACTGGGATAAAGTTGAAGAAAGATTCAACAAATAACAGCCGGTTTTTTAAAAATAAAAAAGTTCAGAATTTTCTGAACTTTTTTTTATAATTACCGGACATCCATTTGGCTGAGGCCGTTCAGCTTCAAACCATATTTCCAGCTGACATAAGCAAAAACCTGATAAAGTTTGTACTCATATTTAAATCCATAATTAATGGTTGGGTCGTAGTCTATTGATGATTCAATGATGTTTCTATATCGTCCCGAAAAGTAATAAGAATTCCATTCGCTTACCAAAAAAGCATTTTTATTTTTCAGATACGCTTCAGAGTACATACTCATCGGTCTGGCGATGGCGGTCAGAAAATAGTCATATTGCGTGTCCAGGACTTCCAGATCATATTCCCCGTCATCATTTTTTTGCGCCTGAATGACCGGTTTTTCACCATTTGCCGGTGGCGTGGCTTTCGGCGCGCAACCGATTACCAAAATAAAAATACCGAGCAAAAACATTATTTTTTTCATTTTCTATTTTTTTTCCGGATTATTAAAAACCAAAAAAAAGGGCAAAAAGCGGCTTGTTTTTCTGGTTTTACTCTACTTCCCGCTGCAGCACTACAAACGCCGGAAAGTGGTCGCTGTAACCGCCGGTAAAAGTATCGCCATTCCAGGAACGGAACGGGTACCCTTTAAAATTTCCTTCTTTATTGATCAAATACGGTGGTGCGAAAATTTCGGTTTTATACACCGAGTAACCTTTGCCCACTTCATCGGAAATTACATTTCCGCTTACGATGATTTGGTCAAATAAATTCGGTGCGTCCTGGTAAGCCAATGACGCCACACCTCGTTTGTAAAGCGGATACATCAAATTTAAATATGGAGTTTCCGCACTTACATCTTTAGGATTTAAAGCTGCTTTTAAATGATTTTTTAAACTTGAACTTACTGGATCGTCATTAAAATCGCCCATCGCAAAAAGCTTGGTGCTCGGATCTTTTAAACGGATGCTGTCCATTTGCTGTTTCAAAACTGCAGCGGCAGCATTTCTTTTCGGTAAAGAGGCCGCTTCACCACCGCTTCGTGAGGGCCAGTGATTCATGAAAACAGCAATTTTTTCGTTATCCAAAAATCCGGTTGCCACTAGAATATTTCGGGTGTAAGAACGCTTGCCTTCGTCGTTGAAAATTTTAATTTCTTTTTTCAAAGAGTTTGTCGGTGTAAAGCGTCTTTTTTGATAAATCAATGCGATATCAATGCCACGTGCATCAAAAGAATTGTAATGAATAATGCCGTAATCGTATTTTGCCAGAAGCGGATGCTTGATCAGATCTTCGATAACCTGGCGGTTTTCCACTTCAATTAATCCAACAATCGCCGGTGCGGTTTTCGTGTATTGCGCGCCCAATTCTGAAATTACTTTAGCCTCATTGGCTATTTTTTGCTTGTACTTTTTCGAGTCCCAGTTTTTCGCGCTTTTAGTGGTAAATTCATCGGTAAGGATTTGATGGCGAATTACTTTTTTGCCTTTCAGGTTTTCATTTCGCCACTCGCCGCGGTAATCTTCCGTGGTTTCTAAATATTTTAAAGAATCCAAAGGCACGCTTCTGTGGAAGGCGGGATTGCTGAAATCTTTAGTACCGTCGATATAGTCCGAAGAGGGAACGGTATCAAAAAGGTTTTCGACATTAAGAAAGCCGATAGTTGCGACTTTTCGGAGTTTTCCTTTCTGTTGTGCAAAGGAAAAGCTGAACATAAATAATAATAAAAAAATGCTGATTTTTTTCATTTTTTTCGAAAGTTTATCAAATACGAAGTTATGAATAAATTTTTTTTAAATGAATGAAATTCATCCAGGAATGGTTGGATATTCAGAAATATAGAATGTTAAAAATAATTAAGATATTATAATTATTTTTAAATTTGTCTTAATTCATTTTTCCCAAAATGATTTTCACTTGAAAAGGAAAAAATATATTATTAACATGATTAAAAAATTATCTTTAATCTCCCTGTTTACACTGCTTCCTGCTTCTTTCTATTTTGCGCAGACTACCGTTTTCGCTTATATAAAAGATGCTAACGGGACGCCGGTGGAAAGTGCGGAGATTGACCTGAAGGGAACCGGTAATGATGTGAAAGCCGACAAAATTGGGTATTTCCAGTTTGTTGACCTGAAATCGGGGCACTACCAAATTGTCATCACCAAACCTAATTTCGAAACCAAAGTAATGGAATTCGATGTGGCCGAGGAAAAACGAAAGGACCTGGGTGTGGTTACTTTATATTCGAGCCTTACTGGTGCTGACCAGGGACTTGCAATAATTGAAAATACAGGTGACGAGGAAAATTCCAGCCAGGGAACAACCGTAGGTTTACTGCAGTCTTCGCAAGACGTTTTCAGCAGAATTGCGGCATATGATTTAGGTGCTTATTGGTTCCGGCCACGTGGCATTGATGGCAGAACCGGTGAAACCATGATGAATGGCGTCTCGATGGTGAAAGCCGACAACGGGAATGTAGATTTCAGCAACTGGGGCGGGCTAAATGAAATTACGCGTTACCCGGAAGTTGCCGCAAATCACGCACCTTCGGAATATGCTTTTGGTGGCGCAAGCTCCGTAATTTATAAAAATACCAATGCCAGCGAATACCGAAAAGGGTTCCAAGCAACATACTCTTTAACCAACCGAAACTACCGAAACAGAGCTTCCTTACGCTATACTTCGGGTATGAACCGCAATGGCTGGGCGGTTACTGCGATGGCTGCAAGACGCTGGGCTCAGGAAGGAATTCAGGAAGGAACTTTCTACGATGCATACGGTGCTTATCTTGGCATTGAAAAGAAATTTTCTGATAGTCATTCCGTGAGTTTATCTGCTTTTGCTGCGCCATACAGAAGATCTACTGCCAGTCCAAGCACACAGGAAGTTTATGACTACCGCGGTGTGCATTACAATTCGTACTGGGGATGGCAGGATGGCGAAAAACGAAGCGAACGTGTCCGTGCAGGATTTCAGCCAATTTTCCAGCTTCAGGACTTCTGGAAAATTAATAAAAATTCAAGCTTAAGAACGGCAATTTCTTACCAGTTCGGAAAAGATAAAAGTGCACGTTTAGACTGGCAAAATGTGCCGAATCCCTCGCCACAATATTACCGATATTTACCAAGTTACTACGATTCTTTAGATCCGAACGCTTCCGTTCCGGCACCAAACGGAGAAGTCGGGACCACCGCGCAACAGGCTTATGCTGATGCTTTAAGAGGTTGGCAAACCGGCGACCCAGCCTACACGCAGATCAATTGGGACGCGCTGTACCGTAGAAATATGAATCAGCCCGCTGGTGAATATTACGGCGTCACCGGAAAACGCGCTTTGTATTTCCAGGTGAATGACGTGAGCGATGATAAAATCTTCAACGCAGGAACGCACTTCACCCATAATTTTACCGACACTTCACGCCTTTTTTTAAATATTTCTTATCAGAATTATAAATCGGAATTATACCGCGAAGTAAAAGATCTTTTGGGTGCTGATTTTGCGCTGAACCGCGATCCTTTCGCAGCTACAAACCAACCTGGCGAAAGCGGCTTATATAATGAAGGTGAAACTGATGTTGTAAAACGTGAAGGTGACAAAATCAACTACGATTATAATTTCCGCAGACAGGAATTTAAGGTAAATCCGGCGTTCAAGTTCCAAACCGGCGCTTTCGACGTTTTCGTTTCCGGATTGGCAGGTTATTCCACCTCTTCGCGTGAAGGTCTCTTCAAACATTATTTATACGAAGATTCTTTTGGTAAAAGTGCCGATTATGATTTCTGGAATTTTGGCTTGAAGGGCCAGATTATTTATAAACTAAACGGTAGAAACTTCCTGGTTTATAATGGCGCTTACTTTTCACAAGCTCCGTTCCTCGAAGATTTATTCATCAACCCAAGAGTGAACAGCTCCGTGGCACCAAATATCAGAAGTGCGGTGGTCAACGCCAACGATTTAAGCTATATTATAAGCAGCCCGTTTGTTAAAATGCGTCTTACCGGGTTTTTGGTTGATACAGAAAATGACACCAATGTTCAGCGGTTTTTCGCGGATGGAATTCAGTTCCAAACTACGGGTGCAGACGGAACCGTTTCAAACGTACAAAGTGCTTTTGTAACTCAGGTGATGTCTAATGTTTCCAAAAGAAATATGGGCGGTGAGCTTGGTGTGGATGTGAAGATTACACCTACTTTATCCGCGCAGGGACTTGCCAGTTACGGCCAGTACACCTACCGAAATGATCCGAATGTTTACTTCGCTTCTGATGCGACAGGAACTTTCGAAGATGGGAAATCGTACTTGGATTTAGGAAAAGCTTATTTGAAAAATTACCGTCAGGGTGGAACACCACAGCAAGGTTATTCCCTTGGTCTTCGCTACAATTCACCGAAATATTGGTGGTTAGGCGCTAACTGGAATTATCTGGATGATAACTTCCTGGATCCGTCCGCGTTGTTGAGAACGGAAAGATTTGTACAAAACCCGGTGACCGGAACACCGTACGCTGGTTTAACGGAATCTGATTTACGCAGAGTTTTACAGCCAACAAAACTTCCCGCAGCATTTTTCTTTAATGCAAATGCCGGAAAATCCTGGAGATTTGGCAGCTATTATGTTTTGCTCACCGCCTCGGTAAATAATATTTTAGACAACACCCGCTATATTACCGGAGGTTTTGAACAGACCAGACGCGTAACCTATCCGGGATATGTGGAAGAAAACAACCGCGAATTCCCTTTATTTGGTCCAAAATATTTTTATACCCAAGGAAGATCCTATTTTGTTAACCTTCAATTTAGATTTTAATCATAACTCAGAATTTTAAAAAACAATACAATGAATATTAAAAGATATTTTAAAACGGCTTTTGTGATTGCATTTTCGGCACTTACGCTAAGCTCCTGTGTAAATAAGGACGAATGGGATACGCCTCCAATCAATTGTACCAACAAATTTGCTGCGCCCACCATTTCTTTAGCGGATTTCAAAGCAATGGCGCCTGCTACCGGCTATATCTTAATTGATAAAGACATGATTTTCGATGGTTATGTAGTTTCTTCCGATGAAAACGGCAATTTTTACAAAACCATTTCCTTCCAGGACAAACCTGAAAATCCCACTGCCGGACTTCAAATGGAAGTGGATAGAGCCAGCAACTACGCGGATTTTCCGATTGGGACGCATATCAGAATTAATGCTAAAGGCTTACGATTAGGTTTAGACCGTGGAACCGTAAAAATCGGGTCTGTAGATCCAACGTATGCTATCGGCAGAATTCCGGGAACACTGTTCTCTAATTATATTTCTGCGGTATGTAACGGGAACCAGACGGATATTGTTAACATCAAACCTACCGAGCTGCCAAGTCTTTCTGCAGCGCTTCAGGATAAATACATCAATACTTTGGTGAAAGTTCCAAATGTACAGTTCAGCACGTCCGAGATTTATCCGACCAATAAAACCTACATCGATTACGTTGCGGGTGCTGGTGTGGATACAGACCGAAGCATTGAAGATAATTCCGGCGGTACCTCAGTGATCCGAAATTCCGGTTTTGCCACTTTTGGCTCTACACTTTTGCCAAAGGGCAGCGGAAGCTTAACATTTGTCGTAAGCAAATACAACCAGAATTATCAGTTGTTGATTAGAAATCTAAATGACGTTAACATTACTTCAGCCGACAGATTTGATCCTACACCGGCAAAAGGAGGGTCTGCGATTACTTATCCAACCACGTTGAACGAAACTTTTGAAGGTTTCGCCGGAAGTAATTTAGAAGTCTTCCCGCCATACATAAATGATCCGGTTTTAGGAAACAGATACTGGCAGTTGAAAAATTTCAGCAACAATAATTATATCCAGTTAAGCGCAAATGCCGGACGTGGTGCTTATGAAACCCTGTTCGTTGTGCCGGTGACATTTGTGCCTGGTCAAAAAGTGAGTTTCGATGTAAATATCGGATATTACAATGGTGCTGCGCTTAAAGTGTACACCTCCACCGATTATGTGCCGATGGGCGATGTTACCACTGCTACGATGGCAGATATTACCTCTTCATTTACCATCCCGAAAACACCAACTTCAGGTTACGGAACCTTCGTGAATGCAGGAACTTACACCGTTCCGTCCACACTATCCGGAAAAGGGTATGTGATATTTAAATATGTTGGTAATGGTTCCGGAACTACTACGACCGTCCAGTTGGATGATATTAAAGTTCAGTAAGTCATTTTTCATAATTAATGAAAATCCGCCCAAATTGGGCGGATTTTTTTGCTTTAAGGCGAAATTCAAATTAAAAAAATTTGCCATTAAAGCAGGTAATTTTTAGGTTTTACATATTTTGGGCAGAAAACTGAAATTAGAAAAATTTGCGATCAAAGCAGGGAATTTTTCAGTTTAGATATATCCAGTTTAAACGCAAATCAGAAAAATTTGCTATTAAGGCAGGTAATTCTTAGGTTTTACATATTTCCAGTTTAAACTCAAATCAGAAAAATTTGCTATTAAGGCAGGGAATTTTTCGATTTTAAATATTGCCAGCAAAAACTCAAATTTGAAAAACTTGCCGTTAAAGCAGGTAATTTTCGGTTTAAAATATTTCCAGCAAATAATTTAAATCAAAAAAATTCGCCGTTAGAGCAGGAAACTTTCTAATGATCTCCATCAGCACATCGTCACATCAGCACATCGTCACATCTCCGTATCATCACATCACCACACCAACCATCAAAAATCATCACATTTAATTAAGACAAATAAGTCCGAATTAGAAAAAGTTTTCTATCTTTGTACTTCGAAACTGCTTAATTATGTTATCAAAAACCTGCGAATATGCCCTGCGCGCGATGATTTACATCGCACAGCAGTCCTGGGACGGTTCTACGGTAAACATCAAGGAAGTCTCTGAGAAAATCAATTCTCCCGAAATTTTCATTGGTAAGATCCTTCAAAACCTCAGCCGCGAAGGTTATCTGCAATCGGTGAAAGGCCGGTATGGTGGATTTTTTATTACGCAGGAACACGCCAAAATTTCGCTGGCGGACATTATCATGGCGATCGATGGTGATAAAATGTTTCACGGCTGCGGGCTAGGGTTGGCTTACTGCTCGGAAACCAATCCGTGTCCCATTCATAACACCTATAAAGAGGCGCGCGACCAGCTCTATGATATTTACGGCAAAACGACTTTAGACCAGTTCCGCAACGAACATCATACGGAAGAACTGCAGCTCCGACGGGGATAAAAGCAAAAAAAACATCAATTTAACCGCATATAAACACGCAAAACTTTAATTAAAAATGGCAACATTAGAAACTTTGGATGTCACCAAAATTGAACCTAGATTAAAACATCCGACAATCTTTAAATATTTTGATGCGCTACAGCCGGGCGAAGAATTCGTCATCGAAAACGACCACGACCCGAAACCGCTTTATTATGAATTAATCGGTGAAAGAGGCGATATTTTTACCTGGGAATATCTGGAAAAAGGCCCGGAATGGTTCATTGTTAAAATCAAAAAAAATGAGGTGGAAGCTCAAAAAGAAGTTGAAAGGCTGGTAGTTACCACCATCGAACCGAAATTTAAGCATCCAACAATTTTTAAATGGTTTGATGCACTGAAAGCGGGCGAAAGTTTCATCATCGAAAATGACCACGATCCAAAACCGCTTTATTACGAATTATTGGCCGAAAGAGGCAATATTTTCACCTGGGAATATCTGGAAAAAGGACCTGAAGTTTTTGAAGTCCAAATCGCAAAAAATCCGGTTAACGAAACAGGTGAAGAAACAATAGGTTCCATCGCGGCGAAAGACATCAGAAAAGCCGAACTTTTAAAATCAAAAGGAATTGATTTTAGTTGTAGTGGCGATAAAACCGTAAAACAGGCGAGCGGGGAAGCGGGAATTTCTGAAGAAGAACTGCGCAATGAATTGAAAGAAGCAGCAAAAATACCTGCCTCACCAACCTTTGATTATGACAAATGGGATCTGGATTTTCTTGCCGATTACATCGTAAATACACACCACCGATATGTGAAAGATAACGCCGAAAACCTTAATGATATGGCGATAAAAGTGGCGGAACACCACGGTGACGGTCACCCGGAACTGAATCGCCTTGCGACCATTACTTACCACTTTTTACAGGATTTGTTGGACCACATTGTGAAAGAAGAGGAAGTTTTATTCCCGGTTATCAAGCAGATTGTGGCGAAAACTAAAAATGCAGAGGCAGAAACCAATTACAGAATTGGTTCCTTGAACGAACCAATTTCCCTGCTTTTAAAAGAGCACGATATTGCAAATGAAGATTTGAATTTCTTCCGTAAGTTAACCGATAATTACACGCTTCCGGAAGGCGCCTGCAATTCTTACCGCTACCTGTTCCAAAAAATGCAGGAATTTGAAAACGATTTTAAAGCGCATATTCACCTCGAAAATAATATCTTATTTCCGAAAGCATTGCAACTGGATGCCGAACTGGCAAAATTGAATTGATGTCGGGCAGCTGCGGATGAGGTGATGGTGCAATGTCTAAACTCTGCAGCTGCTTTTTTTATTGATGAGGTGAGGTATTTTATTGATTAATTAAAATCAAAAAAAATGGAATATATAACGCCGAAAACCAAAATTTCGGAACTTATAAAAGAAAACTCCAAAAGTGTTGACGCAATTGCGTCGCTGGCAAAACCTTTGGAAAAGCTGAAAAATCCAATTTTGCGCAAAATTATGGCGTCGCGCGTTACCATTGCGGAAGCGGCAAAAATGGGCGGAACTACGGTGGCGGAATTTCAGCGGGTTTTAACGCCTCTCGGATTTATATTCGGTGAAGAAAATGGCAGTCTTGCAGAAACTGAAAAAGAAGTAAAACCGGAATGGTTGGTAAATGCAAATCCCGACGATATAGATGATTTTGATGTGCGCCCGATTATCGACAACGGCGCTGATCCTTTAAAAGAAATTTTACACCGTTTCAAAGAAGTGGAACCAGGAAAAATTTTGTGTGTCATCAATAATTTTGTACCCACGCCTTTAATTCATCTTTTAAGACAGGAAAAAGCCGAGGCCACTTTCGTGGAAAATTTGAGTGACAACGAATTCCGAACTTATTTCCTTAAAAAAGAAAAAGAAGCCGCTGTTTCAACCGTTACAGCCGACGAAAAGCTTATTATGGAGAGCGAGGAAAGTTTTAAGGCTGTTTGCGAAAAATTTGCCCCGGAAACGACCAAAAAAATCGATGTCCGTGAGCTGGAAATGCCTGGCCCGATGCAGCTTATTCTTTCGGAGCTTGAAGAACTGCCGCACAGACACGCGCTGTACATCGACCATAAACGAGTTCCCGTATATTTGTTAGAAGAACTTGCGGATAAAAATTACCAGGTTCACATTCAAAACCGCGACGAAGGCGACGTAAAAATGCTGATTTTTAAAAAATAAATGGCACACATTAATATCGGAAAAGCACCCGGAAATGGCGCCGTTTTGCCGTTTTATGCCACTGGCGCAGTGATGTTTCTGGTGTTGTGTGCACTGATGCTTTTCTCTCCAGAAACTTTCACGAAACATTATTTCACGCCACATCTTTTAACGATGGTGCATATCGCGGCGCTGGGCTGGGGAACAATGGTGATTTTCGGTGCGGCGCATCAACTTTTGCCCGTGATTTGCGAACAGGATTTGTATAGCGAAAAACTCGCGGCTTTTGTCTGGTATACCTTGACTTTAGGGATGATTTTGCTGGTGACTAATTTCTGGAAACTTACCGTTGGTTGGCTTATGATTTTTGGCGGCAGTTTGGTGGTTTTTTCCGTAATTTTATATTTGTTTAATGTCGTGCAAACCACGAGAATCTGCACCAAATACAGCTTTCAAAAACTCTATGTATTGAGCTCTGCGATTTGGCTGCTTTTTACGGTGGTGATGGGTTTGCTTTTGGCGATTAACCTAAAGTTTTCCTTTTTTGACGTCAGCCATTTGGAAATTCTGAAACTTCACGCGCACGTAGGTTTTGCCGGTTGGTTTTTACAGCTGATTACCGGTGTAAGCTCGAAGTTGGTTCCCATGTTTTTGCTTGGAAAGTCAAAAAAAGATTTTATGCTCAAATATGCCTTTATTTTTCAAAATGCCGGACTCGTTCTTTTCCTGGCAGACGGATATTTTCTCGGAGTAACTGCACGTGTTTTAATTTACGCACTTATCGTTTTGGTAGGAATTGTCTGCTGGCTGCTTTTTCTGTTTGATAATTACAAAAACCGGCTTAGAAAAAGGGTAGAGCTGCTGATGAAGCATTCCTTTCTTTCTTTTCTGGCTTTAATTATAGCCGTTTTGCTGATTCCCGCCGTTTATTTCGCGGAAGGTTACCGCTGGGCAATGCTTTACGGAACATTGATTTTTATGGGTTGGATTACCAGCATTATTTTAGGAAAAACCTTTAAAACCTTACCTTTTATCATTTGGAACGACCATTATAAAAACCTCTCCGGAAAAGTAAAAGTGCCTTTGCCAAAAGATTTGTACAGTGAAAAGCTCACTGTGTGGCAATTCCGGATTTTTATTGCAGCGTTTTTGGTCTTCGCACTGGGAATTATAGTGCAGAATGTCTTGGTAATCCGCGCCGGCGCCACGTTGTGGGTCGCTGTGGCGGTGCTTTATAATGTGAATGTCTTTAAACTAATTTTACACAAGAAAAAACAAACGCAATGATTTTAGATCCAACCGACGAAAATTATAATAATATATCCCGCGCAGAAATGGCGCTTTACGAAGTCATTGACCCTGAATTAATGGTGAACATCATGGATTTGGGTTTGGTGTATGATATTGAATTTAAAGAAGGAAAACACCTGCTCGTCACCATGACTTTAACGACGCCTTCCTGCCCGATGGGTGAAGCCATTCAAACCGGTGTGAAAAATTCCTTGGAAACAGAATTTCCGGGTTACGAAATAGAAATCGACCTTACTTTTGAGCCTGCCTGGAATTACGACATGGTTTCTTCCGAAGGCATGCAGCAGCTCAATAACCGCTAAAACTGCATAAAAAATTACGCACAAAAAAGCCGTTTTTTTGGAAAACGACTTCTTTTATTTTTCGATAAGTTTAATTAAAAACTGACTTCATTTACTTCTTTACCACGCTGAAAATTCATTGTTTTCTGGTTTCCTTTGTATGCGATATTTACCAGGTTAAACTGTTTTGGAAAAGTGGCAAGTAAAATGGTGTTCTTAATCCTGATTGTGCTAAAATTTGCGATCCCGTTTGCTTCAAAATACACCCAAACTGATTCGCCGTTCACCTGACTTCCGGTAAATGTGAGTGTCCGCACACTACCGTCTACATATAAATCGAAATTGTTGTTCACGTATTTCTTTACTTCTGCTTCAAAACCTGCTGTATTTGGGTTGATTTTTATAGCGTCTGATATATGTGCAGTATTCATTTTTGTAGTAAACTTCAGGGTTTTGCTCCCTTCTACATAATCTACTTTTGTCATCGAGGAGTAAAATTCTGCCGCCGCAAAACTCATCATCAGCATCGATGCAAAAATTAATATACTGAATAAAAATTTTTTCATCTCTTAATTTGTTACTGGGTATTCTCAAATATGGTGCCAACTAAAAATTAACGTTGACTGAGTATTTATCGTAAAATGCTTTAATATGGCTCACCGCTTCATCAGCCGTATCTACCACGCGATACAGGTTCAGATCTTCCGCGGAAATCATTCCGTTTTCCAGCAAAGTATCCTTAAACCAGTCGAATAATCCAGCCCAGAATTTGGATCCGACCATCACGATCGGGAATCGCCCGATTTTGTTGGTTTGAATTAAAGTCATCGCTTCCATGAGTTCATCTAACGTTCCGAAACCGCCTGGCATTACCACAAATCCCTGGGAATATTTCACAAACATTACTTTTCGCACGAAAAAATAATCAAAGTCGATGCTTAAACCTTTATCGATGAACGGATTAAAATGTTGCTCGAAAGGCAAATCGATATTCAGCCCTATGGATTTTCCGCCACCGTTTCGCGCGCCGCGATTTCCGGCTTCCATGATTCCGGGTCCGCCGCCGGTGATGATTCCAAAACCTATATCGGTGATTTTTTCCGCGATTTCTGCGGCCAGGTCGTAATATTTATCGCCTTCCTTCAATCGCGCAGAACCAAAAATGGACACACAGGGACCGATTTTCGCCATTTTTTCGTAGCCGTCCACAAACTCCGCCATCACTTTGAAAACCATCCAGCTGTCTTTAGTCACCATTTCATCCCAGGTTTTTTCCTTGAATGAATTTTGTATCCGCTGATCGATTTCCAGAAGACTGCCGCTGGCTTCTTTCGTGGTTCCTTTGCCTCTTTTTATTTTGCTCATTTATTTAAAAATTTTTTCCGCCGCGGCGATGGATTCCGGTTTGCCCACATCTACGATGTGCGCGGAATGTTCATATCCGAAGATTGATTCCGTCATCATCAAATCCAGATACTCTTCCATGATGGAAAATTTGCCACGTCGCTTTATCTTGCGGAAAATCTGCGGATTGATGCAATGGATTCCGCTGAAAGCCAATGCTTTAAAGCCTTTGTTGAATTCTGCCAAACGCTGTTCGCCGCTTTCCACATTCAGCCAGCCTTTTAAAACCATATCCGCATTAAAAAGCAGTTTGCGCGAACTTTTTCGGTCCGATACGGCTAAAGTAGCAAAATCTTTCTTTTCCTGGTGATATTTAATAAATAAATTCAAATCCAGATCGGTTAAAATATCGGCATTCATAATCAGAAAATCCTTATCCCCATCCAGAAATTTCTGAGCAAAAAGCAAACCGCCGCCGGTTTCCAGCAGCTGATCTTTCTCATCTGAAAGTTCAATTCTTGCATTGAAATTATTGTTTTCCTGCAAAAAAGCTCGGATCTGCTCGCCAAAATGGTGAATATTGATGACGAAATCATTGATGCCATAACTTTGCAGATATTTTATATTCCTTTCCAGCAAAGGCACGCCATTTACCAGCGCCAGCGCTTTTGGATGGTGATCGGTAAAAGGTTTCAGGCGCGTGCCTTTTCCGGCAGCAAAAATGAGTGCTTTCATGAATTTAAATTCAGTTGCGGCTGTTCATCATGATTGATGGAAACGCTGGCTTCCGGATATTTTTCTCTGATAAATTCAGCAGTTTTTTCGGCGGCGTAAACCGAACGGTGTTGGCCACCCGTGCAGCCGAAATTGATCTGAAGATTTTCAAAACCGCGAGACAAATAATTTTCAATATTGATAGAGATGATGTTTTTCACCGCGTCTAAAAATTCCGGCATTTTTGTGCTTTTTTCTAAGAATTGCTGAACGCCCGTGTCGCAGCCGGTTTGTGCTTTGAATTCTTCCAGGCGCCCTGGATTTAAAACACCGCGACAGTCAAAAGCGAAGCCGCCGCCGTTTCCGGAATTATCCTTCGGAATCCCGCCTTTTTTATAAGAAAAACTGTGTATTTCTATTTTTAAACTCATTATAATTTTTTGTAAACTTCCATCAAGAATTTGAAAGTATATTATTAATTTTTAATTGCGTCTCCGGCGCATTTAGTGATTCAATTAATTTTAAAAGCTCGGGATAGTTCTGCATTTCTTCCCACGATTTGGAAAAATTTTGAAGGTTTAAAATTCCCTGTTGTAAACTTTCCATAAAATGCGCTTTTCTCTGAATTAAACCACGGAAACCGTAAGCGCCCAAAACCTGCAAAAACCGAATTAACTGCAGATATTGCAGCGAATTTTTCAGCTCCGAAACCTGCTTTTCATCGTCCCAAAGCGAATAATAATAATCCAGCATTTTTTGCTTAAAATCTGCCGAAAAATTCGCTTTTGCCTGGAAGAGGAAAGAAATCACGTCGTACATCAATGGACCTTCCATAGCAGATTGGTAATCGATGAAATAAATTTCGTCATTCTCATTCACCATAATATTTCGGGATTGAAAATCACGAATCATGATGCCGCGCGGCTCCAATTTTTCTATTTTTTGGATGAGGTTTTTAAACTCCTGAAGCAAACTGGACTTGTGATAGGGAAGTTCCAAAACATCAGCGATGAAACTTTTAAAATAAAATAAATCGTTGGTGATGGCGAGTTCGCCGTATTCTCTGTACTCGAAAGTTTTAGAAAAATTCAGGGCATTTTGGGTCTTTTTTTGCGTTTTAGCCAACTGCGAAAGTGCGTTTTTCACCAGCTTTTCTACGCGCTGGCTTTGACCTTCTGTAGCAATAATTTCGGATAAAGTTTGCTGCCCGACAAATTCCTGGATGTACAATTTGCGGTCTTCTGAAACTTTAAAAATTTTTGGTGTGTGAAGTTTCAGTTGCGAGAAAACTTTGGAAAAGTAAAAAAAAGCCTCATTTTCGGGGATATTTTCATTGTAGGTAACGACGTATTTTTGGTCATTAATGGTACCGATGAAATTGCGCCGCGAGGAACCGCTTTGTGGTAAAACGTAAAAATCTGCCGCTTTAGCGCCTAAAAAATTTTCGAGGAAAGACTGGGCTTCATGTGCGGTCATAGACCTACAAATATAGGAAAATCTTATTTTATAAAAGTGTATATTTGCCCCCATGTTCAGTGATTTTCAACCCGTTCTAAAAGTGCTTTTACGGTTTGTCACCATCTACGTGGTGATGGTTTTGCTGTATCAGCTGTACTTAAACCAATATGAAAATAATGGTTTAGATGCTTTTTCTACCTGGGTAATGAAACAGGTGGATTATCTTCAAAACCTGCTGGGTTATCCCAGTGAAATGGTGCCTGGCAAACCCGAAGAGGAAACCAGCTGGTTTTTTGTGAGTGGGAAATATGTTTCCCGAATGGTGGAAGGCTGCAATGCCGTGTCGGTGATGATTCTTTTTCTCTCGTTTATCTTCGCTTTTTATAAAGGTGCAAAAACTTTTGTTTTTGTTGGTTTGGCTTTAGTGGCGCTTCATATCATGAATGTTTTAAGAATTGTAGGTCTTAATATTCTTTTGGTGGAAATGCCGCAATACTCCAAAATCGGGCACGATTACCTTTTTCCGGCGATAATTTACGGAAGCGTTGTGGTTCTTTGGCTAATTTGGATTAAATTGTTCGCACTAAAAGAAACTGCGGATGAAGCTGCTTAAATGGTTTTTGGTTGCGTTAGGTGTATTTGGCCTAATCGCTGTGAGAATGCTGGAAGACCGACTTTTTTATGATCCTTTTCAGGCCTATTTTCATCTGGCAAATGAACACGCGGTTTTCCCAAATTTCGAATGGTCACCGCTAATTTTCGGCTATATTTTCCGCTTTTTTTTGAATTTGGCTTTATCGACTTTTATCGTTCATATTATTTTTAATAATCAACGATGGACGTTGCAGGCGGCAGTTTTAATTGCAGTCGTTTTTCTGATTACTTTCCCGATTTACCTGTACTGTATTCACACGCGTTTTGAAATCGGTTATCTTTTCTCTTTTTATATGAGAAGATTTGTGATTCAGCCGCTGATTTTACTGCTGATTATTCCGCTTTTTTATTACCGTTCGCACCTGGCGCAGGCAAGTCATTAATCGTGTGTTTATTTTCCTGAGTGATGGTGTTTACATTCCATTCCACTCTTCCTGAAAAAGCATGCTCGCGAACGGGACATTCGAAAAGCATACAAATGGCACAGGACGACGGCTTGCAATCGTCTAAATGAAAGTTGAACTCGATGGCACGGTCATGACTTTCACCAACCAATTTGTACAAATTTTCCATTTCCTGATGCGCCCGCCGAAGTTCATAATACCACGGCATGGTTAAATGTGCGTCGATGTGCAGACCGCTGCCATGTTGCTGAATCCGCACGTTGTGGAGGTCTGTCCACTGTGGTAAACGGCGGTCATCCAGAAACTTTGCAAGTCTTTTCAGCATATCTTCATCAGCTTCATCCATAATTCCGCTCAGCGATTTTCGAATGATGGTATAACCGACGTACATGATATAAGCTCCAAAGAGAAAAGCTACTGCGGCATCAATCCAATACAGCTTGGTGATCTGAACCAAAATTAAGCTTATTACCACGCCGAAGGTGGTGAAAGTGTCGCTTTTTAAATGGGCGCCGGAACTTTGAAGAACTAACGAATTTTCGCGGATTCCTTTTTTAAACGAAATGTGGCCCATCAAATAATTGATGACGGCTGTGGCGGCAACAATTGCAATTCCCCAATCCAGTTGCTTCGGAATGTTGCCGTGTAAAAACGAATCAAACGCCTGGACGATGATGATGACACCAGCGAAAATAATCAAAGCACCTTCCACACCCGAAGTTACAAATTCTACTTTTCCGTGGCCGTAAGGATGGTCGACATCTTTCGGTTTTGCAGCCAGATACAGCGAATACAAACCCATAAAAGCAGCAATGATATTCACGATGCTTTCCATGGCGTCGGAGAAAACCGCGTCGGAATTGGTGAAATGCCACGCCAGCAATTTCCCCAGGAAAAGCGCAATACCGATGATGGCGACGTTTCGCTGGAAACTAAAATTGTTCACTGATGGGTTTTTATTTTCAGACATGTGTTTTATTAAACTTATAATTAATGTTCGATGCTTCTAATCCATAAAAAAAGCTCACTTTCGTGAGCAATTTTTTTAGACTAATTGATTTTTACAGAGATATTCTGCGATCTGAACCGCGTTGGTGGCGGCGCCTTTTCGGAGGTTATCTGCCACAATCCAGAGGTTCAAAGTTTTTGGCTGAGATAAATCACGACGGATTCTGCCAACAAAAACCTCATCTTTTCCTTCGGAATATAACGGCATCGGATAGATGTTGTTTTTCACATCATCCAAAACCACAACACCCGGTGTATTGGAAAGAATTTCGCGGATTTCATCCAGGTCGAAATCGTTTTCAAATTCGACATTTACACTTTCAGAATGTCCGCCCTGAACAGGAACACGAACGGCAGTCGCTGAAATATTAAATGAATCGTCACCTAAAATTTTCTTTGGTTCAGTCATTAGTTTAATTTCCTCTTTGGTGTAGTCGTCATCAGCAAAAACGTCGCATTGTGGCAAAGCGTTCTTGAAGATATCATAGTTATACACTTTTTTTACCTGCTTATCGCCTAAAATTTCTGCATTTAGCTGATCCACTGCATTTTTACCGGTTCCGGTCACCGATTGGTAAGTTGAAATAATTACCCGTTTTAGCCCGAAATTTTTGTTTAAAGGATGTAAAACCATTACCAGCTGAATCGTGGAACAATTAGGATTTGCAATGATTTTGTCATTTTTGGTCAAAACATCCGCATTGATTTCCGGAACGACTAATTTCTTATCAGCTTCCATACGCCATGCTGACGAATTATCGATCACCACGGTGCCGTTAGCAGCAAATTTGGGAGCAAACTCCAGTGAGGTATTTCCGCCCGCAGAAAATAGCGCGATTTGAGGCTTTCGGTCAATAGCATCCTGCATCGAAACGATTTCGATTTCGTTACCTTTAAATAAGATTTTTTTACCGATCGACTTTTCGGAAGCTACGGGGATCAGTTCAGTTACGGGGAAATTTCTTTCCTCTAAAACTTTTAACATAATTTGTCCCACCATTCCGGTAGCGCCTACTACTGCTATTTTCATTAAGAATATCTGTTGTTATATTGTTATGCAAAAAGTGAAGGGAAAACGCGTGTCCAAGGGAAAGCATAGGCAAAAAGTGCGAATGCAATTACACCCATGATAACGATTTTCATGGCCAGCGTTTCATTGGTTTTCATGTATTTGTTAATGATCGTCATTAAAATTACACCGATCAGCATAGATACCGGATGCTCCACGTAGGAAAAACGTGCGGCAGAGTTGCTCATTAAAGTTCCTGATTCTAAAGCTCCTTTTAACCCCGGTGAAAATACCAGCATTAAAATTCCCACGATCAGCTGGATGTGGAACAGGATCATGGTAAAGAGGGTAGATTTACGTAATAGTTTGCTGATTTTGCCGGAATAACCGAACATGGTAACCAACAGCGCGACGACGAAAATAATACCCGCCAATAGAATTAAATAAGCAAAACCTTTGTGTGCTTCAGTAATAATTTTAAATGTATCCATAGTATATTTTGTTAACGGCAAAGATAAAAAAAATCCCGACGAAAACGTCGGGATTTTGAGGGTTTTGTAGTTTCTGTTTCTTAGAAAAGGAAACTTACAGAAGCGTTCCAGGTTCTACCGAATCCGAAGAATACTTCGTTCGCTTTGTTGATACCGTTCCAGTTGTTCGCCGGGTTAGCATCAGCAGCTTTGTTGGTTCTGGATTCTGCGATATATGTTTTATCGAAAACATTGTTCACGTTTAATCTCAATTTGAATGACTGCGTGTCGTTAAGCTTGAATCTTGCACCAGCACCTAAGTCAACCAATCCGTAAGAAGGCAATTCTACCGCTGGATCAGATGGAGTAGGTTTTGAAGCCGTTACCAAACGAGATGAAGGTTCGAAAGCTGAATACAATTTGTCAGCATAACGATACTGCGCATCAAAGTTTAACCAGTCAGTAAGTTTGAAATCAGCACCTAAAGCAGCGGTAAGCTGTGCAGCATCACCAACTTTAAGACCGTCCAAAGCAAGAGTTCCTTCCTGAATAACTGTGTTAGTTTGATCTTCAACGAAAGATGCTGTTGGGCTACCTTCGAAGAACCAGTCTCCTACAGAGAACATACCGTTTAAAGTCACGAATTGTGCTGGTTTCACATTGAAATCTAATTCAATACCTCTGTGGATTTCTTTAATTCCTAAAACATTTGCAACACCTGTTACATCTACACCGTTAAGTTTTCCTCTGGTGGTAAGTCTTCTGTAGATATCATCCCAAGAAGTGTTGTAAAGGTTTAAGTTTGCGTTGAAAATTGATGAACGGTATCCGTAACCAACTTCGAAAGAAGTAATTTTCTCGTTTGTTAGAGAAGGGTTTACATCGTTTCTGTTGTTTAAGAATACAGCTCCGAAGAACGGCTGTCTTTCATAGTATCCCCCGTTAACGAAAACGTTATGATTTTCATTGATGTTATAGTTTGCTCCACCTTTTACGTTGAAACCTACTAAATCAACTTTCTCACTTTTTTGGTTTTCTGGTGCATAAAGCATGTAATCAATTCTCTGGAAAGCCTGGTTGGAAACTGAACCCTGAACAAATGCAGAAAGCGCATCGTTGGTATATTCCAATTGTCCGAAACCACCTAACCAGTTTACGATACCGTCGTTACTGTAAGCCAACTGATCTTTGATGTCGTTGGTTTTACCACCAAATGGATTCCATGATGGGTTGGTTGTAAACGCATTGGTAATTACGTTTGGTTTGTTATTGATGTTGCTGGTGTCAGTATAAGAGTTGTTACCAAGGAAGTCAGTTACAATTCTGTAGTGGATTCCTTTGTAAGTACGGCCATCTAAACCAACAGTTGCAGTTAAATTGTCGTTAATTTTGTGGTTTAAGCTGGTGATAAGTCCTAACCAGTTATGTGAGTTGATGGAAGATCTTCTGATAATTCCGTTGCTGCTGTTTGCCTGTCCCGGAGTTTTGTTTACCGCACCGAAATCAGGAACTAAAGCACCTTTGTTCCAAGCTACGATATCATCAAATCTTACAAGACCGTCTGCAGTTCTTGGTAAGTTGTTGTAAAATACACCATTGATTCTACCAGCGTCACCTGTACCACCACCTCTACCGAAAGAAGCGTAAGCCACAGAGTTTAAGGTAGTAGCTTGAGTAATTTTCCAGTCCCAGTTCAAAGAAATTACCGGTTTGTGGTAATAATTTCTGGTCATAGAATATTCTTCACCGTTTAAGTATCCCCAGTTTTGGTTATATCTTCTGTTTGGTTCTTCTTCAGTACCACCGTATTTGATGTGATCATTGATGGTTGACTGGAAAGATCTTTGGTTGTGAACCTGTGGTGCACCAGTGATGGTGAATTGCAAATCATGTTTTGCATTCGGCTGATAACCTACAGCTAAATAATAGTTGTATCCTTCGAATTCAGTTCCGTCAGCATACATAGAACCTGCAGTTCTACTCATTAAAAATGAAGTAGCCCAACCTGTTTCACTTTTACCGGTGTTGTAAGAAAATAATTGCTTGTTGTATCCGTCGTTACCAATACCAAGCGTTACATTTCCTTGTCTTTTTTTATCAGCAGCTCTTGTAAGTACGTTGATGGTACCACCTACAGAAGCAATTGCCAATTTAGATGAACCAAGACCTCTTTGTACCTGCATAGCAGAAGTTACATCAGAAAGTCCAGCCCAGTTAGACCAGTATACGGCACCACCTTCCATATCGTTTACAGGTACACCGTTAATCATTACCGCAGTGTTTCTTTGGTCGAAACCTCTTACGTTGATTCTGGAATCTCCGAATCCACCACCACCTTTTGTAGCATATACAGAAGGAGTCGTATTAAGGATTTCCGGGAATTCTTGGTTCCCCAGCTTATCGATAATCTGCGCTTCCTTGATGGTTGAAACAGCAACCGGAGTTTTTCTGTCTTTCGCGATGTCAGCAACGCCAGTTAATACAACTTGCTCAATGTCTTTTTCTCTACTAACAGTGTCTCTCGCAGTTTGTGCATAATAAACACTGGCTGTTGATAGCGTAAGTACTACCGTTAGCATTGATTTTTTCACAGGTCTGAAATTCATCTTTTTTTATTAAAAATTAAATTAGATTTTTATTGCGCAAAAGTATGGTAATTTTTATTAACACACATTAACAAAACGTTAAATTTTAAATTATCGCCCAAAACGCCCTATTAATCATTCAATCAACCTATTGAAAATTAAACGCCTCTGCTCTGAAGCTTCGAAAATCCATTAATTTTCTTAAAATTCCCTGCTAAAACGGCAAATTTTTGCCTTTTATTTTACCGCTTTCAGACTCAAATCGATGTTGTCTGCAGAATGCGTCAGCGCACCCGCAGAAATGTAGTCAACACCCGTAGCAGCAATAGCTTTCAGCATATCGCGCGTAATCCCGCCGGAAGCTTCAGTTTCACATTTGCCGCCAACCATTTTCACCGCGTCTTTCATCATCTGCACGTCCATATTATCCAGCAAGATGCGGTCTGCACCGGCATTTAAAGCTTCTTCCACCTCTTCCAGATTTCTGGTTTCAACTTCTATTTTCAGCGGATTTTTTATTTTTTCCGTGTACTCCTTTGCCATTTTTACGGCTTTTGTAATGCTTCCGTTGTAATCAATGTGGTTGTCTTTCAGCATGATCATATCATACAAGCCATATCGATGGTTCGTGCCACCGCCAATCGCCACCGCCCATTTTTCACAAATGCGGAAATTCGGCGTGGTTTTTCGCGTATCCAGCAATTTGGTTTTTGTGCCAACAAGTCTCGAATCCCAGTCGTGTGTCAAAGTCGCGATGCCGCTCATGCGCTGCATGCAGTTCAAAACAAAACGTTCTGTCGACAAAATAGAACGCGCACTTCCCGTCACATACAAAGCGATGTCGCCTGCTTTTGCAGAATCACCGTCTTTCAGCAAAACATCCACTTTCAGGTGTTTGTCAAACTGTTTGAAAATAATTTCCGCCAGTTCCACGCCCGCCAAAATACAGTTTTGTTTCACCAGTAATTTTGCTTTTTGCTGCAAATCTTTCGGAATCGTTGCCAGCGTCGAATGGTCACCTTCCTGAATATCTTCCTCCAAAGCATTCTTAATGAAATGTTTTAAAGCCTCTTTGGTAACGTATTTTGGTTTTTTCATAGTCAGTTTTTAGAAAAAGTTCTGTTTAATTTTTTTATAATGAATGGTTTTCCGCTTCTGTTTTAAGTAATGGTAAATCGAAAAATTTTGCCCTTTTAGCGGCATATTTTTTCAAATTGTTACTAGTAAAATTCGTGCATTCGTGGCATTTTCAAAGCGAAAAATTTTACCGTTTCAGTAGCCAATTTTTTCAATTTTTTTCAATAAAATTCATGCATTCGTGGCATTTTCAAAGCGAAAAATTTTACCGTTTCAGTAGCCAATTTTTTCAATTTTTTTCATTAAAATTCGTGCATTCGTGGCAATTCCAAACCAGAAAAATTCGCCGCTTTATCCGCATATTTTCCAATTTAATTAAGGACATTCGTGCATTCGTGGCATTTTCAAATCACAAAAATTCGCCGCTTCAGCCACCAATTTTACACAAAATCTTTATTGAAAAAAGCACCTTTGTTTTCCTTCATCATCAGTGAATGCTTGATAATCAGATATGAAATATTCGTCAGGTTTCGGAGCTCCGAAAGTTTCGGCGACAAAATGGAGTAGTTGTACAGCTCCGTCACCGCCTCAAAGATTTCCTGTTGTTTTTTCTTGGCCAGCGCCAGTCTGTCGTTGCTGCGCACAATGCTCACCAAATCGCTCATCATTTCCTGCAATTGGCGACGTAAGTAACTGACCATCACCATTTCGTCCATCATTTTCATGCCTTCTTCATTCCATTCCGGCACGGCTTTTAAATCATCGAAATTAAAATCATTCACCGTCAGCAATTCAACCGTTTTTATCGCGGCATTATGCCCAAAAACCAAACCCTCCAGCAAAGAATTTGAGGCTAAGCGGTTCGCGCCGTGCAACCCGGAATTCGTGCACTCGCCCACGGCAAAAAGGTTTTTAATGGAACTTTGGCCGTCGCGGTCAATATCAATTCCGCCCATCAGATAATGGCAAGCCGGAACGACCGGAATCAACTGTTCGAACGGATCAATTCCTTCATCAAGGCATTTTTCATAAATATTTGGAAAATGCTCGATGAATTTTTCGCGGTCCATTTCGCGGCAATCCAAACCAACGTAATCGTCGCCGGAAATTTTCAGCTCATTGTCGATGGCGCGCGCTACAATATCTCTGGAGGCTAATTCTTCGCGTTCATCGTATTTATGCATGAATTTTTCACCATCTTTTGTCCGAAGTTTCGCACCGTCGCCGCGTACCGCTTCCGAAATCAGGAAAAGCATTCCGTCTCTTTTGGAATAAAGCGCGGTGGGGTGAAACTGGTAATACTGCATGTTGGAAACTTTGCCGCGCGCACGGTGCACAAAAGCAATTCCGTCCCCGGTGGCAATTATCGGATTGGTGGTATTTTTATAAACGTGACCAGCGCCGCCAGTGGCCACCAAAGTAATTTTGGCGGTTATTTTCTTGATTTTTTTATTTTTTTCATCCAGAATATACGCGCCATAACAGTCAATTTTATTCAGGTCGAAAATTTTTCCCGGAACGTGGTGCTGCGTGATGAGATCAATGACGTAATGATGCGCCATAATCTCAATATTAGGCGATTTATTCGCCGTTTCCAGCAATGCTCTTTCAATTTCTTTTCCGGTGATATCTTTATGGTGAACGATTCGGTTTTCCGTGTGGCCGCCTTCTCTGCCGAGCATCAGATTTCCGTCTTTTTGATCGAAATTGGTTCCCCATTCTACCAGTTCTTTGAAACGCTCCGGGCCTTTTTCAATCACCATTTTCACCACTTCCAGATTATTTTCACCATCGCCGGCGCGCATCGTATCGTCGATATGTTTTTGAAAACCATCGTTGTTAAAATCGGTTACAACCGCGAGACCGCCTTGCGCATATTTTGTGTTGCTTTCATCTTCATCGCCTTTGGTAACGATGATGATTTTGGCTTCGGGCATTTTTTCAGAAACTTTTATGGCGTAGGAAAGTCCGGAAATTCCGGATCCGATGACGAGTACATCTGCTTTTATCATTGGGTTTTTTCAGGCGTTTGTTGGTTGTAAATTTAATTACAAAAATTTAAAGAGTTTTTCGGTGGGTTTTCGCACTTTTTTTAAGGTTTGAAAGGGGTCTTCCTGCGAACGGTAACCTAAAGCTAAAGTCACCGCAACTTTTTCATTTTCAGGTTCCAAGCCCAAAACCTGGTCGATGATTTCCTGGCGAAAACCTTCCATCGGGCAGGTGTCCACATTTTCCAGTGCGGCGGCAAACATCAGGTTTCCCAAAACGATATAGCATTGTTTTTCTGCCCAAATCCTAATTTCTTCGGGCGTCAAACGGTTCATGTGAGTGTCGATGCTTTGCCGGAACGGATTCAAACTTTCCACCGGAATTTCTCTGGTCGCGGAAATATGCTTGAAATAATCGCCGATATATTCGTTACCGATTTTGTTTTTCGAAACGATGGCAATCAAATGGGAACACGTGGAAATTTGTGAGGGATTGTAAAAAGCGGGAATGAGCTTTTCCTTGATGTCCGCGCTTTGTGCGATGATGAGCTTGTACGGCTGCAAACCAAGCGAGCTCGCCGAAAGTCTGGCAGCTTCCAGAATCTGGTAAAGCGCGTCGGCAGAAACTGTTTTTTCGGGGTCGAATTTCTTTACCGAATATCTTTTTTGCAAGGCTTCCAGGTAATTCATTGAACAAAGATAATTAAATGAACGGAAAGATTACAGCGCAACCTGCGCCGAAATTCTTTTTAAATCCTGAAAAAATTCACCGTTAAAAGCCCGTTTTTTTAAAAAATTTAGAAATGCAAATCATAAAATGTTTGGTCTGAGGAAAGTTTGGTAGAATTTTAAAAATGGAAAAATTTGCCCGTAAAGCAGGATATTTTTTAGATGAAAAATTCATCAAGTAAAACGAAAAAATTTGCCGTTCAAAGGCCAGACTTTTAAAAAAGTCCGCCGCTTTTCTGTGCCTCGAAAAAATCATCGATTTCCAAAGTCGGCGACTGCGTGGCTTTTACGGCGAGCTGATCACAAATTTCGTTTTCCGGATGTCCGGCGTGGCCTTTTACCCAATGAAATGTTGGGTTATGAGATTTTAAAAACGGCACAATTCTCCGCCATAAATCTGGGTTTTTTACGTTTTTAAAACCTTTTTTAATCCAGCCGAAAATCCATTTCTGGTTGATGGCATCAGAAACGTATTTGCTGTCGGTGTAAATGTGGATGTCGTTTTCCGTGGATTTCAGTTTTTCCAGCGCGACAATCACCGCCAGCAATTCCATACGATTGTTGGTCGTAAGGCGAAAACCTGCGGAATAGCGTTTTTCGTAATTTTTTTCGGGAACTTTCATGACGATGCCGTAGCCGCCTTTTCCCGGATTCCCGCTACAGGCGCCGTCGGTAAAAATCTCGATTTTAAGGCTCATTTCTAAAACTGAAAATCGTCATCGTCATCAAGATCGTTCATCGACGAACCCGAAAGATTTTTGTTGTCGCTGATATCAAAGGCTGCACCCGGATCGATGGTGGTTTTAATTTTTTCAAAACCGCTCGGCGCGTCCTGCTGACCGAAGTTAGATGATTCGTAACCGTAGCCCCCGCCAAATAAGTCCAGATCGGCAAACTTCGCGATGTTTTTGTAGAACGACATTCTTACGTCGGCCGTTGCACCGTTACGGTGTTTCGCGATGATGAGTTCCGCCTGATTTTCGGTGGAAGTTTCCGCGCCGTCTTCATCATTGTCCCAGGTTGTAATTTTGTAATATTCCGGTCGGAAAATAAACGAAACGATATCGGCATCCTGCTCAATCGCACCAGATTCCCGAAGGTCGGAAAGCATCGGTCTTTTTCCCGGACGCGTTTCCACACTTCGTGAAAGCTGCGAAAGCGCAATTACAGGCACATTCAGCTCTTTTGCAATCGCTTTCAGGGAACGCGAGATCATTGCGATTTCCTGTTCACGGTTTCCTGCGCCACCTTTCCCGGAATTGGCGGTCATTAGCTGGAGATAATCTACCATGATGATTTTCACGCCGTGCTGCATCACCAATCGTCGGCATTTCGCACGGAAATCGAAAACCGAAAGCGACGGTGTTTCATCAATATATAAAGGAGCGTTTTCCAAAGCGGAAACGTTGGAGAAAAGTCTTTGCCATTCTTCATCAGACATTTGGCCTTTCCGAAGCTTTTCCGAAGAAATTCCGGTTTCGGAAGCGATCATTCTGGTAATCAGCTGAACGGACGCCATTTCAAGTGAAAACAAAGCCAACGGAACATTGTGTTCAACAGCAATATTCCTTGCCATTGAGAGCAAAAATGCCGTTTTACCCATCGCCGGACGCGCGGCGATGATAATTAAATCGGAGTTTTGCCAGCCACCGGTTTCTTTGTCGATGTCTTTAAATCCTGACGGAATTCCGGAAATTCCTTCTTTATCTTTTAAAGCTTTGATGGTTTCAATGGCTTGCGTAACCAAAGTATTCGCAGTGTCGAAACCTTTTTTAATGGTTCCGTTTGTGATTTCAAAGAAAGATTGTTCGGCTTTGTCCAGAAGTTCGAAAACGTCGGTGGATTCTTTATAAGAACTGTCTATAACGTTTGCAGAAACATTGATGAGGCTTCGAAGGATGAATTTTTCCAGAATGACACGCACGTGATATTCGATATGCGCGCTTGAAGAAATACCCATCGTTAAATCAATGATATAATGATCGCCGCCTGCAAAAGCGAGTTTTTCGGTTTTTTTCAGTTCCTGGATGACCGTCATTAAATCTACGGGATGATTTCCTTCAAAAAGTCGCACGATAGCACGGAAAATTTCCTGGTGCCGCGGATCGTAAAAAACCTCCGGCGTCAGCAGGTCAATCGAGTAGTCCAAACCTTTTTTATCGATAAGAAAGGTACCGATGACGAGTTTCTCGAATTCGATGGCGTTGGGCGGCATTTTGCCGTCGGAAATGGAGAGTTCTTTGGCAAAATTCCCGTGAATTAGCGATGATAAAGTTTCCTTCTGGGTCATGGGACAAAGATAGTTTTTTTAGTGTTTTAAGGCGAAGAATTAATCAACAATCCTGAGCTTGTTTTAATTACTGCGCTGAGCTTCAATTATCTAAAGTGTTGATAAGTCTGAAGGATGCGGACTTTCGTCTTTAGTCCGGATCGCAATGGATCCGGAAACTCCGGGAGAAATGAAGAGCCGGATACACTTGTCTACGCTGCGAAAATCTTATTGCTTCTAAAAAAATTAATAATTCATTTTTCGGAGTTTCGGTACAGTGGTGCCGACCAAAAGTGCAATTAAAACCGTCATGGTTCCGCCAAAAACCACGGAGCGCACCACGCCCAACAATTTTGCCGCGAGTCCACTTTCAAACTGGCCCATTTCGTTACTCGACATGATGAAAATGGAATTCACACTTAAAACACGGCCTCGAATGTGATCCGGGGTTTTCAGCTGAACGATGGTACCGCGGATGACGACGGAAATACCGTCCAGCATGCCGCTCGCGACGAGCAGGAAGAACGAAAGCCAGTACAATTTCGACAGACCAAAACCGATGATGCAAAGCCCGAAACCGGCAACCGCCACCAGCAATATTTTGCCCTGATTTTTAGTGAGTGGCACGAAAGCTAAAGTCATAATGATGCACATGGAACCGATGTCGGACGCGGCATTGAGCAGCCCGAAACCTTCGGAACCGACTTTTAAGATATCAGTGGCAAAAACGGGAATCATCGCCACGGCGCCGCCAAAAAGTACCGCGAACATATCCAGGCACAGCGCGCCTAAAATTTCTTTGGTTTTGTAAATATAGGCCAGACCTTCTTTCATGCTTTTCACCACGCCCAGCGTTCTGTCGCTGTTTTCGGAAGGATGTTGTTTCAGAAACCAAAAGAACATCGAGGCGAAAATCATGACACCTACAATGACTAAAATAGTCCCGGAAATATTAAGCCAATGAATTAAAAAGCCGCCCAGCGCATGCCCAGAGACAGATGCGGTAAGAAAAGTTGCCTGGTTTAAAGTAATCGCATTCGGAAGCTGTTCCCGCGAAACTATTTTTGGAATCATCGCCGGAACAATCGGTCCGATAAAAGCGCGGCAAAAGCCGGTGCAGAAAATTGTAGCGTAGATGAAATAGGAAATCTGCAGATTGGTGAGATGCATAAAACTTGTGCCGAGAAACGCCGGTACGGCGAGCAAACCGATGAGGAAAACGTAGGCATAATTACAGATAAGCAATAGTTTTTTCTTTTCGGAATTATCAATGACGTGACCGGCGTACAAAGCCGTGGAAACTGCGGGAATGACTTCTGACAAACCGATTAAACCGATGGCAAAAGGATCGTTTGTTAATTTGTAAATCCACCAACCCATGAGCGTTGCCAGCATTCGGAAAGATAAAACCAAAAAAAAGCGACCTGACATGAGGTTGCGGAATTCTGGGATTTTTAAGGTTTGAAGTGGTTGAAGAGAAATCATGGTGCAAAAGTAGATTTTCAGCACGGAATTTTACCGGCTAAAAGGCCAAATTTTTTAAAATTAAATTAAAAATTTACCTTTGAAGCATGAACTGGATTTTACTCATTATCGGCGGCTTATTCGAAACCGGTTTTGCGCTGTGCCTCGGAAAAGCGCAGGAAACCACAGGAAAAGAAAGCTATTTCTGGTGGGCGGGATTTGCGGTTTCGCTGTTTTTGAGTATGTTTTTGCTTTATAAAGCAATTTCTGTGGGCGAACAACCAATTCCGATTGGATCTGCGTACGCGGTTTGGACGGGAATTGGTGCGGTAGGCGCGGTTTTTAGCGGAATTTTGCTTTTTAATGAACCCGTAACTTTCTGGCGGATGTTTTTTGTTTTTACTTTAATCGCGTCTGTTGTTGGGTTGAAAGCAGTTTCCAACTAAAAGTTATTTTTTAAATTTTCCGAGGTAATCACCGATTTTTCTGTCATTTGCCAACCGCGGAATTTTATTCTGTCCGCCGAGTTTTCCTTCAGATTTCGCATAATCCTGAAAAGCATTTTTCTTTAAACTCGTAATAATTAAAGGTTGCAGGATTTTTCCGGAAATCAAGTCATCATAATAGGTATTTCGTTTGCGCATTTCGCTATCGAGAAAATCACGAAAATTTGCCAAATCAGCAGGTTCTTTTTCAAACTCGATAAACCATTCGTGGTACGGCAAACCTTCTTCTGGATTCACCTGCGGCGCCAAATGAAATTCGGTGATCTGCGCCGGCATTTTTTCAACGGTGGCTTTTAAAGCTTCTTCCACTTCAAAAGCGATCACATGTTCACCAAAAGCGGAAGTGAAATGTTTTGTTCTTCCGGAAACCAAAACGCGATACGGATCCTTGGAAATAAAGCGCACAACATCGCCAATGGAATACGCCCACAGCCCCGAATTGGTGGTTAAAATCAAAGCGTAATCTTTATGAAGTTCTACATCTTTCAATGTTAATCTTCGCGCGTCAGGTTTTCCAAACTCTTCCAGCGGAATAAATTCGTAAAAAATACCGTGATTGGTGAGTAATAAAAGCCCGTCTTTTTTATAGTCGTCCTGAAAAGCAAAAAATCCTTCACTCGCCGGAAACGTTTGCAGCGTATCTACGTTTTTTCCGAGCAATTCGGTCATTTTTTCACGGTATGGCTCATAATTCACGCCGCCGGTAATGATGAGCTGAAGATTCGGGAAAAGTTCCGTGATTTTTTTGCCGTTTCTTTCGATTAATTTTTCAAAATACATGATGAGCCACGGCGGAATGCCGGAAATCAGGGTCATGTTTTCTTTTTCGGTTTCCTTGACAATCGCATCAACTTTGGTTTCCCAGTCTTCGATGAGGTTGGTTTCCAAACTCGGTAAACGGTTTTTTTGCAAATACGACGGTATGTGGTGCGCGACAATTCCGGAAAGGCGGCCGGTTTTTACGCCGTAAATTTCTTCCAGAGCCGGACTTCCCTGAAGGAAAATCATCTTTCCGTTCACAAAATCGGCATTGTTTTTCTGGGCGATGTAGTGAAAAATGGCACTTTGAGCGGCAGAAATTTGGTAAGGCATTCCCTCTTTAGAAATCGGAATGTATTTCGCGCCGGAAGTGGTGCCTGAAGTTTTAGCAAAATATTCCGGAGTTCCCGTCCATAATATATCACGCTGGCCTTTTTTCACTTTTTCGATGTAAGGTTTCAGTTCTTCATAGTCCGCAACCGGGACTTTCGCCTGAAAATCTTCAATATTTTTAATATCTTCAAACTGGTGATGACGGCCAAACAAGGTTTTTTCCGCGGTTTTTACTAAAGATAGCAACAGTTTTTGCTGATCTTCAACCGCATTTTCTTTGTATGCTTTGGTGCCTTTGACGTGTTTTTTTGCCCACAACAAGGCAATATTTTTCTTCAGGAAATTTACCATAAGACAAATTTAAACCAAATAATAAAACGGGTGAAAGTATTTAAAAAGTAAAAAGTAGAAAGTAAAAAGTAGAAAGTAAAAAGTAAATGAGAAAAGAGAAAAGGAGGAAAAGGAAAGGAAAAGAAAAAAATGCCCGAATAGCAGGTAAAAAGTTTGGAAAAATTTTACTAAAGAAAAAAACAAAAAAAATGCCTGAAAAGCGGCAAAAAAATATTTCCGTAAATTTGCAGCGTAGTGAACGGTTTCGGATTTGTCCCGAAATCGCTTTTTTCGTTTTATCAGAGCTTATTTTTCCTCAGAGATATCTATGCAGTTAAAGAAAATTACCGAAACATTTTTGCCTCAATTGCTTCATTTGGGATTTGGCAAAGAACTTTTCACGCAACTTGATCAGCACCGTCATTTGGCGGTGAAATCGTTTGCAGGTTCTTCGCCGGCGGTTTTTGCGGCGGAGCTCTTTTTGATCAGGAAAAAATCAATTCTTTTTCTGACCGATGATAAGGAAGATGCGCTGTACATCACTTCGGAGCTGGAAGATTTGCTCGGAAAAGAAAACGTGCTGTATTTTCCGCCCACGCATTTGGATCCGTATCAAATCGAAAAAACGCAAAATGCCAACTTGGTTTTGCGTACAGAAGTTTTAAACCGCATCCACAACGACAAAAAACCGCGCGTCATGATTGCGCCGTTTGCTTCACTTGCGGAAAAGGTGATGAAAAAAGATGATTTTAAAGCGATTTCGCATACCATTAAAGCCGGTGATCAACTCGATTTTGATTTTACAGAAGAATTGTTGCATCAGTTTAATTTTAATCTGACGGATTTCGTTTCGGAACCCGGTGAATTTTCTGTGCGTGGCGGAATTGTGGACGTTTTTTCCTATTCTAATGAAGAGCCGTACCGCATCACTTTTTTCGGAAACGAAGTAGAAAGCATCAAAACTTTTGATATTGAAACTCAACTTTCGAAGGCAAAAATTAAAGAATTTCAGCTTGTTTCCAACATGAATTTTTCCGCCATCGGCAAAAAAGTATCTTTGTTTGATCTGGCACCGAAAGATTTAGTTGTGGTGACGAAAAATGCTTTTGCTGGGCTAAATTTTATTAAAAATTTCTACAAAAAAGCGGAAGAAAATTTTGGAAAATTAAGCACCGACATCAAACATCAGACTCCGGAAGAGCTTTTTATCTCGGAAGAGGATTTTTCGAAAGACATTAATAAATTTGAGTGGATTGATTTTACTTTACAGGAAGTGAAAAACAGCGATGCTGCCGTCATCCAATTGAACCAAACGCCGCAGCCGAGCTTTCATAAGAAGTTTGACATGCTGCAGGAAGATCTGGAAGAAAAACAAAGCGAAGGTTTTGAAACCTGGATCTCTTTTTCCACCGAGAAACAAAAGGAAAGATTGGAAGCCATTTTCGAGGAACTGGAAAAAAATGTGCCTTTTAAATCTTTTAAATCTGAGCTGCACGAAGGTTTTGTAGATTTTGAACACAAAATTTCGGTCTACACCGATCACCAGATTTTCGACCGTTACCAACGATATAAAGCCAAAAATACGTTTGCGAAATCGGAGCAGATTACGCTGAAAGATTTAATGCAGATGAAAGTGGGCGATTATATCGCACACATCGATCATGGAATCGGGAAATTTATGGGTTTGGTGAAAGTAAATAACAACGGCAAAATTCAGGAATGTTTTAAACTGGTTTATAAAAATGGCGATTTGCTGTATGTGAGCATTCATTCTTTAAATAAAATTTCGAAATACAATGGTCCCGACGGTCGCGAAATCGTTCTTTCCAAACTCGGTTCGCCCGCCTGGAAATCATTAAAACAAAAAACAAAAGCCAAAGTAAAGCAGATTGCTTTTGATTTAATTCGACTTTATGCCGAGCGAAAAACTGCGAAAGGTTTTGCTTATAAGCCTGATTCTTACCTGCAAAATGAGCTGGAAGCCAGCTTTATTTATGAAGATACGCCGGATCAGGAAAAAGCCACCTTGGACGTGAAAACCGATATGGAAAATGAAACCGTAATGGACCGCTTAATTTGCGGTGATGTGGGTTTCGGGAAAACGGAAATTGCGATTCGTGCCGCTTTTAAAGCTGCTACCGATGGGAAACAGGTGGCGATTTTGGTGCCGACCACGATTCTGGCTTTTCAGCATTACCGCAGTTTTATGGAAAGGCTGAAAGATTTTCCGGTGACGATTTCTTATATGAACCGTTTCCGTACGGCAAAGCAAAAAGCCGAAACTTTGGAAGGTTTGAAATCCGGGAAAATTGATATCGTCATCGGAACGCATCAACTCGTGGGAAATTCGGTAAAATTTAAAGATTTGGGGCTTTTAATCATTGATGAAGAACACAAATTTGGTGTTTCTGTAAAAGATAAACTGAAAACCATTAAAAGCAACGTAGATACTTTGACGCTGACGGCAACGCCGATCCCGCGAACTTTGCAGTTTTCATTAATGGCGGCACGAGATTTATCGGTCATCAAAACACCACCGCCAAACCGCCAGCCGGTGGAAACGCAGATTGTTGGTTTTAATGAAGAAATCATCCGCGATGCAATTTCTTACGAACTTCAGCGTGATGGCCAGGTGTATTTCATCAATAACAGAATTGAAAACCTGAAAGATATTGCAGGACTAATTCAGCGGTTAGTTCCTGACGCAAAGGTAATTACCGGCCACGGCCAGATGGACGGTAAGCAGCTGGAACGCAATGTTCTGGATTTTATAGAAGGAAAATATGACGTGCTTGTTTCCACCACCATTATTGAAAGTGGTGTGGATGTGCCGAATGCGAATACGATTTTCATCAATGATGCGCAGCGTTTCGGTATGGCAGATATTCACCAGATGCGTGGCCGTGTCGGGCGTAGCAACCGTAAAGCTTTCTGTTATCTCATTACACCGCCGTTCGATATGGTGACTTCTGATGCACGAAAAAGATTGGAAGCGATCGAGCAGTTTTCGGATTTGGGAAGTGGTTTTCAAATCGCCATGAAGGATTTGGAAATTCGTGGTGCCGGAGATTTATTGGGCGGCGAACAAAGCGGTTTTATCAATGAAATGGGTTTTGACACGTACCAGAAAATTATGCAGGAAGCGTTGGAAGAGCTTCAAAATGATGAAGAATTCGAAGATTTATTTGATAATGAAGAAGATCGGAAAAAGCTTTTTAAATCTAGTAAAGAGGTGAATATCGATACCGATCTGGAATTGATGTTGCCGGACTCTTATGTTCAAAGTATTGAAGAACGTTTGTCGCTATACCAGAAATTAGCAGAAATTGAAAGTAAGGAAGAGCTGAAAAAAATGGAAAGCGAGCTTATTGACAGATTTGGAAAATTGCCGTCGGAAGCCGTGAATTTATTAAAATCGGTGGAGCTGAAATGGATTGCTTCTGAAATTGGGTTTGATAAAATTGTGGTAAAAAATGGTGTTTTTCTGGGTTATTTTCCACAAAATCCGCAGGATAAATTTTATCAAAGCGATAAATTCCGGAATATTATTGCGTATCTATCTAAAAATCCGAAAGAAGCGACGTTAAAAGAAAAAACCAGCAAGGAAGGAAATCAGCTCATGATGCGAAAGGAAAATGTGCAAAATGTGGATGAGGTGAATGCTGTATTGGAAAGGATTTTAGCAAAATAGTTTTTAGCCAAAATCAAAAAAAATGCTCAAAGAGCAGGATGTTTTTTTAAATCGAAAAATTCCCTGTTAAAACACGCTTTTTTTTAATAAAATTAAATTTTAGGAAAATTATTCATGAAATACTTGATCGTCGGCCTTGGAAATAAAGGTGAAGAATATGTGGAAACGCGGCATAACATCGGTTTTAAAGTAGCTGAAAAAATCGCGGAAACGCTGGAGGCGCCTTTTAAATCCTCCAACTTCGGTTTGCTCGCAGAAGGCAAGTACAAAGGGAGAAAAGTTTTGATTTTAAAGCCGGACACGTACATGAATCTTTCCGGAAACGCGGTGAAGTTCTGGCTTCAGAAAGAAAATATTCCGCTGGAAAATTTGATGATTATTACTGATGATTTGGCACTTCCATTCGGAACTTTAAGAATGAAAATGAAAGGCTCGGATGCCGGTCACAACGGGCTGAAAAGCATTCAGGAACAGTTGCAGACTCAAAATTATCCGCGTTTGCGGTTCGGGATTTCTGCGGAATTTTCTGAAGGTAAACAGGTGGATTATGTACTTGGAAAGTGGAATGAAGAAGAAAGAGAAAAATTGCCCGAAAGGATACAGAAATTTTCAAAGGCGGCCCTGTCTTTTATTTTCGCCGGAATACAAAATGCGATGACTTCTTTTAACGGGAAGTAAAAATTTGGGTGTAAAACTTTAATCAGAAATAAAAAACCGCTTTAAACGGCGGTTTTTTCTCGTTTTTGCATATTTGCAACAAAACGTGCTATTTTTTTTGTTAAATTCTAATTTTGCCTTAAATCATTAGTTAAAAAGTAAAATAAATATTTTATGAAAAAAGTGGTAATATATTTTTTTCAGTAAAAATTATTTATATATTTGTTTGCTTTATTACCTAAAACATTTTAAAGCAGTGAAATTATCACTGAAATCTAACTTTTTAATTATTCAAATTTTTATGGCAAAATTAAACTTTAAACTGGCGCTTGTTGGAGCTATGACCATGGCAGTAGCAAGCTGTTCTTCAGATGCGGACCGATTAAATTCGGAAGTTGCAGCAGAGAATTATTCCAAAGTAGCAGCAAATACAGCAGCTTTTGGAGAAACTGAAGGGATTCTGATAAAATTTAAAGAGGGAACATCTGAGGGCAAAAAACAAGATGTTTTCGCAAAAATTGGCGGTAAAGTAAACGAAAAAGTACTTACCAAAATGATGGAGCGAAAAGGCCAAAAAGAAGCGGTAAATGTAGTAAGCGTTTCTATTAATGCATTTGAAGCGATTTCTAAAGCAAAAGGAATGGACGGGGTGGAATATGTGGAGCCTAACTATGTATATGAACACCACGCAACTTCTAACGATACTTACTTTACCAACGGATCTCTATGGGGCATGTACGGCGCAAGCACCTCACCTGCCAACCAGTACGGTACCAACGCGGCAGCGCAATGGGCAGCGGGAAGCACAGGCTCTAATACTGTTTACGTAGGGATTATCGATGAAGGTTATATGTACACGCACGAAGACATTGCAGCTAACGCTGGTGTTAACCCGGGTGAAATTGCCGGAAACGGAGTGGATGATGATAAAAACGGTTTGGTAGACGACGTCTACGGCTATGATTTTGCTAATAACGATACCCAGGTTTTTGATGATGCAGGTGATGACCACGGAACTCACGTTGCCGGAACCATCGGTGCTGTAGGCGGAAACGGTAAAGGTGTTGCCGGTATGGTTTGGAACGTGAAATTGTTGAGCGCTAAATTCTTAGGAAAAAGAGGTGGAACAACAGCAAACGCCATCAAAGCAGTGGATTATTTCACTGATCTTAAATTGAGAAGCGGCATCAACTTAGTAGCAACCAACAACTCTTGGGGTGGCGGCGGTTTCTCTCAGGCACTTTTTGATGCTATTGAGAGAGCAAACCAGGCGGGTATCTTATTTGTAGCAGCAGCCGGAAACGACGGTTCAAATAACGACACTACAACCACAGGATATCCTTCAAAATACACCAACGACAACATTATTGCTGTTGCGTCTATTACCAATACAGGCGGACTTTCCAGCTTTTCTAACTACGGAGCTACAACCTGTGATATCGCGGCACCTGGTTCAGGTATTTGGTCAAGTGTCCCACAATCTTCAAAAGGGAAAATAGTATCTGCATATGCAAGTTATAATGGGACTTCAATGGCAACTCCGCACGTTACAGGAGCCGTAGCTTTATACGCTTCAAAACATCCGGGTTCCAGCGCAAGTCAAATTAAAGGAGCAATTCTTTCTTCTGCAACTCCTACCGCATCTTGCGCAGGGAAAATGACAACAGGAGGACGATTGAATGTTTCCAGTTTCTAAATTAAATTAAATTTTACGCGAATAGCCGGAACAATTTATTGTTCCGGCTATTTTTTTGGCGTTAAAAAGGCCTTTTTTTAAATTAAATTTTTATTGGTTTTGCGGCTCATCACCCAGTTCGAATCGGTGAGATTGTAGATTTTCTGGATATCTTTCAGGATATTTTCGAAGTCAATTTCCAGGTCGATGATTTTTCCGGTCCTCATATCGAAAACCCAACCGTGCACGATGGGATATTCATCAATTAAATATTCTTCCTGCACACACGCCATTTTAATCACGTTGATGCACTGTTCCTGCACATTTAGTTCTACAAGTCGGTCGTAGCGTTTTTGTTCGTCGTCAATCGCATCAAGTTCGGTCTGATGTAAACGATACACGTCACGAATTGTTCGAAGCCACGGATTTAACAATCCCAAATCTTCCGGCGTCATCGCTGCTTTAATTCCACCACAGCCGTAATGTCCGCAAACGATAATATGTTTCACCTGAAGATGCTCCACTGCATATTGAATTACGGCAGTAGAACTCATATCCAAAGTGTTCACCACATTGGCAATATTTCGGTGAACAAAAAGTTCGCCCGGTTTCATGCCCATCATTTCTTCCGCGGAAACGCGGCTGTCCGAGCAGCCGATGTATAAATACTCGGGAGTTTGGGTTGCTGAAAGCGTTTTGAAAAAGTCGGGATTGTCCACCAGCTGAGATTCCAGCCATTTTTTATTATTTTCAAAAATTCGTTCGTAAGATTTTTTCATCACAAAAATTTTATTTAAAATTTAAAAAAAAGAAAAATTAGCGCAAAAAGCCACCAAAATTTTTCCTGAAATATTATTCTACTCTATTATTAATGTAGCCCAAGGTCGCATTTTCATTGAAGCTGAAAGTTGCAGGATTTCCCACCACCACGCTGTTGTCGGGTATATCGCAGTTCACGTAAGCATTTGGCGCAATCAGCACATTATTTCCGATTTTAATATTTCCCACGATTACTGCATTTGGTCCGATCCAGACTTCATTTCCAATTTCCGGTACGCCTTCATTTTTACCGCGGTTTGCCTGCGCGATGGTTACGCCTTGTGCAATATTGCAGTTTTTGCCCATTTTGCTTTTTGGATTAATGACCACAGCGCCCCAATGACCCAGGTAAAAACCTTCGCCAATTTGTGTTTCCGGGTAAATCTGAAAACCATATTTAATTTGATAGTGCCGCAAAACTACTCGCCATAATTTTCCTTTAAAAGTATATTTTGGAAAATTTTGTGCTTTTCGCAGCAAATAAATGAAATGCAGATTTGGGCTGAAACATTTTTTCCAGATTTGAAAGGTCGAAAGCCATTGGCCACTTTCGCGATAAAAATCTTTTTGAAGGAGGGAATGTTCAGACATAGAAACAAAGATAAAAGAAGTTTAAAGATCGTCGATAATTTTTATGAGCGCCTCGACCGAATTTTTAAGGTTAAACGGCTGTTGGAAATTTTCTAAATTTTGCTCGTATCTAGCAAAAATTCCCGGTTTTTCAAGGGCTTTTTTCATCCCTTCATAAATTCCGTTTTCAGAATTTTCTATAATTAAACCCAGATTTCCGTCGTCCAACATTTCGCGAACGCCGGAAACATCAGTAGCGATAATTTTCTTTTTTAAAGTAATGGCTTCAAACAAAACGGTCGGGAAACCTTCGTATCGCGAACTCAAAATGTAAAAATCCCCTGCTTTTATGTATGGATAAGGATTTTCGGTATAGCCCAAAAGAGTTGAAGTTTCGGTTACTTTTAACTCAAACTGCAGCTTTTTAATATTTTCAAAATCATAACCGTCGCCGATAATTACAATTCTGTGATCAAAACCTTCATCTAAAAGTTGCTTGTGAACTTTTAATAGCCGGTCAAAGCCTTTTTGCGGAAAGACCGTTCCGACAGAAACAAAAGTTTTTACATTTTCTTCAAACTGGTAATTCTCCAGCGGCAAACTCGATTTCGTTAAAATTTCTTCAGTATCCAGAGGATTGTAAATACGCACGATTTTTCCTCGCTCTTTGGAGTTTCGCGAAAATTGGTCAAAATCACGCCGAATTTTTTCCGAAATAACCAGAATGTTATCAAAACCGAAAAATTTCCGAAATTCGGCTTCCGTATAATTTTTGAATTCAGTTTTCTTTAAATCATTATGAATCCAGATGATTTTTTTTGATGATGTTAGCGGGGAATTCAGTATTTCGTCCCGCATTCCGTGAATCGCCGCAAACTCAACATCATATTTTTTACCTTCTAAAATAAAGCGATAAAGTAAGCTGGGAAAAGATTTTAAAATTTTTTGGTAAACGACGCGGAAAATTTTTGTGGGCAAATCCTGCAGGCGGTTCGTGGTAATCATTTCGCCTTTGTTCAGATACTTTATATTGATCCATGCCGGAACTTCGGTGAGATATTTTCCGGAGTAAAGATTCAGCAAAAGATCAATTTCATACTTGTTTTCCGGTAGATTTTTCAGAAAAGTCACCAGCACCTTTTCTGCGCCGCCGTGCCGCAGAGAACCGATTCTTATGAGAATTTTCTTTTTTTCAGCCACAGAATTATTTGACAGGTTTAAAGGGATGCTGCAAGTTTTCTTTGATGTGCTGATCCAACATAGCGCGGTTTTTTTCCAATTCCCGCGGATAAAAAACATTGTTTTTCAGCGCTTTTTCGCCATATTCTTCGATGGTGCAGATGAATTTTGCGGGAACGCCGGCATACACCGAATTTGGCACAGTGGAGGAATTCAGCACCGAACCTGCGCCCAGAATGCAATTGTCGCCCATTTCAACGCCGGGAAGAATGGTGCAGTTATTTCCGATAAAACAGTTTTTGCCAATTTTTATCCGGCCAAAATTCCGTGCGTCCACGAATTTTTCCATGGAACGGATGACGTACATGGCGCCGTCGTGGTTGATGAAAGTGCAATTTGCGGTGATTTTTGTGCGATCACCAATTTCAATTAAATAAGGTTCCGACCCAAATTTTGGTGCTTCGATGAAAATGACATCTTTACCAACTTTCAATCCGCGCGATTTGCAAATTTCAATGTAGGCTGTATCGCGCAGCCGCCGCAGCAAATCTTCAATTTTTAAAATAATCCTGTAGAAAATTTCCATATTTTAACTAAAAAGTTGGTCTATTTGCTGAAAAATCTGCTTGTTACGGTTTTGAAATTCGGTTAAAGAATCGTGTTCAGAGAGTTTTTGTGCTAAAGTCGGCTCATCCAGAACGCGTTTCATTGTTTTGTAAAGTTCCGCTTTTCCAGGTTCAAATAAAAGTCCGTTCACTTCATTTTCCACCATTTCCGAAACACCGCCAACATTTGTTGCTAATACGGGTTTGTTCAAAATTAAAGCTTCGCCAATCACCATCGGATAACTTTCGCTGTAGGACGGCAGCACAAAATGCCGGGCATTTTGCACATATTTTACCGGATTATCGGAATAGCCGTGAAGGAAAAAACTTTCCTTCAAGTTGTATTTTTCCACCAAATTTTCCAGTTCTTTACGCTGAATTCCGTCGCCGATAAGCAGGGTTTTTATTTTATAACCTTCAGAAATCAACTGATGATGCGCTTCAACCAAATCTGCAAAACCTTTCGCCACAAATAATCTTCCGACGGCGACGAAATCAATATCACGGTATTTTTCTTCCACCGTTTCCAGTGCTTTTGCTTGAATTTGCTTAATATTAAGCGGATTATAAAGCACTTTAGCATTTTTAAGCTCCACGTTCCAGTTTTTTTCTACCACATCTTTGCCGTGCTTCGAGACAAAAATTCCTTGATCAAATTGCTGCATTTCAGCCACAAACATCTGGTTTTGTTTCCTATCAAAACCTGAATTTCGCAAATCTCCGTGAATCCAGAATATTTTTTTGCTTTTTCGGTTCGGACTTTTCAAAACACTTTTCATCATATAATGGCTGAACGCAACTTCAAAATCAAAATCTAAAAGCAGATTTTTTTTGTAAAAATAAGACGGAAAAATTTCAAAAAAACCATATTTAAGCCGCCTTTTTATTTTCTGAAAGAATTTAAGAAAAACATTTTTCGAAAAATTTTCGCTGTTTTCACCTACAGCGAGCACGCGAATGTGCGCCGGCACACGATCGATGAATTCACCTTGAAGGTAGTTTAAAAGCAGCACAATTTCGTACCGATCCTGATCCAAATGATTCAGGATATTCAGCAAAACCGTTTCAATACCGCCCATTTCCAGCGATCTGTTGCGGAAAATTATTTTCTTTTTAGCGCCAGCCATTTTATTTTGATTATTCATCTACTTGGGCGCCCAAATTCCGGTATTGGCTTTTAAATTTTTCCGTCCACGCCTGAAAATCGGAAATATTTATTTTATCTTCGATAAATTTAGCAAAATATTCCGGTGAAAAATCTTTTGGGAAATTTTCCAAAACGTCAAAATTTCCTTCAAACCAGGCTTCATTAATTAAATGGTTAAAATAATTCACGTCGAAATCAACATTATATTTGTGATAAGAATTGGTCGCCGCCGACTGAAAAGTTGTTTTTAAAAACTCTGTTTTTGTCCTCGCAATCGCGTTTTTGTGCCTGTTTTTGTGATACCAGGTTGCTGCATTTTTGAGCTGCTGTTTTTCATCAACCAAATTTTGGGAACCTTTCCAAAGGTGCAGCCAATAGTCTTTCTGATAAATCCCCATGGCGATAGAGTGAAGCGCAAAATATTTTTGGCGCGTTTCATTATCCACGATGCCCAATTTATATAGAATGGTGAAAAATTTAAATTTATTGTACATGAAGCAATCCATCAAAAACGCATTTGCAGTAAACAGTTTTTGCGGAATTGCTAGCTCAATTCTTTCTGTAAGCTTGTTGGTCTTCAGAAATTTATCATCAGAAAAATTTCCGAGCCAGCCCAGTTTTAAAAGCGAAATCTGGTGCGTTTTCATTTCGTTTTCGATTTCAGATAAATTGATTTCGTGTGTGAACCAAACGTCATCTTCGGTTACCAAAACGTAATCTTCAGCATTTTTAACCGCCTCAAACCACATTTTTGTTGGAATTTTAAAACCATTTATTTCGCTTCCGCGTTCAAGATTTTCCTGAATGGCCTTAATTTTTTGCAAGTATTGTGATGAGGTTAAAATCTCTGCATAAGTGTGCTTTTCTCTAATTTTTCGGAGATATTTTTCCGGCGTTCCATCGTCCAAAATTTTTACTTTAAAATCTCCGCTCACGAACTTTTCGATGCTTTGCAGGCAACGATCCAGGTAAAACGGGCGATTGAAAGATTTGATGAGAATGGTGATCATTAGTAAATGCCAAATTTTAGCCGCTAATCAAGGCATTTATTTTTCTTTGTATTTTTTTCAGCACGGTATTTTCGCGCTGGAAAACGATTTTTGCTAAATCGATATTGTCATGAACGGCAACTCCGTCAATATTGTTGATTCCGCGGCGAAAGCAAGTATCGAAAAGCACTTTACTCCAATATTCGTGGACTGTTTTGGATTTATTTTTATCCTGTGTCAAGCCTTTTTCGTGCCGTCGGTAAAAATATAAAGGTTTTGAAATGTACTTAAACCTGCCTTTTTCATACATTTTTAAATAGAGATCAAAATCTTCCGCATATCGCAGTTCTTCATTAATTCCGGAGGTCAGCGCATATTTTTCTTTTTTAAAAGTGAAAAAATGCGAAACTTCGTTGTTGATATTGAAAAAATATTTTTCACCGTTTTTTATTTTCCGTGTCCGGGTGAAAAGCTTCACAGGTTTTAAGTTTTCATCACAAAACATGAGCTGGGAATATGTTGCGACTATTTTCGGATCATTTTTGTATTGTTGAACGCTGAGCTGCAAAGCATTTTCGGTCACCGCATCGTCAGGGTCGATGAAACCACAAATTTCACCATTCGCCAGTTCGATGCATTTCTTTTTGGTGAAACCCACGCCTTCATTTTTTTCATTTTTGAAAATGCGGACGCGGGAATCGTTCGCCGTGAGCGTGCGAATTTGGCTCAAAGATTCATCGGTAGAGCAATCATCAACAATAATAATTTCAAAATTCTGATAGGTTTGGCCTAAAACACTGCTGTAAAAATCCGGGAAAAACGCAAAATTATTGTAATGCGCAACAAGTACCGAAAATAGAGGCGTTTTGGTCATATAAGAATTCGAATTTTCTGCCAAAATAGCGGCTATTTTTTGCCGATCAACTGAAATATAAATTATTTAATAAGTCATTCAAATATAGAAATATTCCGCCTGTTTTGGAGTGATTTTTCGCTTTTTTCTTCTGCCATCAAGTGAAAATCCGCAATTATTGAGTATTTTTGAAAAAATGCATCTAATGAATCCTTTGGTTTCCGTCATCATACCACTCTATAACTGCGAAGATTTTATCGAAAGGTGTTTGAAATCCATCCGAAACCAAAGTTATTCGCCAATTGAGGTTATTTTGGTGAATGACCAAAGCCCGGATAACTGTGCGGAAATAGCAGAAAATTTTCTGGAAAAATATCAGCTTGAAAACTGGAAATTGCTTCATCTAAACGAAAATTTCGGCTCGTCGGTCGCGCGCAATCTTGGGATTGACAATGCAATGGGGAAATACCTGTTTTTTGTAGACAGCGATGATACGATTACGCCAGACTGTCTTGAAACGCTCGTAGAAATTTCCGAAAAAACCGGTGCTGAAATTACCATTTCGCAATTGGAATGCGTTAAAGCTAGTACCGGCGAAAAATCGATGTGTATTCCCCTAAAAACTACATACGAGGTTCTTCCGGATAACGCCACGATTTTCAGGGAATTTGCCGCCGGAAATCTGGTGACTTATTCGGTGAATAAATTGATAAACAACAAGTACTTAAAGGAAAATCAACTCTATTTCACCCCGGGACTTTATGCGCAGGATGAACTCTGGACTTTCCAATGTATGCTGAAAATGAGCAAAATAGCCATAAATAAAAGTGTTACGTACACCTATTTTTTACATGAAAATTCGGTGATTCACTCGCGCGGAAAAAAACATTTTGATGATTGGTTTACGATTGGAAAGTTCGTAGATGAAGCTTATAGAAAGGAAAAAAATACCGAGCTAAAACGGCAAATTTTGCAATATTTAACAGGTTATAAATCTGTGACTTTATTGATGAACTGGCGTGCGCAAAAGGATGAAAACTTATGGAAAGATAGCTATAGGAACTACAAAACTTTGAAAAAATTAAGTTTAAGCAATTATTTATCTAGCGATTTTCCCCTTAAAACGAAAAAAGCCGATCTCTTTTCGCGTCTTCCAACGGACATTGGATTTCGGTTTTTTAAATGGCGCTACGAACGTTGATTTAGTATAAGTATGTTTACGATTTTCACTCCTGCCTATAACCGCGCCTATACGCTGCCAAAACTCTACGGAAGTTTGGTGAACCAGGAAAAGCAAAATTTCGAATGGCTCATTATCGATGATGGTTCGACGGATAATACGGAAGCTGTTGTTAGTGAATTTATTGAGGAAAATAATTTTGCGATCCGTTATGTAAAACAGGAAAATCAGGGGAAACACATTGCGATAAACAAAGCTTTAAAAATGGCGGATTGCGAATGGTTTGCTATTATCGACAGCGACGATTTTCTGGTGAATGACGCGACCGAAGTTTGGGAAAATTTAGCCCTGGAAGCAGCAAATAAAGATTATGCAGGTTTTTCATTCATCCATTTTTCGGAGAAATTTCAAATTGATAAAAGCAAATACGGCAAAAAACGGCTTGATGACCGTCGTAATTACCATTGGGAATTTCCGGGTGAAATGCTTTTTTGTTTTAAAACAAAAGTAATTAGTCAATATTCATTTCCCGTGTTTCCGGAGGAAAAATTTTGCCAGGAATCAGTCTTATTTTTACCGATTTTAAGAAAATATAAAATGCTGATAAGCGATTATGTTTTGGCGCGTGGCGAATATCTGGAAGATGGTTTGAGCCAAAACCATTACGCTTCTATGCTGAAAAATCCGCGCTACGGAATGTTGTCAATCCGCGAAAAAATGAAAAGCGCCCGAACTGAGGCTGAAAAACAGTACCTGGCAAGCGTTTATTGGGACATCGCTTTAAAGTCACCACAAATTCCATTTCTGAAAAAATTGCCCGGAATACCGGTAAAATTTACCCTGAATGTGTTTATGGATAAGATTATAAAACGAATGTTTTAGTTAAAGCGGTTTTCTTTGACAATCTTAAGCGCTGAGAAACCAACTTTGCGAAACATCAGAAAAATAAACTGAATTGTTTTGAATTTGTCCCTGCTGAAATAGCGCAATTTTCTGTAGGATTTTTTTAAAATTAAAATCTTGTCTTCCCGCGTAAAATAGGTGGAATAATTTTCAATAATATACTTTGTGAAAAGATGGATTCCTTCTTTGCGTTTTAGCGCCAACGCGCTGTCCGTACTGGAGGAAAGGTGCTCGCCAGAGATTCTTACCAAAACGTTTGCACTGTTGATGCTGTAAATATTTCCCATTTCCGGAAATTCCAGCCAGGCAACATTGTCGCTGCCGAAGGCTATAGGGAAACTTTTGAAGCCATGTTTCTTATAAGCTTTTCGTGAAAAAATATGCTCGCTTAAGCTGCTTCTTCCTTCACCTTTTATAACGCGCATGAATGAATCAGTAGCTTTTTCTACTTCTGGATTTTCATAAACTTCCGAAATTTTGTCGCCGTCTTCATCGATAAGCTGCGTGGCAAAACGGATGACATTAATATCAGGATAATCTGCATGTTCAATACACTGATAAAATTCCTGAACCACATTTTCTTCCAAAACATCATCATCACCTAAAATCATCAGAAATTCTTCATTTTCGGAAAGTGCGATACATCGGTCCCATTGTGCAACTAAATTGGTTCCGCCTAAATTGGTAGCAAACTTATTATATTTAAAATCGAAGAAACCCAAAAATTCGGTCACTAAGGCGTCAATATTTTCGGGGCTGTGATCATTCCCAATGTATACCGAAAAGTTTCGGTTTGATTGATTTTTTAACGATTCTAAAGTTTTGCGGAAATATTTCTTTTTATAGAAGGGAATGATAATCGCCAGTTTGTTTTCCATTGTAGCAAAAAATATCGAGGTAAACGACTCTTTTTTTGGATTTTAAAATTCTTCCTTTACTTGTGCTCTTAAAGGCAAATGGAAAAAACCTCCCGGCTCTTTTCCGGCGATATCACCAAAATTATGATCCACCACCTCCACGCTAAAGCGCACGTAATCGCGATAATGGTGAATGTAACGGTTTTTTGGTATATCAATACGAAAACCCAATATAAAATCGGTGTTGGAAAGCGTAAACTGCGGAATTTCAATTTCCAACTGATAGTCTCCTGCTGTACGTTTCGTAAGTGCAAAGCCGCTGTTTAGGATTACGATTTCTTCAGCTGATTTTAAAGTTAAAACCAGTCGGTAGTTGCTGTTGTCCAGCTGCTGCAAATTTCTAAGATTAATACGGCAGACCAAAGGATTTTGATTTGAAAAGCCCAGCGGACTGTTCTGCAGCATTTCCACTTTTTTAATTTCAATGCTGGAATTTGCATCGATGAGCGAACCTTCCCATTTGCTTGTCGTGCTTTCGTAATTCAACCGGGTGTAGGAGGTGATAATTTGTTCGGTATCACCAACTTCAATTAAGTTGCCGTTGGAGAGGAGCAGCGCGCTTTTGGTTAATTCCTTGACCGCCGCCATGTTATGACTCACGAAAAGAACCGTTCTGCCTTCGCCTTTGCTGATGTTGCCCATTTTTCCGAGACATTTTTTCTGGAATTCGGCATCGCCAACCGCTAAAACCTCATCAACAATTAAAATTTCTGATTCCAAATGCGCAGCAACAGCGAAAGCCAGCCGCACATACATCCCGGAGGAATATCTTTTCACGGGAGTATCGATATATCTTTCAACACCGGAAAAATCTACAATTTCATCGAATTTGCTTTTAATTTCGCGGCGTGTCATGCCGAGAATTGCACCGTTTAGATAAATGTTTTCGCGACCCGTCATTTCCGGATGAAAGCCGGTCCCGACTTCTAGCAGCGAGGCTATTCTGCCGTTGGTGTAAATTTTTCCCGTCGTAGGTTTGGTAACTTTACTCAGCAGCTTCAGCAAAGTAGATTTACCGGCGCCATTTTTACCGATAATGCCCACGGCATCGCCCTGTTCAATTTCAAAATTTATATCGCGCAGCGACCATACATATTCGCTGTCCGCTTTCGCGGTACGGTCGTTTGTTTCGCCAATTTTCAAATACGGGTTTTCCTTTCCGCGGATTTCATGCCAAAACCGGTTTAAATCATGAGAAAGCGTGCCTGTCCCAACCTGTCCCAGGCGGTATTGTTTTGAGATATTTTCTGCCTTTAATGCGAGCATATTTTTAATTTCTTCCTGCGGAACGGAGGTTATAAATCGTTGTAAAAATTAATAAGTCCCAGCTTACTAAGTAAAATTATTATTCTGGAATTTTTAACCCTTTTAATTTTCGCCCGTTCCTGCTCCAGTTCAAGTTCCGCGAAGGTACGCGGAACGAATTTATCAACAAAAACATCTTCAATATTTATATTTCGTCTCTCGGACATTTTTATCAGCGCTACCACATGCCAAAACAACGCTTTTTCTTCGTTGCTGTGGCTGGATGATCCGCCAGAGTGCATTCGATAGAGATAAAGTGCTTCATCCAAATGCTTTACGGGGGCGACTTCGCACATTTTCATATACATGTCTTTGTCCTCCGCGCGTTTATTGAACGGATCAAAACCTCCAGTTTGTAAATACACCGACTTTTTAAAGGTCGCGAAATGAGAAATTTCACTATCAAAATTTAAATATTTTTCGTCCAAACCCTGAACTTGTGCAGCGTAGTGCGTCTTAAGGGGTTTCAGTTGTTCATCGCAAATGGTGAAATTGGAATAAATTAAGCCTGCCTCCGGAAGTTGTTGATGCGCTTCCAACATTGCTGAAATGGCGCATGGGTGTAGTGCATCATCAGGATCTAAGCGGCCGAAAATTTCTGCCTCAGATAATTCTACCGCTTTAATGAGGGTTTTTTGGTAACCGATATTTTCCTCGTTTTGGTAAAACCGGAACCGTTGGTCATCTGCAATTTTTTCGGTAATTATCTGCACCGAATCGTCCGTAGAACAATCATCAAAGACAATCGCTTCCCAGTCTGCCGAGGTTTGGGCAACCAAGCTTTTGTAACAGTCCTCAAAGAAAATCCCGTTATTATAGTTTGCAATTAAGATTGAAATTTTCGGTTTAGTCATTTAAAAATCTATAAATTAATTTTAGCGGCTGTTTGACCATTTTTTTGAAAAACTTCTAATTTTAGAAATCAGCCGGTGACCCATGGAATTTCTATAAGTGAAAATTTCAGCTTTTAAATCCCGGTTTTCATTTAAAAGTGTGATGAAGTCTGGAAAATGTTCCGTATAAAGTGTAGTGTGTTTTTGAAAAACGTACGCCTGAACTTCAGCTAACTTTTTTTCATCCAGCAGCAAAGCGCTCAACATCGATTTTTCCTTAATCCTGTAATAAAAGCAGGTTTTGGGAATTTTAATAACCGGCTCGCTATTATTTGCCACTACAGAAATCCAAAAATCCCAGTCTTCCAGCCCATCCCGCATATTTTCATCAAATCCACCAACTTTTCTCCAGTCTGCTTTTTTAAAAAACGCTGTACAAAAAATTAAATTTTTAATTAATAAGGATTTGAAATCATAAGATTTTAACTGAATCTTACCCGTGCGCGCGCCGAAATATTCAGCATTACAATAAATGATGCTCGGAATTTTTTCCATTTGCTCAGCAGCGAGTTCCAGGTAATCCGGTGAGATTTTGTCGTCGCAGTCCAGAGGTAAAATCCACTCGCCGACCGCTATTTCTATTCCTGAATTTCTTGCTGCCGAAAGTCCGGAATTTTCCTGAAAAATGTATTTAAAGCGCGGATCTTTTTTCAGCCATAAAGCGGCATTTTTTTCGGTTTTATCTGTTGAGCCGTCGTTCACAATAATACACTCCCACGCGGTGAAAGTCTGCGCCAGTACAGATTGCAGGCATTCATCCATATATTCCGCCTGATTAAAGCAGGGAACGATTACTGAAATTATTGGCTTTTCCACAGCGTGCGGTACATTTTAAAAACACCCATTTTTTGCATTAATTTATAAACTTGGGAATTGGTAATCATCTCCACGCGCCGTTCTGCATCTTTAACCATTTTATCCACGTAAGAACGGTGAACATATCGTTCCAGAAAAATATCTTCTATATTAATGTTGCGCCGTTCCGCCATTTTTATCAAAGCGACCATGTGCCAAAAATCTGCTTTTTCCCAATTAGAAATGGTGGATGTAGCTTTGTCGTGAATCCGGTATTGGTACAAAACTTCATCAATATACTTTACCGGCGCAACCTCACACATTTTCATATAAATATCTTTGTCTTCGGCACGGCGGTTAAAAGGATCTATTCCTGAAGTCTGGTCATAGAATTTTCTTTTAAAAGATGCAAAAGCCGACATTTCTCCGTTTAAATTATAATATTCCCGACCTAGCGAATTTACCTGTTTTCCTTTGTGCACAAAGTCTTCAACTAAATTTTTATCGCACACGCTGATGTTTGAATACACCAAACCCACTTCCGGAAATTGGTTATGGGCTTGAAGTGACTTTTCTATTGCGTTGGAGGAAAGCGTATCGTCCGGGTCAAGCCGGGCAAATATCGGGGCGGTTGATAATTGGATAGCTTTGATGAGTGTGCGCTGATAACCCGTATTTTTTTCGTTCTGAAAAAACCGGAATCTTTCATCGTTCTTTATCATTTCAGTAATGATTTCCACTGAATTATCGGTAGAAGCATCATCAATAACAACCGCTTCCCAATTTTTTTCGTTCTGCGCTACTAAGCTTTCAAAACAGTCACCGAAGAAGTGACCGTTATTGTAATTCGCGATTAAAATGCTTATTGGTGCTTCCACATTTCTTTTTTAATAAAGTTAGCGAAAATTCTGAATTTGAGATACTTAAATTTTCACTTCGGCTAAAAATGAATGAAGCAAAAGTGGTCGAAAGGGATTTTAAAAAAATTAGCCGCTTTTCCGGCATTTTTTTTCGGTTTGATAAAACCGATATTTAAGAAATTTCGAAGTCGAAACGCGGTCTTACTACACCCGGAAAAACATCTGAAATAACGCCTAATTTTACGTTGTGCACTTCAAAAGCGATGGCGTGGTCCCACCACAACAGTGGATCAACCTGGTTGATACCGAAACTCAACCTGAAATAATAATTCCCTGCATTTAAAAAATAGGGTGGAATTTCATATTCTACTTCATATTCGCGAACTTTGGAATCGTTATTCGTCGTAATAAGTGCCGGAACATGAAAAACCGCGAGCTCTTCGTAGGTCCTTAACTCAAAAGTAACGTCCAGGTTGATGTTTGGGGTATAATTAAAAAACTTAATTTTTACATGTATACCTGAATTAATATCGATAATTTTTCCGCGTGTAGGCTGTACTGAAAATTCGCGAATCCGTATATTTTCATTCCCAAAAGCGTGTTGTATATCGCCCCGGTGACTGTAATTGCTCGATCTTTCGCGGTTTTTTTGATACTGAATGATGGTTTCCTCCATTTTTCCGGTGTAGATCATTTTTCCCTTATCCAGCAAAATTCCGGATTTACAAAGATCTTTTACCGCCGTTAAATTATGGCTGACAAAAATCACGGTACGTCCCTCGCTGCGCGTGACGGTATTCATTTTTCCAAGACATTTATTTTGGAATTCAGCGTCGCCCACCGCCAAAACTTCATCAACAATTAAAATTTCAGATTCCAGATGCGCCGCTACAGCGAAAGCCAGCCGCACATACATTCCCGAGGAATACCTTTTTACCGGCGTATCAATATATCTCTCCACACCGGAAAAATCTACAATTTCATCAAATTTTCTGCTGATTTCCCGACGCGTCATACCGAGAATTGCGCCATTTAAATAAATATTTTCACGTCCGGTCATTTCCGGGTGAAAACCGGTGCCAACTTCCAGTAATGACGCGATTCTTCCGTTTAAATAAATTTTGCCTGTCGTTGGTTTAGTTATTTTACTTAATAATTTCAGCAAAGTGGATTTTCCCGCGCCGTTTCTACCTACAATTCCCACTGCATCGCCCTGTTCAATCTCGAAATTAATGTCCCGCAACGACCATACGTACTCGCTTTCACCTTTCGTAGCGCGGTCATTTTCTTCACCAATCTTTAAGTAAGGATCTTCCTTTCCGCGCACTCGGTACCAAAACCGGTTTAAATCATGCGTAAGCGTGCCGGTTCCTACCTGCCCGAGGCGGTATTGCTTGGAAATATTTTCGGCTTTTAGTGCAAGCATTTTTTTGATTTAAATTTTTTCCGCGTTGAAAGGCGGTTTTTTTTATTTTCTTAAACCGTGTCCATGAAACCTTTTTCCACTTTATTGAAAATTACAGTACCTACAGCGAGGAGCAGAAATATAATTGCGGTGCTGATAAGCAACATCGGTCCGGAAAATTCGCCAACGCCCATCCAACCGTATTTAAAACATTCGAAAATTCCCGATAACGGATTGTAATACGCCACCGCTTTAAATCTATCCGGCAGCGCAGAAAGCGGGTAAATTACCGGCGTAATGTACATAAACAAGCTGATGCCGAAGCCCAAAAGCATTTGAATATCACGGTATTTGGTGGTGAGTGAAGAAAATATCATTCCCATCCCGAGCGCAAAAGCCGCCATTAACAGTATAAGAAGCGGCGTTGCCAAAATCCATAAATTCGGTTGTACCGCGCCCTCAAAATAATAGTATAACCAAACGGCGATAAAAAGCACCATTTGAACACCAAAGCGCATCAGGTTTGAAATGACAATAGTGAGCGGCATTACGAGCCGCGGAAAATACACCTTGCCGAAAATTCCCGCGTTGCTGGTGAAAACGTTTGAAGCGCTGGTAAGGCTTGTTGAAAAATAGTTCCACAAGGTAACGCCCGCCAGATAGAATAAAATTTTCGGTGCACCGTCCGTAGATAAATTGGCGATGTTTCCAAAAACGACCAAATAAACGATGGTGGTAAAAATCGGATTGATAAAAAACCAAATCGGTCCTAAAATCGTCTGCTTGAAACTCGAAATAAAGTCCCTTTTTACAAACATATACACCAAATCTTTGTAACGCCAGACTTCTTTTAGTTTAAGATCAAAAAGTGAATGGCGGGATTCGATGGTTTCCGTCCAGGTTTGTTGAGGTTCTGTCATTTGCGTAAATAATAATTAAAAATAAGACAATTTACCGCAATTTTCCAAGTTCCGTGCGCCCTAATAAAATTGAGGTCAAAAAAATCGGGACATACAGGCGAATTTCATATAAAATTCCGCTGTAAAAACAGACATATATATAAGGAAGAGAAAACGCGTGGAACAATAAAATAGCGCGCACGGCTTTTCTATCTTTCGCCAGAAAAAGACTCAGTAGCAAAAATAAAATCCAGAACAGGATACCCAAAAAGTTTTTGGGTTGCGAAAGGTTTTGTGAAAGCAGATTTCCGTCTGTTGTACTAAAATCATGATAATAAAATCGAATTCCGAGGTAGACCACCAGAAAAATAAAAACCAGAAAAATTACCGGCAAAACGGCCTCTTTTTTCAGTTTGAACCGTGTAAATAAAATCGTTGTGGCAAGAGAAATTGACAAGGCGGAAGATTCGCGGATTAAGGTTGAAACAAAAAGGATAATTCCTAAAAAAATTAGCTGTGAAAAGGCAAGATTTTTTAAATATTTCTGAAGAACGTAATAAAATAAAAGCAGCAAAAAATAACTTGCTGCGTCGTAGGGAACAATCACAAACTGCGAAATGCAAATAGTAAAAATGGCAACAACGGTAATTAATATTTTCTCGGAATTGGTGGCGACAAAATTTTTAGCTTCCATGATTAAAACCAAAAAAAAGCCGCTTAAAGCAAGGAAAAAAGTATTGATAATATAAAAAGCCAGAAACATGCGGGCTTCCGCGGATTTGTCCAGGAATTTAAACTTAAAGATTTGGTAATCAATTTTAAAGCTTCCAAGTAAATCATAAACCCAAAGTAAAAGATAGGAGCTTAGAACCCGATACTGATAAATTCCCGACTGAAACTGCTGCTGAAAATTTTCATGATTGAAAATCGTGGAAGAATAGCTGTTTACAAACCCAAAATAAACGAAACTGCTCAGCGTAAAAGCCAGCAGTACTGCAAAACTCAACCTAAAAAATAAAGGTATTTTCAAGCGTTTATTTTAAAATTAGCTAATCGTTCGTCGTCCGATGGATTTATAATGAAAACCGGAATCTTCTACCTGCTCCAAAGCGAACATATTTCGGCCGTCGAAAATCACTTTTTGGTTCATTTTCGAAGCCATCAGGTCGAAATTGGGATTTTTAAATTCACTCCATTCCGTCGCAATCAAAAGGCAATCTGCATCCTGCAGCGCGGTATACATGTCCGGCGCGTAAGAAATCTGGTCTCCTAAAATCTTTCGCACATTTTCTTCGGCGATGGCGTCGTATGCGGTAATTTTCGCCCCTTTTTCGAGCAAAATTTTAATATTATCCAAAGATGAAGCTTCGCGGATGTCGTCGGTATTTGCTTTGAAAGCCAAGCCCCAAAGTGCAATTTTTTTACCTGCTAAATCGCCAAAAAATTTCTCAATTTCTGAAACCAAAATTACTTTCTGGTTTTTATTTACTTCTTCCGTGGCTTCTAAAATTTGAAAATCAAAACCTTCCTGCTTCCCTGATTTGATTAAAGCTTTCACATCTTTCGGAAAACAGCTGCCGCCATAACCGATGCCGGGGAAAAGAAAACGGTGACCAATGCGGTCATCGGAACCCATTCCGAGACGGACTTTATCAACGTCGGCGCCCACTTTTTCGCAGTAGTTGGCGATTTCATTCATAAAAGTAATTTTCACCGCGAGAAAAGAATTTGCCGCATATTTTGTGAGTTCCGAAGACTTTTCATCCATGAAAATAATGGGAATTCCGGTGTTGGTGAAAGGCTGATAGATTTTCGCCATTATTTCCTGTGCGCGTTCTGATTCTGTTCCAACGATCACACGTGCGGGATTCATGGAATCTTCCACAGCAAAACCTTCGCGAAGAAATTCGGGATTTGAAACCACATCAAATTCAATATCGGTATGTGCCGAAATAGTTTCGCGCACTTTGTCTGCCGTGCCCACCGGAACAGTGGATTTATTTACAATAATTTTATAGTCGGTAAGCATTTCGCCAATTTGCGTCGCCACTGAAAGTACGTATGATAAATCTGCAGAACCATCTTCACCGGGCGGCGTTGGAAGTGCTAAATAAATAACTTCGCTTTCGTTAAGCGCTTCGCGAAGATCGGTGGTGAAAAATAAACGCTGCGCCTGAATATTTCGCAGAAACATTTCTTCCAGGCCCGGTTCATAAATCGGGACAATGCCCAGTTTCATTTGCTCGACTTTTTTGGAATCGATATCCACGCAATAAACAGTATTCCCTAATTCTGCCAAAGTAGTTCCGGTAACCAGCCCCACATAACCTGTCCCAACAATTGTTATATTCACAGTTTATTTTCTAATTAATGGCTACAAATATAGGAATTTAATGGTCGGATTTTGAGCTGGATAAAAATCAATAAAGCGCAACTTTTTTGTAATTATATTAAAATATCGTATATTTGCCTCGGATTTACGTAAATAAAATGAAAAGGCCTTCGGAAGAATGCCTTTTTTCGTAAAAGTATTTTGAGAATTTATGGACTTTAGAGCACAAATAGAGCAGCTTTTAAACGATTTTCTGGCACAAAGACCGGATCTTTTTTTAATTGACATCACCTTTTCCGCCTCGGACCACATCCGTGTGATTTTGGATGGCGATCAGGGAGTTACGCTGCAGGATTGTCTTGACGCCAGCCGCGCCATTGAATTTAATATGGACCGCGAAGAGCACGACTTTTCACTGGAAGTAATGAGTGCCGGACTGAGTGCACCACTAAGTTCCGTAAGGCAATATCGAAAAAATATAGGCAGGAACCTCGAAATTTTTCTGAATGACGGGACCGAAATCGAAGGCGAACTCGCAAAAGTAGAGGAAGATCAAATCACTATGATTTTAAAATACCGCAAACCGAAAGATATCGGTAAAGGTAAAGTTGACGTGGTGGAAGAAAAAAACATCCCCTATTCTGACATAAAAAAAGCACTGGTCGCAATCCAGTTTTAAATATTTAAAAGCTAACGGTTTTTTAACCTGCTTTAAGGCAAATTATTTTTAAAAAGTCGAAAGACTTTTACCTTGAACTTTATACAAAACATAGATAAATGGACGGTTTAGCATTGATTGAAGCATTTGGCGATTTCAAAGAAGATAAAAACATCAGCAAGATTGACCTGATGGCGATTATCGAAGATTCGTTGAAAACATTATTAAGAAAAAGATATGATTCCGATGATCATTTTGATGTCATCGTGAATCCTGATAAAGGAGATTTTCAGATATTTTTAAATAAAACCATCGTTGAAGACGATATGTCTGAAGACGACGATTTAGAAATCGAGCTTTCAGAAGCGAAAAAAATAGATCCAACTTTTGAAGTTGGTGAAGATTTTACGGTGGAAATTCCCATCGAAAAATTAGGTCGAAGAAGTATTTTAACGCTGAAACAGATTTTGGCGACAAAACTTCAGGAGCATAACAATGCGGTTTTATATGATCAGTTCCGTGATAAAATCGGTGAGATTGTTATGGGTGAAGTTCATCACATCCGTCACAAACACGTAATTTTGCTGGATGATGAGGATAATGAATTCATTATGCCGAAAGAAAACCAAATACCGTCGGATTTCTTTAAAAAAGGTGAAAGCGTTCGTGCGATTGTAGAAAGTGTAGATTTTAAAGGTGCTAAACCTCAAATTATCGTTTCCCGAACTTCACCCGTATTTTTGGAAAAATTATTAGAACTGGAAATTCCTGAAATTCAGGACGGTACTATAATTTTGAAAAAAGTGGTCCGTATACCGGGAGAAAAAGCGAAAATCGCGGTTGATGCTTATGATGACAGAATTGATCCGGTTGGGGCTTGTGTCGGTGTAAAAGGTTCACGTATTCACGGTGTGGTCAGAGAGTTGAAAAACGAAAACATCGATGTGATCCAGTGGTCTAAAAACCCGGAAATTATGGTGAAAAGAGCGTTAGGAAATATCACCGTAAACAAAATTGAAATTAACGAAGAAACGAATTACGCTTTGGTTTACACGCCGGTGGAAGAAATTTCGCGGGTGATTGGTAAGCAAGGTCAGAACATTAGACTTGCCTCATGGTTAAGCGGTTATGATATTGACGTTTACAGAGAAGCCAGCGAAGACGACGATGTTGAATTAAGAGAATTCGTAGGAACAGAGGAAGGTGATATTGAACAATGGATCATCGATGAGTTCCGTAAAGTTGGTTTGAACACAGCGAAAAGCGTTTTAGGAAAAGAAACAGAAGCTTTGGTAAACCTTACCGATTTGGAAGAGGAAACCATCGAAGAAGTAAAAAGCATTTTGAAAGAAGAATTAGAAGACTAATTGTTCTTAAAAACACACATAAAGTTAAAATAGGTTAACTTTACAAAAATTTTTAAATAAAGTATAAAGTATACATGCCAAAAATTAGATTAAACAAAGCGGTAAAGGAATTTAATATTTCGATGTCCAGACTTGTGGAATTTCTGCAGTCGAAAGGAATCGAGGTAGAAAGTAACCCGAACGCTCAATTGGAAGAATCGGCATATTCTGCATTAGAAGCTGAGTTTCGCAAAGACTCGGAACAAAGGAAAGCTTCTCATGAGGTGGTGATCGCTAAAGTTCCGGAAGAAAAGCTGGAAATAGAGCCGGCACAGCCTGAGGTAATAAGAGCCAAAGCAAGTCTGAGACCTGAAACCAAAATTTTAGGTAAGATTGATCTGGAACAACGTGCGCAAGAAGTGAAAGAAGAAAAAGCTGCGCCCGAACCCGTGGCAGAAGTTAAATCTGCTGTTGAGCCAGCACCTGTTGCAGAGAAACAGGAGTTTAAAGTACTGGACAAAATTGATTTGTCGCAAATCGAGGGCAATAAGCCAAGATCTTCTAAAAAAGATCAACCGAAAACCGAAGAAAAACCTGCGGAACAACCTGCTCCTGAAAAAACAGCAGAAACCACGGTTGCACCAGCGGAAACTTCGGCGCCGGCCGCCGAAGCACAAAAATCGGGAGAAGCAGCAGATCCGGATCATATTGAAACCGTTTACAAAAAGTTAGACGGTCCCAAAATCCTGAAACAAACTGTAGATTTATCGCAGTTTAATAAGCCAAAACCGCAAGGTGGAGCTGCAGGTGCGAAAAAGAAAAGAAAACGTATTGAAAAACCTAATCCTACCGGAACAACTCAGGCTGGACAGGGAACTGGTACACGTCCACCGGGACAAGGTGGCAACCGTCCGCCGGGACAGGCTGGAAACAACCGTCCGGGAACTCAGGGTGGAAACCGTCCGGGCTATCAAGGTGGCGGTGGTGCAAACCGAGGTCCAGCACGCAGAGGTGCGGTGATGCCTGTCGAATTAACCGATGAACAGGTTAAAAATCAGATTAAAGAAACTTTAGAAAAACTTACCAGTAAAGCAGGTAAAAATAAAGGAGCGAAATACAGAAAGGAAAAAAGAGTTTACCGTCGTGAGCAGGATGAGCGCCAGGAAGAAATGGATGCTGCAGACAGATCATTAAAAGTGACTGAATTCATTACCGTTGGTGAATTAGCATCTTTAATGAATGTAAGTCCGATGGAAGTTATTTCCGCATGTTTCTCATTAGGTGTGATGGTAACAATGAACCAGCGACTGGAGGCAGATACTTTACTTCTTGTTGCTGATGAGTTTGGCTATAAAATAGAATTCTCGGATGCTGATATTGAAGAATCTGCATTAGAAGAAGATACCGATACTGAAGAAGACATGGTTTTCCGTGCGCCGATTGTTACGGTGATGGGTCACGTGGATCATGGTAAGACTTCACTCCTGGATTATATCAGAAAAACAAATGTAATTGCCGGTGAATCCGGTGGTATTACACAGCACATTGGTGCTTATAACGTGAAACTGGAAAATGGCCAGCGAATTACCTTCCTGGATACACCAGGTCACGAAGCCTTTACCGCAATGCGGGCCAGAGGTGCTCAGATTACTGATATTGCAATTATCGTAATCGCTGCCGATGATGATGTGATGCCACAAACCAAAGAGGCAATTTCCCACGCACAGGCAGCGGGAGTTCCGATGATTATCGCTTTAAATAAAGTGGATAAACCGAATTCAAATCCAGACAATATCCGCCAGCAATTATCATCAATGAATATTTTGGTGGAAGAATGGGGTGGAAATGTTCAGTCTCAGGAAGTTTCGGCAAAATTTGGTAATAATATGGATGTTTTGCTTGAAAAAGTTTTACTTCAGGCTGAAATGTTAGATCTAAAGGCGAATCCAAATAAAAATGCAAGTGGTGTGGTAATCGAAGCTTCTTTAGATAAAGGAAGAGGTTACGTTTCAACCATTCTTGTACAGGCGGGAACGCTGAAAGTTGGTGATTATGTTCTTGCAGGAAAAAATCACGGTAAAGTGAAAGCGATGCTTGATGAAAGAGGGAAACCGATGGAAGAAGCAGGGCCTTCAATCCCAGTAACCATTTTAGGTTTAGATGGCGCGCCAACTGCCGGTGACCGTTTCCGCGTTTTTGAAGACGAAAGAGAAGCAAAAACAATTGCAACGAAACGTGAACAATTGCAGCGCGAGCAGTCTGTCCGCACCAAGAAACACGTTACCCTTGATGAGCTTGGAAGACGTATTGCTTTAGGCGACTTCAAAGAATTGAACATTATCCTTAAAGGTGACGTGGATGGTTCTGTAGAAGCGCTTTCCGATCAGCTTCAAAGTTTATCAACTGAAGAAATCAGCGTAAAAATCATTCACCAGGGTGTTGGTCAAATCACTGAATCCGATGTATTGTTAGCTGCGGCTTCCGATGCGATTATGATTGGTTTCAACGTTCGGGCCGGTGTTAATGCGAAAGATTTAGCAGATAAGGAGGAAATTGAAATCCGAACCTATTCTGTAATTTACGCTGCTATTGACGATGTTAAAGAAGCGATGGAAGGAATGCTTTCTCCGGAAATTAAAGAACAGGTAATTGGTAACGTCGAAATTCGTGAAGTTTTCAAAATTTCGAAAGTCGGAACAATTGCGGGTTGTATGGTTCTAACTGGAAAAATCACCAGAAACTCAAAAATCCGATTGCTGCGTGACGGCATCGTGAAATTTGACGGTGAACTGGAAAGTTTGAAACGTTTTAAAGATGATGTAAAAGAAGTAACCAAAGGCTATGAGTGTGGATTGAACATCAAAGGATTCAATGACATCGAAGTTGGAGACATACTGGAAGTATATGAAGAAATCTCGGTGAAGAAAAAGCTGAAATAAAAATTCATGAAATAATAAAAAAAACCTGCTTTAAGCAGGTTTTTTTTGTTTTACGGTATTAGTATTTAGCAAATTCTAAAAATCCCGACGTTTATTTGGCATAACATTAACATTTTCTACGTGAAATTAAAAATTCCTCAACTTGTTATATGCGATTAAAACGTCGTTTATTTAGAATGATTATAAATTAATAAAAAAAAATTGCTATGCGCTGAGGTGTTTTTCAGGATTATCGCTGCGATATTTTCATTTTTAATAGCAAAATGCCATATTTAAAATAAAATTTGGCAGTTATTTTCTCCTATCGTTATAAATCTGATTTAAAGGTTGTGTGTGTTAAGATTTTTTAACATATTTGCAGAAATATAATATTAAATTTTGTTAATATGAATTGTAAATTACGATTGTTAAGCGCAGGAGTATTGTTCTTCATCGGACATTCTGCATTTGCACAACAACAGAAACGAGATACTGTTGGAGGTGAGCAAAAAATTGAGGAGGTTGTTGTTGTGGCTTTCGGTACTCAAAAGAAAGAAGCAATTGTTGGTTCAGTAGCTACTGTTGATAAAAAAGTGATTGAAAACCAGCAGGCTACTAGTGTCTTATCCGCGTTGCAGGGAACTGTAGCTGGGGTAAACGTAATTTCTACTGGTGGTATGCCAGGTGATAACCCATCCATTTATATTAGAGGTATTGCTTCAATTAACGCAAGCACACAGCCGCTAATTATCGTGGACGGATCACCATACGGAGGTAACGTAAACTCTATTCCACAGGATCAGGTAGAATCAATGAGTATTTTGAAAGATGCATCTGCTACAGCACTTTATGGTTCTCGTGCTGCTAATGGTGTAATCATCATTACTACTAAAAAAGGACGTCTTAATTCTAAACCACGTGTGAACATCAGTTCGTTGGTAGGTGTATCTTCGTCTGCTGTAAAATTCCATGAGGTTTTAGGTGCTGAGGATTTCATGAAAGGAACATGGCAAGCGATTAAAAATAACAGAATCCGTAACAACGGTGCAAGTGAAGCAACTGCAGCACAATATGCGACCGATAATCTAGTAAATACATTAACTTATAACCCTTACAACGTAGCGAAGCCTGTAGATGTAAACGGTAATGTTGTTGATGGTGCTACTTTATTGTGGGATACAGACTGGAGAAAAGAGTTGGTAAATGAAGCTGCTTTCAAACAAGAGCACAGATTCAATGTTTCTGGAGGTAGCGATAATACTACTTACTTTTTAGGAGCTGATTACTTGGATATGTACGGAAACATCAAAACTTCAAAATTCGAAAGAATTGGTTTGAGAGGTAACGTAGAATCTAAAGTTAATGACTGGTTAAAAGTTGGTTTGAATTCTTCATTCACATCTTCTACTCAAAACTATCCGGTACAGTCTGGTAACACTTATGCAAGTGCAATCCAGTGGATTTATACCTTGCCAAATATCTATCCTCTTTATATGAGAGATCAGTCGGGGAACCTGATTTTAGATAACTTTGGTAAACCACAGTACGATTACGGTAACGAGGGTGGATCAGGAAGATTAGTGAACGCTCAGCGAGATGTTCTTAATAACGAAAACGCGGTAGGGGCTTTATTCAACAACAAAATCAGATATAACAGATATGATATGTTTGCTAACGGTTTTGCTGAAGTTTCTTTCACCAACTATTTGAAACTAAGATCTCAGGGGTCATTCCAATTGTACACTTTGGATACTAACGAATATGACCACTATCGATATGGTGCAGCTGCGAGCGTAAAAGGTCGTGTTTCTCAATCAAGAGATTTAGCGAAAACCATTAACTGGACCAACACTTTGTCTTTTGACAAAAAGTATGGTGATCACAGTGTTCAGGCACAAGCGATATTTGAATTGATGGATTACCGTTACGATGCTTTAAGTGCACAAGGTACAGGTTATCTTCCGGACGTTTTTGTATTAAACGGTTCTACTACTCCAGAAAGTGTTGGTGGATATGTTAATCAGGAAAGATTAGTAGGTTATTTAGGACGTGCTGCCTACAACTACGCAAACAAATATTTCGTTGAGGGTTCTGTTAGAACAGACGGTTCTACAAGATTTGCTCCGGAAACCAGATGGGGTACTTTCTACTCTGTGGGTGCTGCTTGGGTAGTTAGCCAGGAAAGCTTCTTCCAGAATGACATCGTGAATAACTTCAAACTGAAAGGATCTTATGGTGAACTAGGTAATAACGCTACTGCAAGTTATTTCCCTTACCTTGAAACCTATGCTACAGGTTGGAATCAACTTGACCAAACCGGTATTATCTTAGGTGGTGCACGTGACTATTTCTTAACTTGGGAAAAAACAGCATCAACTAACTTTGGAGCTGAACTTGGATTCTTCAACAACCGCATTACTGCTGAAGTTGATTACTTCAACAAAGAGTCGATTGACTTAATTTATGCGAAACCACTTCCAGGATCTACAGGTAATACATCAATTACTACCAACGTTGGATCTTTGAGAAACTATGGTTGGGAATTTAATGTAAACACAAGAAACATCACTACTCAGAAATTTAGCTGGACATCCAACTTAAATTTAACGTTAGAAAATAACGAAATTACAGAACTTACCCAAAAATCATTCATTAATGGAACGAAGAGATGGGAAGTTGGTAGATCATTATTTGATTTCTTCTTAGTAGAATGGGCTGGTGTAGACCCAACGACAGGTATGGGTACATGGTATGTTAACCAAACCGATGCAAACGGAAACGTTACCCGTGTAGCTTCTACAGATTATAATGCTGCAAACAGCGAAGCGAACAAGAGATATGTAGGAAGCTCATTGCCAAAAGCAAGAGGAGGTTTCACCAACAATTTTAAATACGGTAATTTTGAATTAAATTCTTTATTTAACTTTGCATTTGGAGCGAAAATCTATGATTCATCATATGCATCGTTGATGACAGGATTCTCCTCAGCTGGAAGACAGCAAAGTGTAGACGTACTGAACGCTTGGCAAAAACCAGGTGACATTACAGATGTGCCAGTTAACATTATGTCTAATAACCAAAATGCCTCAACTTCAACGAGATTCTTATTTGATAATGATTTCATAAGATTGAAAGCGCTTTCATTAGGCTATAATGTAGACAGAAACCTTATCGAAAATATTGGAATTAACAACTTAAAAATTTATTTACAAGGGGAGAACCTTTGGACATGGCAAACCCACGAAGGTATCGATCCTGAACAAGGTATCTCAGGAACTACCGACAGTAGATCTTACAACCTAAGAACAATCTCATTAGGGTTTAATATTGGATTTTAATAAAACAAGAATTTAAAATGAAAAGTATAAAATTAATCTTACTCGTACTTTTGGTTGGATTTGTTCAATCATGTCGTGAGGAATATTTAAATGAACCGAAACCAACCGATGCGGTAGCGCCTACAGTGGCGTATGGTTCATACGAGGGTGCAAAAGCACACATTGCCGGGATTTTAAGAAGAACCCGTGGACAGTTTACAGCAACAGATGCAGGTAACTTAGGTTCTATGTATTTTGCTAGAGAAAATAAGGGAAATATTACCATTAATAATGGTAGCTGGTTTTCTTTCGATTATGAAAACGATAACAGAGAGCCTAACTACAGAAGAACTGTGTTTACCTGGAACTTCCCGTATTACCACATCAACCAATTAAACGCGTTTATCGCTGGTGTAACCGGTAGTACTGCAATTGGTGAGCCTGAAAAAAATGAATTATTAGGTCAAGCATATACAATGCGTGCATTCTTCTATTTCCAATTGAGTTTAGAGTTCCAGCATACTTATACTTTTAACCCATCTTTACCGGCTCCTCCTATCTATACTGAGCCAGGTGCATTAGAAGGTAAACCAATGAGTACAATGCAGGAAATGTACAAATTCATCACTGATGATTTAGAAAAAGCAATTACAATTGGTTCAATGAAGCGTGATAACAAATCTTACTTCAACAAAGCAGTAAGCTACGCTGTTGCAGCAAGAGTTTATCAAGTAATGGGTAACTGGCCAAAAGCTGGTGAATATGCTAAACTTGCTTACGGTGGTAATCCATCAGCAGTTTTAAGCCCAAGCTTTTATCAGGCAGGTTTTGATGACATGAACGAAGGTAACGAGTGGTTATTAGCAGATCCTCAAACTGCAGATCAGTCTAACTACTACTATCTTGCGCCACACGGTTTCTACACAAGAACTGAAAGTGCTTACAATAACTCATTCATCAATAAAGGTTTTGTTGCGTTATTCAGCCCAACCGATGTTAGATACCAGTTTAAGCAAACAGGAGTTACTGACTACAGACAATGGTATACTACTAAATTCAAATTCTCTTTCGATGCGGATTTAGCAATTATCAGAACACCAGAGATGATTTTAATCGAAGCTGAAGCTTTATATCACTCTAACGAAGCAGCAGCTCATGACTTGTTATATCTACTTCAGAAAAACAGAGATCCACAAGCAGTAAAATCTGCTAATACAGGTGCAGCTCTATTGGAAGAAATTCTAACTGAAAGAAAGAAAGAGCTTTATGGCGAAATCGGTGTAGAATGGTTTGATGCGAAACGTCTACAAAGAGGATTGCCTAGAGATCCTTGGCACCGAGTAAATCTTGCAAGCAAACCAATGTTGCCAAACGATAAAAGATTCTTCTTAAAGATTCCTCAAGCAGAAATCGATGCGAATCCAAATATCGACCCAGCAATTAATGCTAACAGATAATAACTTTAACCCCGCTTCCAAGCGGGGTTTTTTATTTCCCCATATTTCTTACATTTGTAATCCAAATGAAAATAATGAGATACCTCCTGTTCTGTCTGCTTTTTTTTGGTTACGGAGTGCATGCTCAAACACTCAATAAAACCGATTCCAACAGGGTGAAACCTGGCGATACCCTGGTTATTGATTCAGGTTTTAAAGACTCGTTGAAGATTTTTAAACCTACCATTTACGATTACACCTACCAAACCCAGTTTTCCGAGAAAAAAATCTTTGATACGGTTTTTACGAAAGATAAAACCTTTATCTTCTCGCAATATAATAACCGCGATAATTTCGGCCGAATTCAGTTTGCAAACATCGGGTCAGGCTTTCAGCAGCTGGTGTATGAGGTAAATCCCGAGCAAAATCTCTCACTGCTGCCTACCAACAAATCGTATTTTATAAAAGGCATCAACGACATCCGGTATTACGATGTTAAAACACCAACCACGGCCTTTATCTACCACAATGCCGTGCGAAATGGTGCCCAATTACAGTCCACGTACACCCAAAACATTGGTAAAAATTTCAATTTTGCTGTGGAATATATTGGTTTGCGTTCCCAGGGTTTGTACCGAAACTCTTTAGCCGCAAATAATTCCACCGAATTTTCCGGACATTATTTTTCCAAAAACAAAAAATACGAGGCTTTTGCCCATTTTATTCACCAAAACGTAAACAATCAAGAAAACGGCGGCATCGCGGATCTTGATTTATTTTTAAATGGAAATTCTGACTTCAATAACCGTGAAAATTTAGAGGTCAATCTTACCAATTCTACCTCGCGGTTTTCTTACCGCCGCTATTATTTTAGCCATGAATTCCGCCCTTTTTCCTCGGAAAAATTTCCATTTAAAATCCGTCACACTATTTTTCATCAGGGAAATAAATATTATTACAGCCAGTCCGCGCCGGAAAGTTTCTATTTTACCAACGAATCAGAATTACTAGATTATCCGACAAATTCTAAAAAATATTCAAAAAATCTCAGCAATACGGTTAGTATTTTATTCGATAAGGAGAATTTTAAACTGGACGCCGGTTTGCGTTATCAGATTATAAAGCTCGGAATCGGTGATAAATTGCCGCAAAACCTCAATATTCCTACGGAACTTTCAGAAAACCGTCTTGGCGCTGTCGGAAATTTAAAAATCAACCTTTGGGATAAAGTTGCGCTGAATTCCAATTTGGAATTTTCTCGCGGAAACGAATTTGGAAATTTTCTGCGCTCGCAAAATTTGCTGCGATTTGAGCCTTTTCCGGAATATTTTGTGAATGCAAAAGTGAATTTTCAAAGCGCGACGCCGAGCTTTAATTTGCTTATCAATCCATCGGTTTATCGCAAATTAAATTATTATTTAGCAGATCCTAAAAACGAAACCATCACCGAGATTGGTGGCGACGTCAATTTAAAATGGTTCCAAAGCAAGGTTTTTGGTAATTTTTTCCGGATCGATAATTACACTTTTTTGAATTCTGAAGCGCAGCCGCAGCAAAGTGCCAGCTCCCTGAATATTTCCCAAATCGGCGGTGAAGCCACTTTTTCTTACGGAAAATTTCACCTGAATCCGAAAGTCCTTTTCCAAAGTGCTTTAGGCAATAAAGATGTTTTGCCGATGCCAAATCTTGTGGCGCGCGCCAATTTATTTTGGCAGTCCAAAGCTTTTAAAAATGCCGCAGAAATCCAGACCGGCGTAAAAGTATATTATTTTTCTAAATTTAATTCACGCGAATATTTGCCTGTGCTGAACGAATTTATCTTACCGGACGCCAATTCATACGCCATTGGCGGTCAGCCTATCGCCGATGTTTATTTTAATTTAAAGGTGAAACGAATGTTTTTCTTCCTCGAAGCGCAGCATGTGAACACCACTATCATGAAAAATAAATCATTCACCGCGCCGTTTTATCCACTTTACGATTTCCGTTTAAACCTTGGAATCGTCTGGTATTTATTCAGCTAAAAAACGATATTTTGAAGAAAGTTGCACACATTCCTTTTTTAGAAATCGACAGCATTCCGGTGCTTATCAAAGATTTTCTGACGCAAAAAATTCCCGGCTTCGAAGGCCAATTTTTTGATTTTGAAAATATGGAAAAGCAGATCGCTTTAAAAGCTGAAAATTTTTCCGCCCAAAACAGACAAATTTTGTCAAATGTCTTTCAAGCACAATATTCAGATGTTACCTTGACTGAAAAGCAAAAGGAAAATTTGCTCCTTTTAGCAGCGAAAAATACTTTTACCGTGACTACCGGTCATCAGTTGAATCTTTTTTCGGGACCTGCATTTTTTGTTTATAAAATTTTACAGACCATAAAAACAGCGGAAGTTTTAAAAGCGAAATTTCCGGCTTCGAATTTTGTTCCCATTTTTTGGATGGCCTCTGAAGATCATGATTTTGAAGAAATCAATCACTTTAAAACAGTGGAGCATTATTACGAAATTAAAGGAAAATCCGGCGGCGCTGTCGGCAGAATTAAAGTAGAAGACACTTTTTTCATTTCCCAGTTCGAAGAAGAATTTAAAGATTCCGTTTTCGGAACGGAACTCATTTTATTGCTGAAAAAAGCCTATAAAACGGGAAACTCTTTAACTCAGGCGACACGCATTCTCGTGCAGGAGTTATTTTCGGATTTCGGTTTGCTTGCGCTTGACGGCGATGATGCGAACTTAAAATCATTAATGAAACCGGTTTTCAAAGATGAACTGCTGAACCAAACATTAAATGAAAAATCTGCTGCTTTAGTGGCATATTTATCGGAAAAATATGGAAAAGTTCAGGTGAACCCGCGCGAAATCAATTTATTTTACCTTTCGGAAACTCGCGACAGAATTGCTTTTGAAGACGGAAAATTCCTTATTGTCGATAAAAATCAGACTTTTTCGGAAGAAAAGATTCTAACCGAACTCGAAAATCATCCCGCACGTTTCAGCCCAAATGCTTTGATGCGTCCTGTTTTTCAGGAAACGGTGTTGCCGAATTTGGCGTACATCGGTGGAAATGCGGAAATCATGTATTGGCTGGAACTGAAAGATTATTTTGCCGAAATCAATTTGCCTTTTCCGGTTTTAATACCGCGCAATTCCATGCTGATGCTGGAGGAAAAAACTTTAGCCAAAATCGAAAAATTTGGCCTTACAACGGCAGATTTTTTCAGAAATTTTGCGGTGCTCACCAGAGAAATTTTACTCAGCGGAAATGACATTTTACCTTTTTTGGAAGAACAGGAAAAAGTGCTGAAAAATCATTTTGATGAATTAAAGCAACGCGCCGCACTTACCGAAAAAACCTTCGGAAACTTGGTGGAAGCCGAAGAAACACGGCAGATGAAATCTTTCGATAGAATGAAAAAACGGCTGCTTCGCGCCGAAAAAATCAAGCAATCAGAAAAATTAGAAAGGCTGGAAAATCTTTTTGCCACCATACATCCCGGAAATACCTGGCAGGAGCGAGTATATAATTTTTCGGTGTTCTATGCGAACTTCGGGCTCGATTGGCTGAAGCTTTGTTACCAGGAAATGGACGTTGAAAAGTCCGAATTAATAATTTTTACCATTTAATTTTAAAGCAGTATTTTTGTACATATTTATCTAGAAGATGATCAAAAAGTTTTTTCTATTAGCCGGCCTCACGGTATTTACCTCGCTATCTGCGCAAAAAACGCATACCGTTATCAAGGGCGATACTCCTTATAATATTGCGAAGCGATACGGCATGACCGTAGATGATTTGGTGAAACTAAACCCGTTTGCAAAGGATGGTAAAGTGGCGATCGGTGATGTTTTGGTGGTTTCAAAATCATCAGCAAAACCGGACACAAAAACAGTTTCTTCTACCGATAAATTAGGTAAAATTGTGCTTAAACCTAAGCAAACCATTTACGGGATTACCAAACAATACCAGATTTCCGAAGCGGATTTACGAAAGCTGAATCCGGATTTGGATTCGCACATGAAAATTGGTGATGAAGTGATTTTACCTTTGGCTTCCATCCAAAAATTTGGTGATGCGGCGCCTGTTGCTGTGGCTGTTGAAACAGAAAAAACACCGGAGTACGATGTTGTTGTCGCTGAAAATACGCCAACTTCCGTTGCTGAAACTGACGATGGGAATTCGTACACCGTTCAGCCAAAAGACAATTATTATAAGATTACGCGCAAATTTAATCTGACCCAAAAGGAACTTTTTGCACTGAACCCAGGTTTGGAACAGAAAGGTTTACAGCCCGGCGATGTGATTTCCATTCAAAATAAAAATTCCGAAAAAACAGCCGTAAAACAGGAGATTTCTACAGAAACTACAACTGCAGATACAACTGCAAATACCACGGTTGCCGATGATTACGTGACTTACGTGGTACAACAAGGTGACACGGTTTTCGGACTTTTAAACAGATTTGGTGTTACGCTCGACGATTTAATCCGTTTGAATCCGAATTTAAGCCAGGGCTTGAAAGTAGGAATGGTTTTGAAAATCAAAAAATTGGATGACGTTTACGTGAAAAAATCCGGCGACGTGTTGAATGTTGTTTTGATGCTCCCTTTCGGATTTGATACCAACGATTCCAAATACAGAAATCTATCGCTTGATTTCCTTGCGGGAGCAAAACTCGCGATTGAACGCAATGCAAAAAGCGGAAAAAAACTCGACATTAAAGTAATTGATGCCGGAAACGAGAAAAGTTTTAAAAACTCTTTAACGCAAATCAACCAATCGAACACCGATTTAATTATCGGGCCGTTCTTTAAATCCAGCGTTCTGGAAGCTTTAGATTATGTAAAAGCGCAAAAAATTCCGGTTGTAGCGCCGTTTGCAAATTCTGATGATCTTTTGGTTCACAATAATTTAATCATCATTGAGACCAATGAAAGCGTGTACGTAGACCGCTTGGTAAAAGAGGTGAAAGATGCGTATTCTGACCAGAAAATTTATATTGTGGCGGACGCTGACCAGTCTTTAGCCAAATATATGCGCACCAACCTGGAAAAAACGCTGAAAAACCCGAATATCATCGTGGTGAAATCTTCAGCAGATATCCAGCCGGATAAAAATATGATGACCGGACAAGCTGCGCCTGTTATTGCTGTTTTGCTGAACAAGGATGAAGCAGCAGGCGACGCTTTTGCGAACCGTCTGATGGATATTTCTAAAGAAGTTTCCGGTATGAAAGCTTTCAGTATGTACTATTCGCCGTTGTTTGAAAAAAATGTAGATGAACTCAGCCAAAGCAGTCTGGTTTATTTGATGGACAGAAAAATTGACACTGAAGGCGATTTCGAAAAAGAAATTTTAGCTGCTTATAAGGCAAAATATTGCAAAACGCCATCGAAATATGCCGTTATCGGTTTTGATGTGGTGAATGATATGCTGAGCCGCGAAAACAAAAAAGGTGAAATTTTCAAGCAAATGAACAAGGTTCAGACACAACTTGCGACCAAATTCGAATTTGAAAAAACCAAAGCCGGTGCTTACGTTAACAAAGGTTACCGCGTGGTTCGCCTTCTTCCTTAATAAAATTTAAAAATAAATAAAGTTAGAAGCACCTTCTAATCGATCTGTAAAAAAATATATGAAAGCACTTGTATTTCCTGGGCAAGGTTCACAATATGTCGGCATGGGAACGGAATTATACAATTCCCGCAAAGACATCAAAGATTTAATGGACTCTGCCAATGATATTTTGGGATTTGACATTCTTTCCGCCATGTTCCACGGAACGGAGGAAGATTTGAAAAAAACCGAAGTTACCCAACCTGCTATTTTTATCTATTCCGTAGCCGCTTTAAAAGCCGTAAACGGAAGTTCGCCATCCATGGTCGCAGGCCATTCTTTAGGAGAATTTTCTGCCTTGGTAGCCAACGGAGTTTTAAGTTTTGAAGACGGTTTGAAATTGGTTTCTACGCGTGCGAAAGCCATGCAGGAAGCCTGCGATGCCAACCCGAGCTCAATGGCAGCTATTTTAGGTTTAGCGGACGAAGTTGTGGAAAGAATCTGTGAAGAAACACCCGGAATTGTGGTTCCGGCAAATTATAACTGTCCCGGTCAGCTCGTGATTTCCGGTGAAACAGCAGCGGTGGAGCTTGCGTGCCAAAATTTAAAAAATGCCGGTGCTAAACGCGCTTTACTGCTTCCTGTTAACGGTGCTTTTCATTCACCTTTAATGATGCCGGCGCAGGAAAAATTAGCTGAAGCCATTAATAATACCAAATTTTACAAACCAACGATGGATGTTTACCAAAACATCACCACCGTGGCGGTTGAAGATCCGGAGGAAATTAAGAAAAACCTCATCGCGCAGCTTACCGGTCCCGTAAGATGGACGCAGTCTGTGCAGAATATGATTAAAAAAGGCGCAACTTCTTTTGTAGAAGTAGGTCCCGGAAAAACACTTCAGGGCCTGATTAAAAAAATAAACAGCGACGTTACTGTTTCATCTGCAATCTAAACCAAAATGAGTACGATTTTTTCACCCGGAAAATTACTGCTCACCTCCGAATATGTCGTTCTCGACGGCGCCTTAGCTCTTGCTCTTCCAACTAAATGGGGGCAGGAGTTTTTTGTTGAAGAAATTCAGGACGGAAATTCCACGATTTATTGGACGGCGCTGCACCAGGTGCAACCGTGGTTAGACGCTGAGATTGATTATAAAAATTTGGCGGTAAAAAGTACAAATTTGCCGGAAGCGGCAGAATTTATTTTGAAAGTAATTGCAGAAATCAAGCGTCTTTCTGTGACTTTTTTCAATTCTGATTTGTCGTTTAAAATCACCACCAACCTTCAGTTCCCACCGGATTTTGGTTTAGGAAGCAGCTCCACCTTAATGAACAATCTGGCGGAGTGGAGTGGAGTGGATGCTTTTGAGCTTAATGAAAATTGTCTCGGCGGAAGTGGTTACGACATTGCCGTGGCGCAGGAGAAATCTGCAATAATCTACCGAAATAAGCCGGAAAAATTCATTCAAAAAATCAAATTTAATCCCACGTTCAAAGAGGAGCTGATTTTCATTCATCTCAATCAAAAGCAGGACAGCCGCGAAGGAATTTCGCTGTACCGAAGTAGAGAAAAATTACCTGCTATAATCGAAGATTTTTCAGAAATAACAAAACGCGTTTTAAAAGCAGATACGCTGCAGGAATTTTCAGATCTAATGATTTTACACGAAGAAAAACTCGGTAAATTCCTTGGCCTTCAAACCGTAAAAGAAAAACATTTTCCCGATGCGCCCGTCTTTTTGAAAAGTCTTGGTGCCTGGGGTGGAGATTTTGTGCTGAGTCAAAAATTCCCCGCTTATGAGGCCTATTTTGGTGAAAAGGGTTTTTCCAGAATTTTTGATTTTAAAGATATCATCGCTTAAAAAGCACGTTATTAAGCTGTTAAGGTTTATTTGGCGTTTCTGATGAATATCAGTATTTTTAGAACTTCTTACTTAACATTAATCATTAAATTTGTGTTTTACCCAAAACTGATATAAAAAGTACAATGAAGAACAACAAAATTACCGAACAACTGCAAAAATTAGGGCTTACAGGCTATGAAGAAGTTTCTTACAATCCTTCTTACGAAGAACTGTTTATCGCCGAATTATCTCCGGAAAATGAAGGTTTCGAAAAAGGCATACTCACCAAATCTGGTGCTGTAGCCGTAAAAACCGGTGTTTTCACAGGCCGTTCGCCGAAAGACCGTTTCATCGTAAAAGATGATATCAGCAAAGATACTATTCACTGGGATGGTAAAGTAAATTTACCAACTACACCGGAAGTTTTCCAAAGTTGTAAGGAATTGGTTTTGAAACAATTGTCTTCATCAAAAAAACTGTATGTCGTTGATGCATTTTGTGGCACCAATCCCGATACGCGTCTGAAGGTACGTTTTATTATGGAAGTGGCCTGGCAGGCGCATTTTGTAATGAATATGTTCATCCGTCCTTCCAATTACGAGCTTGAAAACTTCGGTGAGCCGGATTTCATGGTCATTAATGCTTCCAAAGCAACCAACCCGAACTGGGAAGAGCAAGGTTTAAATTCTGAAAACTTCGTGATGTTTAACCTGACCGAGAAAATGCAGATTATTGGCGGAACCTGGTACGGCGGCGAAATGAAAAAAGGAATGTTCGCCATGATGAACTATTACCTTCCGCTCAAGGGAATGGCTTCTATGCACTGTTCTGCAAACGTGGGTGAAGAGGGTGATGTTGCTTTATTTTTCGGTTTATCAGGAACCGGAAAAACCACACTTTCTGCAGATCCGAAAAGATATTTGATTGGAGACGACGAACATGGCTGGGATGACAACGGCGTTTTCAATTTCGAAGGTGGCTGTTATGCAAAAGTAATCGACCTTTCAGAAGAAAAAGAACCGGATATTTTTAAAGCCATCCGTAGAGATTCTTTGTTGGAAAACGTGGTAGTAGACGAAAACGGTGAAGCAGATTACACCGATAATTCAATTACAGAAAATACGCGTGTTTCTTACCCGATTTATCACATCAGCAAAATTGTTTTGCCTTCAAAAGCAGGACATGCGAAAAAAATCGTCTATTTATCGGCAGATGCGTTCGGAGTTTTGCCACCCGTGTCCATCTTAAATGATGACCAGGCGCAATATCACTTCCTTTGCGGTTATACCTCGAAATTAGCGGGAACGGAAAGAGGAATTACTGAACCTCAACCTTCATTCTCTCCGGCGTTTGGTGAAGCGTTTTTGACTTTGCACCCGACAATGTATTCAAAAACCTTAATCGGAAAAATGAAAGAGCACGGTGCGAAAGCTTATTTGGTAAATACGGGCTGGAACGGAACCGGAAAAAGAATTTCTTTGAAAGATACGCGTGCCATCATTGATGCAATTATCGATGGTTCCATTGATTCCGCAGAAAAAACAATGATTCCAATTATGAATCTTGAAATTCCTACAGCTTTGCCGAATGTTTCCGACGGAATTCTGGATCCACGTTCAACTTACTCCAGCGCTGCTGAATGGGAAGAAAAAGCAAAAGATTTGGCTGCGAGATACATTAAAAATTTCGAGCAATATTGCGATAACGAGGAAGGCAAAAAATTAGTTGCTGCCGGCCCGCAATTGTAAAATTAAATATTAAAAAAATATCCCCTTAATTGGGGATTTTTTTTGGTTTTATGTTTTGTGAAGCAAAATGCTGCTTCAATTATATCCAAGGTTTAAAATCACCGGATAGCTAATTAATTTTATATATTTGTTAGTCAACCTGCAAAAAATTACCGAATGTGGTGGCATTATATTCTGGTTTTCCTCGGAGCTTTACTCGTGGATATCGTACCGTTTCCGTTTCCACCTGCTTTCACAGTGATGGTACTTCTGCAGATTTTATTTGATCTTGATGTTTGGATGGTAATTGTGGTAGGAGTAGCCGGCTCGGTTGTGGGTCGTTATATTTTGCTTCTTTATGCGCCAATGATTTCAAACAGATTTTTAAAAGCCGCAAAAAACGAGGATATTCAGTTTCTGGGCGAAAAAATGAGTGAAAATAAATGGCTGGGTCAGCTCGTTGTTTTGGCTTATTCTTTACTGCCGCTTCCCACCACGCCTTTGTTTTTGGGCGCCGGAATTTCCAAAATAAAACCCATTTACATTATTCCCGCTTTTCTCATCGGTAAATTTACAAGTGACTGCATTGCCCTGCATGTGGGGAAATATGCTTCAGAAAACTTTCAGAAAATAGTAGATCAAACATTCTCCTGGCAATCCTTCGTGAGTTTATTTTTAAGTCTGACGCTATTATTTTTTCTGCTTTTTATTGATTGGCGCACTTTAATTCAGAAAAAGAAATTTTTATTGAATTTTAAAATCTGGAAATAAGTTGATCAAACAAAAATAACCGACTGAAAAACAATCGGTTATAGTTTAAAAATGTGGAGTTGGAGGGACCACAAAATAGCTTTGTTAATCAACGTTTTATATTTTAATTGTAATAAGTATCTGTAATAATATGTTGTTTTTACGCTAATTGTTAGGGTCTTCGTTTTGAACTTTTTTTGGTGAATTCTTAGTTATTCCTGTGGGCAAATTTACAGAATTAGTAATTGGGTAATTCACATTTTCCAGCTTTTCAAGCACCCACCTCTACAAAGCTTGTATAAGTCTAACGTAGCATTCTGCATAATCATTAATGTACTTTTTGAGATCTGACTACTGACGAGCAAAGCTAAACAATGGGAGATTTATCAGCAACTATTATGCTGGCGCATGGTTTCCTGTGGGGCTGTAGGGTAAAGTATAATACTTTATTTATCCAATGTTTTATAACCACGTAAGGAAGTGTTTATAAATTATTTTAAATGCCGTAGAAATCAGCTGTTTCAATAATATCTTTAAAGCTTGAATAATGGTACGAGAAATACTAGTTATGGGTCGTGCAGGATAAAATGAAGGGATAAATTACCTCAGTTAGATGTTTTTGCGCTTACATACTTAGCTTTTCTGCGCATTGTTGTATAAAGCGACTGTCACTGTACATTAAATCGGATGGCGACAGAAAAGTAAAAAGTTATATTTCGCTTTCAAACGGCTTTCAGTATGCAGAGAGGCAGCCATAATTAGATAAATATAATATAATCGTAGACCCAGAAATTTGATTATATTTGGTTTACTTGCATTTTACCTTTAGTAAGAATATTTCAACTGAAAATTGAGTTAACTTCCTTATCTAAATATCTCCATGAACCAAGAACTCGTAAAGACCCTCTGGGCTACTGCCGACAAATTACGCAACAATATGGATGCGGCCGAATACAAGCATGTAGTATTAGGCCTCATTTTCTTAAAATATATTTCAGATAGTTTCGAAGATCTATACACCAAACTGAAAGACGATAAACTTTCAGATGCAGAAGACAAAGACGAATACTTAGCAGAGAATGTCTTTTATGTACCGCCTTCCGCGCGTTGGGGGTATATCCAGCACCAGCGGGCAAAGTTGCCAAGTATTGGTAAGGATATTGACGATGCCATGGATGCCATCGAAAAAGACAACCCTTCTTTGAAAGGTGTTCTGCCAAAAGATTATGCCCGTCCGTCATTGGACAAAAAACGTTTGGGAGAACTGGTAGACCTCATCGGAAATATTGGCTTTAAGGAAAAAGGACACAGCAGCAAGGATCTTCTGGGCCGCGTATATGAATATTTCTTAGGAATGTTTGCAGATGCCGAAGGCAAGAGAGGAGGTCAGTTCTACACGCCAGAAAGTATTGTGAAACTGCTGGTCGAAATGCTGGAGCCTTACAACGGCCGAATATATGATGGATGCTGCGGAAGCGGCGGAATGTTCGTGCAGAGTGAAAAGTTTTTGGAAGCGCACGGCGGTAAAATAGGCGATATAGCAGTCTATGGTCAGGAGAGTAATCCTACGACTTATAAACTGGCAAAAATGAACCTGGCGATCCGGGGGATTGATGCCAAAATAGAACTCGGTGACACCTTCCACAACGACCGTCATAAAGACCTGAAAGCAGATTTCATCATGGCAAATCCACCTTTTAATATTTCAGATTGGGGAGGGGAGCAATTGCAGGACAGCCACATGTGGAAATATGGGGTCCCACCCGTAGGAAACGCCAACTATGCTTGGCTGCAGTTGTTTGTCAATAAATTGAAACCAACCGGTACAGCAGGTATTGTTCTCGCAAACGGTTCCATGACTACTACCGCAGGTTCAGAGGGCGAAATCAGAAAGCAGATGATTACCGAGGGCTTAGTGGACTGTATGGTGGCGTTGCCAACCCAATTGTTTTTCAATACTCAGATACCTGCTTGTTTGTGGTTTCTTGCACGCAACCGTACCAATCATAAGTTCCGTGACCGTTCTGGCGAAATTCTCTTTATTGATGCCCGGAAAATAGGTCACATGACCAGCCGTAAGAATAAAGCATTTAATGATGCCGACATTGCTCAGATTGCAAATGCTTATCATAACTGGCGCAACAAAGACGGAAACTACGAAGATATTCAGGGCTTCTGTAAATCAGCAACACTGGCGGAGGTGGAAGCCAATAATTTCGTGTTGACGCCCGGAAGATACGTGGGGACGGAAGAAGTCGAAAACGATGGTATCCCTTACGAAGAAAAAGTAGCGGCAATCTCAGAAAACCTGAAAGGCTATTTTGAAAAGTCGGTAGAGCTTCAGGAAAGAATTAAAACTAATTTGTTAAAAGTAGGGATAGAAATATGATTAATTGGCAAGAAGATAGTAATCTCGATTTCAAAAGTCTTAAAAAAGCAATGGGACAAAAGTCAGATGTAGAATCTTTGGCTGAAACTTGCGTGTGTTTTGCAAATGCACAGGGCGGTAAATTAATCATTGGAATTGAAAATAAAGAATCTGAACCCCCGGTAAATCAAAAAATAAATATTGAAGAGATGAATAAAGTCATTAGCAGGCTACGTTCATTAACAGATGGTGTTGGTTTAGTAAATCCTGAAATTATTAAGCATAACAATGGCGGTGAATATTTTATTATAAATATATTGCCCTCGTCGCGTGTTATTGCTACTACATCTTCAAGTAAAGTCTTCATACGAATTTCTGATAATTGCTATCCAGTTAAAAGTGAAGAGTTGACGGATCTCGCCGCCGAAAAAAATGCATTTCAATGGGAATTAATAGTTGCTCAAAAAGTTACACTGAAGCAGGCTGATGAGCAGCAATACAGTTTCTTCATTAGTCACATCCGCAAATCAGATAAAGTTTCAGACTTTGTTAAGGAAAAGTCTGATGTAGAAATATTAGAACATTATCAGCTTGTATCTCCTGAAGGCTTTCTAACGAACTTAGGAATTCTTTGGTTAGGTACTCCCGCGCAAAGAGCAAGATTAAGCTATCCAATTACTTTTCAATATTTGGTTTTTAACGATCGTGACGAGAAAATCAGGGAAAAGAAATATCACTTCCATCAGTATAACCCAATGCAATTATTGTTGGAAATTGAGAAGGAAGCAGTGGAGCTTACTTACTCCTCCGAACTAAGCAACGGTTTGTTTAGAGATAATATCAGGAACTATCCTAAAGAGGTTATTAGGGAACTACTAATTAATACCATTGCACATAAGCGTTACACCAATTCAGGTGATATTTTTTTAGAGGTTTATCCTGACAGAATTGTGTTTACCAATCCTGGTGGTTTACCATTAGGTATTTCAAAAGATAATATTCTGCACGAAAGACAGAGACGTAATCCTCACCTTATACAAACATTACATGATCTTAAGCTGATGGAAGGCGAAGGTTCAGGATACGACTTGGTCTATGAAAAATTAAGTTTAGATGCGAAACCTTTCCCCGAAATCGAAAGTTCATTTAATAAAATGGCAGTAACGGTTCAGTCAGGCATTATTGATGAGGAAGCTTTATCGGTGATTGATTATATTAACAAACATTTTCATCTTACCCAAAAAGAAACCATAACATTAGGAATAGTTGCCACACGAAAAAAAATATTGGCTACGCAGTTAACTGCCTCTCTACAACTAAATCAGGAAGATAAACTTAAATATTGGTTAGGTTCTTTATTAGATAAAAATATATTAATAAGTAGAGGAGCAAAGAAAGGAACAGAATATCTGCTGAATCCTGATCTGTTCTCTCAGGCTCAATTGAATCTTACGCCAAGCCTTAAAACTATTGAACCATATAAGTTGGAAGCAATGATTTTAGAAGACTTGAAATACAATGGAGAAAGTAAAATGAGAGAATTGCAAGATAGGCTGGGTGAAGTGTATCCAAACGATATACAAAAAGCAGTTTATAGAATGGTGGATAAAGGTGACCTAATTAAAACAGGTGCGTACAGAAATCGTAGATATTTAATTCCTAAAAAAAACAAATGAAAAATAAAACCGAAAACAAAAACAACCAAATAATTGTAAATCAATAGATTACGTTATTTCGTATTTTTCATTTATGAAAACAAACACAATCTAAATGACCAACTGGAAAGAATATAAATTAGGTGAAATAGGCCACATAATAACCGGTAAAACTCCATCATCAAAAAATCCCGAACAATGGGGTAATCGAATGCCTTTTGTTACACCAACGGATTTTGATACTTACAATAAGAACATTTCTTCATCCATTAGATATTTATCAAAAGAAGGGATCATTGCTTTTCAAAAAAAGGTATTACCTGTAGGTAGCGTAATAGTTACTTGCATAGGTTCGCAAATGGGTAAAGTCGCCATGAATAAAAAAGAATGTGTTACAAATCAACAAATTAACTCAATAGTTCCTTACTCAGAGTTTAATTCCGATTATATATATTATGTTATTTCTTCAATGCAGGATTATCTGAGGAATCTTGCAACAGGCGGTTCAACTATGCCGATAATAAATAAATCTAATTTTGAAGATATAACTATTAAAGCTCCCGACCTCCCCACCCAAACCGCCATCGCCGAAATCCTTTCCTTCCTCGACGACAAAATAGAACTCAACAATAAAATTAACCAGGAACTCGAAAATCTCGCCCAAACCCTCTTCAAACAATGGTTCATCGATTTTGAATTCCCTAATGAAAACGGCGAACCTTATAAATCCTCCGGCGGCGAAATGGTGGAAAGCGAGCTGGGTGAAATCCCGAAAGGGTGGGAAGTTGGAAACTTAAATAAAATTGCTTCTCTAATTAAAAAAAGCATTAAGCCATTCGAAAATCCTGAAAGTATTTATAATCACTACAGTCTTCCAGAATTTGATTCGGGGAAAATGCCATCAAAGGAATTAGGGGAAACAATTCTGAGTTCAAAGTATGAGGTTTTAGAGCATTCAATTTTGATATCTAAATTAAATCCTAGAATCCCACGGATCTGGACTATAATAAATCCAGGCGGAAATTCCATTTGCTCTACGGAATTTCAGGTTTTGAAACCTATTCAAAATAATGCTTTTGCCTTTGTGAACTGTTTGTGTTCAAGTGATTTTTATCTAAAAACTATACAATCTAAAGTGACGGGTACCAGCAGCAGTCACCAACGAGTAAACCCAAAAGATATAATCGATTTTAAAATGGTCATGCCGCCAAGTTCCATGTTTGTAGCTTTTAACAATGCTGTTTATGATACGTTGACGTTAATTGATAATAACAGAAAAGAAAACACCTATTTAACTAATCTCCGCGACACCCTTCTCCCAAGACTAATCTCCGGCGAACTGGAAGTTTCCGAACTCATCGCAGCAAAAGCATAACCTATGGCAGCAGTTATATCAGAAGATCACATAGAACAAATCATTATTCAGGAATTTATAGACCTGGGTTATGACTACATCAACGGCGTGGATATTTCCCCCGAAGGATTGTACAAAGAACGGGAATACAACGAAGTGGTCCTCAAAAACCGCCTGCAGGAAGCCATTGCAAAACACAATCCCACTATTCCAGCAGAAGCGCAGGAAGAAGCCCTTCGCAAAGTATTGCGTTCCGACAGCCCCGAACTCTTCCAGAACAACTGTCGTTTTCATAAATACCTCACCGAAGGCGTAGAAGTAGAATTCCGCAAAGGTGATCGTATCGCCGGAGATAAAGTCTGGTTGGTAGATTACGACAATCCGCACAACAACGAGTTTCTGGTCATCAACCAGTTTACCGTCATTGAAGGCAACGTAAATAAACGCCCGGATGTCATTCTCTTTGTTAACGGTCTGCCACTCGTGGTCATCGAACTGAAAAATGCTGCAGATGAAAACGCAGATGTAAAAGCAGCATTCAATCAGTTGCAGACCTACAAACAGACAATTCCTTCCTTATTTCAGTACAACGCCCTGTTGGTCGCTTCAGACGGTTGGGATGCGCTGTACGGCTCCCTGACTTCACCCAAACAGTTCTTCGTTCCCTGGAAATCCATTGACGGCGAACTCATGGCCGACGAAAATATCCCACAGATGGAGGTCATGGCAAAAGGAATGCTGAACAAAGGAGTGTTCCTGGACCTGATCCGTCATTTTACAATCTTCCACCAGAATAAGGAGCAGCTGACAAAAATTGTTCCGCGTTATCACCAGTATTTCGCGGTAAACAAAGCGGTAGAAGCCACAAAGAAAGCCACCGCAGTAAACGGTGACCAGCGTGCCGGAGTAATCTGGCATACACAGGGCAGCGGCAAAAGTTTATCGATGGCCTTTTACGCAGGTAAATTAGTGCTGCAACTCCAAAACCCAACCTTGGTCATACTGACAGACAGAAACGATCTTGACGACCAGTTGTTCGACACCTTTTCATTAAGTCAGGATTTGTTAAGGCAAACTCCCGTACAGGCCGAGAACAGAGACCATCTGAAGGATTTACTTTCCGTAGGTTCAGGCGGTATCGTATTTACGACCATTCAGAAATTCCTCCCGGAAATAGAACAGAAAATAGATTTGGGAAATGGGAAATTTAAAAACATAAAAGGCCAGTTTGATGAACTCTCAGACCGCAGGAATATTGTGGTCATTGCAGATGAAGCCCACCGGAGCCAGTACGATTTTATAGACGGTTTTGCCAAGCACATGCGCGATGCTTTACCCAATGCTTCTTTTATCGGATTCACCGGTACACCGATCGAAAACACTGATAAAAATACGCAAGCCGTTTTTGGTGATTACATCGATGTTTACGATATTCAGCAGGCAGTAGAAGACGGAGCAACGGTTCGTATCTTTTATGAAAACCGGTTAGCTAAAATTGCCTTAAAGGAAGAAAACAAATATCAAATTGATGAGCAGCTCAATCTGGTAGCCGAAGAAATGGCAGACTATGGCGAAACTGAAGAAGGAATAAGCTACGATATCGAATCGAAGAAAGCAAAATGGGCACGCCTTGAAGCCATTGTCGGTCATCCCGACCGTTTAAAACTCATCGCAACCGACATTGTAAAACATTTTGAGGAACGGAATGCAATACTCGATGGTAAAGGAATGATTGTCTGCATGAGCCGCCGCATCGCTGTGGAACTCTACGACGAAATTATAAAAATAAGACCCGACTGGCACAGCGATGATGATAACGAAGGAGCCATTAAAGTGGTCATGACGGGTTCTTCCTCAGATCCTTTGCCTTTCCAACCTCACGTTAGAAATAAGGCCAAAAGAAAAGCATTAGGCGAAAGATTGAAAAACCCTAAAGACGTGCTCAAATTAGCCATTGTCCGCGACATGTGGCTCACTGGTTTCGATGCGCCAAGTTTGCATACCCTCTACATTGACAAACCGATGAAAGGGCACAACCTGATGCAGGCAATTGCAAGAGTAAACCGGGTATACAAAGACAAAGAGGGTGGTCTTGTGGTAGATTATATCGGAATAGCAACAGATCTTAAAAAAGCACTATCCGTCTATACAGAAAGCGGTGGAAAAGGAAAACCGGCATTCGATCAGGAAGAAGCAGCGGCAGTTATGATGAGCAAATACGAGATTGTTGCCCAGATGTTTTCAGAACAGCCCAAAGATCATACAGAATCCAAAGGTTTTAATTATCAGTCATTCTTTACCATGAGGCCAAAGGAGAAGTTATATTTCCCGATTCAGGCAGCCAACTACATTTTAGGACTAGAAGATGGAAAGGCGAGATACGTTAACGCGGTAACAGCATTATCAAAAGCTTTCGCAATATCGGTTCCGCATCCTTCTACAATAGAAATTCGCGATGAGGTAGGATTATTTCAGGCAATCAAATCCAGAATCGTAAAAGTAACCCAAAGCAGTAAGAAAGGTAAGAGCGACGAAGAAGTAGAAACAGCCATTAAGCAGATCCTGAGTGATGCAGTGGTGGCAGATGAAGTCATTGATATCTTTGACGCAGCCGGAATTAAGAAACCGGATATTTCGATTTTGTCAGACGAGTTTCTGGCAGAAGTAAGAGGAATGAAGCATAAGAACTTAGCCTTCGAATTGCTGAAGAAATTATTAAATGATGAGGTGAAAACTAGGCAGAGAATCAACATTGTACAGTCGAAGAAATTTTCAGAGATGATAGAAAACGCCGTACGCAACTATCAGAACAATTTAATCACCTCTGCAGAAGTTATTCAGGAACTCATCAACCTTGCAAAAGACCTCAAGGAAGCCGACCGGAAAGGAGAAGGTTTAGGACTGGATTTCAGAGAATTCGCATTCTATTCCGCCTTAGAAGTAAACGACAGCGCAGTAGCAATTCTGGGAGACGATATTTTGCGGCACATTGCCCGTGAATTGGTAGATACTGTCCGCAGCAATTCCAGCATCGACTGGACCGTCCGCGAAAATGTACAGGCCAAGATGCGCATCGCTGTTAAAAGAATTCTGCGCAAGCACGGTTATCCACCAGACCTGGAGCTGAAAGCAACTGAAACAGTATTGGAGCAGGCGAAGCTGATGGCAAACGAAGTGGTATAGAAACCATATCGGATGCTCTAGTGAAAAGAAAAGCTACGTCAGATATTACTCATCAAAAATTTAAAGCAACATTACTAAACTTATTTATGCAGATTTACCATTATACTAGCATACAAACTTTAGCACTAATTCTGAAGTTTAAAAAAATCCGTTTCACACCGTTATCTATGCTTGATGACATCCAAGAGTGCCATGGCCTTCCTGAAACCGTTACACGTGGGATTTATGTTTCCTGCAGGAGCAAGGATGAGGCAGAAAATTTAGCACAGTGGAGCTTGTATACTAAGATGAAAGGGATTCGGTTGGAACTACCCAAGGAGTTTTACATGAACTATGAGTTTCAAACTGATCGTGCTAAAGGTATTCATCTTGATAATGGAATGAAACCCATATATCCTTTTACTCCGGAACAATGTATGACAGAAGATTACGATATAGCAGTAGCAAGCTTTACAAAGATGGTTTTTTTATCGAGATGACCTATGACCAAAGTTTTGAGTCGATTAAGCGGGAGGGGGTAGTTGAGAATAATGGATACATTCATATTGAGAAGCCAAAAACAATTGCTGGCTACAAAAATCCGATTTGGAGCTTTCAAAAGGAAGTACGGTTTTATGTAACAGTAATTCCGCGTGGAGGCAATTCCCGCATTATATAGATATGGATATAAATCCTGATGTGCTGGATTCAGTAAAAGTTCGTTTACATCCGAACTGTTCTTCCGCGGATAAAATAATTGTAGAAACATTACTTTCAAGTTTTACTTCCTCCGGTACTGTAGAGGACAGTAAGTTGAATGAGATTTACCGAACAAAACCTACCTAAGACCAGTAATGAATGGACGCTATCTCTCTACTACTGCGACAAGCGTCCTGCTAAACATTACTACGTGTGTCTAGAATTTATATCAAAAAAACAACATTCCGCTCCGAAATGTTGTTTTACTGATTGTTGAAGTTAAGTGCAGGAGCTGAACTCTATTGTTTAATAAGTACAGTAATTACTTTATCTGTTACTCCATCATTATTGTAGTCCGCAGGACTATAGTCGACATATTCCTCATCGAAGTTTTCAATTTCCATCTGTGAATTGCTGTATGACTTCAATGTATAGTCTGCATCACCGTAAAAATTTATAGTCTTAGTAGTTGCATTAAAACTCCACTTTCCTTCATCGTTAGATGCACTGTCGGTACAAGGACCATTATAAATATGCTTGTACATTTTTATGTTCAGATGACCCTCTTTTTTAAGTTGATATAGGTTTTTACCTGAACATTTAGGATTTTTGCTTGTTATTTCCTTCCCGGTTAAATTGTCAATGAATACATATTTTGTAATCTTCCAGTCTCAATCCCCGATTTAGTCCCTGATTTTAGAAGTAGGTACTAAAAATTGACACTTCAAATTTCTTCGTAATACGTATTTTTTCCTCTCCTTTATTACATATCTGGCTGCGTACGAGCAAAATAAAGTGCAACCGGTCTTTAATTTACGTGTTGCACCCTATTAAACATTGCTCATCAACAAGTATCTTAGTAATTCAAAGTAATCCCTGCGCCCCAGCTCATATCGCTGTCGTAGTGTGTGGAAATACCAAAATTCTTGGTAACAATGTATTTTAGGCCAGCCATATATTCTTTGTCGGTATTGACCATGAATGCCCCGCGCAAACGCGCAGTCAACGGAATGTCTTCACGTTTCAGCTGGAACCTTACAATTCCGTCTGTAAATATTTCTGCCTGCAGGTCCACCAACATCGGGAGTTTATACATGATACCAGCGCTGAAAGTTTTTCTTTCATCTTTAGTGGATGCCTGTCCAAAAAGGTTTTTTTCGATATTATTCCTGTCAATCTTTCTATAATGATAGTTAAATCCGATAAAGGGTTTCAACCACTGCATACGGTCCACATATCTTCCGAGCTGGGTTTCTACCTCGTAGCCGTGATGAGGATTGTAACCTAAGCGCCATTCCGTTCCCAATTCCCAGCGGGCATTTGAAATTCTCGCCATCCCGTCGTTGCCATTGGTGGCGAAATCGTTTTCGGCCATCAGGTGCCACATGTTACTTTCGCGCTGAAGCTTTTTATAAGCTGAAGTTTTATCCGGCAGCAAAGGATTCTGATAATCGCCCACTGCAAAAACACGGTTCATCCCTGCCATCATGTGATAGAGGATGTGACAGTGGAAGAACCAGTCCCCATCCGTTTTTGCTTCAAATTCTATGACATTGGTTTCCATGGGCATAACATCCAACACATTTTTGAGGGGTGCCTGAACACCATTTTTGTTGAGTACGCGGAAATCAAATCCGTGCAGGTGCATCGGGTGACGCATCATGGAATTATTAAACAGGGTAATGCGTAAAATTTCGCCCTTTTTGACCAATATTTTGTCCGACTCTGCCAGGATTCTATCGTCCATGCTCCATACGTAGCGGTTCATGTTTCCCGTAAGGGTAAACTTGAGCTCGCGCACGGGACTGTCTTTCGGAAGCGAAGTGTCATAAGGCGACTTCATCATGCCGTAATTCAATGTCGTAATCCCGGAAGCAGGCATCTGGTGCTTTGAGTGATCCATTTCCGCATTACTGTTGTCCATCTTCTCCATCGGCATTGCTGCATTGTTTTCAGCAATAATTTCAGGATACATCACCTGATTCATATCCATAGTCTGGTAACTCATCTCCATACCCATATCCTTCATGTCACCGTTCATCTTCATCATGTCATTCATCATCTTCATTCCTTCAAAATATTTGAGTTTGGGTAATGGTGCCTGGGCTTTTTTAATTCCTTCGCCAATGTAAACGGAAGCCGACTTTGTGCGGTCTTCGGGCGTAACAAGGAGCTCGTAGGAGGTATTTCTTTCAGGAATTTCCACTACGATATCCACTGTTTCAGAAACTGCCAGAATAAGACGGTCCACTTCTACCGGTTCAATGTCCAATCCATCGCTGGCCACTACTTTAATTTTTCCTCCTGCATAATTGAGCCAAAAATAGGAGGAAGCACCGCCGTTGGCAATTTGAAGCCGCACTTTGTCACCGGCTTTGTATCCTGCGAGCTGGCTTTCTATTTTACCGTTAATCAGAAAGGCGTCATAATACACGTCACTCACGTCCATGGAAAGCATCCGCTTCCATTCGTTGGTGAGTTTTGTCTTAAAGTGTCCCTCTTTTATGGCTTCTGCATAACTTTGAGTACTGCCTTTTTTTATTGCGAACCAGTCATTGGCGTTGTGAAGCATCCGTTGAACATTATTGGGGTTCAGGTTTGTCCACTCGCTCAGGATAAGGTGCTCTGTGGGCAAATCATCAATCCCCGGCCTGAAAGTAGGATCTTCGGGACGTTTTTTCAGAATCATCATCCCATACATTCCAATCTGCTCCTGCAGACCGGTGTGGGAGTGATACCAGTGTGTTCCGTTTTGGATGATGGGAAAGGAATATGTATAAGTGGAATTGGCTGGAATGGGTTTCTGGGTAAGCCAGGGAACCCCATCTTCTTTATTTGGAAGATGAATACCGTGCCAATGCAGAGAAGTTTCTTCATCCATCAAATTGTGGACAATAACTTCCGCGGTATCACCCTCGTAAAACTCCAGTTTTGGCATTGGAATCTGACCGTTTACGGCAATGGCGCGTTTCTGTTTGTCCGCAAAATTTACCAAGGTATCTTTCACATAAAGATGGTAGGTGACTTTCCGCCCACCTTTCAGGTTTTTTTCAGGCATCGGCATGACCATTTTGTGTTCACGATCCATTAGGGTATTTCCGTGTGCGGAATGATCTTCTTTTTTTTCTTGAAGGACCAGATTCATACCGCACTTGGGACACTTTCCGGGTTTGTCCGAAAACACCTCGGGATGCATCGGACAGGTGTACATCTTTTGTGTAGCTTCATGCTGATGCGTATCTGAAGTTTGATGTTGTGGGGTTTTGCCGGCAGCCTGATGCTGGCCGCTTTCCTTTTGAGGGACCAAATTCATACCGCACTTGGGACACTTTCCGGGTTTGTCCGAAACCACCTCGGGATGCATCGGACAGGTGTACATCTTTTGCGCTGCTTCATGCTGATGCTTATCTGAAGTTTGATGTTGTGGGGTCTTAACGGCGGCAGGATCTTTCGGTGTTGGTTTAGCCTTTGGCAGGACCGTTTTTTTAACTTCCGTTACCGTCTTTGTTTTTGCAGCGGTAATTTCAGGTTTCTTAGCCGTAGATTTTTTAACTGCTGTGGCTTTTTTAGGAGCAGCTGCGGGTTTGGCTGCCGGTTTTTTTTCGGTGATGGTTTTCTTCGCCAGTGTCATGCCGCAAATGGGGCAGTTACCGGGTGCTGATTTCACGACCTGCGGATGCATCGGGCAGGTGTACACGGTTTTGGTGCTCTGTGAATAACTGTTTATGGACATTGCCATAAATAGAAAGAGCGAAAATATATATTTCATCTTGTGATTATTTAATTTTTAACAAACTTGCATTAAGTGCGACCACGATGGTACTGACACTCATCAGCACTGCGCCCATGGCGGGACTCAGGACAAATGTGGGATATAGAACACCTGCAGCCAGTGGAATAGCCACGACGTTGTAGCCCACTGCCCACACGAGATTCTGGATCATCTTGCTGTAGGTTTTCTTTCCAAAATTTATCATTTTCACGACGTCACGCGTGTCACTGTTGACCAGAATAATATCTGCGGTTTCGGCAGCAACATCAGTTCCGCTGCCAACTGCAATGCCAACATCTGCTGCTGCCAAAGCCGGCGCATCATTTACGCCGTCTCCTGTCATGGCAACGATTTCTCCTTTATCCTGAAATTCTTTTACTTTTTCCTGTTTGTGGTGCGGAAGTACATTGGCCAAATATCCGTCCATTCCTAACTGCTTTGACACCGCCGCCGCTACCTTTTCGTTATCACCTGTAAGCAGGAATGATTTAATGTTCATGCTTCGAAGTTGGTCAATAGCTTCTTTTGCGCCTTCGCGAATGGTATCTGCTAAAGAAACAATACCCACGGGCACGTCATCAATCAAAATAAAGTTCACTGTTTCTGCATCCTGGTTGATTTCTTCCGGAATGGCAGGTACCTGTTTATTGTTTTGAACAAAATAATTAGGACCAGCCGCGACAACCGATTTACCGTTTACGATTCCTGTCACTCCAATTCCCTGCATGTAGCGGAAACTGTCAGACTTCCATAAGTCCAGTTTTTTCTCAGAAAGGGTCTGCATGATTCCTTTTGCAATATGATGTTCGGAGTTCTGCTGCACTGCGGCTGCATACTGGAGTAAATCGTTTTCCGAATAGTGCTCAGTTAGAGGAATGATTTTCTGTACGGTGTGGGAACCTTTCGTAAGGGTGCCGGTTTTATCGAAAATTATGGTGGATAAGTTCCGGGTTGTTTCAAAAGCCGTACGGTTTCTAATAAGCAAGCCATTGGTTGCAGATAGGGTAGTTGAAATGGCCACCACTAAAGGAATTGCCACTCCTAAAGCATGAGGGCAGGCCGTCACCATCACCGTTACCATGCGTTCCAGGGCAAAAGCCAAATCTCCCATGGTGATGTACCAGTAAGCGAAAGTTCCTACTCCCACCACAACTGCTACTATAGTAAGCCATTTGGCTACTTTATCCGCCAGATTCTGAGTGTTCGACTTTGCTGCCTGCGCATCCTGAACCAAAATAATGACCTTATTGAGGTACGAATCCTTCCCAACCCCTGTTGCTTTTATCTTTAAAGCCCCGTCTCCATTAATAGACCCTGCGATCACCTTTCCGCCGGACTCTTTTTTTACGGGAACACTTTCTCCGGTCAACATACTTTCATTTAAGTAAGAAGTGCCCTCGACAATCAGACCGTCAGCGGCGACTTTTTCGCCCGGTCTTATGATTACGGTATCTCCGTTTTTCAGCTGTTCCAGTTTTATTTTAACCGGACTTCCGTTCTGCTCGACGGTTACGTCATTTGGTAGTAAGGCAACTAGAGATTGCAACGCTTTTGAAGCAGCCATCTGCGAACGCATCTCGAGCCAGTGCCCAAGAAGCATGATCACAATTAAGGTGGCAAGTTCCCAGAAGAAATCCATGCCCGGCAGCCCGAATACTACTGCAACGGAATAGACATAAGCTACAGTAATTGCCAAAGCAACGAGCGTCATCATCCCAATAGCTCCGGCTTTCACTTCGCCTAAAAAACCTTTGAAAAAAGGCATTCCACCGTAGAAATAAATAATACTTCCTAAAACCAACAGCACGTATTTATCCCCCGGAAAAGCAATCGTAAAACCGAGCCACTGCTGAATCATGTGGGAAAGCAGCAGCACCGGAACAGAAAGTACCAGTGTAATCCAGAATCTCTTCAGGAAATCCGGTGTATGATGACCCGCATGTTTGTCAAATCCCGCCGCAGAATCTTCTAATTCTGTGTGATGATCATGATTCTGATGATGATGGCTGTGTTCGTCTTTTTCAGCTCGGGCGGTTCCTCCTAAAGGAATTAAATTCATTCCGCATAGTGGACATTTCCCCGGTTCGTCCTTCAATATCTGGGGATGCATGGGACAGGTGTATTTTATCATAATTTAATTTTTTTGCGTTAAATTCTGCTATTTGCGATTACTTCTCGGTTTGAAGTTCCTTAATTTTCGCCCTCATGACGGCAATTTCTTCCTCCTGTGCTTTGATAATTTCCTCGCCCAATTTTCTCACTTCCGGATCGACCAAATTACTTTCTTCGACCATCAAGATTGCACCGGCGTGATGCGGGATCATTGACTTTAAGAACTGCATATCTCCAACGGCGGTCTGCTGCCGAATGCCAGACCAAAACAGCGCCATCGCCAACACACCGACACCCATCAGTACTTTGTTTAGTTTTTTATTGGGATACATCTTTCCCATTAAAAGCAGTTCGATGATCAACATAGGAGAAGCCATGAGCCCGGCCATATAAAACTGATTGATATTGGGAATCACATTGGATAACCGATCAACCATCGCATACATTAAAATAAACATGGATACGTAGGAAATGAGAAGCATCCAAAATAACTTTTTGTATGCTCCGGTGTGATCCATTTGTTCACTTTCTTTTTTTGAATCCATATTCTGTGTAGAATGAGTTTCCCCCGAGGCGTTATGGTCCGGCGAAACTTTGTGGCTGTGCTGTGAATTTTCCATATTTTTCGTTTTTAAAAGTTAGTTAAGTTTATTAAAAAAATCGAGCAGCTCCTTTTTGTCCTTTGTTGATAAGTTGGAACCTCCGTGCATCAAGCGGTACGATTTCAAGGGCATTTCGTCTTTTTCAATCTGGCTGATGATGCTTTTTATTTTTGCTTTTTTCCGTCTTTTTGAATAGTTATTGAACTCATCAAAATTGAGTTCTTCTTTGCCTTTTTTAATATGCCGGGCCATGAACCACGCGGCCGGCTGCAATTCCGAATACCAGGGATAGCGGCTATTATTGGAATGACAGTCATAACACGAAACTTTAAGGATTGCAGCCACGTTGGCGGGCACCTTTTCGGTTCTTTCAAAACTTTCACCTGCCGGAACGGTGGAGACATTACGCTCCACCGGTATGAACTGAATGGGTAATACAACCGCCACCACTATCACCGACAGCCAACCTATGATATTCAATTTTCTCATATTACATGGTGCTCATATCGTGACCTGCCATCGGATCGACTCCTTTCTTGAATATGTATTCACTGTTCAGCAGGTAGGCCCCGGAAACAACCACTTCGTCTCCCGCTTCAATTCCGGAGGTGATTTCGATTCTGTCCTCATATTCCAGACCCGTTTCCACCATTCTGTTTACGAAGGTGTTCTTCGCGGTTTTCACCCAGACCGTGGAGGATTTACCATCCCTGATTACCGCATCCACAGGCATTGAAAGGCCATCGCGGGATTTGTTTTCCACCAGAACATATACCGGCATTCCGGGTTTCAGCAGGTTTCCTTTGTTGGGCACGGAAATGCGAACCAGATTTATCCTGCTGGAGGCGCTTATTTCAGGGTTTGTAAAAGCAATCTTCCCATTAACCTTCAAATTATCCATATCCTGTATATACACCGTGACTTTGCTGTCTTTCTGAAGGAGTGACATTTGAGAAGAATAAACCTGCGCCTCCGCCCAAAGTGATGAAAGATCTGCCAGATTCACGATGGTGCCACCTTCGGCAAGATAATCGCCTTCGGCAATGCTCAGGTCGGTGATGTACCCGGCTGCATTGCTGAACACGGTAGTAGTAGGTGTGGCTTTTCCGGATTTTTCTAATTGTTTGATCTGGTTTTCCGACATTCCCCATAAATAGAGCTTGTTTCGGGAACTCTGGAGCAACTGATCGAAATCAATGGATGTATTACCGACAAAAAGTTTTCGTCTTTCCAATGCCAGCAGATATTCCTGTTTGGCATTATTTAGTTCTTCACTGTAAATATCGACCAGCGGTGCCCCATTCGGAACAAAATCGCCAATGTTTTTATAATAGAGCCGTTCGACTCTACCCATTACTCTGGAACTTACTGCCTGCATTTGATACTGGTTAAAGTTGAGTGTTCCCGTAAGCGTAAGTTTATCGGCCATAGAGCCGTCAGAAAGTGCGAGCGTTTTTATATTTCCCAATTTAATCTGTTCGTCATTCAGTATGATTTCATTGGGATCCGCGTTCTTTTTCTTCTCCACCGGTACCAAATCCATGTGACAAATGGGACATTTTCCCGGTTTATCGGAGACTACCTGCGGGTGCATGGAACAGGTGTAGTAGATATCGTGGCCGGCATGAGAATCTTCCTCCTTTTTGCAAGAGTAAAGAAAAACCAGCAAGGCCAGCATTAAAATATTGAATTTCATTTTATCAATTTTTATCTGTTAATTTTTATGAAACTTTCGCTATCCATCAGGTACTGTGCGTTTTCCGCAACACCATCTTCAGGAAGCAAACCACTGACGATCTGAATTTTATCGCCTACCACGGCGCCAGTAACAACCTTGTGCGCAATAAAACCGCCCTCTACTTTTTTGAACGCGATTTTATCAATGCCCAATGAAACAACTGCTGATTTCGGAAGCCAGTCTGCCATTCTGTTGTGGCTCAAAATCTCCGCTTTAACCTGACTTCCCACAGGAATTTTTGCGGTGGAATTATCGAAATAGACGCGCGCCGTTACGGTTTTGCTGCCCTGCCTGAAAAACGGTTCAATAAAACCGATGGTTCCTTTGAAGCGGCTGTCCGGATTGGACTCGGGGACTATCATTACAGACTGTCCTTTGCTGACCAGTGCAATGTCTTCAGAAAAAATATTGATCAGAGCCCAGGTTCTGTTGGGATTGTAGACGCTGAAAATATTCTGTCCCTTCTGGAGGTACATTCCTTCTTTCAGTGGTAATTCTGCGGTGACTGCCGTATTTGAAGCCATTGCGGGTGCGGGTTGCTGTGCGGAACCCATGGTTCCTGCCGCTCCTGCCTCCTGAATATGTCCGCTGTAATTGCTGAAAACCGGAACTGTGAGATCAGGTTTTCCTCTCTGGATAACTTTCTGAATCTGTGAAGCAGGCATTCCCAAAAGGAGGAGTTTCTGCCGGGAAGCATCAATCACTGTTTTGTTTGAGCGGTCATTTTTCAGAACAAACAGTAGGTTTTGCTGCGCGGTTAACAGTTCCGGGCTGTAAATATCTAAAATCCGCTGGCCTTTGGACACTTTCTGGTATTTGTACCGCACATAGAGTTTTTCGATCCGGCCAGCTACGCGGGATGAAATACTGCCAATCTGCCGCGTGTCGTATTCTACCGTTCCCAGTGCATCAACCGTGGTCGGGATGTTTTCTCGTTTTAAGTTTATTACGGGTAATTCCGAGACAACAAATTCATTGGTTGGTTTCAGCAGGTCGTCCAGTTTAATTCCTTCTTCTTTTTTTTCCGGGGCGTCTTTCAAGGCCAAATCCATCCCACATTTGGGGCATTTGCCGGGTTTATCTGAGATTACTTCCGGGTGCATCGGACAGGTATAGGTGTGCATTGCAGCTTCTGCTGAGTGCTTATCTTCCCAAAACTTTAATTTGTCACATGCCGTCAAACCAAACAAAAGCATGGTGAATAGTATCAGTTTTCTCATCTTCTTTCAATTAAGCGGTCAATTTCAGTTTGCGTCTGCAGTGCTTTGGTGAGGATTTCTAAATATTCCAACTGGGTCATGTTCAGCTGTTCCCAGGCATCGTATAACATGAAGAGTTCTTCCGTATTCTGCTCGTAGCCCAACTGCATGGATTTGTAGTTGTTTTTTAAAGCCGGAATAATGGTGTCTTCATAGAGTTTCAGCTGATTTTTATTCAGGTCCAGTTCATTGCGCATTCCGTAGGCCATTCCACTGTATTCGTTCACCATCATTTCTTTCTGTGCCTGCAGGGCTTCTTCTTTTAGTTTCAGGCTTTCAATATTGGCTTTATTCATACCCGAGGCCCATGAAACGAAAGGCAGCTTTGCCATCAGCATGAGTGAAAACTGCATGGGTTGGCCACCAAAACCGAACATGTTTTCGAACTTCACCCCGAATTCCGGTCTCAGATTCTGTTTTTCCAGATCCTGTTTCAGTTTTGCAATATTGATTTCCCTGTCGATGCCACGAAGGTCACTTCTGTTCTGATAAAATAGATCCTGACCAAAAGTCTCGAGAGAATAGTCATTCAGGTTGTATTCCGGTTCAATTTCGAGCGGCGCGAGCGCGTTTCTTCCCATGAGGGCATTGAGGCGGATGCGGTTTACCCGGAGGTCATTCTCGTACATGAGCTGCATGTTTTTGGAACTGCCAAGCGCTGCTTTAGCTTTGTAATAGGCCGAAATTTTAGCCAGACCGTTTTTATACCTGATCTCTGCATTTCTGATCATAAAGTCCAGCATCTTTTCGTTTTCCTTTACGACCTTCAGCTTTTTATTAAGCACGATTGAACTGTAATACAGTTTTTTGGCATCCTGAAAGTTTTCATTGAGGGCGGCATAGAGTTTTTCCTTTTCTACGGAAGACATTGCCTTCATCAGATTTTCGTTGGCATCGAGTTTCTTTTTGTTGGGAAACATCTGTTCCACCGAAACTGCTGCGGAACCCATGCCGAGCATGTCGCCATCGCGCTGCCAGAGTTTGGCGTTATAAGGCGTCATAAACAAACCGGCTCCCACGGTAGGTGCCATCCAGCTTCTCGCACCTTCGGCGGCAGCATCCATTGATCTGACTTCGGCATTGTACATTTTTACCACCGGATGGTTGGCTGCAATACTGTCCATTACTGCGGGCAGCGACATTTGCTGTGCACCAATATTGGTGTAAATCAAGGCCAGTGCTCCTGTTATTACGAATTTTTTCATTTTGTAATCATTTAAGGATTAATGGGAAGCGTCCAGCACGTCAATTTTCCCCAGTTTGTTCAGTTCCCATTCTTTCTGCATATAGAAGATAATCGGAGTTACCAAAAGGATATGAATAGCCGAAGTGAAAACTCCACCGACCATCGGCAATACGATTGGTTTCATCATGTCACTTCCCACACCGTGACTCCACAGGATGGGTACGAGTCCGAAGAGCGTCACGCAAACCGTCATAATCTTAGGTCTTAATCTTTTTGCTGCACCATGGATGACATATTCACGAAGTTCTTCATTGGTAATGGTCTCCCGTGAGTTGCCGTTTTTTGCAATAAGCTGAACCATGGCGTCGTTCAGGTAAATGACCATCACAATTCCCGTTTCCACCGCAAGTCCGAACAGTGCAATAAAGCCGACTGCTACTGCTACGGAGAGATTAACACCCCAAAGCGAAATCATGAATACGCCGCCGATTAAGGCAAAAGGAATACTGATGAGATTAAAGAAAGCTTCGCGGTAGGAATTGAACGCAAAATACATTGAGAGGAAAATCACGACTAATACGAGTGGCATAATCATTTTTAACGTCTGCTCGCCCCGAATCAGGTTTTCATACTGGCCGCTCCATTCCACGAAATAGCCTTTGGGCATTTTGTTCACCATGTTATTGAGTTTTGCCTGGGCTTCTTGTACGGTACTGCCTAAATCCCGGTCGCGTACGTTGAACAGAACCGTTCCCCGTAACATTGCGTTTTCAGAATTGATCATTGGTGGCCCTTCGGTAAGACGAATGTCCGCCACTGCACTCAGCGGAATGGAACCAAATTCCATGGTCTGCATGGGCAGTCTTCGCAATGACTCCAAATTATTTCTGAAATCCTGGCCGTACCTGGCGTTTACAGAAAAGCGCTGTCGTCCTTCAACGGTGGTGGTCAGTTTCATTCCGCCGAGGGCACTTTCAACGACGGCATTTACATCATCCACACTTAAACCATATCTTCCGATTTCTTCGCGTTTCACTTCAATATCCACATATTTTCCGCCCGTAATCGGTTCTACATACATGTCCTTAATTCCCTCAATCCCTGTGAGTTCCTTTTTTATCTTTTCTGAGAGCACTGCAATACTGTCCAGATTCTGCCCATAGACTTTAACGCCCACATCCGTTCTAATCCCCGTTGACAGCATATTGATCCGGTTGGAAATCGGCATAGTCCAGCCATTGGTTACCCCAGGAATCTGCAGTTTGGCATTCAATTCATTAATAAGATCATCTTTTGTAAGGCCGTTACGCCATTCGTCCTGAGGCTTCAACAAAATAATGGTTTCAATCATTGAAATGGGTGAATTATCTGTCGCCGTGTTGGCTCTTCCGGCTTTTCCAAGGACATGATCCACTTCCGGAACTCCTTTAATGATTTTATCCTGCACCTGCAGTAATCTTTTGGCTTCAGAGTTTGAAATATCAGGCAAAGTGACCGGCATAAAGAGCAAAGATCCTTCATCCAAAGGCGGCATAAACTCGCGACCCAGATTCATAATTAAAGGGATGCTGACCAGAAGAGCAAGAATATTAATGCCAAGCGTTGTTTTTTTCCATTCCATACACCAGCGAATGACGGGTTCGTATATCCGCTCCAAGCCTCTGTTTATGGGGTTTTTATTATCATCCTTAAACTTTCCTTTCATGAAAAAAGAGATAAGCACCGGCGCAAGGGTAAGTACCAGGATCGCATCAACGATCAGGATAAAGGTTTTCGTATACGCCAATGGGTGAAAAAGTTTACCTTCCTGACCTGTCAACATAAATACGGGGAGAAAAGAAACCACGATAATCACCGTAGAGAAAAAGACCCCTCTGGATACCTGTAAGGATGATTTTTCGATAATCTTCATCCGAATGTCTTCGGGAATTTTAACGTAACTCTTTTTCTCCTTGTCCTTTTTTCTGAATATATTTTTAAACCAGTTGGTCTTCATTGTTATGGGTTTTTATTTTGTTGATGGTTCTGCCAATCGGAGAGATTTTTATACGCATTTTCCGACATGATAATTCCGTTATCTACAATAACCCCGATTGCCAGTGCAATCCCGGTAAGCGACATGATATTGGATGAAAGTCCAAACGCATTGAGCAGAATAAAGCTGATGGCAATGGTGACCGGAATCTGAATAATGATACTTAATGCACTTCGCCAGTGGAAGAGAAACAGACTAACAATGATGGCTACCACGATGATTTCTTCGATCAGTTTGGTTTTAATATTGTCGATTGCCCCTTCAATAAGGGTACTGCGGTCGTACGATGTTTTGAAAGTGACGCCTTCAGGGAGACCCTTCTCCACATCTTTCATTTTCTCTTTCACATCAGTGATGACCTTATCCGCGTTTTCGCCATACCGCGCCACCACAATACCGCCCACAACTTCGCCTTCACCGTCTGCATCAAAAATACCCAGCCGAAGATCTCCACCCATCTGCACAGAGCCAATATCTTTCATCCGCACAGGAATTCCGTTGTAATTTCCCAAAGCAATTTCCTCGATATCGGCTACGTTCTTGATGTAACCCAACCCGCGGATGATGTAGGCCATATCGGCCATCTCAAATTTACGTCCGCCCACATCATTATTATTGGCTTTCACTTTGTTCATCACATCCATGAGGGAGATGTTGTAGTACTGCAGTTTTACAGGATCTACAATGAGTTGGTACTGTTTTTCGAAACCGCCAAAGGAGGCCACTTCCGCCACACCTGGAACCGTCTGCAGAGCAAATTTCACATACCAGTCCTGGAGGGCGCGCTGGTCTCCTAAATCCATTTTGGGTGCATCGAAATGGTACCAGAAGACGTGACCTACACCGGTGCCATCCGGTCCGAGAGTAGGCGTAACGTCTTCCGGGAGTAAACGCTGGGCATAGTTGAGCCGTTCCATTACCCGTGTTCTGGCCCAATAAATGTCAACATTATCTTCGAAAATGATATATACGAAGCTCATCCCAAACATAGAGGATGCCCGGATATTCTTAATTTTCGGAATGCCCTGAAGGTTACTAACCAGAGGGAAAGTTACTTGATCTTCGATGATCTGGGGACTCCTGCCCATCCACTCCGTAAAAACGATGACCTGGTTCTCACTCAGATCCGGAATGGCATCGATGGGATTGTCCCTTACCGCAAAAATACCCCAGATAAAAAGGCCGATTGCAATAAGCAGAACGAAATACCTGTTGCGGAGGGACAGTTTGATTAAATTTTGAATCATGGTTCAGTATGTTTTTACTTAATCTCTTCCTGAACCTCGCCACAGGACAGCATTTCTTTGCCATAATAAGGATTCTTCACCTCACGTGAGTCGCTAAGCCAAAAAGTACCTTTGTTATCATTGAACATTGGACAGAAGAGTTTGTACACCGGTTTTGGAGTTCCGAAATCCTTCAACAGGTCGTAAAAATCTACACTCATTATATCCAGGTGTTCGCGCTGATGATCAATCTTTCCGGCATTATCTGCAATGTGCTCGGCGTGTTCCCTGATGCTGGCTTCCAGTTCTGCAAATTCTTTCTTCTGTTCATCGGAAAACCCATTTTTGTCTATTTTAGGAAAAGAAGCCAGGATCCCTTTCGCTGCACTAACCGCTTCTTTAGGATCATCACCGGACAACGCGAATGTAAGGTGAGTGTAATGGGAATAAAGCTCCGTAAGATCAGCGGAAGACTTTTTGGCTTCAGTAACGGTTACCTCTTTATCCGTTGCCATATTGCCCACCGCTGCACTATCGGACATTGCGCTGATATCGTGCTTCATGGAAGTTTCAGTGGTGCTTTTCTGTTCTTTGTTTTCTTTGCAGGAAGTAAGTGTAAATGTGCCGATTGCTAAAAGGCTGAATAGTACTGTTTTCATTATTTTATAAGTCTAAAGGTTATTTATTTTTTATTGAAAAAGGCTTCGTAGTTTGCTTTGTTTTCGAAGTACACGACATTGTCGTTTTTATCGGATATCGCTATAATTGCGGTTGCTTTATCGATTAGTTGGTGAGATATCGGATCATACGCCATGCGCGCATTTTCTTCCTGCGGTATTCTCAGTTTGCAGTTTTCGCAGCAGCCGTAATACGTTTTGCCGTCGTGCTGTACTTCGAGTTGATTTTTACCCATATAGGCATTGTTTACCATACAAACCTGATCGTGCGGAACAATATCGCCGGTGGTGAACTGTGTGGTGGCAACCTGGGAATTTTCAGCTTTTGTATTATTGCAGGAAACGAGGAACACTGCTACAAAAGCCAGTATTCCCAAAAGAATATTCTTCATTAAATTTTAGATTATAGGTTAATTTTAAGCTTCTGGGTTTAGAAACTGCTTACGAACATCAAGATCTTCAAAAGTGTCCATGCTCCAAAAGGAGTCTATTTTGAAAGATTTACGCTTAAAGGAACATTTGAAGTTCAAATGTATTTACAGCGCCGCTAAAAGAACAGGGGTAAAGTGTTAAAAAACACTTCACGAACGGACATAATTCGGGCTGTAAAAGAAAGTGATTAACCTATTTTGGGCGGTTCCCAAATGGTATGGAATCCACCGGAGTAATGGGGATTCTGATAATAGAAATTGGAATTGTTGCTATAATAGCCGGAGTCTTCAGTTTTAGAATCCTCTACAAATTTACTATCCAGTAAAACAGTGTATTGAGCAGAACTGCAAAGGTTTCCGCTACAGTTTCCTGAGCATCCTTCCGTTTGACAATTGTGTGATTTTGGATGACAGCATTTCTCTTTGCAATCGCCGCTGTCGCAAGACGGATGAAATTTCGCGAATGACTGTTTGATGAAAGTTTCAGCATGCGCCTCTGATTTAAAAACCTGCTTTTCCTTTTTGCTGCAAGCTAAGGAAATCGCCGGCGCCAGAAATAACGCGAGTGTAAGGGAAAACAACAGTATTTTAAAATGTCCGTGCATTATAAAGTAAAGCTGTACAAATGTAGGAATTATTTTCAACTTAACTGATGGCTGCGGTGAAAAAAACGGGCCGAAGCCCGCTATATTTAAAATTTCATCTTCTGAATCCGTACTGCATTCAGAATGGCAAGCAGGGCTACGCCCACATCTGCAAAGACGGCTTCCCACATCGTCGCTAAGCCGCCCGCGCCTAATACCAGAACAATCGCTTTTACCCCAAAAGCCAATGCGATATTTTGCCATACAATTTTTTTGGTCTGCTTGCCCATATTAATGGCCATCGGAATTTTGGAAGGTTTGTCGTCCTGTATGACCACATCTGCCGTTTCTATGGTTGCATCGCTGCCAAGGCCGCCCATTGCGATGCCGATGTCACTTAAAGCGACAACCGGTGCATCGTTGACTCCGTCGCCGACAAATGCCACCGTTTCATTCCGTGCTTTTATTTCTTTGACTTTATGCACTTTATCTTCCGGCAATAAATCCCCGAAAGCATTCGTGATTCCCAGTTTTTCTGCCACGGCTTTGACCACGGTTGATTTATCACCGCTAAGCATCGTGACTTTTACTCCCAGACTGTGAAGTTTTTGCACTGTGTCAGCTGCGTCTTCCTTAATACTGTCTGCAATGGTAAGGTATCCAGCAAATTTTCCGTCATAAGCAACGGCAATTAATGTTTCTACAATATCATTTGGATTTACATCATATTCGATGTTGAACTTATCCATCAGTTTAAAGTTTCCTACGAGTAGCTCCTTTCCCTGATATGATCCTTTCAAGCCATGACCTGCTATTTCTTCTCCATTGTCGAGAATAACAGTATGGTCGGGTTCACCGAGGTGTTCATGAATTGCAGTTGCGACCGGATGGGTTGATGAATTTTCGATTACATTCACTAATTTTAGAATTAAATCCCGGTCGAATTGCGGTTTCAGATTTACGGTCTGTACTTTGAAAACACCTTCAGTCATGGTTCCTGTTTTATCCATTACCACATTTTTGACCTCTGCTAACGCATCCAAAAAGTTACTACCCTTAAATAAAATTCCATTTCTGCTTGCGGCACCAATTCCACCAAAGTATCCGAGTGGAATACTAATCACTAATGCACATGGACAGGATATTACCAGAAATATAAGGGCGCGATATAACCAGTCCCGGAAAATATATTCATCCACAAAAAAATACGGTGTCAGACAAATTGCCACGGCGAGAAACACCACAATGGGGGTATAAATGCGGGCAAATTTCCTGATGAACAATTCAGTGGGTGCCTTCTGAGCCGTAGCATTCTGTACCAATTCCAGAATCTTAGAAAGTTTCGAATCACTGTAAAGGGTATTGACCTTCACCTGCGCAACAGTATTCTGATTAATCATCCCTGCAAGGACGGTATCATTTTTCTGTTTTGTATCCGGTCTGCTTTCACCCGTAAGCGCCGATGTATTGAACGAAGCGCTGTCTGAAATTAAAATTCCATCCAGGGCCAGTTTTTCGCCGGGTTTCAACTGGATGACCGATTCGAGTGCGACGTCTGCAGCTTTAACGGTTTGTGGGCGATTATCTACTAAGATGGTCACTTCATCAGGACGCTGATCTAACAATTCAGCGATATTACCTTTTGCCCGCTGAACGGCTAAAGTTTGGAATACTTCGCCCACGGAGTAAAACAGCATTACCGCAACCCCTTCAGGATATTCACCAATGGCGAAAGCCCCAATAGTGGCGATGGACATGAGGAAAAACTCCGAAAACACATCTCCTTTCCGGATACTTTCAAGCGCTTCTTTAAGAACCGGCAAACCTACCGGAATATATGCTGCTGCATACCAGCCAATCCGCACCCAATCCCTGAACCAGGATTGAAGGATCAAATAATCCATCGCTAATCCCACCATCAAAATCACGAAGGAAATAATTGCAGGCAGAAACAGCTGAAATGTTGATTTCCCCTGTGCTGAATGGTCATGACCATCATCCTCCGTATGTTCATCATCCTCGGTCAGTTTCTTAGACCCTGACGGTGATTTTTTTGCGGAACGATATGCTTTGTCAGTGACACTGCAACAGCTGTCCTCGATCAGAACTTTAGCGCCTGCATCTTTGTATATCTTGCCTTCCTGCGGCGTGCAGCACAATTGATTGCTATTTTCGTCGTAGGTATGTGTATGTAATTTTTTATTTGACATAAGTTTAAATTTTATGATAATGCTTTAGTGCTTACTTTGAATTGTAATTTCTTAATGTCCATGACCTTCCTCTCCCTTATTATTCATTTTAGCTAAGATAAAGAAGGCATTTTTAACTACTACTTTAGTATTGTCGGGAATTGGTTTCAAAGGTGTGATTTGAGTATAGCCTAAATCTGTAACTCCTTTAGCCACTGGAATTTTTTCAAATCGCACTTCCTTTTCCTCAGATTCTTTGTTATTGCTTGCTTCTCCTGAATCCGGTACATTTCCCCGATCTCCTTTGTTTTTATCATTTTGCCTAATAAAGATAAAATCCTGACCCTTATCATTAACTATTGCGTCCGTAGGAACCGAGGCTGCAGTTTGGTTATCCAGACTGATAACGACGGTTACACTCATACCGTCAATAAGACCTGTCCGGTCTCCGACGACTTGCGCATGAACAGGAACAGTTTTGCTTTCTCCTTCAAAGGCTGTACCTATTGAAGTTATTTTTGCATCATATTCTTTGCCTGGACTGGTGGTGAGTGTAAAGTGAATGGTTTGCCCCGGTTGTACTTTGTCCAAGTCTTTTTCATATACATAAATATCCAAATGCAGCGCTGAGTTGCTTACAATTTCGGCAATTGGCGAAGCCATATCTACATTACTCCCGATTTGCGCTATTACTTTACTTACCGTGCCGCTAATGGGTGCGCGTACTGAAAGGGCCGAACCATAACTTTGTGTTGCGCCGATGCTACCTAACTGTTTCTGCAATCCGGAGCGCTGGCTGCGTAATGTTGCAAGATCTGTCTGTGCCTGCTGAAGTTTCTTTAGCGGTGCGGCATTACCTTTATAAAGCTGCTGTGCACGGGTAACTTCCAGTTCTGCCATCCTGATTTGGCCATTAACCTGCTGCAACTGCTGCTGCATCACAATTAGATCAGGGTTTGATATGGTTGCGATAACTTTTCCTTTTGATACATAACTTCCAGGTTGTACGTATAAGGAGCGTACTATGCCGCTGTATGATGGAGTAACAAATGCCTTATTCTGATTTGGAACCGTCAGCATACCGCTTACTTTTATGGTATTTGAAAGCTCCTTACTTTCAATACTGCCCATTTGAATTCCAACTGTCCTAATCTGTTCGTCGGTGAAATGTGCCACATTAGCTTCTTCATGCTTCTCCACTTCACTTGCTTTTTGGTTTTCAGTGACTTGCGATTCCTTTTTACATCCTGTCAACAAGACAGAAATTGCAAAAATAAGGGTGATATATTTTTTCATGTGATATTCTATTTTGGTACTTAATTTTTAATGTAATAGTTATACTGAATAACGGCCAGGTTGTACTCATTTAATGCAACCAAGTAGTTTTTTCTGATGTCTATCGCTTGCGTAAAAAACTGATGCATTTCAGAAAACCCTATTTCCCCCGCTTTGTAACTGAGCATTGCCGCATTAAAAATTTGATCTGCCTGTTTTAAACCTATGCCTTCATAATATTTAAGCATTTCAGCAGCTTTCAGAATTTCTGTATAGGTGGTGCGAGCTTGTGCCGCGAACTGATTTTGCTGATAACGCAGCTGAGACTGTTGAATTTCTACGTCGGCTTTTGCAGATTGCAATTTTGCTTTATAAGCCGTTTTTCCAAAAATCGGAAAATCTACCGCTACAGAAAAACCCGTGATCGGATCCTTCATTCCGTATAATCGCTGAGAAAATATCCTTCCGGAAAAGTCAGGTTTGTTCTGCATTTTCTGAACATCTATATTCGCCCGTGCAATTTCTATATTCTGCCGCTGCAGGGCTAATGAGGGATGAAGACTGTCTGAGGGTAAATCATCGAGCTCCAGTTTCTCCAGGTTTGTGTCTTTCGGCAGATATAACGATTGACTGTTAAGATAAAGACTTAATTGTTGCTGTTGTGCTGCAATATTCTGTAAATTTTGCTGGCGTTGGGCCTGAAGCTCCTTCATCCGAGCTTCTGCAGCAATATTTTCAAGACCGGCTGCTTCGCCAGTTTTGAAACGAAGGTTAGCAGCTTTGTACATGGACGTATAATATTCATCCAGTTTTTGGTAGAGTTTACCCACATCCTGAAGGTACCATAGCTGGTAAAAAGCGGTATTTACTTCCCTTTTTATCACCGCGTCCAGCATGTTTTTGTTCAGTTGGTGATATTTCAGCTGCTCCTCAAAATATTTTCTTTTCGCCTTATACAACCCGGGCCATTGGATGGACTGCTGGATACCAATTTTAAAATCGCCATCCGGATCACTTGGTCTCATATCGTCGTTTTCTACAAAGATCCCAGTCTTCGGAATTTCACGTGCAGTTTTAGTTTCCAGTACGGCTTTATTGACTTGGGCAGTGTTTACAGTGTACTGTAGATTATTATCTAAGGCTATATTTACCGCGTCATTTGGTGAAATTCTTTCCTGCGCACTAAGTGCACCTACGGAAGAGCACAGTAAAATTATTAGCATTAAAAACGATTTTTTTTTACTAATTCTCAATTTATTTTTGATTTGATTCTTAGAATTAAATATGATATACAGTAGAGGCAGGACAAATAAGGTAAGTAAGGTTGCTGTTACCAAACCTCCAATTACCACGGTCGCTAGCGGTCTCTGTACTTCTGCGCCGCTACCATTTGAAAAAGCCATAGGAAAGAATCCGAATGATGCGACTGCCGCCGTCATCAACACAGGGCGAAGCCTGGTGGTCGTACCTTGAATGACTCTCCTGAAAATATTGTTAACGCCGGATTTCTGTAGATCCTTGAAGGTACTGACTAAAACAATTCCATTCAGAACTGCCACCCCGAATAGCGCAATGAAGCCGACTCCCGCTGAAATACTGAAAGGCATATCCCTAATCAGCAGTGCAAAGACCCCACCGATAGCACTCATTGGTATTGCGGTGAAAATAAGTATGCTGTCTTTGAAGTTACGGAAGGTGAAGTACAGTAAAAGAAAAATAAGAGCTAAGGCTACTGGAACTGCTATTTGCAATCGTGAAGAGGCCTGCTTCAAATTTTCGAATGTTCCACCGTATGTATAGTAATAGCCAGCGGGTAAGATGTTTGCATCATTAAGTTTGCTCTGAATTTCAGTTACTACACTTTCTACATCTCTATCTTTTACATTAAAGCCTACAACGATCCGGCGTTTGCCATCTTCACGACTGATTTGCGCCGGTCCGTCTTTATATTCAACCTTTGCTACCTGAGAAAGCGGAATTTGCACGCCATTTTCAGTTGGAATAAACAGGTTACTCACGTCATCGATAGAACTTCTGCTCACACTGTCGAGCCGTGCGACCAAATTAAACTTTCTTTCGTCCTCAAATACCACTCCAGCGGTTTCGCCCGCAAAAGCTGTGCTCACTGTATGGTTTATATCCTCAATATTCAATCCATAAGAGGCCAGCCTGGCTCTGTCGTAAGTAATGGTTATTTGGGGCAAACCCACCGTCTGCTCAATTTGTGGTTCGGTGGCACCTTCTACTTTTTGTACTATTTTGGCAACTTCAGGTGCCAGTTTCGCAAGGGTATCTATGTTTTCACCAAATATTTTGACCGCTACGTCCTGGCGCACCCCGGTCATTAACTCGTTGAAGCGCATCTGTATCGGTTGTGAAACCTCGAAGAATACCCCGGGAATCATTTCGAGTTTTTCCATCATCTCAGCACTTAAGTCCTTATAAGATTTGTTACTGTCCTTCCATTCTTTTTGTGGTTTCAGGGTCACAATAAGGTCAGTTGCCTCGGGCGGCATGGGGTCTGTGGGAACTTCGGCACTACCGGTTTTACCCACTACGGTGTTCACTTCAGGAAAAGATTTCAGAATTCGGCTTGCCTGCATTGACGTTTCAATGCTTTGAGAAAGTGAGGTACCCTGTGGTAAAATACAGTGCACTGCAAAATCGCCTTCCTGCAACTGCGGTATAAATTCACCACCCATCCTGGAAAACAGAAACAGCGAAATCGCAAGCAGCGTCACCGCACCGCCAACAACTGCGTATTTAAATGCAATTGCTTTCTGCAAAAGGGGCAGATGAAAATTCCGGATCTTCGCCATTATTTTATCTGCGAAAGTTTTTTTGGCGCTTATATTTTTAGACAGAAATAAGGCGGACATCATTGGTATATAGGTAAGCGAGAGTATTAATGCCCCTATAATTGCAAAAGACACCGTCTCTGCCATTGGGCGGAACATTTTACCTTCAATCCCCTGAAGTGAAAGAATCGGGAGATATACAATGAGAATAATGATCTGACCAAACACCGCAGAACTCATCATCTTTTTTGCACTTGACTGCACAGCTTGGTCCATCGTATCTTGAGACAGTTTCTGGGAACGGTGATGGACAGCAAGAAAATGTAGAGTTGCTTCAACAATAATAACGGCACCATCTACAATAAGTCCAAAGTCAATAGCACCAAGACTCATCAAATTTGCACTGACACCAAATACATTCATCATTCCAAGCGCAAAAAGAAGTGACAGTGGTATTGCCGACGCCACAATAAGCCCAGCCCGTAAGTTACCCAGAAACAGAACCAACACAAGAACGACGATGAGTGCTCCTTCGACCAAATTGGTTTCTACGGTGCGGATCGCACGGTCCACTAAACTCGTTCGATCCAGAAAAGGCTCCACGATAATATCAGGCGGCAGTGATTTTTGTATGGTAACCATTTTTTCTTTGACCCGGCTCACTACTTGCGCAGAATTTTCACCTTTCAGCATCATTACAATACCACCCACTGCTTCTTTATCGCCATTATAAGTTAAGGCACCATATCTGACTGCACTACCAATTCTGGTTTCTGCAACATCTTTTATAAGCACCGGAATGCCATTAACAGTTTTAATAACGGTATTGGAAATATCATCTAAAGATGAAATAAGGCCGATTCCCCGGATGAAATAAGCGTTGGGTTTTTTATCAATGTAAGCACCACCTGTATTTTCGTTATTTTTTTGAAGGGTTGTGAAAATATCTGCAATGGTCACGTTCATAGCTTTAAGTCTGTACGGATTGATAGCCACCTCATACTGCTTAAGTTTACCGCCGAAACTGTTAATTTCAGTTACGCCCGGTGTACCATAGAGTTGGCGGGCCACGACCCAATCCTGCATAGTTCGAAGGTCGGTAGCGGAGTATTTGTCTTCTGACCCTTTTTTAGGGTGAATAACATACTGATAGATTTCTCCTAAACCGGTGGATACCGGAGACATTTCTGGCGTACCAATACCTTGTGGAATATTTTCCTCGGCTTCTTTCAGTTTTTCACTTATCAGCTGACGAGCAAAGTAAACATCGACGCTTTCTTCAAAAACGACGGTAATTACCGACAGGCCAAATCTGGAGATTGATCTCATTTCGGTAATTCCAGGAATATTGGCGAGGCTCCGCTCAATTGGAAAAGTCACCAATTGTTCTGTTTCCTGTGCGGCTAATGTTGGTGTACTGGTTATAATCTGAACCTGATTATTGGTAATATCAGGTACAGCATCCAAAGGGAGTTTAGTAGCACTATACACGCCCCAGATGATTAGTGCGAAAGTCATGAGCCCAATTATGAGCTTGTTCTTTACACTAAACTGTATAATTTTATATAGCATTTGTAAAAATTAAGGTTAATTGAAGGATAGAGCATATTCCGTATTGTTCACGGAAATGCACGACTATTTAATAGCCGTATAATAATCCTACGAATATAAATCCGAAGGAAAAGTATTAACCTATTTTGGGGGGCTGCCAGACACCGGCAGAGGCGAGAAGGGCGTAGTTGTAATTCTTCTCAGGAAGAATATCTTTAATAAATACAACAATTTTCTGTGGAAGTAGTTTGGTGATTTGCAAAACAGTAATTGATATTCCACAGCAATTGCAGACGCAGAACGGCGTACAAAGATCCGCATGCTGATCCTGACTTTGTTCTAAATGAACATCCTCTGCGACACACACCTTATCCCCAAAACCATTCGCAGCATCGCTGCATGGTACTACGATGAGTGCCATAAAAAATAAAGATAAGAGGAAGGCGATAATTTTCACGGGCGCTAAGTTAGAAAAATTATTTTTTATCCAATATTGGAGGTAGGTATTTGTGCAATGACTTACTTCATGTTATGATTAAAGCATATTAAATTTTTCCATCGCATTTATTTTAGTTTGATCTGCAATATCAATATAGGGCTTCATCGCAGCATAATCACTGTGACCTGTCCACTTCATCACGACCTGCGGTGGAATTCCTAATGCCAAAGCGTTGCAGATAAAAGTTCGTCTCCCAGCGTGAGAACTCATAATTGCGTATTTTGGGGAAACTTCATCGAATTTCTGATTACCTTTATAATAGGTTTCGCGAATAGGTTCATCAATTTCTGCCATTTCCATTAGTTCCCGTAAATATTCATTCATTTTTTGATTGCTGATCACTGGGAAAGCTTTAGATTTTTCATACACTTCATCTTTGTATTTTTCGAGTATGGCTCTGCTGTGATCATTGAGTTCAATAATTAAACTATCGGAAGTTTTTACCGTTATTATTTCGATGAAATTATCTTTAATGTCGCTTCGTTTTAAATTTTCTACGTCCGAATATCGCAACCCGGTGGTCTCGATGCTTTGAAACGTGAGGGTATTTTGGCAATGGTTGTTCCGTCCGGCTGGTTAAACCGTCAGAAAAAGCTGAATAACGCTGAATTGTTAAGCGCTTATCGATTGCCAATTGGTGCCTTTGCGGGTACACAAATTGGAACGGATATTATAATTCTTAAAAAGAATAGTCAATCTCCCGCTCAAAATATTTCTGATTACTTCGATAAAAACTCACAAAATATCTTAGGGGAAATTAGGGAGAAAACCAATCGCTTCGGCCGTTCGGAGATTTACGTTCATGGCAATCTGGATGATGCAATTGGATTACTAACTAACCTTCGAAATAAAAAAGAAACTGTCCGCACCGGCAATCTCTTCGAGGATCTAGTAATCAATGAACGTGATGTTAAGAAGATCGTTCCGCTAAAGAATATAATTCCTGAAATTCAAGATATTCGGAACAAATCTAAACTTGAGGATGAAACACTTAAAAAATCAGTTTTAGAAAAAATAGTCCAGGTTTTGGCGTTTAAGACAGTATAGCCCACGCCCATGGCGAGGGCATCAACTGTTTATCCTGCGATGTATTTGAAATTTCCAGATTTCTGTTTGCAGAACAAAAGCTAACGCTTCGTTTTATCGGTAAATTTGAAATGCAAATATATATAATTTAAAGCAGTATAGCCATTAGCTATTAATCTAATAGTTTACTGTTTAAAACGTGGTAAAGGCTATTTAACATTGGTTTTTTAGAGACTCCAGTGCTAGGGCCAGTTGAGATTTTTTCTGACTTTTATTTCAAGTATATTGTAAAAAGAATTCACCTTTGGTATCTAGGATCTATGGTAAGTGTTATCGTGAGAGCACCAATGAAAAATGACGTCCCTTTAACCTGAAAAACGACCCGCCCCTTCTATATCATAGCTTCTAGTTTGCAATTCCAAACTCGATTTTACGCACGTGTCAAATGGAACTTAAAAATGATTTCTGTAGTTTCAATGTGAAGCCAATTAGCTTTCTTAAAATATGTAGCTATGAGGCTGGCTGGCCTTATTAGATTTATAGTTTGGTAGGGAAGAAGAGTTTAATATGCATCTCCGCTTCCGATTGTTGGGCTCACTATACAAATACCAATAGGCTGCTTAAGCATTTACGTTAGTCCATCGTTTTCTTATTAAATGCGATTGAATCAAAAATGACAAGCCTTATATTATTATTAAGATTGTCTCTGTGAAGACTCTATTATATTTTATGGTGTATTTCCTTTTAAAACTGCTCGAATTACCTCATCTGCTAAATCCCATCCTTTATCTTTCCCTGGACTTTCCATTATTTGAGATACTTGAATGACAAGGCCATGTTCTCGCAATGAATCTGCGGTGCTTTTCCAAAGTTCAAATTCACCATTATCCGGATATGCCGTAACTGTTCTACCTTTTAAAGGTCGTAACATATTAAGATTAAAATTACTTTTACCGCCGGTGGCTAAATATATAACACTATCATCCACGAGGGACATTATAAATGCTGTCTTCTCGCTTTCAACTATGGCAATATCTTTGTCCATATCACTGGTGATGAGGTGGAGCCCAAATAGGCATTGTTGAAGGTTGAAGTTTTGCGTTTCTAAAAAACTGTGTACCCAAATAGCATCCGTTGTTACTTGAGGATATTTAAGTCGTTTTCCCGTTGTAGAATCGTACTTAATTATTTTTCCTGCTCGAACGTTGTTAATTCTGTCCTGCTGCCAGAAAACGGTGCTTTTACCGCCTAACTTACTTGATGTTCCAACACCGTATGTCTGCGCATGCCTCTCAACGTCTTTTTTAGGAAATAAATTTTTGCAGAATAAGATGAGATTGTTGTTACCGTAATTTTTCAGAGTGGTATCAACGGTTTCTCTAGAATGAAAACTCGGGACTTCCGGAAGTTTATAGAGTTTACTGTCAAAACTTGTCCTGTCATTTTTACCAAAGAACGCTCTGCAGCAAGAATGGCAATAGCCAGTGTTAGGATCATATTTGTCTGGGGCAAATTTGCCATCATTATTGGATTTTCCGCACGGGCAGGTCTGCGCCAGTATCCGACGTTTTCCCCTTGAAAATGCGAATTTTTTTTGCATTTCTTTCTGAATTATTCGCTGAATATTCACATTGAATAAATGTGAACAAATTATTGATTATAAGAGTAATACAATTATAAAAGTGAATATTCATTCATTCACGCCCTAGGGTGTGAATGAATGAATAATTTTAAATCATGTTTTATTCTTAGATAAAATCCGGCTCACTTTAGGTTGGTTCGTTCCTAGCTTTTCTGCGATTGCTGTCTGACTTATGCCAGTTTGAGCAAGCTCCAGTACTTCATATTCAAGTTCTATTTGCTTTGTGTTGCCTGCGGCGCCTAGATGTTCAAAACTTACACGTCCACCTGTTGCAGAGAAATAAAAATTATCATTCATTTCCAGTACAATACTACTTTCCTTAAACTCCCGCGGCAGATAGTTGCCTTTGACAATGCAAAAATGTCTTTGGGAGTTCTTATGCCTGTCAGGTCGAAGTTCAACTACCAGTCTCATTTTACTTTCAAAACCTTGCGAGCCCAGTAAGTTGTGTTTGCTGGGTGCAAATTCATCTGTGCGTTTTCCGGTATGATGTAATACAATAACAAGGCACTGATACTTCTGAGCGAGTTGACTATAATCATTTAGAAAACTACGTACTTGGTTGCTCTCGTTCATGGATCTGCCATAAAGATCTCCAAATGTATCTAAAACAATCAAGTCTGTGGGCTCGGACTGGAGTTCCAATTCTAATCTTTCTAAAAGGTTCTCGGTCTCCGTTATAAATTTTAATCCCCTGTATTCGGAGGCTGGCAGTTTATACTCGTTGTTCAGTTTTTGTAACAAAAACGCCAAACTTTCAGCAGAATCTTCCGAACTTACATAAATTGCTCTATTATACTGAGCGTTTATACTCATTCCTATAAAACTTTTCTGGCCAAGTACTACAGATACTGCAAAATGGCGTACTAATGAACTTTTACCTACGTCAGAACTTCCTGCAAAACCAATAAGTCCTACTTTTGGAAATATCGGCTCTAATAGAGTCGGGATTTCACTTACATCCATTTTAATTAATTCCTCGGCTGAAATAGTCTTTGCTTTAATCTCGTTCCTATAATGCTCAGCAATCGCCGTCCGATCTTCTTTCACTGACTGCATAACACCTTCTAAATCCAACATAATGCTACGTTTTTTATGTTGTTAAACAATATTAAGATGGTATAAAAAGAAGCTTCGTGAAATAGTAAGTATTCACTATATTTGCAGGTCTTATACTCATTTACTAATACGGCTCCTACGCACTGCAATGCTTGGGGCTTTTTATTTTCCATCAGTCAGCGGTATTAAAAGTTTTAAAAGATCTGAGCGCTTGAAAAACTTTCGCCCTTCGATGCCGTAGCTTTTCACCGTACCTTTTTTCTCCCAGTTCCACAAGGTGGTTCGGTTAATGTTAAGCAGCTCGCACACTTCCTTGACTGATAAAATTTCTTTAAGATTGTTGTTAGCCGGATTGGTTGGCTTTGCTTGTGTTGCAGTTAAAATCTGCGCAGTTAATACCAGTAATGCATCTAGAGCTTCAGGTATTTCATTGAATGAAAGCTTTTTTTTCATTTTAAAAAAGGGTTTTAATATTAACCCAACTTTCTAAGTACAAACAAAAAGAGTAGCTTTGTAATTACATTAGGCCGTAGGAAGTTTAATGTAACCTACTCTCTTTTGCTCGATCTTTTCTGGTCGGGCATTTTTTTGTAAAATAATTTTTTTAATGGTTCATTTTAATGGTGAAAAATATATAGTGTTGTGTCCTTCTATGTTTGTTACTGTTGATTCAAAAATAAACCCTTTAGCTTTTGAATCCAAATTCACAACTACGGATAAGTTGGGTTTTGACATCAAAATTTCGCATAAAAAAAACAAAATCGTACATAGAGCATGCTCTGGGTATGATTTTGCTTTTTATAAATTGTTAGTAACTTTTTTAAATTATTCTATTCCGGCACTTTTATAATCAGCTCTAAGCAGCTCAGCTTTCGTAATAGCTCCCATTTTATCGTAAAGTTGGACCATCGACGAGTGACTGTGCCCTGAAATTTGCTTTATTTTTTCATAGTCAATCTGTCGCAGGAAATTTGAAATAAAACTTCTTCGCCCAATATGTGAAGAGATAAGTTGAGATTTAGGAAAGTATCCAATTTGATTTCGGTAAACAGTTCTGCCATTTATTTCGGTTTTTTGTCTTCGTCGTGAGCCGTGGATTATTTCTGTCAAGCCCGCCTTTTCACACACCTCTTTTATGTATTCGTTAAACTTCTGTTCCGAAATAGCCCGCGGGAAATTACCGTTTCGCTTATTTAAGATTTTGGCGACCTCGTTAAAAAGTGGGATTGTAATTTCTTTCTTGCCTTTATTCTGGATTATAGTAATGAATTGCTCCCCATTTACCTCTGTGATTTTATCAGGTGTAAACTGCATTAAATCACTAACTCTTTGAGCTGTCCAGCAGCATATCAATAGCCAGTCTCGAGCATTGTCAAGTGATTCCTTCTCAAAATTAACCGCTTTTATAAGGTCTAGCTCTGCTAAGGAAAGGTAAGGGTCTTCATATTTTTGCTCTTTTGGAGTGGGGAATTCCCTAGCTAATTCCCATGTCTGAGGATCAATTGATACAGTGAGTCCTTTGTCCTTTGCGTATTTCCAAAAGTCCCGAACATTCCCTAAAGTTTTTCTTATATAGGACATCTGGTGCCCGTTTTCTTTCATATAGGCGGCGAAATTCTTTTTAAAGCTGTCATCAATATCGCTCATTCTTAGCTTGGGGTATAGCTTATTAACTAAGTTGCCGGTGCGGCGATACGCTTTAACAGTGCCATCCGCTAGCCAATGCTTCGACGTAAAGTAATACTCTAGGAATCCATTAAAATCTGTGGCAATCTCCAAGGTTTTAGCCTTCTTTCCGTTTAAGGCGCTAATAAAATCTACTATTCTCTGCTCACTCAGGCTATCACTTTCCTTTAGCTCATTTAGATAGCTTTCGACCTTATTTTGATATTCTAACAGTTCAGCATTAATCTTTTCTCTCTCTAATAGTTCAGCCTTAGCTGCGGCTAATCTGCCTTTGGTGACTATGAGCTTGTTGTTTTTCTGATCCCACTCATCTACATGCACCACGAACTTAGTTGCTTTCTGTACAGTAAAAGAAGTTCCGGATGTTACAGATATGTAAATCTTTTTTTTCTCCTTGGTTCCTCGTAAGTAGTAAAATGAAGCCATTCTATTGCATTTGTTTTTATTGTTACAAATGTAGGAATTAAAACATTACAAGCTATTTATTTGTAATAATATTTTGTAATAATACGATAAACCCAGTTGAACAAATTTAAACATCAAACAGCAGTAGAGGCCCTTGCTGAAAGGCGTTTAGTTGTTTAATTGGTGAAGAATGGGTAATAAAAAAAGGCACTCGGGAAAGTGCCTTTGTTGTGTGGGTGGTGGAGTTGGAGGGATTCGAACCCTCGTCCAAACAAGCAATACATAAGATTTCTACATGCTTATTCTACTATTGGTTTTCGTGCAAAAGCAGAGAGCAGACACCCAACTTTTACCTTAGCTTCTAAAATTGTCGAGCTTTGGCCGAAGCCTCCAAAACCTTATTTCCGCATTGCTATACCCCAGAATCAGACGTCGCGAAACAGAACTTCTGTGGGATATCTTGCCTCCTTACTGTCTTCGGGAGAGCGCTAAATCTTACTATGATTCGGATTAAGCAGCAAGAG
>Ga0308157_10000557_pt1 | contig 116802 bp, 98 predicted proteins | sample PhyBR1_FD_201035 | JGI IMG/M metagenome (GOLD analysis project Ga0308157, IMG submission 201035) | Phyllosphere microbial communities from UC Gill Tract Community Farm, Albany, California, United States - DLSLB.R1 | ecosystem: Host-associated > Plants > Phyllosphere > Unclassified | place... | reverse complement strand
TCTAGAACAAGAAAAGGTAAAAGAAAAACTGTTGCTAACAAGAAAAAAGCAACTAAATAATAAGTAGTATGGCTAAAGCAAATACAAAAAAGCGTAAAGTTATAGTTGAATCTACTGGAGAGGCTCACATCAGCGCAACATTTAACAACATCATCATTTCGTTAACTAACAAAAAAGGTGAAGTTATTTCTTGGTCGTCAGCTGGTAAAATGGGATTCCGTGGTTCTAAAAAGAACACTCCTTATGCAGCACAGATGGCAGCAGAAGATTGTGGTAAAGTAGCGTTAGAAGCTGGACTTAAAAAAGTGAAAGTTTACGTTAAAGGACCAGGAAATGGTAGAGAATCTGCAATTCGTTCTATCCACAATAGTGGAATCGAAGTTACAGAAATCATCGATATCACTCCAATTCCTCACAATGGATGTCGTCCTCCAAAAAGAAGAAGAGTTTAATTTATATTATAGTATAACCTAAGGTAGGAGACGATTATCGGAGGATGAGACCTGAATTCATAATCCCTACCTTTTTTATTTTTTTAAAATGGCAAGATATACTGGTCCACAAACTAAAATCGCTCGTAAATTCGGAGAAGCAATCTTCGGTGACGATAAAGCGTTCGAAAAAAGAAATTACCCGCCGGGGCAACATGGTTTAGCAAAAAGAAGAGGTAAAAAATCTGAATACGCTATCCAGTTAATGGAAAAGCAAAAAGCTAAATATATTTACGGTGTTTTAGAAAAACAATTCCGTAACATGTTTAAAAAAGCATCTGCATCTAAAGGTGTTACAGGTGATGTTTTAATTCAGTTATGTGAATCACGTTTAGACAATGTTGTATACAGAATGGGTATCGCTCCTTCTCGTCGTGCAGCTCGTCAAATCGTTTCTCACAGACACGTAACCGTTAACGGTGAATTAGTAAACATTCCTTCATACCAATTAAAAGCTGGTGATAAAGTAGCAGTTCGTGAAAAATCTAAATCATTAGATGCTATCGAACGTTCATTATCTAATTCTAGCGCTGTTTACGAATGGATTACTTGGAATAACGAAACTAAAGAAGGTACTTATGTAAGTATTCCTGCTAGACTTCAAGTTCCAGAAAACATCAAAGAACAGTTAATCGTAGAGTTGTACAACAAATAATAATTGACATTCAGTCGAAACACACATGGCAATATTTAATTTTCAAAAGCCCGACAAAGTTATCATGATTGATTCAACAGATTTTAAAGGGAAATTCGAATTTCGTCCTTTAGAACCTGGCTATGGATTAACCATTGGTAATGCACTAAGAAGAGTACTTCTGTCATCATTAGAAGGATATGCAATAACTTCGGTACGTATTGAAGGTGTTGAGCATGAGTTTTCTACTATTTCTGGTGTTGTTGAGGATGTAACAGAAATTATCTTAAACTTAAAACAAGTACGTTTCAAACGTCAGATTGAAGATGTAGATAACGAATCTGTAAGCATTTCATTCACAGGAAAAGATCAATTAACAGCTGGCGATTTCCAAAAATATATCTCAGGTTTTCAAGTATTGAACCCTGATTTAGTTATCTGTAACTTAGACGGTAAAATTACCATTAACATGGAAATTTCTATCGAAAAAGGTAGAGGATACGTTCCAGCAGAAGAAAATAGAAAACCTAACGCACCTTTCGGAACAATTTATACAGACAGTATTTATACACCTGTAAAAAATGTTAAATACGCTATAGAAAACTATCGTGTAGAACAAAAAACCGATTATGAAAAGTTAGTTTTTGATATTGTAACAGATGGATCTATTAATCCTAAAGACGCTTTAACAGAAGCAGCAAAAACATTGATTCATCATTTTATGTTATTCTCTGATGAAAGAATCACTCTAGAGGCCGATGAAATTGCTCAAACTGAATCATATGATGAAGAATCATTACATATGAGACAGCTTCTGAAAACGAAATTGGTAGATTTAGATCTTTCGGTAAGAGCATTAAATTGTTTAAAAGCGGCTGAAGTTGATACATTAGGCGATTTAGTTTCTTATAACAAAAACGATTTAATGAAGTTTAGGAACTTCGGAAAGAAATCATTAACAGAATTAGAAGAACTAGTTCAGGTTAAAGGATTAACTTTCGGAATGGATCTATCAAAATACAAATTAGATAAAGAATAAATTACTTCATATTTTGCGCTCCGTAAAGGATTGATGCAAGATGAAGGTTAAAAAACTACGTCATGAGACACGGAAAAAAAATAAACCATTTAGGTAGACAGGCTAGTCACAGAAAAGCTATGTTGGCTAATATGGCTTGTTCTTTAATAGAACACAAACGTATTAATACTACGGTTGCTAAAGCTAAAGCATTAAAGCAATTTATTGAGCCTTTAGTAACAAAATGTAAAACAGACGACACACACAACCGTCGTATCGTTTTTTCTTACTTAAGAGACAAGCATGCTGTAACTGAATTGTTCAGAGAAGTTGCTCCTAAAGTAGGTGATCGTCCGGGAGGATACACTCGTATTATTAAATTAGGAAATCGTTTAGGAGATAATGCTGAAATGGCAATGATCGAATTAGTAGATTTCAACGAAATTTATAACGCTGGTAAAAAAGAAGTTAAAAAAGCTACAACTCGTAGAGGTAGAAAAAAAGCTGATACAGCTGAAACTACTCCTGCTGCTGAAACTTCTACTGAAGCTAACGAAACAAATGAGTAATTTATTAAACATAAATTATTCTATTATATTAAAAGGACAAACTTTTAAAGTTTGTCCTTTTTTTTATGCTTTTTTTTAAAGTATTTGTATTAATTTTGTACACCGAAACAATCAACAATAATGAAATATACTTCTAAAGATAAAGCCATTGTACTTTTAAGCGATGGTACTATTTTTCATGGAAAATCAGTAGGGATAAAAGGCACAACAACCGGCGAAATCTGTTTTAATACAGGTGTGACGGGTTATCAGGAAATTTTTACCGATCCTTCATACTTCGGACAAATAATGTTGTCAACCGTTGCACATATTGGTAATTACGGAGTTCATAATGACGAAGTAGATTCAGACGGAATTAAAATTTCCGGATTGGTTTGTAAAAATTTCAGTAAAGATTTTTCTCGCCCTGATGCCGACGGATCTTTATACGATTATTTCGAAAAGAAAAATCTGGTTGCTGTTTCTGATGTTGATACGCGTGCATTGGTAAGTTACATTCGTGATAACGGAGCCATGAATGCGGTAATTTCAACAGACGGAAAATCAATCGACGAATTAAAAGAAATCTTGGCTGCCGTACCAAATATGAATGGTTTGGAATTAGCATCAGCCGTTTCTACAAAAGAACCTTATTTCTATGGCGATGAAAATGCAACGTATAAAGTAGCCGCTTTAGATTTTGGTATCAAAACAAATATCTTGCGTTGCCTTGCTGCACGCGACTGTTATGTAAAGGTGTATCCTTACAACGCAACACTTGAAGATTTAAATAATTTTAATCCAGACGGATATTTCTTGTCTAACGGACCTGGAGATCCGCAACCCTTAACACAGGTTATCGAAACGGCTAAAGATATTATTGCGACAGATAAACCGGTTTTCGGAATTTGTTTAGGGCATCAAATCATTGCGTTATCGCAAGGTGTAAATACCTATAAAATGTTTAATGGTCACCGTGGAATTAATCACCCGATTATGAATGCGGTTTCAGGTAAAGGCGAAATTACTTCTCAAAACCACGGTTTTGCTGTTGTTCGTGAAGAAGTGGAACAAAACCCGAATTTAGAAATTACACATTACCATTTAAATGACAATACCGTTGCAGGTATCCGTTTAAAAGACAAGCAGGTGTTTTCGGTACAATACCACCCAGAATCATCACCAGGACCAAACGATTCAAAATATTTGTTTGATGAGTTTGTTACTTATATGAAAGAACAAAAAGGAGCTTAAATAAGTTTCTATGTAATATAAAAACCTTTCGGAGTTATGACTCTGAAAGGTTTTTTCTTATATAATAAAATATTTATAATTTATGGAATTAGAAGAATTACAAAAGTTGCCGTTTAAAGAAATAATAGCATATATTGATGAGAATTTTGAATATACAGCATCGTCTTTTAAAAATGGGGCATTAATGAATGCCGAAAGTGAAAATCAAGGAAGTGCTAAAACGTTATATTTTGCAAAGTTGAATAATCTGTCTGTAGAAGATGCTTTAAGATTATTTGCAGAACATTATCAGGCAGTTTTAGATGATAAAGAAGGATCATCGCATCATAACATTCGAAACTTTATGCAAAACGGCTGGGAAGGCGTCGTATTTGAAAAAGAGGTTCTTCAACCAAAATAGTTTCCTTTGATTTTATTTTTTTTGTTAAAAATTACCTCTTTTTTTTTATCAATCAAATAATTACATTTGCAACAACAAATTAAACAACACAATTAAAGATATGAGTACAATTGTAAAAATTCATGCACGTCAGATTTTAGATTCTCGCGGAAATCCAACGGTAGAAGTAGACGTAGTTACAGAAACGGGCGTTTTAGGTCGCGCAGCAGTTCCTTCGGGGGCATCAACAGGTGAGCACGAAGCAGTTGAATTACGCGATGGCGGTAAACACTGGATGGGAAAAGGCGTTTTAACGGCTGTTAAAAATGTAAATGAAGTAATTGCAGAAAATATTGTTGGTTTCAGTGTTTTTGAACAAAACGCGATCGATCAGACAATGATTGAATTAGATGGTACTCCAAATAAATCAAACCTTGGTGCAAATGCTATTTTAGGTGTTTCATTGGCGGTTGCAAAAGCTGCTGCTAACGAATTGGGAATGCCTTTATACCGCTACGTTGGTGGTGTTTCTGCAAATACGTTGCCGGTTCCAATGATGAACATCATTAACGGTGGATCGCATTCTGATGCGCCTATTGCTTTTCAGGAATTTATGATTATGCCGGTTTCTGCCGCTAATTTTACCGAAGCAATGCAGATGGGGACAGAGATTTTCCACAACTTGAAAAAAGTATTACACGATAGAAATTTAAGTACAGCAGTTGGCGATGAAGGTGGTTTTGCACCAAATTTAGCCGGCGGAACAGAAGATGCGTTAGATTCTATTAAATTGGCTGTTGAAAAAGCAGGTTATGTTTTTGGAAAAGACATCATGATTGCGTTAGATTGTGCTGCTTCTGAATTTTATGTAAACGGAAACTACGATTATACCAAATTTGAAGGTGAAACAGGCGTTATCCGTACATCTGAAGAGCAAGCGGCTTATTTGGCTGAATTATGCGAGAAATACCCAATTATTTCAATTGAAGACGGAATGTACGAAGACGATTGGGCTGGTTGGAATTTATTAACGCAGAAAGTTGGTAATAAAGTGCAGTTGGTAGGCGATGATTTATTCGTTACTAATGTTTCTCGTTTACAACGCGGAATTAATGAAAATACAGCAAATTCAATCTTAATTAAAGTGAATCAGATTGGTACGTTAAGTGAAACTATTGCTGCTGTAAACATGGCGCATAATGCAGGTTATACATCGGTAATGAGCCACCGTTCGGGCGAAACAGAAGATAACACCATTGCAGATTTGGCTGTGGCATTAAACTGCGGACAAATTAAAACGGGTTCTGCTTCTCGTTCAGATCGTATGAGTAAATACAACCAGTTATTGCGTATCGAAGAAGAATTGGGATCGGTTGCATACTACCCGCAAAATAAAGCTTTTAAAATAAAAAGATAATTTTTTTGAAGATTTAAAAAATGACGCTAAATGCGTCATTTTTTGTTTTTAGGGTGTTTTTTTTCTGATATGATAATGCAAGATGTTAAACTTTGAGAATATGAAAATAAAATCTTAAATTATTAAAAATAAAACTTCTTTATACGGATTGATTGTTGTATTAATAATAAGTATTTTCTATAATTAATAGGAATTATTTATATATTTATCCTTTACTAAGTGAAACATTTTTATTAAATTCGCTAAAAACAAAATAAAAAATAAACTAAAGATATATGTCAAAAACTGCAACTATAGCGATAGATGACAAAACGATTGACTTACCGGTTATCGTTGGAACAGAAAACGAAGTAGCTATCGATATTGAAAAGTTAAGAGCCTTAACGGGTGCAATTACTTTAGATCCGGGGTATAAAAATTCAGGTTCATGTAAAAGTTCCATTACTTATTTAGATGGTGAAGAAGGAATTTTAAGATACCGCGGTTATTCTATTGAAGATTTAGCTGAAAAATCTAACTTTTTAGAAGTAGCTTATTTGGTTATTTTTGGTGAGTTGCCAACAGCAAAACAAATCGAAACATTTGAAGCTGACATACGCAAGTATACATTGGTAAATGAAGAAATGAAAGGCATTATCGACGGTTTTCCTAAACATGCACACCCAATGGGTATTTTGGCATCGTTAACTTGTGCATTAACTGCTTTTAACCCAAGCGTTGTAAACGTAGAGAACGAAGCGCAAATGTATGATGCTGTTTGTAAAATCATGGGTAAATTCTTGGTGGTTGCTACGTGGACTTACAGAAAAATCAACGGCTACCCGTTAAATTATTACGATAACACAATGCCTTATGTAGATAACTTTTTACAGTTAATGTTTAAATTACCTACAGGGCCTTACAAAATAAATCCGGTTGTTTTAAACGCAATTGATAAATTGTTTATTCTACATGCAGATCACGAACAAAACTGTTCAACATCTACTGTAAGAATGGTAGGATCTTCTCATGCAGGTTTATTCGCGTCAGTTTCTGCAGGTGTTTCTGCACTTTGGGGACCACTTCACGGTGGTGCAAACCAAGCGGTGTTGGAAATGTTAGAAGAAATTCAAAAAGACGGCGGAGACGCAAACAAGTATCTTGCAAAAGCAAAAGATAAAAACGATCCATTCCGTTTAATGGGCTTCGGTCACCGTGTGTATAAAAATTTCGATCCACGTGCACGTATCATCAAAAAAGCGGCAGATGAAGTTTTAGCAGAATTAGGTGTTAACGATCCTATCTTAAAAATCGCTAAAGATTTAGAAGAAATGGCGTTGAAAGACGAGTATTTCGTAGCACGTAACCTATATCCAAACGTAGATTTCTATTCAGGTATTATTTACCGTGCATTAGGAATTCCAACTGAAATGTTCACCGTAATGTTTGCAATTGGTCGTTTACCAGGATGGGTTGCGCAATGGAAAGAAATGCGTGAAAACAAAGAGCCAATCGGTCGTCCACGTCAAATTTATGTTGGCGAGCCATTACGTCCGTTCAAAGAAATGACAAACAGATAATAAAAATCTGTCATTCACAATAAAAAAGCCAAATCAAACCGATTTGGCTTTTCTGTTTTTAATAGCATAACAGCAAAGAACTTCTTATATTTGCCTATTACCTAATTACTTTTTTATGAATTTACATGTAACAGACGAAACTTCTAGGCTTAAGGCCGTAATACTTGGAACCGCTCAAAGTAATGGCCCAACACCGACAATAGATGAAGCGTACGATCCAAAATCGTTAGAGCATATCAAAGCAGGCACTTATCCTGTAGAAAAAGATATGATTAACGAAATGGAAGCTTTTAACGAAGTTTTTAAAAAATATAATGTAGAAGTTTACCGTCCGGAAATTATCGAAAATTACAATCAGATCTTTAGTAGAGATATTGGGTTTGTGATTGACGATGTTTTTATAAAAGCCAATATTTTACCTGATCGCGAGCGTGAATTAGAAGCAATTCAGTATGTGATCGATCAAATGGATCAAACAAAAGTAGTGCGTCCGCCAGAAGAAGTTCATATCGAAGGTGGCGATGTAATGCTTTATAACGATCATATTTTTATTGGAACATACAAAGGCAGCGATTATAAAGATTTTATCACTGCACGTACCAATATGGCTGGTGTACAGTTTATAAAAGACTTGTTTCCGCATAAAATTGTTAAGGAATTCGATTTGGTAAAATCTAAAATTGAACCACGTGATAACGCCTTGCATTTAGATTGTTGTTTTCAACCGGTAGGATCAAACAAAGGAATCATTTATAAATCGGGCTTCCGTGAAGAAGCAGATTATATGTATCTGGTAAACCTTTTCGGTAGAGAGAATCTGTTTCATATCGAACGTGAAGAAATGTACCACATGAATTCCAATGTTTTTTCTATTGATAAAAATGTAGTGGTTTCCGAACGTAATTTCACCCGATTAAACAACTGGTTACGCGATCATGGATTCACAGTAGAAGAAATTCCGTACGCAGAAATTTCTAAACAAGAAGGGCTTTTACGTTGTTCAACTTTACCACTAATAAGAGAGAAATAAATTGTTTAAGGTTTCAGGTTTAAAGTTATTGAACTTCATTAAACCTTGAACTTTAAACTTTAAACAAAAAATATATGAGTCAGCAAGCAGCAAATACCGTATTAATGATTCGTCCGGTGCAATTTCGTATGAACGAACAAACGGCGGTAAATAATTATTATCAAAAGAAATTAGAAGGATTAACTCCGGCAAACGTAAACCAAAAAGCACAGGAAGAGTTTGACGGTTTTGTAGAACGTTTGCGTTCGGTTGGTGTAAACGTTGTGGTGGTAGATGATACCAAAGAAAGCGACACGCCTGATAGTATCTTTCCAAACAACTGGGTTTCGTTTCATGAAAATGCCGAAGTGGTTTTGTACCCAATGTTTGCAGAAAACCGCAGATTAGAGCGTCGCGAAGATATTTTGGATATCTTGGAAGAAAAAGGTTTTAAAATAGCAGAAATTAACGATTATACATCGGCAGAAGAAGATGATATCTTTTTAGAAGGAACCGGAAGCATGATTATCGATCGTGAAAATGCTAAAGTTTATGCCGCTTTATCGCCTCGTGCAGATGAAGAGTTGATTATAGAGTTTTGTGAAGACAACGATATGCACCCGGTGATTTTTGAAGCATACCAAACGGTTGATGGCAAACGTTTACCAATTTACCATACGAATGTTATGATGAGTATTGCTGAAACTTTTGCTGTTATTTGCGGTGATAGTATCGATGATAAACAAGAACGTAAACTGGTTGTAAACAGCCTGAAAGAAGATGGTAAAGAAATTATTTACATTACCGAAAATCAAGTAAATCATTTTGCCGGAAATATGTTACAAGTTGAAGGTAAAGACGGACAATTGTACATGGTGATGAGTACGCAGGCGTACGAAATTTTAACCGATACACAGATAAAAGCTATAGAAAAGCATTGTGCTATTTTACACGCACCGTTGTATACAATTGAAGCTTGCGGTGGCGGAAGCGCCCGTTGTATGTTGGCTGAAGTGTTTTTACCACAGGAATAGCAACGAGGTGTCAAGCTGAATTTATTTCAGCTTCTCATTAGAAATTAGCTTAATGAGATTCCGAAACAAGTTCGGAATGACATAAAGAAGTTTATAAAAAACGCATTGAGAGATCAATGCGTTTTCTATATTACATATTTTGATATTATTATGGAATGACAAGATTGTGTCCAAATATTCTCGATCAAGTTTGTCATGCTGTAAGCATCCTTTTGATAAAGGGAAGAATTCCTTGTTTAACTACAATAAATCACTCGGTATTTTATAATGCGGATCTTCTGCAATATTCACTTTAATAATTGCCGATGCATTTTCTAACAACTTTCGACTGTCTTCGCTTAAATGAGTAAGAATTACTTTTTTGTTGCGTTCGCTGTATTTTTTTGTAAGTAAATCAACTGCTTCAATACCGCTCATATCGGCAATTCTACTTTCCTTAAAAGAAATCATAATCGTTTCGGGATCGTTAGCTAAATCAAACTTTTCGTTAAAATTCGCTACCGATCCAAAAAACAGCGGTCCGTATATTTCGTAATGCTTAATTCCGTTGGCATCAACATATTTTCTGGCTCTGATGCGTTTCGCACTTTCCCACGCAAATACCAATGCGGAAATAATAATTCCCACCAAAACAGCAATAGCTAAATTGTGAAAAACAATGGTAATTCCGGCTACAATCACAGTTACTAAAATATCGCTTTTCGGCATTTTGGTCATCTTCTTAAAAAATCCCCAGCTAAAAGTAGTAATGGCAACCATCATCATAACGCCCACCAAAGCAGCCATTGGAATTTGTTCTATAACGGGAGCAGCAACCAATATAATGAACAATATCGCCAAACTACTCACAATTGCCGATATCCGTTTTCGTGCACCTGCGTTTAAGTTTACAAAGGTTTGTGCAATCATGGCGCATCCGCCCATTCCCGTGAAAAAACCGTTGGCTATATTTGCTACTCCCTGTGCTACCGATTCTTTATTAGCATTTCCGCGACTTTCTGTAACTTCATCAACAAGTGTTAAGGTCAGTAAACTTTCAAGCAAACCAACGCCCGCCATAATAGCTGCGTAAGGAAAAATGATCTGAAGCGTATCTAAATTTAAAGGTATCTGCGGAATGTGAAAAGGAGGAAAGCCTCCGCTGATGGAAGCAATGTCTTGAACTGTTTTTGTATCGATATTAAAAAAATGAACAATACCAAAAATTACTGCAATAGCAATTAAAGTGGTAGGAAAAGTTTTTGATATTTTCGGAATGAAGTAAACCAATATTAAAGTTAAAGTTACCAAACCGCCCATGATGTATAACGATTCGCCTTGTAACCAGCTTGATTGTAAGCCTGTTTTTAGTTTGAACTGTTCTATTTGCGACATAAATATCACAACTGCCAGTCCGTTTAAAAAGCCATACATTACGGGCTGCGGAACCAATCGTACAAATTTTCCGAGTTTAAAAACACCGACAGCAATCTGAAAAATTCCTGCCAAAACCACCGCAGCAAAAAAATATTCAATACCGTGAGTAGCAATCAAAGCAATCATCACGATAACGGTTGCTCCAGCTCCACCTGAAATCATTCCCGGTCTTCCGCCTAAAAAAGCAGTAATAATTCCCATGATAAATGCTCCGTACAATCCTGTTAAAGGTGGTAAACCCGCAACAATTGCAAACGAAAGCGACTCGGGAATCATGGTCATAGCAACGGTTAAACCTGCTAAAATTTCAATTCGGTACGTTTTTAAATTAAAAGACATTAGATGAACTTAAAATATATTTAAAAATATTATTCTTATTTAGAATAAATAAAAATAATTTATTACTTTTATACTCGTAATTAAGTGAATAAATTATTGCTTATATTATTGTTGTTAGTTATTTAGTTTTTAATAAAGGTACGTTTCACACAGCGTACCTTTTTTATATTTTAAAGAGTATCAACAGCGAATTTATAATATACTGAATACCGATTGCTAGCACAAGGAACCCGATAATTCTTGAAATAGCAACAATACCCGATGCTCCCAAAAGTTTAGATATGTAATTTGCGCTTCTTAAAATTAAGAATACGGTAATCGCAACTGCAAAAATAGCCGCTACAATTAAAAGTTTATTTATAATTTCGGGATTGTCTTGTTCCATTGCAATAAGCAGCGACATAGATCCTGGACCAGCCATCATAGGAATTGCTAACGGAGTTAAAGCAATATCGTTTCGTTGTTGCGCGTCATCGGCTACTTTTTTATTCACACCTCTGCGCTTGCTGAAAGTTCCCGAAAGCAGACCGAAACCCGATGAACAAATTACCACACCACCTGCAATTCGTAGAACATCGATACTTATTCCAAAAAAGTTTAAAATTATTTTTCCTATAAAGAACGAAATTACAAGAATGATGAATACGTTTACCGATGCCCAAAAGGCTGTTTTATTCTTGGCTTCTTTAGGATCTCCTTGCGTTAATCCTAAAAAAATAGGGACAGATCCCAACGGATTTATTACAGAAAATAAAGCGGCAAATGTTATCAGAAATAAATCCATAGCGCGAAACAAGTTTTTTTTAAAGCTAAAAAATAATTTCAAATAAGGTTGAAATAAAATGACTATTTTTATAAAAAAAATATGAACTATTCTTTTCTGGATTTAGTTTACGTAAAGGAAAACAAAACTGTTCAGGATGCTTTTGCCGAATTAAAAGCTACAGCACAAAAAGCCGATGACTTGAATTTCACAAGGTATTGGCTGGCAGAACATCATAATATGGAAGGTGTTGCAAGTAATGCAACATCGGTTTTAATGGGTTATGTTGCGGCAAACACGCAGAAAATCAAGGTAGGATCGGGCGGTGTAATGCTGCCAAATCACTCGCCGTTGGCTATTACAGAACAGTTTGGAACTTTAGCACAGATTTATCCGAACCGTATTGATTTGGGATTGGGAAGGGCACCCGGAACCGATGGACTTACAGCACAGCACATGAATGAAAATTTTATGAAAAACGTGCATGAATTTCCTCAAAACGTGTCGGCAATACAGCAATATCTTTCTACCGAAAATACCGAATCTAAAGTCCGTGCTTTTGTTGCAGAAGGTACAAATATTTCTGTTTATCTGTTGGGTTCAAGTACCGATAGTGCTGTTCTGGCTGCCGCTTACGGTTTGCCTTATGCATTTGCATCGCACTTTGCACCACAGCAATTGGGGGCTGCTTTTAAATTTTATACCGATGAATTTCAAGCAAACGGAGAAATTCCGTCACCTTACAAAATAGCGTGTGTAAATGTAATTATTGGCGAAACAAATGAAGAAGCAAAACTGCATGCATCAACATTTTATAAGATGTTTTTAGGATTGATCCGGAACCAGCGATCAAAAATGAAACAACCCGATATGGCTTTTTATGATGATTGGACGGTGGTTGAAGAAGCACAGTTAAGCCAAATGACCGCAGGAAGTTTTATTGGCGATGAACAAACTGTGGCTCGAAATTTGAAACAGTTTATAAATCGTTATCAAATAAACGAAATTATGATGTCGTGCCCAATATATTCTTTAGAAAAACGTTTGTATTCTATGGAGAAATTTGCTGCAATTATTTCTAAAATTTAATATGAAAAAAATACTTATATCAATTGGTTGCGCCTTTGCAACATTAACCGTTAATGCCGCTTCAACTATTCCTTTTGCTAAAGAAATGAGTTATAAAAATCCGTTGGTTATTGTGAACGGATACAAAATTCGATTTGTAGATTATGCAAAAATTAAACCCGAACATATCGAAAGTATCATTGAATTAGAGCCTGAAGATGCTGTTGAAGTGTTTGGTGAGAATGGAAGAAACGGCGCAATAATTATAAAACTGATTGATAGTTTTAAAGGTTTTTCGTTAGAAGGAGCAAAGATTGATGAACGTATTATTGAAAAAGTTGCTTATTATGCCGAACAAGCTAAATTAAAAGAACAGGCACGTTTAGAAGCCGAAGCCAAGGCGAAGAAGGATGCTGAAGAAAAAGAGCGTTTGGCTGCCGAAGCTAAAGCCCAAAGGGAAGAATTAGAAGCCGCAAGATTAGCTACCGAAGAAAACGCCAGATTGACAGCTTCAGAGAAAGCTAAAAAAGATGCCGAAGATAAGGCTCGAAAAGAATTTGAAGAAAACCAACGTTTAGAGAACGATGCGAAGAACCGTGCAGATGCAGAAGCCAAAGCAAAGAAAGATGCAGCGGAAAGAGCTTTATTAGATGCTGACGCTAAAGCCAAGAAAGATGCCGAAGAAAAAGCTCGATTAGAAGCAGAAGCGAAAGCTAAAAAAGATGCAGAAGAAAAGGCTTTGTTAGATGCTGATGCAAAAGCAAAGAAAGATGCTGAAGAAAGAGCTCGATCAGATGCTGATGCAAAAGCAAAGAAAGATGCTGAAGAAAGAGCTCGATTAGATGCCGATGCTAAAGCCAAAAAAGATGCCGAAGAGAAAGCTCGACTGGAAGCAGAAGCCAAAGCCAAAAAGGATGCGGAGGAAAAAGCTCGTCTAGATGCCGATGCAAAAGCGAAAAAAGATGCAGAGGAAAAAGCTCGATTAGAAGCGGAAGCAAAAGCCAAAAAAGATGCAGAGGAAAAAGCTCGATTAGAAGCTGAAGCCAAAGCCAAAAAAGATGCGGATGAAAAAGCACGATTAGAAGCAGAAGCCAAAGCCAAAAAGGATGCGGAAGAAAAGGCTCGATTAGAAGCAGAAGCAAAAGCTAAAAAAGATGCTGAAGAAAAAGCTCGATTAGAAGCGGAAGCCAAAGTTAAAAAAGATGCAGAAGAAAAAGCTCGATTAGAAGCAGAAGCCAAAGCCAAAAAAGAAGCCGAAGAAAAAGCTCGATTAGAAGCGGAAGCCAAAGTTAAAAAAGATGCAGAAGAAAAAGCACGATTAGAAGCGGAAGCTAAAGCCAAGAAAGATGCGGAGGAAAAAGCTAGACTAGAAGCCGAAGCAAAAGCGAAAAAAGATGCTGAAGAAAAGGCTCGACTGGAAGCCGAAGCTAAAGCAAAAAAAGATGCCGAAGAAAAAGCTCGATTGGAAGCAGAAGGCAAAGCCAAAAAGGATGCTGAAGAGAAAGCTAGACTAGAAGCCGAAGCCAAAGCGAAAAAAGATGCTGAAGAAAAGGCTCGACTGGAAGCCGAAGCTAAAGCGAAAAAGGATGCCGAAGAAAAATCTCGATTGGAAGCAGAAGCAAAAGCCAAGAAATTAGCAGAAGAAAAGGCACGATTAGAAGCAGAAGCTAAAGCGAAAAAGGATGCTGAAGAGAAAGCTCGATTGGAAGCAGAAGAAAAAAAGAAACAAGCTTTAAAAGCAGCTGAAGATCAAAAGAACAGTAATCAAGCAAGTACCGATTTTATAAATAAACTGGAACAAGATTTTAAAAACAGCATTAACAACCCTAAAATTAAAAGGGTATTAATAGAAGGTAAAGAAGTAACGAAAAAAGAAGCCGTTAAATTAAGTGTGTTCGATGTAGAAACATCTATCATAACTTATGACAGAGTAAATGGCGACGGAACTATAGAAATAAAGCTTTCAAAGAAGTAGGCTTTTAAAAATCTGATTTTTCTGCAATACCAAAATCGACTATAAAGCTTTGCATAATGGCTACATCTTTATTGGTGTAAAATTTAGAATATCCCGGCAGGTTATCTGTTTTAAGTAAATTAGCTTCGTTTAAAATTTTATAAGTGTGTTTGGCAACAGCATCGCCGGAGTCTATTACATTTATATGTTCAGGCAAAAATTTATTTAAAATAGGTAACAGGTAAGGGTAGTGCGTACAGCCCAGTACCAAATAGTCAATATCTTTTTCAATCATAGGATCGATGTACGATCGTAACAATTCTTCCAATTCTTCCGAATACAGTTGTCCGTCTTCAATTAATTGAACAATTCTAAAACCGATCTGGTTTACAAACTCAATATTTGGATACAGATTTTGCGCCTCGGCGTATTTAGTGCTATTTAAGGTTCCCTGCGTAGCCAAAACGCCTACTTTACCTGTTTTGGTATTGGCAGCGGCTGGTTTTATTGCAGGTTCAATTCCAATGATGGGAATATCGTATAAACTGCGCAATTCAGAAATAGCATTGGTAGTTGCGGTATTGCATGCAACAATAATAGCTTTAGCGTTTTTACTTAAAAGCCACTCCACATTTTTTTTTGATAACTGAATAATTTCCTCTTTTGTTTTTTGTCCGTAGGGTGCATTTTTACTGTCGCCAAGAAACAAAGTGTTTTCATTTGGGAGCAAATTATGTAGAGAACGCCAAATGGTAGTTCCGCCTATGCCCGAATCAAATAAACCAATAGGTTGCGTGTTGTTCATAAAAACAAATATAAAAAAAACTACCTAAAATTTTAGGTAGTTTTTATGATATTTAGATGGTAAAAATCTTAGTTGATTTTTAATTCTTTCTTAACGTCAGCCATTAAATCTGGTCCGTCTGCCATAATAACACCTCCACCAATAGTAGAATCCATTACATATTTGTAACCTTTTGCACGAGCTACTTTGTGAATTGCTTGTTGTGCTTTAGTTAAAATAGGTTCTGATAAAGCTAATTCTTTTTTACCCATTTCTTGTTGAGCATTTTGCACGAATAATTGAATACGTTGCTCCATGTCCTGCATTTCTTTACCACGAGTTTCGTTAACTGCATCACCTGCTGTAGGAGCTTCTGCCTGATATTTTTTTAATTTTGTTTGGAAATCATTCTGCATGGTTTCCATTTCTTTCTTGTATTTTTCTTGCAATTTCTCTAATTCAGTCTTAGCAGTTTTAGATTCTGGCATTGCCGGAATTAATTCTGATACGTTAATGTGAGCAACTTCTTGTGCTTGTGCTGCAACATTAAAACCAACAACTGCAATTGCTGCTAAAAACAAATTTCTTAATTTTCTCATTTTCGATTTTTAATTTAATTCAACTTATAAAACCTCCGCGAAGGTACTTATTTTTTTTAATTATTATTTATTTTTCTTGCGATCTTCAATCTCCTGTAAACGCTTCTGTCTGTCTTCTTCCATCTTTTTCTTACGGTCTTCGATCATCTTTTTGCGCTCTTCCAAAGCTTTTGCCTTTTTGTCGGCTGCTTCTTTTCTTCTTTGTTCTTGTTGATCTTTTATTTGCTGTGCACGTTCAGATATTGGTTTAGAACTAGTAGATGACTGCTGTGTTCTGCCGTTAGCTGCATTTTCTCTGTTTTTTAGTGCTTCTTCACGCGCTTTTTCTTTTGCTAAACGCGCTTCTTCCTGTTTTTTAAGGATATCGGCTTTACGTTTTTCAATATCTTTCAGCTTTTCTTCTCTAATACGTTCGCGTTCGGCTTTTACTGCAGCTATTTTCTCTAACTGTTCGCGTCTGCGTTTTTCTTCTGCCGACTCTTCCGGATTTGTATTTGAGTTTTGTTGAGAAGTTTGCGTTTTTGCAAGTTCCTCTTTCTCTTCTTCAATTAAACGCTGGCGTTCTTCTAATTCATCGCGTTTGCTACGCTGGCGTTCTTTAACTTCAATTTGTCTTTCGGCAATTTCAAGTTGTTCAACTTCTTTTTTAGATAATTTGCTTTTGTTTCTGGTTTGATCCAATTTGCGAATTACCTGATCAGAAATTTCATCGGCTGAATTTACATAAAGAAGCGCAGTTTCACTGCTTGTTGATTTATCAATTACAGATGAATACCTTTTTTTTCGGGCGATTTCTTCAACAATTGTAGAAATCTGATCTTGTAAAGGTTTAGCTAGATCTAATTTTTGTTTGAAATAAGATCCGTCTTTACCGAATTTTTCATGCTGAAAATCCAATAATTCTTTTTCTATAATCTGAATATCTTCTTCCTTCTCATCAATCAGCTGTTGGGTAAGTAAAGGACGTTCAACATTTAACTGATCTTTTAAATCTTTAATTTCCTTTTTCTTTCGCTCAATGACAGCTTCCCATTCTGCCGTTCTTTTCTTCAATTCTTTGTTAGCTTCTTCATACTCGGGCATTTTGCTCATGATAAAGTCGGAATCGATATAAGCTATACGACCCTTTTGAGCATATCCAACACTGCACAAGCAGATAAGTAAAAAAGAAACTAATTTTTTCATATAAAACAATTATTCAAAATGTGTGCCATTAAAATTGCTGACCTAACACAAAGTGTGGTTGCCATCCGCCTTTTTGGTTTGTTCCAGGTACATTATCAAAGCCATAACCAAAATCAACACCAAGTAAACCAAACATTGGCATATGTACACGTACACCTACACCCGCGGAACGTTGTAGTTTAAACGGATTGTAGTTGCTAAATCCTTCATATGCAGCACCTGCGTCATAAAAGGATAATACGTAAGCACTCATTTGGCCTTTTAATGCTACAGGATAACGTAATTCTACAGAGAATTTATTGTACACAGTACCACCAATATCTCTAGTACCTTCTTTTGGTGTTAATTCGTTATCACCATATCCGCGTAAAGCTACATTCTCTCTACCATCCATTGTGTTCATCATCATTCCACTTCCTCCTAAATAATAACGTTCAAACGGAATAATACCGCGGTCATTATTGTAAGCACCCAAGAAACCGAATTGTCCTTGTGTACGCAAAACCAGTTTGTCAACTATGGTAGTATACCAATCAGCTTTAAAATTAATCTTGTAAAATTCTAACCAATTGAATTTTTTCTGATTTAATTTATCCTCATCAACTCTTGCATTGCGATAGTCTGATACTGGCAAGTTGTTGGCGTCTAAATACGTACCAATTGGAATGTCTGCACCTGTAGCCTCGTTTCTCATTGCCGTGGTAGTTCTGTATTTATACTCTTCCATATTCTCTAAATTCTTGTAGTCAACATTGTTGAATAAAGAATATGGAGCTGTAAATTTACCCGAAACACTTAAAAACGCTCCTGATTGAGGATAAATCGCCGGCATGATACCTCCACGATTATCACGGGAAAGTTCTATGGTATATGCTAAATTCTTTGAAGATCCATTACTGAAAGCAAAGAAGTTAGAGAAATAGTTGTTTAATTCGTAATACTGAAAACTTAACGAGTGCGATAAGGTAAAGTTATCATCTGGTACCAATAAACGTTTTGCTATACCAATTGTTGCAGTAGAAATGTTTAATCCCTGGCTGCGGTCGATATCTCTTGTTCTAAAGTTGTATGATTTCTGACTTGTGTATGATAAAGATCCAAATAATGAAATAGGACGGCGACCACCAAACCAAGGTTCAGAGAAACTTAAACTATACGTTTGAAAATAGGTTGCTGCCTGTAAACGTAACGACATTTTTTGAGCATCTCCCATTGGAAAAGGGGTATAAGCGTCTTTGTTGAAAAGGTTTCGTGCTGAAAAATTGTTGAATGATAATGCTAATGTACCAATAAAAGTACCACCGCCGTATCCACCTTGAACTTCAACCTGCGACTGACCATTTTCTACAACCTGGTAATCCAAATCAACAGTACCGTCTACAGGATCAGGGTTTTTAACATCTGGATTCAATGCGGTAGCATCAAAAATTCCCATACTTCCTAAACGACGAACCGATTCTACTACATCTGCCTTTCTCCATTTCTGTCCCGGAAGTGTACGTAATTCACGTAAAATAATGTAATCATGCGTTTTATCGTTACCAGAAACGGTTACGTTGTTAAAACGTGCAATTGGTCCTTCCATAATACGGATATCGAAATCGATGGTATCATTGCGGGTAGCGGTTTCAACCAAATTGATCTGCGACCATAAAAAGCCGGCATTCTGGTATTCGTTTTCAATGTTTAATGCATCAGGATTGGTCACGTCTCGTACGCGTTTTTCCAGTAAAACACCGTTGTAAACATCTCCGGTTTTTACACCTAATACACGGTTACGAAGGTATTGATCCGGATATTCTGTGTTACCTATAAAACGAATGTCGCCTATATAATATTTTTTACCTTCTTCTAAATTAATGTTTATGGCTACGTTGTTCTTTTTAGGATCGTACGTTGCTTTTTGCTCTAGAATGCGGGCATCGCGATATCCTTTTTCTTTGTAGGCATCAATTACATTTGCAAGATCGGTTTTGTATTCTTTTTCTATGAATTTAGAAGGAGTAAAAATACGCATAGGGTTTAAAGGACTCTTTTGTTTGGTCTTTTTCATTGCCTTGCGCAACTTTGCATCGGTAAGCTGTGTATTGCCTTCAAAATTAATTTTAGAGATACGTACTTTGCTGCCTTTATCAATATCTATAATTAAATCGGCTGTTTTTTTATCGTCGTGTAATTTGCGGTTAACCGTAACTTTTGTGTTATAGAAACCGTCTTTTTTATACTTGTTGGTAAGATAGTTTTTTGTGGTAGAGATAAGGTTATCATTGATAATTTTACCTTCGATAATTTTTATCTTCTTGTCTTGTTTTCCCGAAGTGGTAGATGAAGCTGGCATTGCCAGCTGTAAATCTTTTAAGACTTCTTCTTTTTTGGCTTTTTTAATACCGTTAATTTCCACATTTTTAAGACGTGGCAATTCGTTTAAGTAGATTTCAAGATTTAAAACATCACCTGCAATAGACGATTCGTAAACGTTGATGTCGCTAAAATAGCCGGTTTTCCATAGTTTTTTAATGGCATCGGAAATTTCTTCACCCGGAAGGTTTATTACCTGACCTTTTTCTAAACCTGCATAGGTAAAGATAGTTAGTTCGTTAAAATGATAATTTCCTGTTACCTTAATGGCTCCCAAACGGTATTTGCGTGGCGCATTCGGGTCTGTTTCGGGAATCAATGTTTCTTGTGCAGCATCACTGTTACCGGTTTGTGTTGTTACCGGTTGCTCTTGTGCGTTTGCCGCAGCAAAGCTTACTAATAATGGAAAAAGGTATTTTAATTTTTTGCGATGCATTCCTTTAAAATTACTTATTGATTTGTTCACTTGTTTTACCATATCTACGTTCGCGGTTTTGATAGGTTTCTAACGCCTGGTGAAGGTGTTCGTTAGAAAAATCGGGCCATAAAACTTCGGTAAAATACAATTCTGCATAGGCTATCTGCCATAACATAAAATTGCTTATACGCTGTTCGCCGCTTGTTCTTATTAATAAGTCTACGTCTGGTAAATTATGGGTGTAAAGATGCTTATTAATAACCGATTCGTCAATAGCATCTATTGAAATTATATTATTTTTAACTTTGTTACACAGCTCTTTAGTAGCTTCAAGTAGTTCATTTCTAGAGCCGTAGCTTAATGCAAGCGAAAGTGTTAAACGCGTGTTGTTTTTGGTTTTTTCTAAAACTTCTGTTAATTCTTTGCGAACTGATGAAGGTAAAAGGTCTAAATTACCAATTGCGTTTAATTTTATGTTGTTTTCGTGAAGCGATTTTACTTCTTTTTTCAACGCTTTAACCAATAACTTCATCAACATGTCTACTTCGAATTTCGGACGATTCCAGTTTTCGGTAGAAAATGCGTATAAAGTTAAATAGGGAATTCCCAAGCGGGCACATTGTTCAACGGTACGCTTTACTGCTGTTGCACCGTTTTCATGGCCAATTGTTCTTAAAAAACCTTTTTGTTTTGCCCATCTGCCGTTACCATCCATGATAATAGCCAGATGTTGAGGTAGTTTTTCGGGAATAAGTGTAGTTTCTTTCATTTTATCTTGGGGCACAGTAACAAGGGTTTTTACCAAAGGTATACGAAATGTTTATACCTGAAAAAACATACCAGTCTTTAGAATTTGTATTACCAAACGCTACAATGTTTGTAGACGGGTTTGCAGGATTGCTTCCGTCTAAATTGTCGGTAAAGGCATAACGTGCACCAACTTCGGCACTAATAACCAGTTTTTTGTTTATTAATGCTTTTAAGCCTAACGTTACCGGTATGGCAAGTGCGTATTCGGTGTCTTTTTCTATTTGTTTTGCGTACTCGTTAAAATACGATTCTTTGTACGATATTCCGGCAATACCTGTATGCACGTAAGGCGTAAAGGCAAACCAGTCGTTGTGAAGGTCAAATTCAAAAAAGTTGAATTCCAAACCCAGCATCAATTCGTTCAAATTATTTTTTGTTGAAAGATCGCGTGCTTGTCTTAAAGGCATATCAGAATCTGCATCTTTGCCCGATATAGGCATATAGGTGTAGTTTACACGCCATGAATGTCTTGCACTTTTGTTCCAACGGTATTGAAAACCATAACCCATATCGGTAGGATTTATGTACTTGGTAGATCCAATGTCACCAATATAATTAGTTGCGCCAACAGTTACCCCAAGTTCGTGAATCTGACTTTGAGCTGTTGTGCAAACACCTAAAATAGTTAATATGGTTAAAAGTTTTCTTTTCATTTTATGACTAATTTGCAAATATACTAATGTAAACGAATATATTTTATAATTATGATGTATTTTGTGAAATACTCTTTAATTTCTTTTGTCTTCTCCCCACAATAATTTACTGCGCAGGGTTCGTAAAAAAGTGACCGACGGAAATTCTACCATGTTTACCGTGTGGTTGGCTAACGATATTTCTATTTCAGAATCATTGCTTATCGCAGCAGTTTCCGAATCTAACGATAATAAAAATTGTGCTTCACGACTGCTTACCTTCATTTTAATTTTACTGCGGTCGTTAATAATTAACGGTCGGGTAGTTAAATTATGCGGTGCAATAGGTGTTATTACCAAGCAGTTGCTGTCGGGTGTAATTATGGGTCCGCCACAACTTAAGTTGTATCCCGTGCTGCCTGTTGGTGTTGAAATAATGATTCCGTCTGCCCAATATGTTGCCAGATATTCGTTGTTTATGTAGGCTTCTACCGTAATCATCGATGTAGAGTTTTTACGCGTCACGGTAATTTCGTTCAATGCAAAATTCACATTGAATTTAGAAGTAGCTTCATCGGGAGCATCCAACTGCAACAACGTTCTGCGCGACAGCGTGTACTGGTTTGAAAATAAAAGCGGAATTAAAAATCCGATTGCTTCCTGCTGTACATTTGCCAAAAAACCCAGTCTGCCTGCATTTACACCAATAATGGGAATATTTTTACTTTTTACGAAATTTGCCGCACGCAACAAGGTTCCGTCTCCGCCTATACTTACAAAAAATTTGGTATCGTCGTCTATATCGGTGTGCGATGAAAACGTATCAAATTCAGAATTTAAAACATTGTTTTCTACCAAAAGCTTGTAAAACTCTTTTTCAAAAATTACGTTAGCATTGTGCGCTTTCAGGGCACGTACTAATTTTTCTATAATTTCTTTATAGTTGGGTTTGTAATTTTGAGCGTAAATGGCAAACTTCATACCTTGTTAAATGTTTAAAAATTTATCTAAATAAGCCGAACGGTCTTTTAATTCGTTTAAATAGGAATCTTGATTGTGTTCTGATATGATCTCATATCCAAAACGACGAAATGACTGAATTATTTCATTAATGTTTCCTGCCGATGCTTTTATGGTGATTTGTGCCGTCTGGTTTTTCATTTCAGATACAAAAACACCTAACAGTTTACAATTGTTGGTTTCTACAATCTGTGCAATTTCGCTGATGCTGTAATCCAGATAATGTTTTTGTACAACCACCGCCAAACCGGCATCTTTCATAAACGGGGTGCTGTTTAAAAAAGGCAGAATATCTTCTTGAAAGTAGTATCCTACATATTTGTTGTTATCGGTTAAAACCGCCAAAATATTACAGTCAAACTGTGCAAATTTCTCTAAAACTTCAAACCAGCTGGCATCTTTCCTAACAAAAAAAGGTTGCAGCGCATAACGGTAATCGCCTACGGTTTTACTTTCAGACGGCTGAATGTCTAATGCGGCAATAGATCCTACATAAACATCCTGTTCCAACACCGGAAAATGACTGTATTGGTTGTCTTCTATAAATTCAGCAATGTCATTGAATTTAGTATAAAAAGTAAAAGGCTTTGGTTTGTGTTTAATCAGGTTTTGTATCGATTTCATAACGGTAAAATTCATTGCAAAATAATTAAAATAATCGGTTTTGTACCCAATTTACTTTGTATTTTTGTTGATAAATTAAATATAGAATGACAAAATTATCTGTAAATATCAATAAAATTGCCACATTGCGTAATGCGCGCGGTGGTAATGTTCCCGATTTGTTAAAGGTTGCTGTCGATGTTCAGCGTTTTGGTGCGCAGGGTGTTACGGTGCATCCGCGACCAGATGAACGACATGTGCGTTATCAGGATGCGCGTGATTTGGTGTCTGTAGTACATACCGAATATAATATTGAAGGAAACCCAATGGATAATTTTATGAATCTTGTTTTAGAGTGCAAACCTACGCAAGTTACCTTGGTACCCGATGCTGTTGATGCCATTACATCGAACGCTGGTTGGGATACCGTAAAACATCAGTCTTATTTAAAGGAAGTAATCGCCGAATTTAAACGCAACGGAATAAGAACTTCTATTTTTGTTGATCCGGTTTTAAGTATGATCGAAGGGGCGAAGGAAACAGGAACCGACCGTATTGAATTGTACACCGAAGCCTTTGCACACCAATATGGTTTAGGAAATTTAAAGGCGATTGAACCTTACACCAAAGCTGCCGAATTAGCAAATAGTTTAAATTTAGGAATAAACGCCGGACACGATTTAAGTTTGGATAATATCGAGTTTTTCAAACAGAATATTCCCGGTTTGTTAGAAGTTTCTATTGGTCACGCATTAATTTCCGAAGCTATTTATCTAGGATTGGAAAATGTGGTGTGCCTTTATAATCAAAAATTGAGAGGATAAATTAAAAGAATAAAAGCCTGTAGTTTATTACAGGCTTTTATTTTTCATTTTGAAAGTTTTCCGAAATAAAATGTTTAGCATATTCTTTTATTTCGTTCCTCACTTTTCGGAATTGCTCTTTAATTTCTTCATCAGTTCCTATTGCTTTTGCTGGGTCAGAAAAATTATGATGAAACTTTTTGGCTTTTGTTGGAAAGAAAGGACAGCGTTCTTTTGCATTGTCACAAACTGTAATCACAAAGTCAAAATCAATATTGTAATATTCGTCAATGTTGTTAGAAGTGTGTTTTGAAAGATCAATTCCGTCTTCTTTCATTGTTTCAATTGCTTTCGGATTTACTCCGTGTGTTTCAACTCCAACACTATAAATTTCAGCTTTATTACCTGCGAAATGTCGTAAATAGCCTTCTGCTATTTGACTTCTGCAACTGTTTCCTGTGCAAAGCACTAAAATTTTATTTGTCATATTTTTAAACAAGTAACCAAATGATATTAATGATGAAAAATTTTGGATCAAATCCAAAAATGAGCTGTAATACAATAACAGATGTTGTAATTATAATGGGTTTCTTGTATTTGATTAGCTTTTCTTTCATTTTAGCAACAACCGGAATTGGGTGAACAAGTCGTCAATTCAGATAGGTTTTTCTTTTGTTTTTCTGTTGGGATTCCACAAGCATCTTCTGCTAAACAAGCGGTTGTTTTGTTCTTCAAAACGAAATGATTTCCGTTGAAATCCAAATCGAATTTACCAATAGTTTGCAAATTGTTTTTTATTGATTGATTTGGTGTTTGCGAATCTGCAATTTCATTTTGATATTCTACTTCAATATCAAAATCTCCGATTGCCAATTTTTCTTCTGAAAGGTTGATAATATTGAGTAGTTTGGTTGGTTTTAAGCGATGTTCAAAATCGTTGGCGTTCCAAAGCTGGAAATTTATCACACTTTCGGTTCGGATTACTCCTCCGCAATCGATAAATTTTTTAGTGATTTCTCCAACTTCCGTAACGTGAAAATGTTCGGGAACAAAATTTCCATTTTCCAATTGAAATGCTACATTTTCCAATGTTGGTAGAATTGTTTTTAGTTTTGATAGTTTCATAAAATCAGTATTTTGTTTTATTGCAATATTGCGATATTGGTTATTAAAAAAATGCTAACAGCATTTTTGATTATTTACAGTTGTTATAATGTTAGAAAAATAGCTTTTCAAAATGCTGAAAGTATTTTCATCAATACAATAGCAAATAGAGTTTCCTTCGATAGTTCCTTTTATCAGTCCGGCACTTTTTAGCTCTTTCAAATGTTGTGAAATTGTCGGTTGAGCCAAAGGAAGTTCATTAACAATATCTCCACAAATACATTGGTTTACTTTCAATAAATATTCAATAATTGCAATTCTCGCAGGATGACCTAATGCTTTAGCGATTGTTGCAATTTGATTTTGTTTGTCTGTAAAGTATTCTGTTTTTGTAGCTCCCATTTCTGTATTTTAATATCGCAATATTACGATATTTATTTTAATCAACAGGTTTTATAAGATTTTTTCTGTCAAAAAGCGTCACAGCTAACACCTTATATTTTAGAAAGAACTGCATTAATAAATTATAGTTTTTGGTCACAATCGTTGTATATTTGTAGTAATTGATTTACTATAAAGAATGAACGATTTATTATATGCCAAAATAGAAGGCTCGGGAAAACCATTACTTGTATTACATGGTTTTTTGGGAATGAGCGATAACTGGAAAACATTGGGAGCAAAATATGCCGAAAGCGGTTTTGCTGCACATTTGTTGGATTTACGTAATCACGGACGAAGTTTTCATTCCGATACATTCAACTATCAGGCAATGGCAGATGATATTGTGGCATATTGCAAAGCAAATAATCTGGATAAAGTTGATGTTATCGGTCATTCAATGGGTGGTAAGGTTGCTATGTTTTTAGCGGTGACATATCCCGAACTGGTTGATAAATTAATCGTTGCCGATATTTCTCCTAAATATTACACACCGCACCATCAAGATGTAATGGCAGCTTTAAATGCGGTCGATTTTTCTACAAATCCTTCGCGTAACGAAGTTCAGGAAACTATTGAAAAACATGTAACCGAATCTGGAGTCGTGCAGTTTTTAATGAAAAACGTTTACCGCATAACGCCGCAACAATTAGGTTTTCGTTTTAATCTGGATGCTTTTAATAATGATGAAGAAGCAATTTGCGAAGCGTTAAAGGATTCTGACGTTTTTAACGGATCGGTTTTGTTTTTATGCGGTAGCAAATCAAACTATATCACAGAAGAAGATGCGGAATTAATAAGTAAACATTTTCCAAAAGCGGTAATTCAAACGGTTTCAAATGCGGGACATTGGTTGCATGCAGACAATCCAACCGAATTCTTTGACAAATCAATCGATTTTTTAAAATAATATGCGTGCATAATAATTAATTCTGTTAGTATTTAACAAATAATTAATAATTATGTAATTTTCTTCAAGGGTTTTTAAACTTTTGTAAAATGTCCTATATTTGGGATACTAACATAAATAAAAGTTTAGTTATGAAGAAAATTTTATCTATTTCTTTATTATCGCTCTTGGCTACCAACACATTTGCCGGCGGCTACCGCATCAGCATGCAGGGTCAGCGCCAGTTGGCAATGGGTCATACAGGTGTTGCCGTTATTGGTCAAAACGCCGAAAGTATGTTCTTTAACCCTGCGAGTGGTACTTTTTTAAAAAACAAATGGAGTTTTTCTGCAGGTGCCACAGCGTTGGTATCTAACGTAAAGTTTCAAAATTCTATCTATAACTGGTCAAATTCCACAACAAATACGGGAACTCCGTTTTATTTCTACGGAAATTATCAGGCCACCGATCGTTTTTCTGTCGGTTTGGCTGTTTACACTCCGTACGGAAGTTCTGTAGAATGGGATCGTGACTGGCCGGGATCGCACCTGGTAAACAACATCGATTTACAGGCAATTTTCGTTCAACCTACGGTATCGTACAAAATCACCGATAACATCAGTGTGGGTGCCGGATTAATTTATGTAAGTGGTGGTGTAACCTTCAACAGAAATCTTTCAAGAAGTATGGTAGATGAAAACGGAAATCGTTCTGATGTTACCATAGATGCTGCCGGTGTAAGTGCTTGGGGATACAACCTTGGGGTAACTGCACGCTTGGATGATTATGTTACTTTTGGTGTGAACTACCGTTCGCAAATCGATATGAAAGTGGAAGGCGGCGATGCGAAGTTTAATGATATGCCGAGCTTTTTGGGTGGAACATATACCAATGGAAAGTTCGATGCTACCATGCCGTTACCTGCCGAGTTGACTATTGGTTTCTCTTACCAGATCAACAAAAAGTGGTTGGCTGCTGTAGATTACAACCACACGTTCTGGAAAGCGTATGATAATTTGGTTATTGATTTTGATAACCCTGCAATCCCAACATCGGTTAATCCTCGTAACTATAAAAGCAGTGGAACAATGCGTGGAGGTTTGCAATTTGCACCTTCTGAAAAATTTTCTGCTCGTGTAGGTGGTTATTATGATATATCGCCGGTACAAGACGGATATTTCGCACCTGAAACACCTCGTAACGATGCTTTGGCAGGAACTGTAGGTTTCACTTATCAGGTTACGCCTAAATTCGGAATCGATTTTGCTGCAAGCGCATTACACTTTAAAGAAACCAAAAACTCGTACGATCATTATATAGAAGACGGTACGCATGTTTCTTTTGGTGGAGATTACCGCTCATCGGCATATTCTTTAGGTTTAGGTTTATCATACAACTTTTAATCGATCATTATGAAAAAATATCAATCTATACTTTTAGCAGCATGTGCAATTGGTTTTGCTGGCTGCGAACCAGATTTTGAAAACGAGGTTACAAACGAAACATACTCTAAAGGCGATGCCGATTTTACAACCTACGTTGCATTGGGTAATTCATTGACTTCGGGTTATATGGACGGAACCATTTATCGTTCAGGTCAGCAGTATTCGTTCCCTAATTTACTGGCAAAGCAGTTTGCTGTAGTTGGTGGCGGTGCATTTTCACAACCGTCGTTCAGTGACGATACCAATGATTTGGGAGGGTTATTATTAATGGGTCAGCAGGCAGCTGCAACCCGTTTAATCATTAACATGTCAACAGGTGGTCCGCAGAATTTAAAGGGCACACCAACCATTGAAATCAGTAACTTACAGGCTAAAGCTTATAATAATATGGGAGTTCCCGGAGCAAAATCGTTCCATTTACTGGCTCCGGGTTATGGTAATTTGGCTAATGTAGCTACAGGAAAAGCAAATCCTTACTTCGTACGTCATGCTACCAGCCCAAATACAACGGTTTTAAGCGATGCTATGAGTATGAACCCGACGTTTTTTACAAACTGGATTGGTTCTAACGACGTGTTGGCTTATGCTTTATCAGGTGGTGTGGGTGTAAATCAAGAAGGTAATATGGATCCTTCTACTTATGGAAGTAACGATATTACCGATCCGCAGGTTTTTGCATCGGTTTACACAACAATAACCAATACATTAACAAGCAAAGGTGCAAAAGGTGTGGTTGCAACCATTCCTTATGTAACGTCTATTCCACATTTTACAACAGTTCCTTACAATCCGTTAACGGTAGAAGCCTTAGGTGGTGCGGCAACGATTGATCAGTTAAATACACAGTTATTAGGTCCTTTAAAACAAATTCTTACCGCTTTAGGGCAGGGTAACCGCATTAATACATTTTCTAAAACAGAAGGAAATGCCTTGTTGATTAAAGATGAAACATTAACTGACTTATCACAGCAAATTACGGCAGTTGCTTCACAAAATCAGCAATTAGCGCCAATTGCTGGATTATTAGGGCAATTATATGGACAAGTACGCCATGCTTCTAAAAATGATTTGTTTGTATTGGGTACAAGTTCGGTAATAGGTACAACATCAACGGCTCCTATTTTTGCAAATGTTCCATCACCTTACAAAGAATTATTCAGTAAAATAGGTGTAACTTTTGCTTTGGAAGATAAATATGTGTTGATTCCTTCTGAACAAAGAGAAATTAAAACAGCTACCGATAAGTTTAACGATGCAATTTACGCTGCTGCACGTTCTAAAAAACTGGCAATTGCCGATATGAATGCTATTATGGGATACCTAACCGGCGGTATTCGTTTAGGCGACGGACAATGGTATACGGCAGATTACTTTAAAGGTACAGCAAACATGAATAAAGTGTTGTTTTCTTTAGATGGTGTGCATCCTAACCCGCGTGGTTACGCATTTGTAGCTAACGAAATAGTTAAAGTAATCAACGAACATTACAAAGCACAGTTGCCAATGTTGGTTCCTGGTAACTATCCGGGTGTAACAATAAAAGCATCAAATTAAAATTATAAGCTATGAGAATTTTAATCAATTTAATTGTAACGGCAGTAATTGTTTATCTGCTTGCAAATTTTTTACCGGGTATCAATGTCGATGGTTTTGGCTCATCAATAATCGTCGTGATTGTATTGGCATTGCTTAACTTTATAGTTAAACCAATATTGCAGTTAATATCCATTCCGGTAACCATATTAACATTAGGTTTGTTCCTTTTTGTTATTAACGCTCTAATAATAATGTTGTGCGGTTATATCGTTGGCGGCTTTCATGTAGAAGGTTTCTGGCCTGCACTGTTATTCAGTTTGGTTTTGTCTATTGTTCAGTCAATAGTAGGAGGGATAGGCAGCGAAGATTAATTTTACTAATAATTAATATTCAATTATTTAAAAATTTGATTGGCTTCTAAAAATAATGTATTTTTGCAAGCCAATTTTAGTTAGAAACAAAATTTACAATGAATATCACAAGAAATAATGTAGATGCGTTAAACGCAGTTATTACAATTGATTTAGCAAAAGAAGATTTTGCTGCGAACGTTGAAAAAGTTCTTAAAGATTACAGAAAAAACGCGAATATCCCGGGCTTCAGAAAAGGTCAGGTACCTGCTGCATTGGTGAAAAAACAATACGGACAGGCAATTATGTTCGACGAAGTGAACAAATTGTTACAGGAAAGTTTAAGTAATTATTTAAACGAAGAAAAGTTGGATATTTTAGGAAATCCGCTTCCTGTTGCAAAAGATATCGATTGGGATGCTGATACATTAAGTTTTGATTTTGAATTAGGTTTAGCTCCGGAATTTACGGTTGATTTAGATGCTGCTAAAACTGCTGCAAAATATAAAATCGTTGCCGATGAAGCAATGGTAAACGAACAGGTTGAATACATTCAGAAACAATACGGAAAATTAATTTCTAAAGAAAAAGTTGAAGAAGGTGACGATATCCGCGTAAAAGTTTCTAACCAGGAAGAAGGTATCGAAAACGAAACAACTATCAACGTTGCAGATATCCGTACAAAAACAAATCAAAAGAAATTCATCGGTAAAAAAGTAAACGATGAGGTTACAATTTCTACAAAAGGTTTGTTTGAAGACGATCATAAATTAATGGACGTTTTAAAAGTAGAGCACGATAAAATTCATGGATTGGATGTTGAAGTAACGTTTACTATCGAAGAAATTTCAACTAAAGAAAAAGCAGAATTAAACCAGGAATTTTTCGATAAATTGTTTGGTGAAGGTAAAGTAACTTCAGAAGACGAGTTAAAAACGCGTATTAAAGAAGATGCCGAAAAACAATTCGCACAACAGGCAGATCAAAAATTCATGAACGATGCGGTTGAAGCATTGGTTGACAATACAAAATTCGATTTACCGAAAGAATTTTTAATCAAATGGTTACAAACGGCAGGTGAAACAGATTTAACTGTAGAGCAGGCAGAAGAAGAATACACAAAATCTGAAAAAGGATTGCGTTACCAGTTAATCGAAGGTAGAATTATTACCGATAACGGTTTACAGATTACTTTTGACGAGATCAAAGATTATACTTCAGGTTTAATCAAAGATCAAATGGCACAATTCGGTCAGTTAGAACCGTCAGAAGACGATGTAACCAATATCGTATCGCGCGTTTTATCAAACCAAGAAGAAGTAAAACGTATTTCTGAACAATTGATGAACGATAAAATGATGAAATTGTTTACTGAAAAAGTAAGCGGAAGTGAAAAAGAAGTAACTTACAAAGATTTCGTTAAAGAGGTTTACGGAGAATAATTTTCTGCGAAAATTTAAGTATATTTGAGCGTCGAACGGTTTGTTTCGACGCTTGTTTTTTTATAACTTATAGAAAGTAAAAATATGAATTACGGAAAAGAATTTAAAAAATACGCTACAAAGCACCATAAGGTAAATAATATGTACTACGATAAAATCGTGGGCAGCATGACACCAACAGGCAGTATGACGCCTTACATTATCGAAGAACGCCCAATGAATATTGCGTCTATGGACGTTTTCTCGCGTTTAATGATGGATCGTATCATCTTCCTTGGATCAGGTGTAGATGATTATGTAGCAAACATTATTCAGGCACAATTGCTGTTTTTAGAAAGCGTTGATGCTTCTAAAGACATCTCAATCTATATCAATTCTCCGGGCGGAAGTGTTTACGCAGGTTTGGGAATTTACGATACCATGCAGTTCGTTAAGCCTGATGTAGCTACAATCTGTACAGGTATGGCAGCATCAATGGGTGCAGTATTGTTATGTGCAGGTGCCGATGGTAAACGTTCGGCATTACCACATTCTCGCGTTATGATCCACCAGCCGTCGGGCGGCGCACAGGGTGTTGCAACCGATATGGAAATCAACCTGAAAGAAATGTTGAAATTAAAAGAAGAATTGTATCAGATCATTGCAAAACACTCTAAAAATCCGTACGATAAAGTGTATAAAGATTCAGAGCGCGACTATTGGATGCGTGCAGATGAAGCGAAGGAATACGGAATGATCGACGAAGTTTTAACAAGAGAATAATTATAATGAAGGAAGGATTTAACTGTTCTTTTTGCGGACGGCCAAAAGCCGAAACAAATATTTTAATTGCCGGTGTAGATGCGCATATTTGCGATCACTGTGTAGAACAGGCACACGGCATTGTAATAGAAGAATTAAAATCGCAAAACGAATCAGGATTGTCAGATGATGTTTTACTAAGAAAACCTCAAGAAATCAGGGCGTTTTTAGATCAATACGTAATTGGTCAGGATCAAACCAAAAAAGTACTTTCGGTAGCGGTTTACAACCATTACAAACGTTTGTTGCAGGTTGATTTAAAGAACGATGTTGAAATAGAAAAAAGTAACATCATTGTAGTTGGGCAAACCGGAACCGGTAAAACACTGGTTGCAAAAACCATTGCGCGTATGTTAAATGTGCCTTTAGCTATTGTTGATGCTACCGTTTTAACCGAAGCTGGTTATGTGGGCGAAGACGTAGAAGGTATTTTAACCAAATTATTGCAGGCTGCAGATTATGACGTGGATAAAGCACAACGTGGTATTATTTTTATCGATGAAATTGATAAAATTGCCCGTAAAAGCGATAATCCGTCTATAACCCGCGATGTAAGTGGCGAAGGTGTACAGCAGGCGTTGTTGAAGCTTCTAGAAGGTTCTGTTGTGAATGTTCCGCCAAAAGGAGGAAGAAAACATCCGGATCAGAAGTTTATCGAAGTAAACACCCAGGATATTCTGTTTATTGCAGGTGGTGCTTTTGACGGTATCGAAAGAATCATTACAAAACGTTTGAACTTTCATGCTGTTGGTTTCGGATCTTCTAAAGAAAACGAAAAAGCAGATAAAAGCAACCTGTTGCAGTACATTATACCTAAAGATTTAAAAGATTTTGGATTGATTCCCGAAATCATAGGTCGTTTACCGGTATTAACACACATGGATCCGTTAGATCGCGACACGTTGCGTTCTATCTTAACCGAGCCTAAAAATGCGTTGGTAAAACAATATCAGAAGTTGTTCGAAATGGATGGTGTTGCTTTAACGTTTACCGAAGATGCTTTGTGGTATATTGTAGACAAAGCGTTAGAATATAAACTGGGAGCACGCGGATTACGTTCGCTATGCGAGGCCGTTTTAACCGATCCTATGTACGATCTTCCGGGTTCTGATACTACAGAATTCGAGATTGACAGAGATTTCGTTAAACACGCTTTAGATAAAAACTTAATGAAGCGCTTGGCTTTAACCGTTTAAATACACAAACCCTTTCTTAAGAAAGGGTTTTGTTATTTTTAGAACTCTGTCATTCTACATGAATCTTGTCATTCCGACGAAGGAGGAATCTCATCACTCCCGTCACTTGAAATTCGTTGTTGAGAATTTATAACAACACGTCAGTTCGAGCGGCGTCGAGAAGTTTTTTAGATCCCAACTTTATCTTGTCATTACACATGAAGTTTGTCATTCCGTGCATAACACGGACACGAGCTTGCGAACTGGCGAAGCAATCTCATCATAGGCAACGTCACTTCGAGCGGAGTCGAGAAGTTCTTTAGATCCCAACTTTATTTAGTCATTCCACATGAAGTTTGTCATTCCGATGCTTCGACGAGCTCAGCACAGGCTTTAGGAGGAATCTTTTTAAAACTATCAATCGGAGCTCTGTCGATAACCTATAAATTCATAGTTAGTAATTCCCAACCTAAAAATCAATAAAAGAATAAATCAGCCCTCACGAATCCATAGCGGTATGACATTTTAAGCAGCCTGTCCCGAGTATCGGGAAGTGTCGAATAACTGCATGAAGCGTAAGCTGATCGGGTGGTCAGTGAGCCTGCCGAACTGCGATCAGGTAGCTTCAAAAGTTCCATTCGACCGTTTAAAAGGTCGCCGCAACAAAAAAGACTTTTGGTACTTTTTGTCTTTAAAAGAAGAAGAAAACTAAATATATTTTTAACCAACTATAGAGATTCTAAAGCCATATAAGTTCTACCACTCTCAATCCTAATCATCTTCATTCGTCAGTAAGTTATTAAGATACTAACTTTATCTAGTCATTCCACATGAATCTTGTCATTCCGACGAAGGAGGAATCTCATTTCAGATACAGTTTGTCATTCCGTGCTTGACACGGACACGAGCTTGCGAACTGGCGAAGCAATCTCATCATAGGCAACGTCACTTCGAGCGGAGTCGAGAAGTTCTTTAGATCCCAACTTCATCTTGTCATTACACATGAAGTTTGTCATTCCGATGCTTCGACGAGCTCAGCACAGGCTGTAGGAGTGATCTCATTATAAGCAATGTCACTTCGAGCGGAGTCGAGAAGTTATTTATATATCAACTTCATTTTGTCATTCCGACGAAGGAGGAATCTCATTACAGCCTTCAATTAAATCAAAGACGCAAACTATAAATCTTGATTGGACATTAAACTTGTCATAATCATAAAATAATTTAAAATGTAAATACTTTTTTGTAGTTTTAAAGAAAAAACAAATGAAGAAGTTACTATTACTTACATTTTTAAGCGTTTTTGCCTTATCATGCAATAAAAAAGTAGAACTGTCTGGCGAAATTGTCAGCCAAACAAAACAAGTGGCATCGTACAATGCGGTTTCAAATAATTCCTCTGCAAACATCGAATTGGATTCATCGGTTGCTGCAAACGAAATCTTAATTACCGGCGATAAAACTTTGGTCGATAATCTGGAGATTGATAATAATGACGGTCAGATCAATATCTCAAGTAAAGAGTCAATCTATTACAAATCAAAATCATCACCGCTGATCATTAAAATGAACAATCCTAATTTGCAGAAAGTGGTAATTGCAGGTGCGGGTTCTGTTGCAACAAATAATATTACATTGACAAAAGACGTTGAATTTCATATTTCGGGCGCAGGTGAAATTAATGTAAAATTGTTCAACAACATCACGAGTGTTTTTATAACCGGCGCTGGCGATGTGCGTTTGCGTGGAATAAGCAACGAAATAAAGGCAAGCATGTCGGGCGCAGGAAATCTGAATTCCGAAGGATTGACCAACAAACTGGCGAATATTGAAATTACCGGAGCAGGTAATGCAAAAGTCAACACGTCAGACGAAATTAACGTGCGAATTTCAGGAGTGGGTAATTTGGATTACAAGAATTACGATCGACTTAAAATCGTTAAAAAAATATCAGGTGTAGGCAGTATCAACCCGTACTAAAAAAAACACGAAAAACAAAGTTTCATTTCAGGGTATTTATGAATAGCTTTGTGTGTATTAAAAGAAAAATGGGCACGTTAGTAATAAGTAAAAAAGAAAATAACCAGTATAAATATACCTATAACAATCGCAAGGGAAATGTAATATTTACAAGCAACAGCTACATTTCTAAAGCACATTGTTTAAGCGAAATAAACGTAATAAAACGTAATTTTTCAATAATAAAATTTATACATTATAAAACTCCGGTAGGAAAATTGTTCTTTAAGGTAAATGTAAACGATCATATTCTGGGAGTAAGCAGAAAGTTCACTACACCGCTTTTAATGGAAAAGGGTGTAAACGATTTAAAGAATAATTTTGTAAATTCCGAAGTGTTGGATTTTACCGAAGATGTGTTCGGTATCTTCCCGGAAGATGTATTTCTAACCAACAATATTTAAATAGTATGAGAAAATTTTTAGCATTGTTATTTGTTTCAATCATTACCGTAACAAGTTATGCGCAAAATAGAAAAATAAAAGGAAACGGTGTAGTTCAGGAAAAAAACCGTAAAGTTCAAAAATATACCAAGTTGGTCATAGAGGGCGAGGTAATTGTTGAACTTTTGAACAATCCGTTTAAAAATACAATCAGAACCACCGGCGATGCAAATCTGCACCAGTTGGTTCAGGTAAGCGTTGTAAACGAAGTATTGACGCTGAAGCGCAAACCGGGTTTCGAGATTGTTAGTCAAACCGAACCTTTAAAGGTAACATTGGCAACTAAAGATCTTACCGAAATCACAATGAACGGCGATAAGGGAACGCTGACAAATATGGGCGCGATCGAAATTCCGAAACTAACCCTGACCAATACCGGCAATAATAAAATGGAGTTAAGGGTAAAGGTAGAAGATCTGTATTTAAACACCGAAAACGATGCGGCTATTACGGTAGAAGGAAATTCGAACACCGTAAGAATAAACAGCAAAAGTTCTGGCGATATCAATGCAAAAGAACTGTCGGCTTTTTTTACCGAAGTAGATTCATCAGGCTCGGGAAATATCTATACCAACACAGTTAATGGCATCGACGGAAGCCTGAACGGAAGAGGAAATTTATACTACCGTGTAACTAAAACCGTGAACGTAACCGAAAACAGCGAGGGAAAAGTAATTAAAGAATAATTTTTAAATTGTTCACATACAGAAAGGTAACAAATTCATTAAAAAAAATATGTTTTAATTTCTAATTTTCCTTTGCAGGTATTAAAATTACTGCTATATTTGCATCCGAAATAAAATACCAATGGCGAGGTAGCTCAGTTGGTTAGAGCGCAGGATTCATAACCCTGAGGTCACGGGTTCAACTCCCGTCTTCGCTACAAAAAAGAGAAATACGAAAGTATTTCTCTTTTTTATTTTATATGAACTATATACTGTCATTCCGGACTTGTTCCGGAATCACTAGCATTTAAAATCTAAATAGTTCTTCCTCTTCAATTCCCGGTCAATGAGCCCGTGGTTACTGAGCCCGCCGAAGTATCGAATCATCGTAATGCCGTCAGTTCGAGCGATAGTCGAGAACCGAGCCATTGCTGTCATTTTTATAGTTATTAAATTGTATTAGTAAATGTTTAAAGAGGGATAGTTGTTTTAAATCAGCTTTAAATTGTCTTTGTAGGTTCTGCCGATAGGGAGTTCTTTTCCATTTTTTAAAATCACGCTACGTGAGTTATAACTTTCAATATGATTTTTTAAAACAAGATATGACTTGTGAATCCTAACAAAGCCAAGATATTGGTAGTCCTCTTCAAATTTGCTTAAACGCTGTAAAAGTATGTAGGTTTTAAATTGCGAAACAATCTTAATATACTCGCCAAAACCTTCAATCCATAAAATATCGTCAAGGCTTACCTTGTTGATAATGTAGTCAGATTTAAACATAATATAATCCTCAACCTCATTTTTAGACTGTTTAAAAAGTGCATATTCTTTTGCTTTTTTTATGGCCTTTTCAAAACGGGTGTAGCTTATTGGTTTTATCAGGTAATCAATAACATCTAATTCATAAGCTTTTGCAGCGTGTTCGGGTTCAGCTGTAATAAAAATACACAGAATGTTTTTCTGCACTTTTTGAAGCAGCTCCAATCCGTTGATGTTTGGCATGTTGATATCTAATATCAGTAAATCGACATCGTTCTGGTTGATGAATTCTATTGCCTTTTCCGGATTATTAAAAGTAGAAATCAGTTCAATATCCGATGCTTTCTCGCAGTAATTCTTTATCAGTTCCAAAGCCGGATGCTCATCATCAACACCAACTGCTTTCAGTGAAATCATATTTTGATTTTTAAAACTGAAAAATACGTTTTATTTAGTTCTTTTTGCGTTAAAACATGTTTTTTTGGAAACTCTATTATTAGAACTTTCTCTAAATCTTTCATACCCATTCCTTTATAACCGTATTCGTTTCCGGTTTTATTTTTGGTTGAAACAGAATTAGTTACGCTGAAAACCATCTCGTTATCAATAATTTCGAACGCAACATCTATAAACGAATCCTTTTCTGTACCAATTTCAGAATGTTTCAGGGCATTTTCAAACAGTGTAAAATAGATGGAAGGTGGAATTTCAAACTGATCCAGAAATTCGTCGGACTGCCAGTGAAATGTTATCTGCAGTTTGTCTTTAAATTTAAGCTGGTAAAGTCCTGCCAGTGCAGTAATCATCTCAAATTCTTTACTAAGATAAATTCTTTTTTTTCCTGTTTCGTAAATAACATATTGCAGAAGCTGACTTAAGTTCATGATTGCATCTGCCGATGCACTGTTTTCCTTATAACTTCCCGCATAAATATTATTTAGCGTATTTAGTAGAAAATGTGGGTTTATTCTTGATTTTATAAGTGTTAAATCGGTTTCGGTTTTTTCAAACTCCAAATTTTTATAGTCACTTTCAATTAAAAATTTATGTTTTGATATTCCTAAAAAACTGGCAACCAACAGCACAATACTCTGCGATGCATAAATGTTTATAAGCGAAAGTCCGTCTGCAGGGTCTACAGATGTTTCTGCCGATATCAGCGGATCAATCAAAATTCTAAGCAACACAGAAAAAATAAAAAGAAGTAAAGCATATAAAATATACTCGGAATACTTGTTGGTTTCATAAAATGCGGGTACCAGTTTAGAATAACACACGTAATAAAGAACTGCGTTTATCGAAACAATAAAAACAATGTTTAAAATACCGTAAAGCAATGTTTGCTGTGTACTTATTTCTATGTAGGAAATTGCGGAAATATAAACAATGCAGAAAATAACATGCTGTATATTAACAAGATTGGTCCATTTTCTGTTCATTAATCCGTTTAAGATTTTCTTCTGGAAAAGAAGCCTTAACGCAATCAGCAGAAACAGTATGTTTATTATTAATACCATATTTTATATAAACTTAAATTAAGTATACTGTAATTTTTATCATTAAAAAATAACTTTTTCGTATTGTAAAATCATTTGTTTTGTGTCGTTTACTGATTTTTTTTGCAGTTCGTTGAGAATTAAACAGCTTTTTGTACGATTCTCATATTTTAGCTGTCAGTTAAAAATTAAAATCAATTCCTCAAAGTGAACTTACGAATAATATTTCAAGCATTTTTTTTATCACTGTTTACATCTTCCGCATTTTCACAGACCGATAATTTAAACAGTTGGTATCAGTATACGGTTTCTGCAAAATTAAGCGAAAAATGGAGTGCAACCGCATTATCTCAGTATCGTTCGTACGATGTGGTTAAAGACGGACGTCTGTTTTTGGTTTCAGGTTATCTGGAACGAAACTTTAAAAACGGAATTTCTCCGGCGGCGGGTTACATGTTTCTTATTTTGGAACCTTATACAGACGTAATGGAAAAGAAAATCAGATACGAAAACCGTCCGTACCAGCAGCTCAGCATCAGAAATAAGGTAGGAAATGTGAATGTAATGCACCGTTATAGGGCAGAAGAACGCTTTTTAACAAATCCCGATGATTTTATTTTAAGGCTGCGCTACCTTATTTCTTTGAAGTTTCCACTGTATAAAAATGATGGAACAGAAGTTTTGTACGGAATTTTTAAAAATGAAATTAGAATGAATGTGGTTAAAGACGAGCAGTTTGACAGTAATAGAATTACTGCCGGCTTGGGAATCAATTTGGGAAAAAACAGTTCATTGGAACTTGGTTTTATTAATCAGGTTGGGGCAGATGATACGGCAAATTATACGGTGGTATCGTTCAAAAACAACTTCGATTTTTCTAAAAACAACGATTAATAATTAAAAAATAAATCTTATGCTTACATTTTTAGGCTTTGCAATGATTATCGTTTTCATGTATCTTATCATGACAAAACGATTGTTTCCCTTAACGGCACTTATCCTTATTCCTATTTTATTTGCTATTTTTGGCGGATTTGCTTCCGATTTGGGATCAATTATAATGGATGGTGTAAAAAACATAGCACCTACAGGCATCATGCTTATCTTCGGGATTTTGTTTTTCAGTGTAATGATCGATGCTGGTTTATTCGATCCTCTGGTAAATTTAATTTTAAGAATAGTAAAGGGCGATCCTGTTCGAATTGCTATGGGAACCGCTATTCTGACTATTTTGGTTTCTTTAGATGGTGACGGTGCAACAACTTATATGATTGTAGTTGCGGCAATGCTGCCCTTATACAAAAAAGTAGGTATGAGCCCTTTGGTACTTTCTGCAATTATTATGCTTGGCGGTGGTATTATGAACATTCTGCCGTGGGGCGGACCCACTGCCCGAGCAATGACTACCTTGAAAATGGATGCTTCGGAACTATTTGTTCCAATGATCCCGGTTATGTTGGGCGGAATTGTATGGGTGCTTTTTGCAGCATTTTGGTTGGGACTTAAAGAAAAAAAGAAAATAGCTAAAATGGATGTTTCTCCTAAATATTTTGAAAGTATCGAGACATTGAATACGCAACGTCAGTTAAAAAGACCAGGGTTAATTTGGTTTAATTTGGCGTTGACGATTAGTTTGTTAGTTTCAATGATGCTGAATATACTGCCCTTGGCCGTTTCGTTTATGATAGGTTTCTGTCTGGCATTAATAATCAATTATCCTAAAATGGATGATCAGCAGAAGGTGCTGAAACTGCACGCTGGTAATGCCCTTTCGGTTGCTTCCATGATTTTTGCAGCTGGTGTTTTCACCGGAATCTTAACGGGAACAAAAATGATGGATGCCATGGCTGCTTCTATGATTTCTGTAATTCCAGATACATGGGGCAGCTTTTTTCCTGTAATTACAGCTGTTACAAGTGCACCCTTAACATTTTTCTTGAGTAACGATGCGTATTATTTCGGCATTTTACCGCTGATTACCGAAACAGGACTTCATTTGGGAAGTTCAAAACTAGAAATAGGTGTCGCCTCGTTAATAGGGCAGGGTGTGCATCTTTTAAGTCCGTTGGTGCCTTCAACGTATTTATTGGTAGGTTTGGCGGGTGTCGAGTTTTCCGATCATTTAAAATTCACAATGAAATGGGCATTGGGATCATCGCTGGCAATGTTAATAACGGCCATCATTATCGGTTTAATTGGCTTTTAGATAGTATATTTGTGAATATATATGTTGCAGAATATATTCTTGAATAATGATAGAGGAAGATAAATTCAGTCCGAAAAATTCCGGTGTTCCTACACAGAATAAGTTTGTCAGAAATCTGGCAACTTATGTTTTTGTGGCAATAGCTTTGGGAATATTGGTAGGTCATTTTTTTCCTGAAATAGGCATTAAGACAGAATTTATCGGAACCTGGTTTTTATATATTATTGAACCATTGATCCAGCCTTTAATTTTCTTGACTATAATAATTGGGATCGCCAATGTAGGAAATATTCGAAGGGTAGGGCGATTGGGGTTTAAAACAATTGTTTATTTTGAAGTTGTTACCACACTGGCAATGCTTTCTGCAATTGGTATGGGGTTATTACTGCAACCGGGAAAAATCGATAAAAACTATTTGAATATTGCTGAAGCAGGTAGTTATGCTGCGTCAAATTTTAATAACGACTTGTTGCAGTTTGTGGTTCTAAACAGACCCTTGCTGCTTTTAATAGTTGCTGTAATCATAGGTTTGCTGCTGAATGTATCTGAAAAAAAATATAAACTGGTTCCCCGGATCGAAAAATTCAGAGCAGTTCTTTACAGCATACTCATGTATGTTTTTTATCTTATTCCGTTTGCTGCTTTCAGCGGTATGGCGTACTCTGTTTCTAAATTCGGTATCAACAGCCTTCTGCCTTTAGGAAAACTTGTTGCAGCAACATATATAACAATGGCACTTTTTATAGTCGTCGTTTTCGGACTTGTTTTAAAGCGTTTTAAAATAAGCCTTTGGAAATTCTTAATTAGTATAAAAGAAGAAATACTGGTTGTTTTCGGAACTTCGTCCTCCCGTGCCGCATTCCCCTTAATTGTTGCAAAGCTTGAAAAAATGGGCTGCGGTAAGTTGGTTACGGGCTTTGTGGTACCGCTTGGATATTCGTTTAATTTAACGGGAGCTTCCATTTTTCTGCCAATGTCGGTTATTTTTATTGCACAGCTTTATGATATTCCGTTGCTTTTTACCGATATTTTATTTCTGCTGTTGGTGTTAACATTTACAACAAAAATTGCTTCAGGTATTCCGGGATCCGGGTTTATTGCACTTTCTGCAACACTTTCCATCTTACATAAATTCCCTATGGAAGGACTGATCTTTCTTTTTAGTATCGATAAATTCATGAACGAAGCCCGAACATTGACTAATTTTATAGGAAACGCAGTTGCAGTTGTGGTGATTTCTAAACTGGAAAATGATTTTGTTCCAAATGAAGAAATTAATATTCAAACGGAAAAATAGCGGCAACTGTAATTTATTGCTTTCTCAATATAATTTTAGTGAATTTCCTTTTTCCTTTGTTTTTAAACTTTAGTATATTTACAACAAACGCTTACACCAAATGCACCATTGGGCATTGGTTAAACATACACTTACTGAATACTTAAAAACTAATCTATATCGATTTTGACGGAGTCATTGTTGACTTCATCGCACAAATAAAGATCGAACTGCTAACTCGTAACTACACTGCATCAGCATTGATAATAGTAGAAAAAATAAATGAAAAAAGAAACCAATACTTTTAAAGAGAAGCTAGTTACTTGGTTTAAACAACCTGAAAACATATTTTTAATTGTAATATTGTTAGCAGTTACTATTGTTGGAATAATTGATGATAATCTTAAAATTATTGTGATTGTATATACTGGTGCTTTTTTATATGGAATCCTGTTTGGGTTATTTTTTTATTTAAAAAATAAATTTTTTAAATAACTTGGTAATTTATTAAAAGCAGCTTAAAAATAATCTGTGCATCTGCGGGAAATAACATCCAACATCCAACATCCAACACCCAACATCCGTCACATAAACGATTCAACAAATCAACGATTTATCAGGTCTTGTCCCAAGCCATCGGGATCAACAGCTCATACTTAATTAAACGACTGCCGAAATTCCAACGGCGAAATACTCGTCTTCTTTTTAAAAAGCGTAGAAAACGACTGCGAATGTTCAAACCCAAGTTCATAAGCTATTTCACTGACTGATAATTCAGTTGTCGAAAGTTTTTCTTTCGCTTTGCTGATAAGCTTTTCGTGGATATGTTGCTGTGTATTTTGTCCGGTATGAACTCGTAATAAATCACTCAAATAATTCGGAGAAAGATTCATCGCTTTGGCAATCTGATGAACCGTCAACAATCCTTTTTCGGAAGATTTATTATCGAAATAATCATTTAAAAAAGTTTCAAACTTCGTCAAAAGCTGATGATTCCCGCTTTTTCGGGTGATGAACTGTCTTTCATAAAAGCGTTTGGAGTAATTCAGCAACAGTTCAATCTGCGATAAAATAATTTCCTGAGTATGCTGGTCGATGTGCTGGCATTCCTTATCAATTTTATTTAAAATTTCAAGCAAGTCATTTTCCTCATTCTCAGAGAGATGTAAGGCTTCATTCACAGCATAAGAAAAAAATCCATATGACGAAATCGTATTCGCCAAAGAATGTTTCAGCAGAAAATCTTCGTGGAAAATCAGGAGATAACCCGTATTTTCACAATCCATCGTCTTCAAATCGAGATATTGCACCTGATTTGGCGCCGTAAAACTCAGCACACCTTTGTCGTAATCGTAATGTTGCTGTCCGTATTTTATTTTTCCGGTTGCATTTCGTTTCAGCGCAACGCAATAATAACGGCTCACAAAACCCTTCCACACGTCATCCTCAATGAAAACACTTTTCGAAAGATTCACAACACTTACCATCGGATGCTTCGGTTCCGGAAGCGAAAGCAACTTGTGAAAAGCCGAAATAGATTTTATCGTGTTCATAATTTGAAATTCTAAATATTAAAGGTAATAATTATTTGGGCGCCTTAATCCGTTTGTAATTTATCCTGAGCTTGCCGAAGGGCTCCCGCTTTTTTGCTCCACTTCGTTCCGCAAAAAGAGCTCGTATTGCGTTTTAAGCAATTTGTCATTCTGAAGGAAATGAAGTGGAGTGAAGAATCTCTGAAAATAAAGTTGAGATTCTTCCTTCGTCAGAATGACAAACTACAAATATTTTAATTTAAACAAACTAATAATCCAAAAGCCCCATCCCAAACTCATCATAAGTCGCTCCGGTATCCGTTCCTAAAGGTACAATACTTTCCAGTTTTGCAAGTTCATTTTCACTTAAAACAATTTTTCCAGCTTCGATATTCTGTTCAAGATAGGTTCTGCGTTTCGTCCCAGGAATCGGAACAATTCCTTTGCTGATAATCCACGCCAAAGCCAATTGCGAAGAAGTGATTTCTTTTTCTTTCGCCATATTTTCAATCGCTTCTACCAATTCAATATTTTTTTGGAAATGTTCTCCCTGAAAACGCGGAATTCCTCTTCTGAAATCATTTTCTGGCAAATCGTCAATTGTTTTGATATTTCCTGATAAAAATCCTCTTCCAAGCGGAGAATAAGCTACAAAACCAATTCCAAGTTCATTCAAAGTTTTGATGACGCCTTTTTCTTCAACCGTTCTTTCAAATAAAGAATACTCACTTTGAACTGCCGAAATCGGATGAACTGCGTGCGCTCTTTTCACAGTCTCAGAGCCAACTTCCGACAAACCAATGTAACCGATTTTCCCTTCTTTCACCAAATCACTCATTGCTCTAACCGTTTCTTCAATGGGAACATTTTTATCGAGACGATGCATATAATAAAGGTCAATGTAATCGGTTTTCAGATTTTTCAACGAACGTTCAACTGATTTTTTCACATAGTCTTTATTTCCTTTGATTTTCCAAGTAATTTGTTCGTTATCATCAATTTCCCAACCGAATTTCGTTGCAATAATGTATTGGTCACGATTTCCTTGAATGGCTTTTGCAATCAGCCTTTCATTTGTAAAAGGTCCGTACAAATCAGCTGTGTCGAGGAAGTTTCCACCCAATTCCAAAGAACGGTGAATAGTTGCAATCGCTTCCTGTTCATCGGTTTTACCATACATATCTGCATCACCGAAACCTGTCATTCCCATGCATCCTAAACCGATATTCGGAATAATTAATCCCTGACTTCCTAATTTTACTTGATTCAATTTCATTTTGTTAAATTTTATTGATACAAAATTCAGCAGAAATTAAAACTCTGATGTATGCAAAACGACGGATGTTGTATGCGGATTACTGATGTCAATTAAATGACTTCCGAAATTCTAAAGGCGAAATATCTGTTTTAGCTTTAAATAGTTTACTGAAAGACTGAGAATGCTCAAATCCCAATTCATAAGCGATTTCACTTACAGAAAGTTCTGTCGTAGAAAGTTTTTCTTTGGCTTTTTGAATTAACTTTTCGTGGATGTGTTGTTGCGTGGTTTGTCCGGTTAACTGCTTTAATAAGCTCCCTAAATAATTGGTAGAAATATTTAATGATTCGGCAACAAAATTCGCAGTCGGCAAACCTTTGTTGACAACATCATTTTTGAAATAATCATCCAAAATATGTTCTAATTTATCCAAAACCTGATGATTGCTCTTTTTTCTGGTAATGAATTGTCTTTGATAAAATCTTTCACAGTAATTTAGAATAACTTCGATTTGAGAAATGATGATATTTTGCGTGAATTCATCAATTCCAGACTGATATTCTTTTTCAATTCCTTTAAAAAGACCGATTAAAGTTTCTTCTTCTTTTTCAGAAAGAAACAAAGCTTCATTGACATCATATCCGAAAAATTTATAATTGGAAATCGTTTTTGCCAAAGGTGTGTTCCAGATAAAATCGGGATGAAAAGCCAAAAGATATCCTGAAGGTTTTATGCCTGACTTATCAATAATCATCTTCACCAATTGTCTCGGCGCAATAAAACACATCAATCCTTCATCAAAGTCATACTGACTCTGACCGTAATGCAATTTTCCCTGAATATCACGCTTGAAACCCATAAAATACAACTCCTGAATCCAGCTGATTTCAGATTCCTCAATTTGATATTCCACCAAACTGTAATCCACCAGACTAATCAACGGATGCTGAGGTTTGGGCAATCCTGAAATCCTATGGAATTCAGCAATCGTGTCGACTGTATATAATTTTCTGTTGGTCATTATTTCAAAATTAGGCAACAGTTTGTGGCTGTTGCCTTTACAAAGTTAATAATCTGTAGATGTACTTAGAGTTTTGAAATCAGAAATTTCATTTTGAAGTGCATTTAATTTGTTTCCAGCAATCTGAAAAGCATCAGAGCCTAAAACCAAGTGAACCGGAGGATTTTGCATTTCTGCCAATTCTATCATTGCAGTCGCCGCTTTTTCAGGACTTCCTGGTTGATTTCCGTTGATGTCTTTTTCGTGTGCCACTTGAAGTTGTCTTGCGATTGTATATTCTTCAATTTCAGTTTTTGGCGTTCTGAGTGAACCGCCTGTCAAGAAATCAGTTCTGAAATATCCCGGATAAACCACCGTTGCATTCACTCCGAATTCTTTAACTTCCGCCGCCAAAGCCTCAGTGAAACCTACAACTGCAAACTTGGTGGCGCAATAAATTCCCCAGCCTGCAAATTCTCCCGTCAATCCGCCAATTGAAGCAATGTTTATAATGAAACCGCTTTTCTGTTCTCTTAAATAAGGCATTGTTTTTCTGATGATATTCAAAGAACCAAAAACATTGGTGTCAAAATTCTGACGGCTTTCGAGGTCTGAGATTTCTTCTAACGTTCCCAATTGTCCATAACCAGCATTGTTCACTACAACATCAATTTTTCCGAATTTTTCAATTGATTTTGATATGGCTTCTGCAACCGAATTTTCATTCACTAAATTAACTTCCAACGGCAGAAAATCTGAATTTTCTTCATTAATAACTGTTTGAAGTTCCGAAACATTTCTTGAAGTCGCTGCTACGGAATACCCTGCTGCTAATAATTTTTTGACTAATGTTAAGCCTAAACCTTTTGAAGCTCCTGTCACGAACCATACTTTTTTTGTACTCATTTTTGATTGTTTTTTAATTGATTAATTATTACAATGCAAAGTTGAGCAAGAATGAAATCCTGCGTGTGACCGAATCAAAGATTGTTGTAGCCAAAACAAATATAGGTTAATAGTTAGTGTAGTATTTTGCGCATAATTCTGGAGTTGGAGAATATGGAATGTATAACATTCAGAATCTGTGCATCTGTGTGGAAATAAACAGCAGCCAAAATACCAGTTATAAAAACACATCAAACCAACCCACACGAATCAAGAGCGGTATTTAAGCTTTAGGTAGCCTGTCCCGATCACTATCGGGAGGGGTCAAAACGGTGCAGTTGTCGTTAAAACACAGCGGGTCTCAGCAGCCGGTTGTCTGTATAGATTATTTTGAATAGGCTGTTTTGGGGTATAGTTTTTTAAATGCGTTATAAACTGACTGATGAATTACGGTAGAATGAAGTTCCTCCGGCATATAGTCAAAAATCAGATTAATGTTCTTGTTGCTTTTCAGTTGCTGTTGTAACAGTACGCTTTCATTGTACATTTTTATATCTTCCTCTTTACTGGGAACTCCAAGGTATACATTTGCTGTTTTCGAAAGATTTTTATGTAACAGGTTTTCTGCATCAGTTAAAAGCAATCGGTCTCCCCACCATAAACTTGGACTTATAATAATATAGTCATCAAACAAGTGCGGTCGCTTTAAAAGTATTTCTGTAGTCAGCAATCCGGCTAAAGATTCTCCAATTATTGTTTTTTTAGCCTCTGTTTTGTAGGTTTTGTTAATGTACGGCTGCAGTTCCTTTTCAATGAAATTCATATATTTATCAGAGCCGCCGTACTGCGTAAAACTTGATTTAGAAAAACCTTCCTTCTCAATAAAATCGGTACTGCTAACTGCAAATGTAAAATCACGTTTTCTGGTATTTCCTTCAATACCTACAACTATTGACCGCGGAAAACGCGCAATCCAGTCTTGCGTGTTAAATCTAACAATTCCTACAATATGCAGAAAGTCTTCTTCAATACCTCCGTCAAGAATATAGATTACAGGATATTTTACTGTGTCACTTTCATGGTAATTTTCAGGAAGATAAATGTTAATTATCCTATCCTCTTTCAATATTTTCGAATGTAAAACGTCAGATTTTCCTACAGTTAAAGGTTTGCTGTTTTCCTGAGCTGCACAAAAGGCACTGATAAGAACGGTAATTAATAGTAATAAAGTTTTGTATATATTCATTGAATGCTGATGTTTTTTTGATTAACCGAATATAGTGATGTTTTTATATTTCTCTTAGATTTATACTTAGGAAAAGTTTTATTTATCATTACCCCCCAACAATTAACTGTCATTCCGGACTTGTTCCGGAATCTGTAACATGTGAAACCCAAACAGTGCTACTACTCCAAATCAACGTCAGTTCAAACGTTAGTCGAGAACCAGTTATCATGTTGAACAATATCTCAGTGAAAATGAAAACACAATAAATACAACCCACACGAATCACTAGCGGTATTTAAGCTTTAGGTAGCCTGTCCCGATCACAATCGGGAGGGGTCAAAACAGTGCAGTTGGCGTTAAAACACATCGGGTCGCGTAAGCGATCGTTCCGATGGGGTAGCCAACAAACAAGATTTTGACCGTTTAAAGCTTGACCGCAAAAAAAACTTTGCTTCTTTAGTTATAAAGAAGAGAAAAACCGAAAGGTATCAATCACTAACAACGGAGATCTCAAAGCCAGATATTTCTACCACTACAAATCCATGTCATATCGAGCGTAGTCGAGATATCTCCAACGCCACGTCAGTTCGAGCGATAGTCGAGAACCAATACATTCAAACTAAAAATAGCAGTTTGTTGTCACCCCTTGCTTGACAAGGGGTCACACAAGTAAAGAAAAGATAAGCTGATAAATCATCTTCATTAAGTAGATAATATAAACAACTGAATGTACAACATTCAGAATCTGTGTATATTTCTAAGTTATCAACGTAATTTCAAGCAAAAAAATCAAGTCATAATCTGTGAATCTGTGGTAAGTAAGATCCCGCACGTAGCACCAGGCATCCAACATCTAGCATCTCACATATAAACAAACCTACGTCAGTTCGAGCTCTGTCGAGAACCAATACATCCAAACTAAAATAGCAGTTTGCTGTCACCCCTTGCTTGACAAGGGGTCGCACAAGAGAAAGACACGCTGCATAACGTAATTTAATTAAGTAGATAATATAAACAACTGAATGTACAACATTCAGCATCTGTGTATATTTCTAAGATATCAATGTAATTTCACACACAACAAATCAAGTCATAATCTGTGCATCTGTGGAAAAAATCAAGCAAAACAAAAGTTATCAAGTTTACACCGACACCTCAACGATTCAACACCTCAACAAATCAACAACTCATCCGGTAACATCCAACACCAAACACCCAGCACCAAACACCCAGCACCAAACACCCAGCACCAAACATCCAGCACCAAACATCCAGCATCCGTCACCTCAACGATTAAACAGGTCTTGTCCCGAGCCATCGAGATCACCGATTCAACAGTTAAGCTTTCACTATAAGAATTATCATCCTTAATCAAACGCTATTTCAAAATATTCAAGAATAGCTTTGTAATTATCCTGAGCTGTAAAACAGGTATCTAATAAATATTCTCTTATATTATTCCACTCCTGTAAACCTCTGTAGTAAAACAGCTTTATATCGTCATCTATGATAAAAGGTACAATATTATTTGCTAAACATTCCTTAAATAAAATCAACCGACCAACACGACCATTACCATCTTGAAAGGGATGAATAATTTCAAATTGATAATGAAAGTCAATAATATCTTCAAAAGTTTTCTTTTCAATGTTGTGATAATCGTAAAGTAAGGCTTTCATTCTTGCCGAAACTTCCTTAGGTGGACACGTTTCATTGCCACCCACTTCGTTAGGCAGTTTTTTGTATTCGCCTACATTAAACCAGTCTTTTCCACTATCAGATGTTCCCGATTTCAAGAGAAAATGTAATTCCTTTATAAATGATTCTGATAATTTAGATTTTGCCTTGTCAATGATTAGATCAATACATCGAAAGTGATTGGTCGTTTCTATGATGTCATCTACATTAACGCTTTCTTTGGAAGCTCCGATAGTATTCGTTTCAAAAATATATCGAGTTTGATCATGGGTCAACTTGCTTCCTTCTATACGGTTTGAATTATAAGTCAGATCAATTTGCGTACGGTGATAAATCCCGCCTTTCAGCTTCATTTCTTTTTGCTCTTTCAGGTGGTTCAGTAATGTATTATCACTAAATTTCTTTTTATTTGCTTTCTCAGGCAATATTGCATCATCAGGAATATTCCATGTTTTACCGGTTAAAAAAGCTCCCTTAATTCTTCCTGTAGCACAATAATTCCGAGCGGTTCTTTCCGGAATATTCCACTTTTTTGCAAACTCACTTACCGAAATATAATTCATAGCTTTTTATTATAGATACCGTTATCGGCAAATATACGATAAATTACAACTATATATTGTTTAATTCTTGCCGATAACGGCATGATTAAGGATTTAATTCCTGTGCGAATCTACTAAAACAGTAAACTTTTAGGTTAAAAGCTGTAATGAAAATGTCGTTGTAGTGGAATATTGTTTCGTTTGTTACTATTTTAAGTAAAAAATAGTACAAAACAAACTTCTGCAAAAGAGAGTTGTAAATCGATGAGTTATTCCATTCAAATCTATCTAATATATCGTAATGATTATTCAGGATAAATTTTCCTATTCCCTCATTCCGGCAAGTGAGCCTGCGGTTGCTGAGCCCGTGGTTACTGATCCCGCCGAAGTATAAAAGCATCGTACTGCCGTCAGTTCAAGCCCAGTCGAGAAACAATACATCCAAACTAAAAATAGCAGTTTGCTGTCATCCCTTGCTTCAAGGGGGCGTACAAGTAAAGAAAAGATAAGCTGATAAATCATCTTCATAAAGTAGATAATGTAAACAACTGAATGTATAACATTCAGAATCTGTGTATATTTCTAAGTTATCAACGTAATTTCACGCACAACAAATCAAGTCATAATCTGTGCATCTGTGGAAAAAATCAGTAAAACATAAGTTATAAAAACACAATTTTACATTCCACACGAATTCAAAGCGCCATTGGTATCAAATCGACAGTTAAATTGTTGAAACAAGCGTAAGCTAATCGGGTAGCTTTGCTACGTTTCGATTAGTTAGCTTGTAAGACATTATTTAACCGATTTTAGACCGAGGCAAGACCAAAAGGAAGGATTTTTGCTTCTTTTGATCTCAAAAGAAGAGCAAAACCAAAAGGTATCAATCACTAACAATGGAGATCTCAAAGCCAAATATTTCTACCACTGCAATATACATCAATTCAATATACAGTATACAAACACACCTTACATCAAGCACCTAACACCTCAACAAATCAACGATTAAAAAACAAATCAAGTCATAATCTGTGCATCTGTGGAAAAAATCCTTCCAACGGTGCCTGAGGTGGTTATTGAGCCTGCGTTTACTGAGCTTGTCGATGTATCGAAATATCCTCGAAGGCACACCCAACACCCAGCATCCGTCACCTCAACGATTCAACAGGTCTTGTCCCGAGCCATCGGGATCAACAAATCAACAACTCATCCGGTAACATCTAGCATCCAACACCTAGCATCCCTCATATAAACGATTCAACGAATCAACACCTCAACGATTAAAAACAAATCAAGTCATAATCTGTGCATCCGTGGTATATAAAATCTCGTAACCAACACTGGATATACTAATTTAGCTGGGAGTTAGAGTTAAGAGAAAAAACTTAATTTTAACTTATGACAAGAGAAAGAAAAATTTATGACCCATCGTTTAAAATAAAAGCTGTAAAATTGAGTAATGAACGGTCTAACATTACTGAACTAGCTAGAGAGTTAGGTATCCGTGTTAGCATGCTGTATAAATGGCGTAAAGATTACGATAAATTTGGCGCTGGTAGTTTTCCTGGTAATGGAATTTTAAAACAAACAGCAGAACAAATAAAACGGCAGGTTTTTGAATATATTAAAATATGTTATTATAAAAAAAATACATTCAGCTTTGAAATATAAAACAATAAGGGAATTCAAAAATCAATCATATAATTAAAAAAATGTCGCTTAACTTAAACTCCACTTTTTATTTGCATATACAATAAGTCTTAATTATTTTTTCATAGTTAATATAATAAGAGAAGGTGTCTTGTGCATGCTCTCTTCTTTGTTTTATACTATTCCATTAATTTAACGGGAACTAAATTGAGTAATTCTTCTTCAGTAAATAATCGATAATGAATTTTAAAGGTTTTGCCTAATGGAGTTTCCAACGAAAAACCGCCTGCACCAAATCCGTCTAAAACATCTAATGTAAAATGACTGAATTTCCAATATTCAAATAAATCGCTATCTACCCAAAATTCAGAGTCTTCTATCGTTCCAATTAATACATCGTTCATTCGGGGGAAAAATCCGCCTTTCTCAAAACATTGCGGCTGTGTGCCTTCGCAACATCCACCTGCCTGATAAAACATTAATGGCCCGTGTGTTTCTTTTAACTGATGGATTAATGCTATTGCTTTTTCTGTTGCATCAAGTCTTTGAATCATAGCTTTTTATTTAAAATAATTGATAAAATTTAAAGTCAGAAGCATGCTTCTGACTTTAAATATAAAGTTATCTACTAAAAGAATCCTAATTTATTTTTGTTGTAAGAAATCAACATGTTTTTTGTTTGACGGTAATGACCCAACATCATTTTATGATTCTCACGACCAACACCAGATTGCTTGTATCCGCCAAACGGCGCACCGGCAGGGTAGCTGTGGTAATTGTTTACCCATACACGACCAGCCTGAATGGCTCTTGGAACCTGGTAAAGTTCATGCGCATCGCGTGTCCATACACCGGCACCCAATCCGTAGATAGTATCGTTGGCAATTTCAATAGCTTCTTCAACTGTTTTAAAAGTGGTAACAGCCAGTACAGGTCCAAAAATTTCTTCCTGAAAAATTCGCATGTTGTTGGTTCCTTTAAAAAGGGTTGGTTTAATGTAGTAACCACTTTCCAAATCGCCGTCTAATTTATTAACCTCGCCGCCTGTAAGTAATTCGGCACCTTCTTCTTTTCCTAAAGTAATGTACGAACTGATCTTGTCGAACTGAATTTTCGATGCTTGTGCACCCATCATAACGGTTGTATCCAACGGATCGCCAATTTTAATGGCTTCAACGCGCGCAATTACTTTTTCAATGAATTTGTCGTAAATATCTTCCTGAATTAACAAACGAGACGGACATGTACAGATTTCTCCTTGATTAAAAGCAAAAAGTACAGCGCCTTCAATAGCTTTGTCTAAAAACTCATCATCTTTATCCATAACCGAATTAAAGAAGATATTTGGCGATTTACCACCTAATTCCAAAGTTACTGGAATAATGTTCTCGGTAGCGTACTGCATCACCAAACGACCTGTAGCTGTAGATCCTGTAAAGGCTGCTTTTGCAACTTTTGGGTTGGTAACCAACGATCTTCCCAATTCTGCACCAAAACCGTTCACAACATTTATAACACCCGCAGGTAGTAAATCGCCAATAAGTTCCATTAATACCAATATTGATGTTGGTGTACTTTCGGCTGGTTTTAAAACCACACAGTTTCCGGCAGCTAATGCAGGTGCCAGTTTCCAGATTGCCATTAATAATGGGAAATTCCAAGGGATAATCTGCGCAACAACTCCAATTGGTTCATGAACGATTAGCGATACGGTGTGTTCGTCTAATTCTACATGCGACCCTTCTTCGGCACGAATTACTCCTGCAAAATATCTAAAATGATCAATTCCCAGCGGAATATCAGCATTCAACGTTTCTCTCACGGCCTTACCGTTGTCAATGGTTTCAACAGTTGCAAGATAATCTAGATTTTGCTCCATGCGGTCGGCAATCTTGTTCAGAATAATGCTTCGTTCTGTAGCCGATGTTTTTCCCCAGGTTTTAAACGCTTTGTCGGCAGCATTAACAGCTAATTCCAAATCTTCTTTGGTAGAATGTGCTACTTTTGTAAACACTTTACCGTTGATCGGCGAAATATTATCGAAATATTTTCCCTGCACAGGCGCAGTCCATTTTCCATCGATATAATTCTCATACTGGCTTTTAAATTCCGGCCACTTTTTTACATTCTCGTTACTCATAATTTTTAGTTTTATGTTTACTTAAATTGATTAATGTAAATTACTCTTAATTCGGTGCAAAAAATAAATCGATTTGTGTCAAAAAATAGTAAATTAGTGCCAATGTGTAGTAAATATAAGTTTTGTACCTCATGAATTCATCAATCAGCAGCATATACAATAGGGGAAAAGTTGTAACGCCCATAGAAAATAAATTGAGTTTCCAGACCGATGAATTGGACCTGCATTTGTTTGAAACAAAGGTGAAAACATCAGGTTTTGCTTTGGCTTTTGATGAAATTTCATTGATTACCATGCTTTCAGGAAAAAAGGTAATGCACTTTAATAGAGAAGATTCGTTTGAATTTTTGCCCGAAGAATCCTTGGTGCTTGATAAAAAACAGGGAATGAATATTGATTTTCCCGAAGCCGAATACGATAATCCTACACGATGTCTGGCATTGATTATTTCGCCTGATGAAATTAAGGAAACGCTGATGCAGCTTAATGAAAGTGCTCCGAAAATAGATCATACCGAATGGACGGTTGATAGTTCTACTTTAAAATTCACGAACAACCAGTTACTTAACAATAATATTGAACGTATTATTATGTTGGCATCTTCAAACTCCGAATACCGTGATGCACTGGGGAAATTAATGACCAAGGAATTGATAATAAATTTGCTGCAGTCTAAAGCACGGGATTTTCTGTTGGAGAAAACTGATTCCTTGGCAGGCAATAATCAGTTGGCTTTTGCAATTGAGTATATTCGGAAAAATCAGGATCGACAGCTTACTGTGGAAGAAGTTGCAGAAAAAGCCCACATGAGCAAATCGACTTTTTACCGATATTTTAAGCGACACACAGGCAGTACGCCTAATGAATTTATCCTATCGGAAAAAATTAAACAGGCTAAATATCTGTTGGCAAATACGTCACAATCGGTGTCCGAAATTGGTTTTGCACTGGCATTTGCTTCATCAAGTCAGTTTATTAAGCATTTTAAAAGCATAACTGGCTTAACACCTTTCAAATTCAAACAAAGCAGCGACGCTTTACTGAGATAATCATTAAAACATCGCCGCTTGTGAAAAGTATTTTATTTATTTAAAAGTTCTCTTTCAATTTCATGTAACTGATTTTCGATAGAACTTTTATCTGCACAAAAATAAACTGTATCGTTTTCAAATAAATCCTTGTAGTAGGCAATTCCTTCCAATAAATTTTTACGGATTTTCTCCTGTTTTTTCATTTTAAGATCAGATTGTTCTGCTTCGGCAATTTTTTGCTCTTTTTTGTAATGATCCAGATACATTCTTAATTCCTTAATAAAGACATGTGGTCGGTTTTCAACCTCGATGATATTTTCACGACCATAAATATGATTTACCATTTGCTTTAACGATACTTCTTTGGTAAAATAAGCAATATTTGGTCCCGGACAAATCACAACGCCTTGCTGTTCGCCTTTTACAGGCAGGTCATGATCCATTAAAGCAGCATTCGCCAAACCTACACACAAACAGGCTTTTTCGGTAATTTCTGTAAAATGTTCCTGATAGGCTTCGGTGCTAAAATTCATATCATTCAATTCTGCCAATGCTTTCTGCTGATATTTTCGCGATGCCGTGCAAAGACCTTCTTCTGAATATTTTTTGTTTAAAGCGAGATATTTTCGCGGACACGAACTTCCTTCTTTATTATTTGCAATTCGCTCCTGCTTGATAAATTCATTGGTAGTTCCTTTAATATTGTTAAACGGAATGCCCAAAGGCGAAATAGTGCTTAAATACAAATCGTCTTCTTTAGCCGATGCCAAGAGCTTTCTGGTCGCTTCGTCTGTTGAGGTTGCTTCGGGAACCAGTAAAAACGGCGATCCCCAACCAACGGCATCTAACTCATAATACGCTAAAAGAAAATCGTGTTCTAAAGCCGTACCAACACCGCCTTGCGCAGTAATTTTAATGTTTAAAGGTTGTTGCGGAACGTGTTTTCCTTTTTGATCTAACGCCTTGCAGAATAATTCGTGCATAGAAACTGTGAGTTCTTCGCGTTTTTGTTTAAATTCTTCCAAAATAGTTCCCATTAAAAACCCATCTGTAGCAAAAGCATGTCCTCCGCAGTTAAGTCCTGATTCTATGCGATATTCCGAAACCCATAATCCTTTTTTTGCCAAGAAACTGCCCTGTATAAATGCAGAACGGTAATCGCTTACTTTTAAAATGATTTTTTTTTGAAGCTGATTTTGTTCATCAGGATAAAAAGCATCAAAACTCTCAAAATAACCAAACAATCTCGGATTCATTCCTGCCGATAAAACTACCGAAGCATTAACTGTACTTTCTGCAAAACCGCGCAAAGCAGCATGTGCATCGTTAAAAATTGTCGGACGAGGTTCTTTGTTTTCGTACGTTTCGCGATCTACTTTTGTCATAATATTAACATCGATAGATCCAGGTGTAAGGTGCTGATCTAAAAAAGTTTTTAATTTTGTAAGCGGTTCACTGCCTTCCAAATGTTTTTGAAGATTTTCTCTGATTTCTGAAGTATTCGGTAAAAGATCGATATAATTTTTTACAGCTTCTTTGTTTCGAATCAACTGATCTTTTAAATGTTCAAATTTCTGTTTAACAATGGTATCCAGTGTATTCAGGTACGAAGTTATTCTCTGGGCTCTGAAATCTTCTGCCTTTTTGCTGATTTCCTTGTAAGGAAGTTGGAATTTTTTGATGTACAAACGGTTCATCTGCTCAATAAGTTCGTCATCCATCACCGAAATAACAGACGAAATACCGTAATGCGCCACGCGAATCGGCGTATCAATCGTATAAGCAAGTCCCATCACGGGAATGTGAAAAGTATGTATGTTTGGAATTTTCATGAAAATGATTTTTATGTTGCGAAGTTTTCTATAAAAAATAGTTTTTTTACTGATAAAAATCATTGTAAATACAATATCACAATTACGATTTGATCTTTAAATATTTCAAAAAGCGTATTTTTGAATAGATCAATCATAAAAAAAGATCACCGAAACCGTAATTATATGTAGAGGCAATAAGCCCGTCGAAGTACCGACCTGCCCAATTTTCCTAACTATGTACTGTCATTCCGGACTTGTTACGGAATCTCCAAAAGGTAAAACTCAAATAGCTCTCTCACTCCAAATCCACGTCAGTTCGAGCTCTGTCGAGAACGACATTCAAACTAAAAATAGCAGTTTGCTGTCACCCCTTGCTTGACAAGGGGTCGCACAAGTAAAGAAAAGATAAGCTGATAAATCATCTTCATAAAGTAGATAATATAAACAACTGAATGTACAACATTCAGCATCTGTGTATATTTCTAAGATATCAATGTAATTTCACACACAACAAATCAAGTCATAATCTGTGCATCTGTGGGAAAAATCAGTAAAACATAAGTTATAAAAATACAATTTTACATTCCACACGAATTCAAAGCGCCATTGGTCTCAAATCGGATAGCCTGTCCAGATCGTTGTCGGGATTAAATTGTTGAAACAAGCGTAAATTAATCGGCCGGTCAGTGAGCCTGACGAACTGCGATTAGTTAGCTTGTAAGACATTATTTAACCGATTTTAGACCGAGGCAAGATCAAAAAGAAAAGATTTTTGCTTCTTTTGATCTCTCAAACCATAAGGTTCACGACTTCCAAGGTGTAAAATAAAGCCTGGGCGTAAAAGAAGAGGAAAACCGAAAGGTATCAATTACTAACAATGGAGATCTCAAAGCCAAATATTTCTACCACTACAAATCCACGTCAGTTCGAGCGGTAGTCGATAACCAGTTACTTCGTTACAAAATTCTCAATTTCATTTTTTTGAAAATGATTAAAACAAGTAAGATGCTATAACATAAGCGGTATTTCCTTCATCATTGTAAAATCGGTCTTAAAAATATCCAGTTCTAATAAATCCTCTGAATTATCAAGATATAGTGAAGCTACAATAAGTATACCGTCAATATCATGAAATTCAATTGAAGAAACCTCCTTTCCAAATACTCTTTTATGCATATAGTTACCGTTATTATAAAGGTATAATCCTCCCATGCCGTCATCTGCCATTGGCTTAACCAATAGATTTTTTTTCCAATCTTTGTCTGTGAACAAGTTAGAAAGGTCTACAAGTTTCCTCAATAAACGCAATTCTTCTTTTGTAGGTTTTCTTAAATCTTCCATTTTTTAAATTAATGAATAAGATATCTAATTGGCTTTACTATGAAACTATCTCGTTCGTAACCATTGTTCTAACCCCAAATTATTGTACAATTTGGCGTAGTCAACTGCGCTTTTTCATTGTCTCGTAGTGTTGTATCAGCTTTATGATCCGTAAGTATTTTCGCAATACTTATTAAGGCTGTTTGCTCTTCGTCGCTTCTGTACTCTGCCATCGCCAAATACATGAGCGGAGTTATTCCTTCATTATTCTGTGCATTTGCTTCAGCGTGGTATTTTAGTATAGTTTTAACCATGTCTTCTTCGTAATACACCATGTTGTGCAGTGCATTATTCCCAAGATTGTCCCTTTGATTAACGTCAAGACCAAGATCCAGCATATATTCTAAAGTTTCTAAATCTGCAACATAAAATAAAGGTGTTCTTGCGTGAACTGATTTTTTATATGGTACAGCTCCGTTTTTAATAAGAATACGAGCCATCACTGCTTTTGCATAGAAAATAGGTGTTGTGCTATCTTCACGTTCAAAGTTCACATCAGCACCATATTTAATAAGTAACTCTAACATTTTATGTTGGTTTGCACTTTTGTTGTAAAGAATTCTGAAAATGGGAGTCTGGCCGAATTTGTCTTTTTTGTTGGCACCTCTATATCTCTTCAAATGCTTTTCCAGACCCTCAACATCGTCATCAGAGATATAATCCCATATATCTCGTCCTAAAAACAGTTTTTTTATATTTTGCAGCGTGTTTTTCATGATATTTAAAGTAAGATATATTCTTTAAATAAATTAAATGCTCTGTTTCTGTGCATCTAAAAATATCTTCACATCTTCTGTCCATTCGGTTTTATATTTCACAAGATAGTTTTCATGGCCTGCCTCCTCATATATTTGCAATTTTTTTATTCCTTCAAGGTTATTATATATAGTCTGTATTTCTTCCATACTTACTTTTTCATCTTTTGCTCCATGTAGTAAAAGGGTAGGGCAGGTTATTTTCTTTGCATATTCGGTCGGATTGTGGTCAAATGCCCAGAAACCGTTTTCTATTCCGCCCCATAAAACTAATAACCCCGCCATTGGGAAAGTCGGTGCGTTCATTGTTCTAAAGCGTGCACACACCGTTTTATACATAGAACCAAACGGGCATTCAATTATTATTCCTTTTGGCGTGATATCATAATCACTGATCGCTTTCATCGTTGCAACAGCCCCCATTGACGTACCGTAAAGAAAAATGTTTTGTTCTCCTTGCGTACGCAGGTAGTTAAAACATGTTTGTACTTGTCCTGCTTCTAAATAACCAATTGTTGTTTGATTCCCTTCTGAACCACCCGACCCCATAAAGTCAACTAACAACGTATTATAACCAAGTTCAAGAAAAACTTCAGCTTTGTCAAGCATCAAAGATTTGTTTCCGCTGTAACCGTGGAATAATATTACGCAACCTTTTGCATTTTCGGTTTTTATACTCCAGCATTCAATTTCTCTATTGCTTTTAAGTTTTAGTACTTCATAGTTATGAGTAGGAATAGTTGTGTTTTCTGGTCTGGGATTATTTACTCCAAAAATTAAAGTTTCAATTTTATTAACTGTCGAAAGCTTCGTAGAGCTTTTTGTTTTTTCAATGTCGGATTTACTGAAGTGAGTAAACTTATAAGCATGGAAGACTGCTACAATATTCATTAAAATGAAAATAGTTGTCAATCCCGAAAAAATACGCTTAATCCCTTTCTTATTATATTTCAAAATGTCAATTATTTGATTTGTTTTTATTTTCAGTAATTTATTAATCACAAAAAAAATATCATTATGCTTATAAGTGATGAGTAAAAATCTCATTCTTAAATCACTTATTTTAAATAAGGAGTTATTTTTTCATCTAAAAGTTCAATCAGCTCGTGCTGATAGTATTTGTAAATATCCTTGATATCTAAAACAATGATTTCTTTTTTAAACCTACCGTTAATAAAATTTTTTACTTCTTTTTTATGGCTATTTTCCATGACAAAAAGTATATCTGCCTGTTCAAATATAGTTGACGTTATGGGGTTTGTACCTTCCTGTTCGCAAATTTTTATATTCGTTCCTGCCGACATGAATTCTAAATCGGCATACTTACTGCTAAAATAGTCTTCAGCTGTTTTAGATCGTTGCTTGTTTGCAGAGCAGATAAATAAAATGGTAAGTGACATTTATTTTAAAAATTTAAAGAATTCTTCTTTGCTCAACGTAAAGCCTTTTGTCTTAACTACCTTACCTTTTTTGTTCACAATTACAAAAAAAGGCTGGTGATTTTTACCAAAGTGTTCTTCCTGTATCTTAATATAATAAGCACCGTAGGTTTTCATTTCCTTTCCTGTTTTTGGATTGATTGTTATAGAATCTTTAGGGACTTCTTTTTTAGAATCTACAAACAAAGGCACTGTATAAAAACTCGTTTTAAGCAGCTGCTGTATGTCATCGTCATACAAAAAGGCCTCCTCCATTTTTCTGGAATTCACGTCAGCGTACGATGTAAAGTAAATTAACAGTGGTTTGCCGGCTTCTTTTGCTTTTTCAAACAGTTCATGGTAATTCACTATTTCAGCATCAACAAATATGTCAATAGCATCTGTTAAATCATCAGCTTGCTGAGTATTATTATTAATCGTGTTCCATTAGTTGTTTAAATCATCCATCATTTCCCCGTAAGTAGCATATTGGTTGGGGGCTTCCTCAATAAAACTATAAATTGCATTTACCAGATATTCGTTTTTAACCAATTGTAATATCAGTTTACTATCGGTATCCCAATTTTCAAGATCTACTTTTTTGCTGCGCAGCAACAGGAAATCGTTGTAAAATTTAACGTTCTCGCTGTACTCGGGAGTATCTTTCATGTTAAGCGTAGTGTCAAGCAGTTTCTGGTAGGTTATTGTTTCAGGATCATCATTTAGCCATCCAATAACCAGAGCCGACAGTAGCTGTGGCTGGCCTATGTAGGTAACATCTTCTTTTTCCAGTCCGCAATCAGCCAGTTTCGCAAAATTAGCAACAAGTTCTTCCTGCATTTTTTCGAAATCTTCTCCTTTAAGGTTAATCTTTTGTGCCAGCAGTTCTTCACAATTGGTTTGCGCTGCTACATTAAAGCTTATATGTACTAATAACAGTAAAACGATTTTTTTTAGTGTCATAATTTTTTTCAGTGGTTAACGTTGTAATGATGGTTTTTTGGATTCATTGCATATCATTTAGCAATATGCACAGTAATCAGCTGCCTATGCAATTCAACATATCCAGAAAGTTCGTTACTGCTAAAACCTATTATTATTCGGTCACCTTCTTTTATATTTTTAGAATCATAGGTCAACAATTGGCGGTCAGAAATCTGTTGTAGTTTCTTAAAAGTACCTTCTGCAATTTCCGAAATAAAAGTACCTTCTTTATCGGCTGTAATGTGGTAAAGCTTGTTATTGTAAACAAAGCTGTACAGGCACGACGTCTGGTATTGCTTAATAATTCTTTCTGCACCTAATGTTTCAACATCTTCAAAAAACTTTCGTAGCAAGTCCTCAGTTGTAGCAGACCTGAGTTTCTCCGGATTTCTAATCTCCAGTATTTCTGTAGATTCCGACAAATGATGTAGCGTATTGGTTACATAATATGCATCATTAAACCTGTTAACAGTAACAGGACAGGTAGCTGCACAGATGTATTTGTTACCTGATTGCTTGTTTTCAAAAATAACCACACCGCCCCATTCACCTCTGCATTTTCTGTAAACGGTGTAATGCTTGTCTTCATAAAAAGCAGTTTCCTTTGTTTGGCTGTATAGTAGCTCTTTTACTTCTGCTACTTGTTCTTTCGTTGTATAATTGGTACGAACATTAAATATACCGTCTTGCGCAAAACAATTAAGTGTAAAGAGCAGGGTTAAGACTAAAATTTTTGGAAAATAGAAGTGTTTTTTTACAGACATTTTTTCAATTTAGAAACTTGATATATTAACGGTAATTCTTTATTTTTTTTACAATTCGTTTTTCAAATTCACGTATCGTCTTTGTACGATAGTCTTTATCACTGTATAAAGGAACGGTTTTATATACCGTTAAAAGCTTCAGTTCCGATTTGCGATCATCTCCCGTTATCATAATATCAGCAAACGATGTTTTTAGCCTTATGGTGTCACCGTTATGTATGTTTCTGTAATCTAACAGTAGGGCAAGTGTATCGGCTGATCCTTGAAAATAAAAAATATTGGAATCTTCATTAAAATCTACCTTTCCGCTCCCTTTATTTATTTTATGTATCTGTTCAATCTGAACCATATTAAGTCTGGAAACAAGCTCTCTTTTAGAAAAATCAAACGTATATGCTTTATCAATTTGCGTAAACGTTCTGTTTTCCCGTGGTGGCATACTGGTTGCTGCAAATGCTAGGCACGAAACTGCTACCAATGCTTTGTGTAGAATAGGCTTTATGTTTAGGGTAAAACTGCTTTTAAGGGTAAAGTAGGAGAGGGCTAATGATACTAAAGCAACATTATCCGTAAAGTCAATGGTTCTGCTTACCGGTATCCTTAAGCTGTTTGCAAGTGCAATCAGCGGTTCGGCTAATTCACTTTTCCATACAATAAAAAGCAAACCCGTCCACACATGAATCTTTAGTGTATGTTTTGGCAGTAACGAACTTAACAGATAAGGTAATGCAAAAAGCCCTGCAAAGTCCGAAAGTTTTCCCGTTAGTGTATTGTGAAACAACGGTTTTAAGTACCAGTCGTTCAATATAAGTACGAATACGCAGATTATAAATAGCGGATGTCCCGTTTTGTTTGTAGCTGTCATAAGTTGCTTTCGGAATGCTTTAATGTACCTGCAATATAGTATTTATATAAAAAGTATGGAAATATTGAGTAGTTAATTGTAAAAGGTACTTTTTCTTGTCTTACTTTAAATTAAAGATGCAATTCAACAGTTTTACTGTTATATAGTTCAAGGCTTCAACACAACAGTTAAAATAATCCTCGTTAGTTAAGAATTGAGTAAGTTAGAAAATTAAACTCGTTGTAAACCCCCAAAAATAAAAAAATCTCACATAAGTTTGACATCTCAACGATTCATCAATACTCCTCCGATCACTGAACTGTTTTAAGTGGGAAATTAAGAATAATACTCGCTATTATGTACTTCAAAAGCGTTTAAAAGATGAGAATATTTTGTTAATTCACTTAAAATTTTGAAATTATTTGTAATTTAGTAAATTAAGCTCATTTTTGTTTAGGGTGTTACTTACGGTAAAACTTAAAACTTTATACTAACCGTTTATATATGAAGAAGCTGATATTAATCTTTTTTTTATCATTAGTTTTTAATACAATATATAGTCAAAAGCAATTTAATTATTTGTTGTATGTAGATGATACCGTACGGACAGGTGCTCTTTTATTTAACGAAAAAGAGAACAAAGCGGTCTACATCGATCAAATGAATGATTTTAGAAAAAAAACCGATGAAAAACCAACTTTCACAGTTAACGTAAGTGGCGATGATGATTTTGTCTATTATAAACAAAATTTAAATGAGCTAAATTATACTTATGAACTGTTAAAAATTCCTTACCTAATAAACGATAATACTCTTGTGATTGATTGGGAATTGACTTCTGATAAAAAAGAAATTCAAGGCTTGATATGTAACAAGGCAACTACAACATTTAGAGGTAGGAATTGGACTGTGTGGTATTGCCCACAAATCCCGGTAGTGTATGGACCATGGAAATTTTATGGCTTACCTGGTTTAATGATGGAATTAACTGAGGACACCAATCGGTTCGCATTTGTTTTAACTGAAATAATAGAAGAAGCTGTTACAAATGTGAAAGATTTGAATTTGAAGAAATTTAAACAAGTTGATATAAAAACATTTGACGAATTGTTTAATGATGCAATGAATTTTAGAAGTTTGTCCGGTTCGCGTGATTATGTTATTGAAGGGGAAGCTTTCAAAAGAAACGGTATAGAGCTTATGTTCGAATGGGAAAAACAAGTTACTAAATAACACTAATTTTAATATAAATGTATAGAGTACTTTTTTTTATGCTGGTCTGTTTTAATGTAAACGCCCAAGAAAACGATTTGTATGTAGTTTACAATCAAATTTTTGACTATTCAAAACCTATTGAACGTGCGGCTTTTCTATATGCGGATGATAATGGATCGCTCTACGAAGATGATATGCTTACCCAATACAGACAGTCTGTAATTGAAAATGAGAAGTGGCAGAAAGAGCAAGAAAAGAAAAATGAAGGCAGCACTATTAAAAGTTTTCGATATATTGGCGAAGTTAAAAACAATACGTTTTACAAATTTAAGCGTGACGGCAATACAGTCCAGTTTATACAGCCGGTCATGAAAGACCGTTATGCGCTTATTACTGACAATGTTCAACAAAATTGGAAACTGTCACAAGAGAAGAAAATAATCAGCGGAGTAGAATGTTTCAAAGCTACTACCCGTTTTAGGGGTGTTGATTGGGAAGCTTGGTACGCACCTTCTGTTCCTTATCCGTACGGACCTTGGAAACTTCATGGATTACCTGGTTTGATCATAGAGGCGCATGATATAAATAAACGCAATAATTATACAGACGTAAAAATAGAATTTCAGAAAAGTGACACGCTGAATAAAGATCTTTCAAGTCTGGTAACAAGTACAATAACTGATAAGGTTACCATGCAACAGTTCGTTGCCATGCGCGATGAGATTGTAGATCAGCCCTTATTTACAGATCGCGAAACAACCGTTAGACGGGAAGTGAAAAAACGTCACGGTGCGGAACTTGTTTATGAATGGGAACAGGAAAAAGATAAATAAGTTTTTTACTATATTTAGTCTATAGATTTTTAAAACTATTAAAAATGAAAAAATGCTTCCTTGTAGTACTTCTGTTTAGTTGTCAAATATTTGTTGCACAAACACAAACCAATGATTATAAAATAACGTACAAGCAGTTTATTTCTTATGGAGATAAACTAAAGCGTGATGCAATTCTGTATGTAAAAGAAAACCAGCCAACCGTTATGCATAGAATTATGGCTTCAACAACGGTTTTAGAAGAACAGATACCTACTGAACTTCCAAAAAGTACAAAAAGTGACGCTGTTGTAATAAAAGGAGGCAGTGGTACTGGTAAACCTTTTGATTACGGAGTATTTCCCGATCCTTACTTAATGGTGGATCAACAAAATAAACAGAACATTGCAATAGATTATATAGGTACGAAAAAAAGTTTTTTAATTACCGATGATTTGCTGCACTATACCTGGGATATTACATCGGAAACTAAAAAAATTAAAGAATATACCTGTTACAAGGCAACTACAGCTTTTAGAGGTAATAAATACGAAGCATGGTTTACACCCGACATTCCGTTAAGTGTGGGGCCATGGAAATGGTATGGCTTACCCGGATTAATTGTAGAAGTCTATGATATGGAAAAAAAAGAGATTTATCTGTTAGAAAAAATTGAAAAACTAACGGAAGATATTCCCTTTCCAAAAAATAAGCTTAAGAGTATTTCCTTAAAAGAATATATTATTGAAAAAGACGAATTTTTTGGAAACCCTCTAGGTGGTAGTTTAGATCGAAATACAACTGTGACAACCGATTATAAACGTAGTGGACTAGAAAAAATATTCGAATGGGAAGAGAAATAGATGAAAGCAGAAAAAAATTATATGTTCAAACTATTCAATTGAAATTACCAAAAAATAAATGATGAAGAAATTATATCTTCTTGCGTTGTTGATGTGCTGCCAAATAATGCTTACACAAACAAACGATTATAAAATTACTTATAAACATTTTGAAGGCAATCTAAAAAGAGATGCTGTTCTGTATGTAAAAGAAAACCAACCAACAGTAATGCAAACCATAATGGCATCTACTGTACCTATAAAAGTAATTAAAGACACCACTTATATAAATGAGAATGGAGCTACAGTATGGAAGGGAGGAAGTGGTTCTACAGATTATAGTAAGTTTCCCGATGAATATATGAAGGTCGATCATATAGAAAATAAAATAGAAATGATTAAAGAGATTTCTAAGAGAAAATTTTTAATTAATGATGAATTAAATTATTCATGGAAAATAACAAATGAAACCAAACAAATTCAAAACTTCACATGTTATAAAGCTACCACAAGTTTTAGAGGAAATACTTTTGAAGCTTGGTTTACTCCGGAAATACCTATAAATGCTGGTCCTTGGAAATGGTACGGTTTACCAGGGCTTATTCTTGAAGCTACCGATAAAGACCAGAGCGTGATATTTAAATTAGAAAAAATAGAAAAGTTAACCGAAGAAATTCCTTTTCCTTCATCTAATTTTAAAAAAATGACTTTACAGGCATATTTTGAAATGGCAAAAGAGGCTTTCGATGCATTCGAAGCTTCTCAAAATGATCGGAATATTAAAGTAACTACTACGGTTTTAGGCAGGTTTGGTTTAGAACGCGTGTACGAATGGGAGGAAGAAGAAGCTAATAATGAATAAATAAATAATAAAACCTTACATGCCAAAAACACTCTGCACATTATTATTTCTATTAATCACAACAGTTTCCTTACACGCACAAACTGTTTGTAAAGGTACAGTAGCTTCTATTGCAAAAGAACCTATACCGAACGTTTCTATTTTAATAAAAGATGCATCAGATAATATATTACAGTTCGGCTTTACCAATGCAAAGGGGGCTTTTTCGATTAATACCGAAAGCGAAGGCAGTTTTGTTGTTGAGGTAAATAAAATGGGTTTCGAAAAACAACAGCAGACTTTAAATATCACTAAAAGCTCAAAAGAATACAATCTTACATTTACTTTAGAAGAAAGTAATGAGGTTTTGGAAGATCTTGTCATAGAGATAGACAATCCCATACAGCTGCGGGGTGATATATTGGTTTACGATGCCAAAGCCTTCAGCACCGGACGTGAAGTGGTAGTTGAAGATCTACTTAAAAACATACCGGGTATAACCGTTGAAAAAGACGGGAAAATTAAGTTTGAGGATACCGAAATTGAAAAAGTGATGGTGGAAGGTGACGATTTTTTCAATCGTGGGTATAGTATTTTAACCAAGAATATGCCCAACAAACCGTTAGATAAGGTGCAGGTGTTACGCAATTATTCCAACAACAAACTGCTTAAAGGTGTTGAAGAGTCAAACAGAGTGGCTTTAAACCTTACTGTAGGTGAAGAGTACAAAGATTTGTGGTTTGGTGATATCAGTCTCGGTTATGGTTTGTTTACAGAGAATCGATACGATGTTTCTGGTAACCTGATGAATTTCAGCAAAAAATACAAAAACTTTTTAACCTTCGGGTTAAACAATGTGGGCATGGACAGGGTAGGTTCGTTAGAAAGTATGTTTTACAATAACTACGAAGTTGAATCTATAGGGCAGGGAAGCCAGCTTTATCAGATCATGGGGCTGAGTGGAAGTAGAGCCGGTCAGCTTAAAGACCATCGTACGCGTATAAATAATGCAGAGCATATATCTTTAAGCACCATTGTTCCGATAACGGAAAAGCTAAAAATAAAAACGGTTGGTTTTTTGGGTTTTGATGAAAATTATGCCTTCAATAACAGTTACAGTGTTACCAGTGTTGGATCAACTTATTTTGAAAATACACAGCAGAATAACTTTAAAAGTCATTTAAAAAAAGGGTATATAAACCTGTTGGCTACCTATGATGTTTCTAAAACACATATGCTGCAGTTAAGTTCGGTTTGGAATCAGGGCAGTACAAACAACTTTAATGATTTAACCTTTAACGGTATTAATACATTAGAGCGTCTGGAGACCAAAAATACCTTTCTAGATCAAAAAATAACCTATACCCAGAAGTGGAAAGAAAAAAATGTGGTTTTGCTTAAAGCACGTTACTTCTCCAATAAAATTCCACAGTTTTATACTATAGACGATTATTTAATGGGTGATCTGTTTTCGTTTGATGCCGATGCCATGAACAATGACATTACAAACGAAAAAACTTTTGCAGGATTAGAAGCCGATTTTAAGTTAAGGCAAAAGAATAACGATTTAATAGAGTTTCAAGTAGGGTACGAAAATTCCAGTGAGGCTATTAATACGGTTTTTCAATTGTTTAATGATGCTGCTACCCTTCGTCCGGAAGGTTTTCAAACCGATAGTTCGTTTACCTTAGGAGATTTTTATGCCAAAAGCGGATACACCTGGAAATGGAATACCTTTAAAGTTTCGGGCCGTGCAGAAGCGCATCAGCTGTTCAACAGTTTTAAAACATTGCAGTCAGAAAAGAAACAGAATCCGTTATATGTAAATCCTTCCTTGAATTTTAATTGGGAAGTAATGCCAACACATATTTTTTCAGGTTCCTATATGGTTAATTTCAGAAATACTTCGTTTCTAGATGTAAATGATACCTATCTGCTTAAATCTTCACGAAGTTTTTCAAAAGGATTAGGAGAATTCAGACTGACCGACTCGCAAATGGCTAACCTTAGCTACAGCATTCGGCATTACCTGAACCGCTACCGTTTTTCGTTCAATCTAAATTACAGTACACAAAGCAATGTATTGTCCAATAGAAGCTTAATTGATCAGAACAGTGCATTGTCTGAAACTGTTTTTATAAGAGGAGGCGCTAAATATAGGGCAGGTGTTATATCAAATTTCTATTTCAGAAAACTAAAAAGTAATGTGAAATTAGAAGGAAATTATTCTATGTCCACATCTTTTAACGAAATTAATAATTCGGGTTTGCGTAAAAACCACTTTTACAACCAGCAGTATAATTTTGAATGGAGAAGTAATTTTAAGACCGCATTTAATTTTCATTTAGGAACAGAATGGACTCTGTCTAAAGTAAAGTCACCCGATTTTGAAAACAGCTATACCAACGGTTTCAGTTTTTTAGACCTGTTCTTTAAAATTGATGAGAAGTTGGATATTAAAGGAGTTACAGAATATTATTATTTTGGTAATCTGGCAGAAAAACAACGCAATCATATCTTTTTAGATTTAGAAGTAACCTACAAATTCAGTGGCGATAAATGGACATTGGGTTTACGCGGAAACAATCTGTTTAACAAACAAAACTTTACTACGTATAATGTAAACGATATTGGTTACAGCACAAACAGCTATCGTTTAATGCCACGCTATCTGCTTTTAACAGCAAAATATAGGTTTAGTTTGTAATTTGTTTTCTTAATTTATCTGAAGATGATTCTCAGCACGGTATAGTCATGCGTCCAAGCTGTAAATTAAGCCGTGGCGTAAAAGAAAACAAAAAAAAGAATATATATTATCCTATAATGCAGATTGCAATAACATAAACTTTAAAAACACACCAAGCATCCAGCAACTTACACTCATTCCCAAAACAATCTGTCATATCGAGCTTATCGATATATCTCCGATTGGTAAAAAACAAACAGCTCAACAACTCCAAATTCCGTTCAGTGAGCCTGTGGTCGGCAGTTCAAGCCCAGTCAAGAACCGGTTACCATGTTACAAATTCCGCATTTAAACTTAAAAACACTATGAGTCAATCCACCCGGATCAAAGCGCCATTGGTATCAAATCGGATAGCCTGTCCCGATCGTTGTCGGGATTAAAATGTTGAAACAAGCGTAAACTAATCGGGTAGCTTTGCTACGTTTCGATTAGTTAGCTTGTAAGGCATTATTTAACCGATTTTAGACCGAGGCAAGACCAAAAAAAAGACTTTTATTCAAGCGTTACTATTTTGTTTTAGTTATCATGATTACTTCGCCTTAATCTTTTACAGTAAGCAGATCTATTCAGCTAGGCTCGTAGTTGGTACTTTTAGTCATAAATCGGAAGATTCACGACTTCCAAGCTGTAAAATAAAGCCTGGGCGTAAAAGAACAGAGAAACCGAAAGGTATCAATCACTAACAAAGGAGATTTCAAAGCCAGATATTTCTACCACTGCCAATCAACGTAAGTTCGAGCGATAGTCTAGAACCAATACATCCAAACTAAAATAGCAGTTTGCTCTCACCCCTTGCTTGACAAGGGGTCCCACAAGTAAAGAAAAGATAAGCTGATAAATCATCTTCATAAAGTAGATAATGTAAACAACTGAATGTACAACATTCAGAATCTGTGTGTATTTCTAAGATATCAACGTAATTTCACGCACAACAAATCAAGTCATAATCTGTGCATCTGTGGAAAAAATCAAGCAAAACAAAAGTTATCAAGTTTACACCGACACCTCAACGATTCAACAGTTCAACGATTCAACAGTTCAACGAATCAACAACTCATCCGGTAACATCCAGCATCCGTCACATAAACGATTCAACAAATCAACAGGTCTTGTCCCGAGCCATCGGGATCAACATTTTATTCCTCAATCTCAATCGACTCAACAATCTTTTCAAAAAGTTTGCTGTTATCTTCTTTTTCTGAATCCATAAAGGTAATCTGATAAAAAGAATCATTTACAGGTACGGCATATACCATAATTTTAACCTTTTCTTGTCCGTTGTGGGCTGTTAATGTGTAATCGCACATGGCAAAAACACACTGCTTGCCGTCTATATATTTAACGGTTGGCTGTTCTATGAACTTAAAGTCAGGAAAAATATCCTTCATACCCGAAAAACTTCTTTCAATACTTTTCTTAAAATCCTCAAAAGACGCTGTACCGTTATTTTTCAATACAATCTTAATGGTAGGTATTACACCATGTCTGCTGTTAATGGGGTATTTAAAAAAAGTTACCACCTGATAGGTACCTTTATGGGTATCAATAAGCTTTTTTAAAGTTGCTTTGTCAAGCTTAATGTGTTCTTCCAGATTTTGAACGGTCTCACCTTCCTCAGCAACAATCCATTTGTTAGGTTGGTCTATAGAAAAGCCTAATCGTTCGTTTTTAAAAGTAGATTGTGCATTACAAATATTGTAAATAAAAAGAAGCGAAATAAGTATGATTTGTTTCATTGTATGAGTTGTCGGTTATAAATTAAACATTAGTTACCCCCAGAAGTAACCTTCATTTCTTTCAAAACCCTTCCTAACGCACCTGCAGTTCCGTCTTTAACCGTACGTTCGGCAGCAGGAAAAGTCATATACGAATTTCCCATGTGTGTATTGTGTTTTGTATGCAGTAGCAATGTGCCGTTTGCATTGTAGTACTGCATTTCAACTTCCGTATCCTCGCTAACACCAATAGGGATAAACATACTGCTGTACTGCACATTCAAAAATTTCAACTGTGTTAACAGCATTCCGTCAAGGTTGTGCTCAATGCAAAGCTCTTTAATCCTGTTACTTTCTGCGGTGCCAAATCCTTCAAAACCTTCAACGTAAATTTTGGACGATGCTATGTTATGTTTCTCCAGCAGCTCGGTAGTTGTAAGGTCGTATACACGCGTACTGCCCTTTACAATCTTTTCCATGATTTCTTCATTGGCTACCTGACTGAAGCCTATACGCACAGGTTTAGATATTTTTGCCTCATTTCTATAAAGGGTGTTTGTTCCCATAGCACCGCAACCGGTTAAAAATAAAGTAAGCAGCAAGGCGGTAATAAACTTAAAGTAGTTTTTCATAAATGTACTGTTTAGTGGGTGCAATATAGTATAAAATACAATTATTGAGATTGGTATTTTTTATGGAGTTTAAAAACAAGATTCTGTTATTTCATATCTCCTCACAAATTCCCCATTCCCTAACAAAAACACAATTTTACATTCCACACGAATTCGAAGCGCCATTGGTATCAAATCGACAGTTAAATTGTTGAAACAAGCGTAAACTAATCGGGTAGCTTTGCTACGTTTCGATTAGTTAGCTTGTAAGACATTTTTTTAACCGATTTTAGACCGAGGCAAGACCAAAAAAAAGACTTTTGGTTCTTTTAGTCATAAAAGAACAGAGAACCGAAAAGCATCTATCACTAACAATGGAGATTTCAAAGCCAGATATTTCTACCACTGCCAATCAACGTAAGTTCGAGCGATAGTCTAGAACCAATACATCCAAACTTAAAATAGCAGTTTGCTGTCCCCCCCTTGCTTGACAAGGGGTCGCACAAGTAAAGAATAGATAAGCTGGATAAATCATCTTCATAAAGTAGATAATGTAAACAACTGAATGTACAACATTCAGAATCTGTGAAAATTTAGCACGTTAGTAATTAAAATTTTATTTAACGGAAAATATATTTCTACAATTTATTCAGAATTATAAGAATTTTTAAAATTCTGTAGTTTTCCAGCAAATAAAAAAACCTGCAAGCCAATAAGCCTGCAGGTCTTTAAACCAATATGTTTCCTAATTAAATGTCATTAACAATACAAAATTTATATTAAGTTAATATCGCCAAATGTAAGGAATTCCTTTAAAATTAGCTGCTTAAGTCATCGTTTTGTAATTCTTTACTTTATAGAAAAGTATTAATTATGATAAATTTAAGTAGTACGCATTTTTTTGATCAAGTACTGTTTAAGGTAATGCCAAAATAGCTGTTTCAACCTGCCCGTAGCTCGTAGTTGTTGTTAATCCGCTCGATGGTACTGTATAAGTACCTGTGCTTGAAATAGATGTAGAAATGATATGGTATACGTAGTTACCACTTTGCTCTCCTACAAAAATAATATGACAGTCCAATCCTACTGGAACTAGTCCTGTGTGTTCTTCAAAAGTATTTGTTGAACTGTGAAACATGTCAAACTGCGCAAGCATATTATCTTCACCTTCTACAGCCAAGTATACAGAAGAATTACTTTGATTAAAACCAGCAGGTGGTGTTACCTTAAGTTTTACCTTAGTACCGGGCCAGCTCATAAGTCTGTCAATATTACACCATCCAAAGCTTCCTGAATCTTTTATAAGCACATCATAAACACCTGTTCCTCCTTTTCCACCAAATACGGCACCATCTACTGCAAACTCTAAATCATTGGTAGTTGCGCCATTCCAAGTTAGATCCCCATTAGTGTCAATAGCCCCATTCCAAAGTGCCATATTTATAGGATTTGCATTAGAGTTGTTGGTATTTATATTAACTTTTATCGGTGTAACAACGTTAACTTGCTGACCGTTATAGGTGATGTCCAAGTAGAATTCTCCTCCTGTTACAAGGAAACCTTTTTGTCCTGTCGGTAAATTTGCAACTGTTGGTTTATTTGTTACAACCATTTTAGCTCTGTTAAAGATCTCAATATATTCAATCTTTATATTTCCGTTGATCGGTTTACCATCTTTTGTCGAGATAGAACCTGGAGGTATCACAATAGATCCTTTTGTACTGGTAGTAAAAGTTATACCCCTCTGGTCGCTGTAATAGACAGTAGCTCCCTGATTAATGTCAGTAAGCGCCGATTTTCTTAAGCTTTGTAAACCTGGTGAAGGCTTAGCAGACATCGTGGTGTTTTGTGTAGTTTGATTTTCTGTTTCATTAAATGCAGATTCTGAATCACAAGAAATGAAAATAAACGTTGCTGTTAGCAAAGTAAAAATTAATTTTTTCATTTTAATTTGTTATTAAGTTTATAATAGTTATGGTTGGCATTAGCCACATAGGTGTTTGCAGAAGCATAGATATGGGGAAGTCTATGGGTTTCTTAAGCAATACGCAGATATTAAATATACATTGTTAAAAGATCCATATGTCGGATGCACGTTTTCGGTTTAAATTTACCGTACTCATCTAATTTATATTCCTAGAAATATCACAAGCATTTTGTGTTATCTCTCCAATAGTTATAATTAATGTAACTGTGCGTTTTAAAAGGATATTTACGAATAAGTTGTTATTAGCGTAATTATGAAGCAGTACAAATTTATCTGTAAGCATTGAAAATAAAATAGTCACACTGTAAATATCTTTGTTAAACATTTATTAGGTTTTATTGGTAAATATATTGAGCCATAAAACCTAAGTCAATATATGTTAGACTTTGTAAACCTGGCATTGTTATTTTCCATCCGTTAGGTGTTGGAACCTGAATAAAGTTTGTACAACTCGTTCCAGCCATACCCGCAAAGTTTGGTATTGAAGTAAAAAATCTCATTCCTCTGAAAATGACATCTGATGTTGTTGAGCACACCGGTGTAGGTAATGAACCACATACATATAAATGAGTCAATTGGTTTGCGGGAACTACAAGACCGGTGTTCATATTTGTAAGAATATTTGAACTTGACAACTTTAAAGGAAGTATATCACCATCGTAACATCCCATGCCGTTTGCTGGACTTGAATAGAAAACAAATAATCCACCTACGTCATAACTTCCAAAATTATAATAAAAAGTGGGTACCGCAGCTGCGAAATTAAAAGCACCTGCCGCTAAAGCTATTGATAAAAATATCTTTTTCATAATTATTTCTTTAAGTTAAATGCTGTAAGTATTATTGTTTTGTAGTCATTGTCAAATTTCTTAACAATATCATCTTCATTGTATCCGTTCTCAAAAAGAAGATCTTTACATTTTGGTAATAATTTCATTGCCATGTCCTTTTGTACTTCTTCTTTCGTTAAAGCAGAAACAGATGAATGGTAATCTTCTGTTGTAAAATACTTCAGCATATTGTCAATATCCTGTTGAGTTTTGGCAACGCTTTTATTTGCTGTTGATGTATCATTCTGTACTTCAATTTGGCTATCTTGTCCTTGAGAATCATCTGAACAGCTTGTAAAAACAAGTGCAGTTATACACATCAGTGTAAAGAATAGTTTTTTCATATTAATTTGTTGTAAAGTTTGTAATAGTTACAGTTGGCTGTTGCCAAATACATGATTGCAGAAGCATAGAAATTAAGTAAGGCTGTGGGTTTCTTGTGCAACCCCAATACATACTTTTCAAAGGTCCATAAGTTATATACGTGTCTTCAGTTTAAGTTTACTGTACTCATCTAAATTGTATTTCCAGAAATAATCTTGGAGGCGTTGTGTTATCTTTCCGTTAGTTATAATTACTGCGATTGTATGATCATGCAATTTATATTTTAAAACCTGCGAACAATAGTTTAAATGACATTGATTTTTATAAAACCACACGTGTTAAACTAACAACGCACGTGTGGTTGGGATAAACAACATAAGATGTTTAAAAATTATTTTGTTTTATTTATATACACGTTTCGGGGTCAACTGTCTTTAAGGTATTGTTATATTCTCTCAGATAGTGTACTTCTTTCTCCAGTGTTTTAACAATATGCTCCAAGAAAATAATTGTGTTTATAATTTCTTCGTTATTTGGTACCCCTGATTCCTCAAAAATTTTAAAAGCTGCTGCTTTCTTTTTTTTGTTACATCCTGTAGCAGAAACCAATAAATTATTGTATAACTGTCTGTGTATTGTTTTTTCGTTTAATAAAAATCTCACCTGCATATCGATTAATTTTAGAATGCATTCCAATACAATTATTTAAAATATATAATTACACACAAAGGCAGATCAGTCGTTTTAATAAACCGCACATAGATTCGTTATATGTGCGGGCTGGGCAAATTAGGTGATCTTCTTTCTTCTTATAAACTTTTTTGAACAATATATCTGTTCATTTGTTGTTATGCTAAGCATAATGGTAGGCTCTGTTTCGTAAACCGGTATTCCGGACCACCGGTCTCCGAAACAAAAAGTTAAAATCTGTTGTGCATTTTGTATTTTACTATACTAAAATGGGTGTTTTATTAATTCTTGTATTGTAATAAATTTATAACACCTGCATACAGTACGGCTTGTGTTCGGTTAAACTGTGCGCCGTAGGCAAAGGCAATGGTTTTATTATTTTTCCATTCATCATCACCGTTTCCGTCATTGTGTAAAGCATAAAGCGTCATAATTAAATTATGTTCGGCTGTATCTGTTATTAATGTCAGGTTACCTGTAGTAAACGTTCCATTAATTATGGCAACAATAGCAGTTTTTGCACTAGTCGAATATGTAAACTGACTTACAAAACTTATATCGGTATTTTTCAACATACTTAAACGATCAAAATTAATAGCTTCGTAAGTAGTGCCGTTTGGTACAGAATTATTTACATGTTGTTCAAACCGTAGCTCATTGTCGTAGTGCGATTGTTCTTTATTGTAAACAAAACTACTAACAACATTCTTGTACACGTCATATTCACTTAACAAACGGTGCTGTATTGCTAACTTTGTTTCAGGGGTTATGGTATTTTCCATAAAAGATTCATCAGCAGTTTCGCATGAACTACATAGAGCTGAAATTGCTACAGCCCATAAAAAAAAATGTTTCATTGTTTTCGGATTTTTATTGGTGCTGCCCGGGTAGCATTTGTTGTTTAACAAATGTGGATGATTTTCGTGAAAATGAATGTCAAAAAAATAAAAAATAAAAAAAATGTACCTATTTGCCATCATTAAAATAGTTTTACTTAATGTTTTTTTTAATTACTTTCACTTCTAAGTTCTTTGTTTATAGGTTTTTGCGCGTCTTTTAAAAGATGATGTTTTTTTTAGTATTTTTGTTATACAGAACAGCACAGGAATTGATGATTTTGCCCAAAAAAATATTATTTGTTATTGTATTATGTACCATTTTTACTCTGCCTTCCATTATTCACGCACAGTCAAAATATGGTTCGTATGATAAATTGTGGCTTTTAATAGATTCTGATACGGTTCCTAAAGAAAAAAAGTTGTTTTATTTAGACAGCTATATTGAAAAAGCACATACAGAAAAAAACATTTTCGAAGAATACCGTGCGTTAGAAAAAAAAACATATCTGTTAACCTTTAATCAAGCTGTAATATTACTGCATAAAATGAATCCGTTGGTTCACAATCTAAAAAACGACAGTTTACAGGGGCGCTTCTATAACCGTAGCACCACATTATACTATAAAAACAGGTATTTTAAAGAAGCATTGGACTATGCCATACAGGCAGAAAAGTTTAATGAACAAACCAACAATCATTATAATTTAAATGCTGCACGTGTAACAATTGGTAATATTTACTTTCATACGCAGTATTACGAAAAAGCAAAGCAATATTTTTTATTGGCAAAAAATTACTATAAATCTTCTAATGATTATAACCATGTTCAGGGATATGTTAGTAGTTTGTACAGCTTAGGCAAATGTTACTGGATATTAAATGAACATGTGGCTCTTAAAAGTGTTATTAATGAAAGCGAAAATATGTTGCCTAAGCTAAAACCTCAGGATAGAATCATAGAGGCTGCTTATATTAACTATATAAAGGGTGGTAATGCCTTTCTTCAAAAAGATTACAATGTGGCAGAAGATTATTTTGAGAGTGCTTTGCCAGAAATACAAAAAAATGAAGATGTATCCAACACTTACATGATCTATCTTTATTTGGGAAAAATACGTTGGGAACAAAACCTGAAAGAAGAGGCAATTACATATTTTACCAAAATTGATGAATTGTTTAAGGACAAGAAATTTTTGAATTACGAGTTGCGTGACGCTTATAATTATCTCCGTACATATTATAAAGATAATGGGCAGACAGAATTACAATTGCAGGCTACCGAAAGCCTTATCGCACTAAACCAGCAGTTCGAAAAAGAACAGCAGTATCTTACCGACGTACTTCATTACCAGCTCGAAACACATCAGTTACAGGCAGAAAAGATTGCATTACAGAAACAGTTGAAAAATAAAAATAAAATTCCCTTGGTCTTATGGCTCGTTGCTTTTGCAAGCGCTTCTTTAGTAGCAGGTACTTTTGTTGTACGAAAATTCCGAAATAAAAAAATGTATACAGAAGCTAATCCAAATAGCGAGAGTCATAAGAATAATACTGCTTTAAATGTCGACCTCTCCAAAGAAGATCGTACAGATCATACAGATTTTCAAATTATGCAGACTTCACAGACTTTACAAAACAATTTAGATCAAAAACAGTATTCAGTACTTAGTCACAAACAACCAGACAACTCCATAATATTAACTTCAACAGAAAAACGTTTAATGCGGGAATTTAAACTGTTTGAAGCAAAAAAAGAATTTAAAAAAACAATTACGCTAGAGCAGTTAGCTGCTCAGTTTGGTACCAACCGCACAACACTATCAAACTTTCTCAACACACACAAAGGTGGGTACAATAACTATTTAAGTAAATTAAGGGTAGCAGCAGTAGTTGCAGATCTTAAAACCAGTAAAAACCTCAGCAAAAAAACACTCCAAGAAATTTCTATTATTTACGGCTTCTCTAATGCAAAAGCATTTAGTAGTCAGTTTAAATCAGAAATGAATAAAAGCCCTCTCGATTATATTAAACAGTTAAAGAGTGAAATCGAACATTCTAAAAATACCATTAGGTAATCAATTGTTTAGGCTCACATAAATTATCCCCATTAATTAGATATTTATGAATTATTCAAAACACTGAATGTATCACATTCAGCCATCCGTGAAATTTTACCACATTGTAAAAGTAAATTGTATTAAAAGTAGTTTTATAATAATCTGTGAATCTGCGAAAAAATCCTTCCAACTGTGCCTGAGGCCCTCGAAGGCACACCCAACATCTAGCACCCAACACCCCTCATATAAACAAATCAACGATTCAACAATTTATCAGGTCTTGTCCCGAGCCATCGGGATCAACGTTTCAACAATTAAACACCCGAGCACGAAGTCTAAAGTGTGCGAATACATGCAGCAGAGTATGTGGGGAGCAAAGCTAATTCAACACAACAGAGCTGTCACCCCTTGCTTGACAAGGGGTCACACGAGTAAAGAATAGATAACCTGATAAATCATCTTCATAAAGTAGATAATGTTAACAACTGAATGTACCACATTCAGAATCTCTGTATATTTTTAAGTTATCAGCGTAATTTCACGCATAACAAACCAAGTCATAATCTGTGCATCTGTGGAAAAAACCAGTAAAACATAAGTTATAAAAACACAATTTTACATTCCACACGAATTCAAAGCGCCATTGGTATCAAATCGGATAGCCTGTCCCGATCGTTGTCGGGATTAAATTGTTGAAACAAGCATAAACTAATCGGGTAGCTTTGCAACGTTTCGATTAGTTAGCTTGTAAGGCATTATTTAACCGATTTTAGACCGAGGCAAGACCAAAAAGAAAAGACTTTTATTCAAGCGTTACTATTTTGTTTTAGTTATCATGATTACTTCGCCTTAATCTTTTACAGTAAGCAGATCTATTCAGCTAGGCTCGTAGTTGGTACTTTTAGTCATAAATCGGAAGGTTCACGACTTCCAAGCTGTAAAATAAAGCCTGGGCGTAAAAGAACAGAGAACCGAAATGCATCTATCACTAACAACGGAGATCCCAAAGCCAAATATTTCTACCACTCCAAACCCATGTCATATCGAGCGTAGTCGAGATATCTCCAACGCCACGTCAGTTCAAGCCCAGTCAAGAACCTTAAAATTCAAACTAAAAATAGCAGTTTGCTGTCACCCCTTGCTTGACAAGGGGTCGCACAACTAAAGAAAAGAAAAGCTGATAAATCATCTTCATAAAGTAGATAATGTAAACAACTGAATGTACCACATTCAGAATCTGTGTATATTTCTGAGATATAACGTAATTTCACGCACAACAAATCAAATCATAATCTGTGCATCTGTGAAAAAATCCTTCCAACGGTGCCTGAGGTGGTTATTGAGCCTGCGTTTACTGAGCTTGTCGATGTATCGAAATATCCTCTAAGGCACACCCAACACCCCACACCCGTCATATAAACGATTAAACAATTCAACAATTAATCACCCGAGGACGAAGTCCAAAGTCTGCGAGTACATGCAGCAGAGTATATGAGGAGCGAAGCTAATTCATTTACTCCCCGCTTAGTGAGTTATTGAACGGCCAATTTCCAACTATTTTAGACCGAGGCAAGACCAAAAAGGAAAGACTTTTGGTACTTTTCGGGCATGAAACCGAAAAGGTTCATGGCTTCCAAGCTGGAAAATAAAGTTTGGACGTAAAAGTACAAAGAAACCGAAATATATCAATCACTAACAACGGAGATTTCAAAGCAAGATAGCTCTTGCCTACAAATCAACGTCAGTTCGAGCGATAGTCGAGAACCAAAAAAATAAATATCAAAAACAAATTATTATATATATATACCGAATCAAAGCGCCATTGGTATCAAATCGGATAGCCTGTCCCGATCGTTGTCGGGATTAAATTGTTGAAACAAGCGTAAACTAATCGGGTAGCTTTGCTACGTTTCGATTAGTTAGCTTGTAAGACATTATTTAACCGATTTTAGACCGAGGCAAGATCAAAAAGAAAAGATTTTTGATACTTTTTATCTTTAAAAAGTATGAAGAAACCGAAAGGTATCAATCACTAACAACCGAGATCCCAAAGCCAAATATTTTTACCACTACAAACGCCCGTCTGTTCGAGCGGTAGTCGAGAACCGCTTACTTCGTTACAAAATTCCCAATTCCATTTTCCCCAATCAAAAAATCTTCATTTCTATAGAAAAAAATAAAAATATAAAATTGCCCTTTTAACAAATAATTATACTTTTGCCAAAACATATAAACACACTTAATGAAACACAACTACTCTACTAATAAAGTGGTTACGGCTGCTTTGTACACTTCACAAAACAAAATACATCAATTACATTTAAAATAAACTTATGAAAAAGAAACTACTTTTTCTACTCTTTGGCATGTCTGCATTTAGCGGTTACAGCCAAAAGGTGGTATGGGAAAAAACCATCGGAGGGGAGCATTCGGAATACCTTTTCGATATGGTTCCCACTTTGGATTACGGTTTTCTATTAGCCGGAAGTTCACTATCTGACAAGTCCGGATTAAAATCCCAAAAAAGCCAGGGGAATTTAGACTATTTCCTATGGAAGATGGATAAGAACGGTGAAGAAGAATGGCAGTTAAGCTTTGGCGGTGAAGGTCAGGATATCTTAAAGAGTATTTATCCTACCACTGATATGGGGTACATTTTGGGCGGATATTCCAATTCAGGTAAAAGCGATTCTAAATCCTCAGAAAACAAAGGTAAGAACGATATCTGGATTGTTAAGATCAATGCGCGTGGCGATCAGGAGTGGCAACAGAGTTATGGTGGCGACGGTGATGATCGTTTGGTACAGATAAAACAGGTAAAAGGTGGTGGCTACTTAATTGCAGGCACAACCAATTCCGGACAAAACGACCAAAAAGCAGAAGACAAATTCGGTGGTTTGGATTACTGGATTATTAAGACCGATAAATCAGGTAAAGTAGAATGGGAAAAAACATTTGGCGGTATCTATAACGACGAACCACGAACCATTTTGGAGACCGAAAACGGCTTTATTATTGGTGGAGTTTCCAATTCACCTGCATCAGGCAGCAAGCAAAAAGACAACTACGGAGGTTACGATTTGTGGATATTGGATCTTGATGTAAAAGGAAACCTGTTAAACGAATACGTTTTAGGTAGCGAAAACGACGATCAGTTGAATGAGATTCTTATTGCAGAAGACAAAAAAGGATACACTATTACTGGTAATACTTATTCAGAAAACGGCACAGGGAACCTTACTATTAAATCAGAAAAAGCAAGTGATTTCTTTGTAATAAAGACGGATAACCGTTTTAAACCTGTAGATCAGTATACTTTTGATTTAGAAGGCAGCGAGTTTTTAACTTCAACAGCTGTAATGCCGAATAAGAACATTTTGTTATCGGGTTATAAAGCAGACGCAAAAACAAACAAAAAAAGCTATGTTTCCATACAGGTAGATGATAAAGGCGAAAAAGTTTGGGAAAAAGAATTATCAACCAATGGTGACGATCTTCTACGCAAAACAGTCATTACCCGTGACGGAGGATTGGTGTTTGCAGGGAATTCTACCGGCAAAAACGCACAATACAAAACATCATCACAAGGCAGGGATGATTATTGGGTAGTAAAACTGGGTCCGAAAGACGATGTAAAGCAACCTGAAATCAAGATCGAAGCATTCCCAAACCCTACCGAAGGATTTACACAAATCGTAATCAACCACGAGTATAAAGAAGGTGTGGTAAACGTTTTCGATTTAAACGGCAGGCTGCTGCATACCGAACAATTAAAACATGACATGGTTGCGGTTAATTTAAGTGGTTATGCTCATGGAACCTATGTTATCAATATTAAAACCGATGTGGTAAACACATCTGTAAAAGTCATTAAAAAATAGTTATGAAGATTTTTTTACTTTTTGTTACAGTACTTGTTTCTGGTGTTGTTACTGCGCAGAATTCCGAAGCAAGGATTATCAATAATGCAGATTTTCCTGTTGCATTGTATTCTGGAATTCCAGAGATAAGTATTCCACTATTTAGTGTAAATACAGCTAACAGTAATTTTAGTTTTGATCTTAAGACCGAAAACAATCTATACGCTAGTACCAGCAGTAATTTTTCAACAGGCGATATAGGAGACGCATGGTCTTTAAACACTATGGCGAATATATCGGTTACTGGAGTAAAAGAGGGTTATTTGGGGAGTGAATGGTATGCTTATGATGAAACGATATATTCCCGAGCATTGACCAACCAGACAAATGAAGAGAAAAGTACCGTTTATAGTTATAGTATTTTTGGGCTTACAGGTAAATTTGTAATTGTTAAAGAGGGTACAAACTTTTATCAAAATTTATAGAAAAAAACGATTATTCGGAAGTTTCTGTTGATTATACGGTTAATGGAAATTTATTTCGATTAAATTCATTTACAATTACCGATAAGAACGGATTTAAATACATCTTTTCAGAATATGCTAGGGCAATAACACCTTTACCGTATAAAGATAAAACTACTTTTTATATTTCTTCTGTTACAGACAAAAACAACAAACAGATACTGAAATATAGTTACAGTGCTTATGGTAACAATTTAGAATCAATTGATATCTTAAATAAAGGAAAGTTAACGATAAGCCTGCAAAAAACGGCTATAGTATACCACCTTCAGCGGATTAAAGTGAGCATATCGCAGCGGCTCAAAGTGAACCACCTTCAGCGGATGAAAGTGAACCACTAAAAATCGATTCTATCTGTAGAGATTTCCCGATCTTTTTTAATTAAAAAAGATCATGGCAAATACACAAATAGATATGCGAAAAATAAAACAGATTTTTAAACTCTACAGCGAAGGTGTCAGCAAGCGTAAAATAAGTCTAATTATAGGACTTTCGCGCAACACCATCACTAAGTATATTGATTTTTTTAAACGTTACAGCCTTACTAGTTACGAGGTGTCGGCTATGACACACGAGGAACTTAGTAACTTATTTAAATCCGCCCATAAGGACAAAAGTCCCCAGTTATTAACTTTAGAAAAGTACTTTCCTTATTTTGATAAAGAGCTTCGCAAAACCGGAGTTACCAAAGAACTGCTCTGGCAGGAATATTATGCCAAACATCCCGATGGTTATAAAATTACCCAGTTTAGATATTGGTATCGGGAATGGACGAAAGAGGTATCTCCGGTGATGCACTTTACCCATAAAGCTGGGGACAAGCTATTCATCGACTTTACCGGGAAGAAGCTCTCCATTGTAGATCCTCATACAGGAGAAATACAAGATCTGGAAGTTTTTGTCTGTGTTTTGGGCAGCAGTCAATATACGTATGTAGAAGCCTGTGAGAGCCAAAAGAAAGAAGATTTTATGGACTGTGTTGAAAATGCCCTTTGGTTTTACGGGGGCGTCCCACAGGCTTTAGTTCCAGATAACCTAAGAGCTGCCGTGACCAAAAGCAGTCGGTACGAGCCTAAGGTAAACGAAGATTTTGCCGACTTTGCAACCTACTATGAAACAGTAGTATTACCCACTAGGGCCTATAAGCCCAGAGACAAGGCTATTGTTGAAAATGCTGTGCGCATTATATACACCCGCGTATTTGCTCCGTTGCGCAATGAGACCTTCCATAGTAAATCTGAACTCAACAAAGCCATATTAGAACAGCTTAAATTACATAATAACATGTCTTTTAGGGGTCGCGAGTACTCACGCTATTCTTTGTTTGAAGAGGTTGAAAAACACCAACTCAAAGCACTCCCGTCAAAACGCTATAAGATCAAACGTTCCGCCAATGCAACGGTTCATAAAAACAGTCATATTTACTTCGGAACAGACAAACACTATTACAGCGTACCCTATCAAAATATAGGAAAACAGGTTAAGGTTATTTATTCTGATAACGTTGTGGAACTTTACCATCAGCAAGAAGTGCTGGCAGTACATACAAGGTCAAAACAAAAATATGGCTACACCTCCGTAAAGGAACACATGCCATCTCATCACCGTTTTGTCAGTGAATGGAGTAGTGAAAAATTTATTGCCTGGGCCGACCAGATAGGAGATCACTGCAAAGTATTGATTATTAAAATACTGGACAAAAAACAACATCCCGAGCAATCTTTTAAATCCTGCTTGGGTATATTACATCTTGCCAAAAAAGTAGGCAATATACGTTTGGAAAACTCATGCAAACGCGCCTTGGAATACGGTGCCCATAACTACAATATTATAGAACGCATTCTTAAAAACAGATGGGATACTTTAGATGAAGAGCCTGAAGAACAACCAGATATACCCCTGCGCGACAACATTAGAGGTAGTAATTATTATAAATAAATTAAAACTTAAACAATGAATACACAGACATTAGAACACATGAAGCAGCTAAGGTTATACGGAATGTATAGAGCTTTTGAGGGGAGTTTATTACCACAGAACACAAACTTCTACACCAATGATGAACTAGTTGCATATCTTCTTCAGAGTGAATGGGATGACCGGCAAAACCGAAAGATAGAACGATTAACAAAAGCCGCACATTTTAGGTACAGCGCCGTAATGGAAGCTATCGATTATGATGCCTCAAGGTCTTTAGATAAAAATCAAACACAACGCTTCTCCAGTTGCAATTTTATAGCACAAAAACAGAACATACTTATTACGGGAAGCACCGGTGCAGGGAAAAGTTATATGGCATCCGCAATTGGTCATCAAGCTTGTTCATTAGGTTACAAAGTAATGTATTTTAACACTAATAAACTGTTCACAATACTGAAAACATCAAAAGCAGATGGTTCCTATTTAAAACAGATCAATAAACTGGAAAAACAAGATCTACTGATATTAGATGACTTTGGACTTAAAGCTTTGGACACGATCAACAGGAATTCTTTTATGGAAATTATAGAGGACAGGCATGGTAAACACAGTACTATCATAGCCTCGCAATTACCAGTTGAAGCATGGCATGATATTATTGGCGAACAAACCATAGCAGATGCTATTTTGGATCGCCTTGTACACACTGCACATAGAATAGATATTAAAGGGGAATCTATGCGCAAAAAATTAAAAATTAATTACTAAATTTATACTCAGATGAATCGTTTTTGAGTACTTGCTTTGCTATGCTCACTTTCATCAGCTGCGAGTGGTTCACTTTATCCGTTCTATCCACATTATTTCAGAAAATAATCTAATGTGTTTGAATAATTAATGAAGAATAAAAATTTACACTATGGTTTATTGTCCGTAAAAATAGATTACAGGCTTAAATTAAAGCCTCTATGAGAAATTTAAACTAATTAACAGAGTGTCCAGAAGTGTATTTTTTCGTTATATTTGGTCGTTTAACTCTAATTTACTCCTTTTAAACTCAATGATTAATAAATTTCCTTTTTATAAACAGGCTGATGCTAAAGACTGCGGTCCCACTTGTTTAAAAATAATAGCCAAACATTACGGGAAGAATCTGAATATTCAGTATTTAAGGGATATTTCTGAGACAACAAGGGAGGGGAGCAATTTATTAAACCTCAGTGAAGCTGCCGAAAAGATTGGTTTTCGCACCTTAGGTGTAAAAATATCCTTAGAGAATATCTTAGAAGCACCGTTGCCTTGTATATTGCATTGGAACAAAAATCATTATGTAGTACTATATAATATAAAGAAAAAAGGAACGAAAGTTACGAAATTGTTTATCTCTGATCCAGGATTCGGGTTAATAGAATATACAAAAGAAGAATTTTTAAAGTTTTGGATTGGAAATAATGCAGATGAAACAACAGAAGAGGGGATAGCGTTGTTAATAGAACCAACACCATCTTTTTATGATATGGAATATAAAGATACCGAAGATAAGAAGTTTGGGTTTAAATATATTTCAAGATATCTGTTTAAATATAAATCTTTTATCATTCAACTAGCAATAGGAATGTTGGCAGGAAGTGTATTACAGCTTATTTTCCCCTTTTTAACACAGAGTATAGTTGATGTTGGGATACAGAATCAAAATATGCACTTCATTTGGTTAATACTTATAGCTCAAATTTTTCTTTTTTTCGGAAAAACTGCACTAGAGTTTATAAGAGGCTGGATTATGTTACATCTATCTACTAGAATTAATATATCATTGATTTCAGATTTTTTTATTAAGTTAATGAATCTTCCAATATCCTTTTTTGATGTGCGAATGACAGGGGATATAATGCAGCGTATTAATGACCATAGTAGGATAGAAAGAATCCTTACCACTTCTTCATTAAATGTATTATTTTCTTTTGTAAATATGTTAATTATGGGGGGAGTTTTAGCCTATTATAACCTACAAATATTTTCAGTTTTTTTTATAGGGAGTTTTCTGTATTTTGGTTGGATTCTTCTTTTTCTTAAAAGAAGAGAAGTATTAGATTATAAGAGGTTCTCAGAAGTTAGTCAGGAGCAGAGTAAGGTAATGGAACTTGTCAACGGAATGCAAGAAATTAAGCTTCATAATGCTGAAAAACAAAAAAGATGGAGTTGGGAATATATCCAAGCTCGATTATTTAAAATATCTATACAAGGCTTAGTATTGGAACAAACACAAAGTATAGGTTCTAATTTTATTAATGAGCTTAAAAATATTCTGATTGTTTTTCTGTCTGCAAAATTAGTTATCGATGGAGAAATCACTTTAGGTATGATGATGGCTATTTCTTCTATTGTAGGAAATTTAAATGCACCGATTATCCAGCTTATTAATTTTGTTAGGGAGTTGCAAGATGCAAAAATATCCTTAAATAGATTAGGCGAAATTCATAATAAGGAAGATGAAACACAAAATGATAATGAACCAATAATTGATATTAAAGAAGGTGAGGATATTTATATAGAAAATGTAGCATTTAAATATATAGGATCCAGTGAATATGTTTTGAATAACCTGAATCTTACGATTCCTGCTAAAAAGGTCACAGCAATTGTTGGAGTCAGTGGAAGCGGGAAAACAACGTTAATGAAGATGTTATTAAAATTCTATAACCCTATTCAAGGAAACATACGGTATGGAAACTTTGATTTACATACTATAAATCAAAAAACTTGGAGATATCATGTAGGGTCTGTAATGCAGGAAGGATATATTTTTAATGATAGCATAGCAAATAATATTGCAATTGGGACAGAAATTATTGATAAAAAAAGATTACAGTATGCGGCAAATGTTGCCAATATCCAATCTTTTATTGATAATTTACCATTAGGATTTAATACAAAAATAGGAATGGAAGGAATGGGAATGAGTACAGGACAAAAACAAAGATTATTAATTGCAAGAGCTGTTTATAAAAATCCTGAAATGTTGTTTTTTGATGAAGCAACAAGTGCTTTGGATGCGAATAATGAAAAGGAGATAATGGAAAAATTAGATACCTTTTTCAAAAATAAAACTGTTGTAGTTATAGCACATCGGTTAAGTACTGTTATGAATGCTGATCAAATTGTAGTCCTAGATAAAGGAGAAATTATTGAAAAAGGAAATCATCAGGAATTAGTCGCTTTAAAAGGGAGTTATTATCAGTTGGTAAAAAATCAGTTACAATTAGGGAATTAATATATGACAGAAAACGAAGAAATAGAATTAAGAAGCGAAGAAGTTCAGAATATACTAACTAAAGTTCCTCATTGGATGATACGATGGGGAAATGCCATTATATTAGTCATAATATTTTTAGTTTTTCTTTTTTCCTACTTCATAAAGTACCCGGATATAGTAACAGGTAATATTATTATAACAACTCAAAGCCCACCTGAAAAGTTAATAGCAAGAACTACAGGAAGGATTCAACATATTTTGGTACAAGATCGATCATTAGTAAGAGAAGAAACACCAATAGCCATAATTGAAAATTCCGCAAATTATAGAGATGTTTACTTATTGAAAGGTCTGATCGACTCTATTGATATAAATTTGGATAATGTTAATTTTCCTCTGATTAAATTAGCATCTTTGAGATTGGGAGATGTTGAAAGTGCTTATGCTATCTTTCAAAAAGATTTTTTAGCTTACCAGATTAATAGGGAATTTCAACCATATAATATTGATAAGGCATCACAGAGCATAGAAGCAAGGGAACAAGAAGAACGGCTTAAGTTATTAATAGACCAAAATAATATTGCTTTATTGGAGTTGGAATACAAAAAGAAAGATTTGGAAAGACATAAAAAATTATTTGATAAAGGAGTAATATCTAACCAGGAATATGACAATAAAAATATAGAGTATTTACAGCAGGAAAAAAACATTAATAGTTTGAATTCACAAATTTCAAGTTTGCGTTCTTCTTTAAATTCTTTAGGAAAGGATAGAAAAACTACTACACTTTCAGAAAATACAGATCAGATTATATTAAAAAGAAATTTGATATTGTCATTTAATCAATTAAAAAAGGCAGTCGCGGAATGGGAAATAAATTATGTTTTGAAGTCATCTACATCAGGAAAAATTTCTTTTCAAAAAATATGGGCAGAACAACAAAATGTTAGTGCAGGTGAAAATGCTTTTGTGGTGATTCCAAATCAGTCTTCCAATTATATTGGAAGACTAAAGGCATCTTCTTTTAATTCCGGAAAAATAAAGGTAGGACAGAATGTAAATATCCGATTGGCAAATTACCCCGATAGAGAATTTGGAGTTATTAAGGGTAAGGTTAAGTTACTCTCTCTTGTACCAGACACTGACAATAATCTATTAATAGATGTAGAGCTGCCACAGGGATTAAAAACGTCTTATAGTAAAAAGATCGCTTTTCAACAGGAAATGTCAGGTACAGCAGATATTGTTACTGAGGATTTACGTTTAATAGAAAGAATTTTATACCAATTTAGAGATATATTTAATAGGTAAATTTATAATTCACTAAAAAGTATGCACCTTATCAAATAAATTCGATATTCATATTATATTGACAAACCATATGAGAGATTTTATATTAATGATGAAACACCAGTTCCATATCTTACAGGAGCACTTATTTGTGAATATGCTATAAATTATTTAGGAAAAGAGAAGTTTGTAGAGAGTCTTCGACAATTAGATAAGGAAACTGATGTTTGGGTTTTAATTAATAAATGGGGGTTAACTAAAGAAACATAAATAGCGAGTTAAATAAGATGTTGTAAGTAATATTATATTTTGATATAGAAATTTGTATTAGTAACCTATTTTATCTCTCATTTGTATAATAAAATTGTAATTAATTGATTTTCATATGTAGTTATCTTTGAAGAAGAAAAATCAATTTTTAACAAGAAATGTCAGGAACTACTTAGGTTATTACAGAAGATTTCCGTTTAATGGAAAGGAATATTATACCAATTCAGAGATTTTTTAATAGGTAACAAATAAATTTAAAAAGGTTGCCATTTTTGGACAACCTTTTTAAATTCTGTATGATGTTGATAAATGAAATATTAAAGAATTCCATTTGAGAATATTGTTCTAAAAAGATGTAGAGGAACAGTTCTAACCCTTTAATTAAGAGGTTAGGAATTGATCTTATCTAATATTTTCTCCTTTAATCTACCTTTTTTAGAATGATAAAATTTTTCTAAAAAATGATACACAACTAATTCATACCTCCTTTGTTTTGCAATAAAAAGTCTATTCATGTACATATGAATATAACTTGATAATAAATCCTTTAATATATTTTCAGGGTTATCTGTCAGTTCTAATTGAGCCAGTATTTTACTTACTATAAGAGTATTATTAATTGATCTGACTCTAAAAATTTCTACAGCTTCTTCTATTTCATTTTCAATATCGTTAGCTGGTTCCATATGGCTTTCTATAAATTTTCGATACTTTCTAAAACGAGCATTTAATTGTTTTTGTAAGACACCTTGTCCCCCAAATTCTTGAAAAAATCCTTCTTGTAATTGTTTTATAAGAGAATGTTTTTCGTCTAAATTCAAACCAAAGTCCGATAATAAAGTATCTATTCCTCTAATCCCAAATAAAAACCTGTATTCCTCAGCATTAATTCCATCGATTAGATTTAAGAAATCCAAAACACATTTACTATCGTTATAAAACAATAATTCAGAATCATTAACCAAATTATAATGGTATCTTTCCAACTCTCTCTTATAGGTATCTAGTAACACGTTTTCAACAATTCCATTGTTTAAGTGAGGTTGAAGAGCTTGCATAAATTCAAAATACAGGTTGTTATTCTTTTTAATATCTGAATTATAAAATCTGATTCTAAAGTGTAATCCCGATTCGTCGTTATATCTTATAAAAAAGAAATGCTCAAATAAATTATTTGAAATTGCTTCTTGTGTAAATTTGTGAATTGTTGTAGCCAGAATAGAATCAATTGATTTTGCACCAGAGTAAATTTTGAAATATAACCATTCACTTCCTGGAAAAAAAGTTCTTTTGACTTCATTATATAAAGACCTTTTTATTATTTGTTTTTTATTAACTTCAGAATTTTGGTTTTCTAAGTTAATATCCATAAATGGAATTATGATTTCATTTGTAAAAGGAGCATTCTTTTTATCTCTCACAAAACAATTCTCATTTGTAAATAGAAATTCTTCTATTTGAATTTGTTTGTGTTTTTTTACATATTCAACAAAAAGATCTTTGCCTAAACGTTCATGAAAATCAATTAGGAGGTCATTATCTCCTTGTTTAATTACAACTCTATTAGGTATTTTATTCGTCTTTTTAAACGTATTAAAGAAATCTAACCAATCATTTTTATCCTTAGGTAATTTCTCTAAATCCTTCTCATTTATTTTCCAGGTAGCTTTATGTAAAATAATATTTTTGTATGTCACACGTGGCAGGTGCTTTAAATTTTTTAAGCTTCCCCAATCCCATACACCTGAATATGCTTTATTTTGGTATTGTAGATCACATAAAAATTTATAAATTGGTAAACTGTTATGACTAAAATTATGTGCAGTAGTTAATCTAGGTTGTACTCTCTTATTTAATCTCCTACTCCATAATACAATTTCTCCATTTTTAATAGAAATATATAAATCATTTGTTTTTATTTGATGATTTTCATCTATACCAGAAAGCCCAACATAAGGAATTTCATAGCTTCTAATTACAGGTCTTAATAATATATTTCCTATACGAGCTTGTGGCAGATGTGCAACTTCTGCAAGAACGGAATCAGGATTGTTTTCCTCCTCTTTTGATAGGATTTCTTTTACAAAATTGTTTATATTTTTATCACCATGAGCAAATCTTCCTAATAGATTTCCTCCCGAAGTTCCCCCTAAAGAAGAAAGGTCAAAAGTGAAATTATTAGAATCTAACTTCCCATTCTTTGATAATAAGCTTCCCATTAGGTAGCAACTATCTGAAAAATTGTGTTTTTTTGAGATACTTTCAAAACCTTTTAAGTCGGCATCCTTAATTTCTATTTTGTCCAAATTTAACTTATGCCACTCTTCATATTTTGCCAAGCTTAAAATATTTAAATGGTTTTGTTCTATTCTTGAACCAGTACTTTTTCCTAAAACAATTGCTAAATTATCTATAAATTCTCCATTACCTGTATCCTCTTGGGTTTTACCGGCATAAGCGATTCCTAATTCGGAATCTAAAGCTAAGGCAAGGGGAATCTGTCTATCTTCATATTTTTTTAAAAATGTATTTTTGAAATTTTCTAAATCCGGATTTGGATTTGAAACAGACAATAATTTTAACACTTCTGCTTCTTTTAGAATTGCACTTATTAGTTTTTCGTCAATTGTTGAATCTTTAACTGATAAATACATATCAACTTGAATAGTGTTTTTAGGAGCTATAAGGTCTGGTGCTAATTCCCCTAATTTTTTTTCTATTTCTTCATAAAATTTAATGCCAGTTGTTTGAATTTTTAAAAGATTTTGTAACTCAATTAACTTAGAAATAATTGACTCACAACCCACAATTTCTTTTAATTGTATTATAATTTGTTCAAGAGGTTCTTGTCCTGTAACTGCTGGTTCAATTGAAGCAATTAATATTTGAGAAGTACATAAATCATTAATGAATAATCTTGCTTCTTCTTCTGTCACATCTTCAGTTTGTACTAGAAGTTTTGTTAGTTGATTTATTGAAGCTCCCAGTGTAGCTAAATTTAATATATTTTGTAAATATTCCGAATTATGAACAGACGAAATCTGATATTTTCGAGTATTATTTTCGTTATAGTATTCTACATATCTTATTTTATCATCAATTTGATAGATACTATTATTTGGAAAAAAAAGTACTTGGCTTCTTACGATTTCTGATTTAAGTAATATATTAATAAAATCAGAAATGTAATTCATATCTAATCTTATATGTCTATTGTATAATGAAACATCATCAAGACAGATTTTGCTTTGTTTGAGATCTAATGATTTTTGGACTGGAATTAGGGTGGAACCTGCAAAAGTTCCAAAAGGAGTACATCTTGAGCTACTTCTTAACCAGTATTTAGCAAATGATAATTCTATTTTTTCAGTTTTTTGAATATTTAAATTTTCATTATTTTTAATGTATTCTTTATAAAATTCTGGAGAAGATATATATAAACCATCTTCAAATAATTGATTTATACCTTTTTTATCAAAATCATAGGCTAATGATAAACTTTGTAAAGGTGTGCGTAATAAAATTTTATTTAAGTGCGTAAACATTATTTATTAATTTAACATTATACAATAATCCCAATCGAAATTTCCTGTTAGATAACTTGACAAGACAAGTCCGATACCTATACTTCCTTCTAAAAATCCAACCTCTTTTTTCCATTTTTCATTTAAACTATCGTAGATCTTATATCCTCCAATACCATTTTTATTGTAAGCAAAATCAAGTGTGATTTTTACCCAATAATCAGCAGCTTCCTTGAAAATTATGTTATTGGTATAATGTGCCATTTTATTAAAAATATGTGCAATACCAGCACTACCATGACAGATACCTGCATCCAACACGATAGTTTCATTTAACAATCTTCTTTTTGTGCTAGAAATTAAGATTTCTAAAGAAAAGTCTTTGACCTTAGTATCATGGAATATTTGACTTGCTTGAAACAAAATAAACCCAATTCCTAAATCACCATAGCACCAACCTAGTCTACTGGGAATATTCTTTTCATCAGAAATTGTTGGGGGATAATAACAATATTCTAACTCATGCTTAAATGAATTTTCTAGTAAAAAATTTATTATTTTATAAGCAAGTTTTTTAGCTTGATATTTACAAATCCCTTGTTTATATGATTGAATACAAAATTTTAATATAGATGGAATTCCATGAGCTAGACCTAAATTGACTCTTTGTTCATTGTCAACCTGTTCATCAATGAACATTTGATATTTTGTATTTAAATTACTTATACGAAATAGTTCATTAAAAACTTTATTAAAATACTCGTTGTCGAAATTAATAGTGTTATATAAAGCGTAATATGCAATGCCTAGTCCACCATGTAAAAAATCCCAATTATTCTTTGAAAAGTAAGTTAAAGAGACTTCTTTTAGAAAAGGATCATCTAAACAAATACTTTCGTGATCATACCTGTCGATTAGATCATTTTTTTTTAGATAGGAGAAAAACCAGTTGATTCCTGTTTTTCCGTTGGACATCGATACGATTTTGTTTTCTAGACTATTGTCTATTAAAAGCTCTAGTTCAGTATTTATATCAATTTTATTGTTTTCAACATGTAGATTATAAAAAGTCTTAAATAATAAACTGCCTGTCACTCCTCCATATAGAGAATAAGTATCAATCTTCTCTTTTTCAATTCCATTAATTATTTGATCGATCTGTGTTCGTATATTTTGCATATTCAGTGTTTTTATTCGTTCAGCATAATAGAATAATCCCAATCAAAATTACCCGATAGATAACTTGACAATACTAACCCAATACCTGTTGTGCCTTCTAATAAACCTGGACATCTGTCATAAACGTTTTCATAAGCATCAAATCTTTTATATCCACCAATTCCATCATTATAATTACTATATTCAATTGTTTGTTCAATCCAATATTTAGCAGATTCTTCAAAAGATTTATCCTTCGTTAAAATAGCCAATTTATTATAAATATGAGCTACACCTGCTGTACCATGACATATACCAGCATCAAAAATTTTAGTAACTTCATTTTCTCTTCTTGTAGTAGTAAACTTTAATATTTTTAATGAAAAATCAATAATATTAGTGTCATTGAAAATTAAACCTGCTTGATATAAAATATAACCTAAACTTAAATCTCCATAACACCACCCTAATCTGCTTGGTTTGATTTCATCTTTATTTAAAATTTGAGGATAAAAAGAGTATTTTAATTGGTCTAAATAGTTTTTATTTAATAAAAAATCAATAATCCTATAAGCCATTTCTTTGGAGCGTTCTTTGCATACATCTTTTTTAAAAGATTCAATACAGAATTTTAGTACTGATATACAACCATGTGATAAACCAAAATTAACAGAATTCCGTATATGCTTATTATCAATAAAATCATACTCAAAAAACATTTTATGTTTGGTATTCAAATTTACCAATCGAAATAATTCATCATATATTTTGTCAAAATATGAATTGCTAAAGCCTAGAGAGTTATATAAGGCATAGTAAGATATACCCAGACCCCCATGTAGAAAATCATAATTATTTTTAGAAAAATATTTTAGGGATGCTTGCTCTAAAATAAAATTATCATAGCTTAAGTTAGAGTAGTCTTCATCATCTAATATGTTATATCTTCTTAAATATGAAAAAAGCCACTTAAAACCAGCTTTTCCATTACTAAATGTAAAATAATTAGATTCAAAACTCTCGTTTGTTAAGTATTCAAAATCTTTATCTATTTTAAATCTGTCTTTTTCGACATTCATATTATAAAAAATTTTGAATAATAAGATTCCAGACATACCACTATAGAGAGAAAGAGATTTGGAATTTTCTCTCTCAATATCCACAACTATTTTTTCTAATCCAATTCTAATATTACCGATATTCATATATTCTATACTAATTAATATTAAAAAAGCCACAGAGAATTAATGCTCTGTGGCTTTATAAGACCTTATTGAGTATCTAATTTTATAAAGATAAACACATTTCAGGTGAAGTCTGACATGGTCTTACAGAATGAGTTGGAGGTAGCGTTGGCTGAATTGTACTGTTTGTAGGACATCTATCTGATTTTGTGTTACAGCCGATAATAGATAAAAAACCTATCTCTGTATTTACAACAGTATCACCGCCAATAATACTCCCTTTTTCAGCGTCAGATAAACTACTGATTTTCTCTTTGTAAAGATTTAACTTTCCTGAATTTACTTTTAATTTCTTCATATTTTTAAATGATTATATTTTGATAAAAGTATAAAATTTTTTTATTAAAAAAAATAAAATGATTATTATTTAAAAATTTAATTTCAGGTATTCAATTGCTTTTTCTAAAATTTCGTCCTTATTATTTTTAATTCCTTCAATAGTTCTTTTTACATAAATATCGGGTTTAATTCCATCGCCAACCGCAGATGTTCCATCAGAGTAACTCATGCCGGCAGCAGTGAAATACACAGAATAATTTCCAGGAATATTTATTGAAGCTGCGTTACCATTGGAACCAGCTGTAGGTTGACCAATCAGTATAACGTTAGAAAATGTTTCAATAGATGAAAGGGCTGTTTCTGATGCACTTTGAACATATTCGTCCATCAAAATAATTAGTTTCCCTTTGTACTTTGGCTCTTGTCTTATACCAATCATGAAAACGGGATTAATCTCATAAAATTTTCCAGGAATATCTTTACTAATATTATACATGTTCGCATATTTTTTTTCTTCAGATGAAAAATAGTACGCTAACACTTCAGAATTGAGTTTATCGAAATTATATCCATAACGTAGATCAATTATTAAAGCCTTTTTTTTCTTTAATTTTCTCATAGCTTTATAAAATTCTTCATTGGTCATAAGGTCTGTTCTTATAAATCCAATATTTTCATCAATTTCTTTCCAACTTGGAGCTAAAGAATCTTCTGAAATTAATTTTGATATATAATTTCCTGTGTATCGATGAAGTGTTAATTTTTTAATTTCATTATTTCTCTCAACTTCAACTACTGCTGTATCATTCCAACCAAGTCTTAGATAATTAGATGTTATAAATTTATCTCGTGACGCTTTATGAGATCCTCCAACAAATTGTCTGTATTCATTTAAAAGAGTATCAACAGAAATGCCATCTATACTTATAAGAATATCACCATATTCTATTTGGTCTTTTTGTTTAAGCGATTTGCTTTGAGGTAAAAAATTTGTTGCAACTACTTTATCTTCGATTAGTTGAAAATATAGTTGAAAGCCTTTATCTCCTAAAGGAGAATATTTATCAGGATGAAATGTAAGTGATGAATGGGAGTCGCGTAAATAAGAGAAAGTATTAAGAATTGCTTTGTAATACTCTAAACTATCTTTAGCCTTTTCGAATTTCGGAATTTGATTTTCTAAAACATTTTGCCAACCTAATTCAATACGGTTTTTATGTGGCGAAAAATATTCTATTGTTGCCCAAATTCTCGCAAGTGCTAATAATCTGATTGATTTTGAGGGATAGTGTATGTCTTTGTAGGTATCTTTTTCTAAAAACACAGGATGATCAATCTCATTAAAATCTAAAAATCTGTTTTTGCCACTTATTCTTTGTAATGCAATTTCTTTAAAATATTGCATCAGTTCATCTGAGAATTGATCAGAGTTGTATAGATTATTTATAATTGTATCAACAAACTCTGTTTCCGCTGGATTTACATACGTTTCTCTTTTACTGTTTAAATTTTTGATTATATCTATAAATTGAAGGTTTAAATCTTCTCTAGAATAAATCTTTCCCAGTGAATCTAACTCATTTAAATAAATTTGATCCCAATCCATTGTTCCATGTGTAACCGCGGGGTGAAAGTATTTTAAAAAGCCCCAAGTTTTGGTCCAAGCAGCTATTTTATCAGTTTCGGAAATACTATTTTGTGCAAAAGATATATTTACTATAAGTATTGTAAATATAATTGAAAGTATTTTTTTCATTTAATTTTGGAATTGTTGGTTTAAAGAATTAATGTGATTTAACTAAATATATTTTTGGGGTTTATATTATCGATAATTACAATGATAAACAAATACATCGCGCTTGCAGCTGGATTAAACAAATATATTGAATCTAAAGAAAAGTTCCATCGATTCTATAGAACAATTAGTAATTTTACACAAAATATTTTGATAAATAGATAAAAGCGTAATTAAAAAACATATTGTTTAATGTATTAAATATTCTCAATATTTTTATATATTGGCATAATAAAAAATATAAAATTCACATCATGAAAAAACAAAAATTAAATTCAAAGTTGAGTTTGAAAAAGATTACTATTAATAAATTAGATAGTGACCAGTATCTAAATATTGTTGGTGGTAATGGATCAGATTTATGTAATATTACAAACGGCACTACTTGTCAATCAGGAAATGCACATTGTATACAAACAAAAGGAGGTTGTGATATATCAAGAAATAATCAGGTTTGTATTGTTCCAAAGGTTAGCTTGTAATATTATAATTTAAAAGTAAAATAATTAAAGAGGGCAATTTTTTTTGTTCTCTTTTTTTTTATACTGTTTTCTGTTTTATATATTCTATAACTTAATTAATAACTATGAATAATATAGCTTACGTCAAAGATGTATTGCAGTCTATTAGAAATCAAATAAAAGATTATCATAAAAATGAATTAAATGTTGGAGTCTTATCTGGGCTTTCAGGAATTTCAATTTTTCTTTTCCATTATTCTGAATTTTTGCAAGATGAAGAAATTGCACATGAAGCTACAGAGTTAATAGAAATTAGTATTGAAAAATTAAATGGAACGTATAGGCTTCCTACATTTTGTTCAGGAATTTCTGGGTTTGCTTGGGCTTTGGATTATTTATACAAATATGATTTTTTAGATATAGAAGTTGAAGAATATCTTTTACAATTGGATACATATTTGTATAAGATTATGTTACAAGATTTTAAACAAGGTAGATATGACTATATGCACAATGCATTAGGTTATGCCTTTTATTTTTTGAAAAGATATCATAATACTGAAATTAAACATCTAAAAGATCAATACGAGCAGATTCTCTCTGAGGTAATATTAAATTTAGATGAAATATCAGTAAATATTCAAAATAATTATGCGATTTGGGTTTCAGACGTAATGGGGCAGGATAAACCTGTAGTTAACTTCGGTTTAGCTCATGGTTTACCAAGTATATTGAGCTTCTTCAATAAATTGACTCAGGTTGAAAAATTTAAAGATACTGCTAAAGATAAAATCCGCAATCTATCTGATTTTATATTGAAGAATAAATTAAAATTTGATAATAAAATGGGTTCTACATTTCCGAGCTATCTTTATGGAACAGATTATAAAAATGCTACTGAAAGTCGTTTAGCGTGGTGTTATGGTGATTTAGGAATAGCAAGTGTTATTTGGAATTCTGGTAAAATTTTGAACAATGAATTATTAAAATCAGAGGCTATAGAAATTTTCAAACATAGCTCAGAAAGAAATACATTCGAAACAACAGAAGTAAAAGATATGTATTTTTGCCATGGATCTTTTGGAATAGTCCACATGTATCGGAATATATATAAAGATACTGGGATAATTGAGTTTAAAGATACCAGTGAGTTTTGGATTAAGGAGGGATTAAAAATGTATGAAAAAAATATTACGGAAAATCAAGGACCTGAATTATCTATTTTAGAAGGACTAGCAGGAGTTGGATTAGTTCTACTTAGTTGTTTAAAAAATGAAAGGATGGCTTGGGATGAATGTTTATTGCTTTTATAAGTAAAAATTATCGCAATAATTTTTTTAATTTCCTTGTGACCCTTATAAATGTTTGGTATTGGAGAACACTAAGTATGGTTATGAAGATATTTTTGTAAATTTCAGTTGTAAAAAAATCGATTCGATTAGTTTATCTTCATTTGATATTTTAAAATGAATATATAAAACGTTAATTTAAAAAATAATTAGTCTGAAAGATATTAAATGTACTTTGACGATACTAAATATTTGAAATTTCTTAGAGTTATTTATAACTACTCTAAAATTCACACTGGAATTATTTAATTCAACTTTTTTAAATTGAATTTTGTCTTCTGACGAAATTCCTTTACAAAAGCTTCTGTGGATTTTTTCTTTGGTGTTCTCATAATTTAAATTTTTTTGACAACACTATCTTAGTTTTAATATCTAAACTGTCCACTTTTTGCTGACGATTTACACTGTAAATCGTCAGCAAAAAGTAGACATTTTATAAAAGAAACTAAAGGAGTGTTTTCATAAAAAAATGTAACTTTAATTATGGCAACACCAAAAAAGAAATCAGCAGAGAATTTTGTAAAGGACATCCGTAAAAACACACGACGTATTTTTACAGCCGAACAAAAGATATTAATTGTAATGGAAGCTTTGCGTGCAGAAACTTCTGTAGCAGAGTTGTGCAGAAAACACAGTATAGCGCAATCACAATTTTATGCTTGGAACAAAGAGTTTTTAGAAGCCGGTAAAAAGCGGTTGTCTGGAGATATAACACGTGAAGCCACAAGCGACGAGGTATCGGATTTAAAGAAAGAAAATGCCCGCTTAAAAGAAATGGTTGCCGATTTGGTTTTACGTTACGATATTGTAAAAAAAAGCTTGGACATGCTCGATTAATCAAACAGTATAAAAGCTATATGAGATTATCGGCATCAGAGAAATATGAGATAATTCAGCAGGTGACACGTAGCGAGTTAGGTGTAAAACGAACACTTGATGAATTTGGAATACCACGAAGTACGTTTTACAAATGGTATAACAATTATCTTAAAGCAGGTTTTGATGGATTAAAACCAACTAAAAGGCTAACTAACAAGCAATGGAACAGTATCCCGGAAGATCAGAAAAACCTGGTAGTTGCATTAGCCTTGGAACATACAGAGTTGTCCGCACGTGAACTGGCATATAAAATCACCGATGAACAAGGCATCTATATTTCAGAGTCAAGCGTATACCGCATCCTAAAGCAACGAGGGTTAATTGCAGCGCCAAATCATATTTTAATTGCTGCATCAAATGAATTTAAGGATAAAACCCAATTTGTTCACCAAATGTGGCAGACCGATTTTACTTATTTTAAAATCATAGGTTGGGGCTGGTATTATTTAAGTACTATTTTAGATGATTACAGCAGATACATTATTCATTGGGAGCTATGTGATTCAATGAAGGCTGATGATGTAAAAAGAACCGTTGATACGGCAATTGTAAAAGCTCGTTTAAAGACAAAGCGAAAACCAAAACTCTTATCAGACAACGGACCTTGTTATGTATCGAACGATTTAAAAAAATATCTGAAAGAAGAGCTGGATATGAAACAAGTTCACGGAAAACCCATGCATCCGCAAACTCAAGGTAAAATTGAACGCTATCATAGAACAATGAAAAATGTGGTAAAGCTTAATTATTTTTATCATCCAGAAGAATTAATCGATGCTTTAAATGATTTTGTTAATCATTACAATAACAACAGGTATCACGAATCTTTAAAAAATCTGACTCCCGCAGATGTATATCATGGAAGATCTGATAAAATATTAGAAAAAAGAAATGAAATAAAAAACAGTACAATTCAGAAAAGAAGACAATTGTACAACCAACAAAAATTAATAAATTTATAAACTAAACACTAAATTAGTTTTTATATTTAACTGTCTAATTTACTTTGAAGACGTACATTTTCTACCTCATGATTATTCGGTACAGATAAATCATTTGATTTAGGTAATTGATATGGAGGCAGACTATCTCTAAGCATCTTAATAACGGGCTTTTACATAGTCAGCAAATACTTCATCAGCATCTCGTAGGGCAATAGAGGGCAACCAATAGCGTAACTGTTTCGGTTTTACCAAAATAATACTATCCTTACCATACACTTTCATTATTTTCTGAATGTGTAAGTGTTGTTGCTTATCATTTCTTTGAGGAATAGCTTCTTGAATATACTGCTCTAAATCTACGATCTTCTCTTCTATAGAAGTAATAATTCCTTCGCTGTATTCAAAATGCACAGCAAAATAATTTTCTGTATCTAAAATTTTGTATACTTGAAACTGCTTGCTTTTATTTCTATATATACTATTGAGTGTTTTACAGAAAAAAGCAAGATATAAAATTAACTCCCTATTTGTAGTTTCTTCTGATAAGTTGTACTTTTCCCGATAAATATTTAAGGCATCTTTAACTAAAGTTTTTTCTAAATCTGAAAGTTTTATGTCATTAAGATTTTCAGTATACGGAATGTTGAGTAGATCATCTTTTAATAATGCTGTTGCTCTATTTACTAAAATTTGACCACTTGAGGCAAGAATATAAAATCTTAATAGACTAGAATTTATCTTTAAATATTGGTATATATCTTTTAATTCTTTTTGTGAGCCATGAATACCTATTATTTTATCCTTAAAAACTATATATTCGTCTGAATAATCAATCAAAAAACCATCCTTACCTATATTAGCTTTCCATAAAATATGAGGTGGTGTATAAATTTCTTCTCTACTTGGTGTATCAAACTCTTCAATATCACATATTGTTAGTTTTTTATAATCAATTCCGTTCTCAGTTAACGCTTCAGTAGGAAGTAATTTTTTTCCGGTAATATATGATGCTTTTTTCCCAACAGTACCTTTGATAAAGCCTTCTCTCACTACCCACCCATTATTTTCTTTTAAATATTCTTTAAGAGTTGGGAGAGTACTTAACCTATCAATTAGTTGGACAATCCTTCCGCCTCCTAATAAATGAGCTTTCCACACATGTGGATTATAAATTGCATCATTTTGGCTTAAAAAATGAAAATCATAATGTTCAAAGTCTAAAAACAATCTATTAGCATTAGAGAAATTACGATTTGCTACGAGATGCAAGATTAACTCAGTATCAGGCTTAGTTTTTTGTAAAAATATAGCGGCTGTCGCCACATTTTTTCTACCCCATAACTTATCTGCAAGTTTTGTAAAGTCAATTACCTGCAAAAAATTGTATTTAAAAAAAAAGCTTGTTTAAATTTTGTATTTCTTTGATACAGCAAAGGACCTGATGGTTGAATCATTGATAATACTCCTTCTTCTTTTAGTAATCGCATAGATTGTACAAGAAAGTGCAATGCAAGATTTTCGTCTGGAATATTTATGTCACTTCTATATCCATATTTCTGTTTTACTTTATTGATATAATTTCCATTGGATTGTTTCATTCCATCCTCAGACAAAGATGGGTTAAATGGCGGATTCCCTATAACCAAGGAAAAATCATTAGATAGATTGTCCGTAATAAATTCAAAGAAATCTTTAGTAATAATATTATCACTCAAATCAGGAAATTTCAACTTTCCCCATGTAGGCGGATCTAAGTTAACTTCATCTAAAATTGCTAAAGCCAAACTAAAAATAGACAGTCGTATAGCATCTTTTTGGATATCAATCCCATGAATACTTTTTAGCAATAAGTCTTTTAGAACAGCAAGAGATGGTTTTTCCAACTTCCCTGTCTTTTGCCATTGTTCATACCTCCACCATTGAACAATGCGTTTGTATGCTTTGACTAAAAAAATACCCGAACCGCAACTTACGTCAATCAACTTAAAGTCTTTTTGAGGAACTTTAAGTGGCATACACTCATCTACTAGAGTAGAGACGATCATCTCAGGGGTATAGACAATATCTTTGCTGTCGGTTAGTAATTCTTCATATACAGAGCTGATAACCTCGACAGGTAAATGCGAAAACGAGTATAATCTCCAAAGAACATAGCTTCCATTTTGAACGTTGCCATCTAAATATTCTGATAACTTTTGTATTTCACTTTTTTGAATGGCTTCTCGCGCTTCAGCTTCACTATCTTTATGCCATTCAAATATTTTTCCATTAAAATCTTCTGCTAATTTATCTAACAAAAGAATCAATTTTCCCTTACGGATTACATCACAGAAATCCGTACACTGGAAATTATTTTTAAAGTATGTTCCTGCGAAATAGCCACTTTTAGCATCTTCATCACGCTCCTCCAGATATTTAATCAAGAGGCTCTGTACTAAAAGTTTTAAAGCGACATGTTTATCCAAGTTGGATTCTTTTTGAAATCCTTAATAAACATTTTTAAGCCCTCGAATTAAATCTCGGGTAGCTGATTGCTCAAACTGGAATCGTTTTTTATTCTCCTCCTCTTCCCAAAACAATCCATCATCAAAACTTTGAGCATTGAACGATTTTATCGCATCGCCTGTTTTTCTGATGATTTCCTCTGCATAGTATTGTTTATTTTCTTTAGGCTTTTCCCTCGAATCGAAAACACTGACAGCCGATTTTTCAATAATAATGTATGCAGGAACCTGATAACCGTTCCACATATTTCTATGGATACGATTTCGATCTTCTGTATCTAAACACTTTTGTGTATAATCAAAGATATATAGTTGCGGAACAGCCGCCCTTCCGTCTTGGAAATAACGAAAATAAACAGCATCAGCTTCAAATTTACATGCTGTTTCTAGTGCAAATAGAATATCCGGACTGGCGATTGTCTCGGTAAGATTTTCGTAGTTCGCAGTTAATAATACGCCACTTGTTCCTCTATCGGAAATAAAGGAAAAATTAAGCTCCTGAATATGTTTCTCAAAAACTGCTGTTGGCATATTGTAATATAAAAACGTTATTTGTTTACAGGGTAAAGATACAATTTATAGTGGTTATATTCTATTAGACTACCTGATGAATTTAGTATATTTTAAGTTCTTCTAAACTTCTACCAGAAATATTTTTGAAAACGATAGACATGTCTGCTTCACCTAAACATTGTTCTTGAATCCGTGCCTCTAAAGCATTTTTTGTTTCCTCATATAATTCGTTTAAAGTTTTATTCCTACAGATTGGCTGTGGATTAAAAATATCTGATTTGCCATTATGCGACATTCCAATAACTGCATATGTTCTTCTATCGTTAACACAATAAAAAGATTCAGCACTAATTGTTGATTCAAGATATAAACAAATATCATCCAACGTTTTAAAGGTGTATATGTATTCTTCTCCTGAATTGGAGTAAATTGGTAATTGAATCAAGGAGTTTCTTTCTAGAACTGTATCAAATCTATATTTTTTCAATTCATTGATTATCTCAAAAGTATCTTGCAGTTCCTTTTTGAAGTAATTTGATTTTGGGTTATAATGAGACGTTTGATTCAAAGCTCTTTCCCGATATCTATCTAACTTTTCTAAAAGTATGACATTAAACCCCAAGTGGTTGAAAAAATCAGTACACTTTACAATCAATGTACCTAAGGTTTGAGAAGTTACAGCTATAGGTTGTCCATCCTCTTGCCGAAGAAATTTAGATGGTATAATTTCTTTAAAAACTTCTTCTAAAGCAGATCTTAAATTATTACCACAAGCATTGTAGTCAATATTTTCAACATCATTAAAATAGAACAAAGCTTTTTGCAAGTATGATTTGTGTGTGGTTATTGATGGAATTCTTTTTCCATCAATCTGAGTTGCTTCATAAAGTTCAAAAATCTTCCAATGATCTAAATATGCATCATCTAGTGTCGCTTTATTTTGCTCTCCCTTTTTCTTTAGTGCCGCTGCATGAGTAACCTTAATATAGCTAAGGGCAGATTGAAAGAAAACCCTGTCATGAGTTAGGATAATTAATTGATAATCATTTAAATATTCTTCAAGAATGATGGATAATACTATTTCACGATTACCCATATCTAAACTCAAAAGTAAATCATCTAGAATAAGAATTTTTGGTAATTCCTTAATGAATTTTTCTTTTAAGATAGCCATTCTAATCGCTAAGGCTATTGAAGATAGCCTTGCTTCATTCAGAAAAGTATGAACTCTTGTTATTTTTCGAGATGTTTCATCAAGATTAGGATCAATAAGCCAAGCATCTAAAAATATTTCCGGAGGCAATGTTTTTTTATTACGCCCTTTATTATATGTATTGAAGTCATTGTAGGTGCAATTCTGATAAACAAATTCTATTTGGAAATCTTCCTTAAATCTATACTTCAAATAATTATTGGCTGTTTCAGTGATTTTCATTAGGTAAAAATCAAAATCTGTATTGAATATAGATATTAAATTTTGAAAATGTATATATTCCAGATCATAAATACCTGGATATGGATCTAATCCTATTTTCAAATGATCCCACCAGACTTCAAGATTTGTAGAAACAACTGTTCCATCATGTTTTGTCAATGGTGTTCTAAGATTTATAAATGGCAAAAGATGTTTTTCAAAATATCCAAAAAGCTTCACTTTGCTCTTATTGGTAAAATTATAAATATTAAAAATTGATTTATAATCAATAAGATCGCTTGTGAGTGTAATCTCTTTGATAAAATTGTCTGTTCTGGTATTAACTGTCGTATTCGAAATTCTTTTTAAGCGTGGATCAGAAGGTTCATTTTCAAATAAGATTTCAATATATGAATCCTCATCATCTCCTGCATAACGGTTTTTAAGACTTTCTTCATTTCTTGTGATTGGTAAAAAGTACTTTTGAACTTGTCTTACATCTGATTTAAATACACTTTGAAAAAAAGTGTAAAGAGCCCAGTATATGGAACTTTTCCCACTACCATTTTCACCATACAATAGGATATTTTTACGGTCGAAGTCAATTACCCTATTTCCATAGAAAAATTTAAAATTATGTAAGGTTATTTCTTTTATTCTGTACATTACTTAGCAGTTTTAATAGGCATTACAATATCTGCCAGTTTAATGTCCATCAATTTTAAGTTGTTGCGGATTTCATTATCTTTCTCACGTAATTTTTGATATGCATTGTGTATAACTTCGATCTGTATAGTTTCATCTTTTTCTTCTATACTCTCAAAATCTCTTTCGACATATTTTATAAATTCAATGCCTGCTTTTTCGAAATCCTCTTTAAAGTACAATTCCATTACCATTGCGTCTAATACTTCTTCAAACAATTGTGCAATATGGCTGTTTGGAACGTGATCGCTGATTTCTTTTTTGCTGGAAAGGACAAAAAGTAAATAATCAACCAGAGTTTCAAAAGATTTTGTGTTTTTCGTTGTGGCAATTGGTAATAATTCTATAGTTGCTTTTTTTAGTGTATAAGCGCCGCCAGCAGTCATTACACCAATAAATCTGAAATAATACTCTAAAACTTTACTATTTAGAATAGCTAACAAAGTCTTGAGTGAATATTTTTCTGAAACTAGGAAAAAACCACCACTCGTTAAATAGTGTTGATTATTATCTAAAGCAAATCCCCATTGGTCAGCTGTAAGTGGCCAAATTATTTTTGTTTCATCAAATTGTTCAAAATAGGATGCCGCACATCTTTGAAGAGCATACCACTCATACCTTATGCCTGTTTCAGACTGATTTCTTGTACTTAACCCTTTGTGATGATTTTTCAAATGAGAATATAATTCAGGATATAAATTTTGCAGTTTTTGTTCTGCAATTGCTGATGCACCAGTTATCGTTCTATCATTTTCTAACGGAAAATGCCATGGAATAAACAATAGAGAGGAGTTACTGGTCTTAAAAAGGTATTTTTTAATGTCCTTTCCTTTAAGCAAAGGTTTTACAAAATCTTTACTTTGAAAAACTTCCGAGTTTTCATCTCCAACAATAAAAGCTGGATCATAACCAGTTGTTACACCTCTTTTTATATCAATACCTGTAATATCTTTTAAAGGTTTTCCGTTTTTTTCTATTTTAGTTTTTATTTCAGCTTCGTTTCCTTTCAAAAACACCCATTCCGCCTCAGATAAAATGGTGTGGCTATAATTTCGCTTTCTTTCTTTTAGTTTATCTTCAAAACTAATTTTCCAGCCAGTTTCATTTTTAAATTCGTAAAAAGAAAATTCAGATTTCTCTTTTGGCTTTTTATTTTCTGACAAGTAAACCACACTTGAGACCAAAATTCCTTTAAAAACTTCAACTTGCTCAAAATTGATAATTTTGTGAATAACTTTATCAACTAAATAACGACGTAAAGTTTTGCCATATCCTGTGTTAAAAAACTTATTAGTGCTTATGTAGTTGAGTATTCCATTTTCTTTCAATACATCAAATCCTCTTTCAAAAAAGTAAACACTTAAATCAGAACTTCCTGTATAAACACTGTAAAATGGTTTTAATTTGCTTGCAATGTGTTTTAATTTCTTGTGTTCGACGTAAGGCGGATTTCCGATTACCAAATCAAATTTTTCGATTCCAAACATCCATTTAGGATCAAACCAATCGCTTTTTTCATTACCGAAAGGGTTCCAATTACCTAATTTGTATGCTTTGCTTTCAGAATTACCCCATAAACCGTTCTGGTCTTTTGAAATTTTTTGCTGAACTTTTAAAAATCTATCTTTAATACTTTTCTTTGTTTTTCCATAACTTTGGATATATTCATTTCGTAATTCTTCCAACTCTTGCATCTCGTCGAAATTATCAAACATATCTCTTTGATCATTTCCGTCTGGAAGTTTTAATAATGTATCGGCTGTAACAAATTTGAATTCCAAATTAGGTAATGGCTCAACCCCTCTGTTTGGTCTATTTTCATCAATATTTTCATCTACCACAAGAGATAAAAAGCAGCGTAATTTAGATATTTCAGCCGCTACAGGTTGTATATCCACTCCATAGAGACTGTTTTGTATCACGCCTATTTTTCGGGCATATTCTACACCCGAGCTAGCTAGTTTTTCTTTTAGGAGCTTTTTTACTGTTGGATTTTTTATTCTATCTATTTGTCTTTTTTTCCACCATTCCGCTTCGGGATCCAATTTCTGTAATGCCTGTACTATTTTTTGTAATACTCCCATAGGAAAAGCACCAGAACCACAAGCTGGATCCAGTATTTTTACTTGGTCTAAAGCATCTAAAATATTGTTCTTTTCGGCATCGGTAAATGTTGGGTCAGCTGTTTCCAACATTTTAAAAATCGGACGGACTTTCTCTTGTACAATGCCAGTTTGGTTATACAGATATTGTACTAAACTTTCAGTAGCCATATAATCCACAATTTCCCTTGGCGTATAAAAACTACCTGTTGCCTTACGTGCCGTTTCTCCGCTATCGGGATCAATTTCTGCCAACAGGTTTTCAAAAATACGCCCTAACATTTCGGGGTCAACACTTACCTCGATTTCGGTAACCGAATTTTCGTCAATGGTAAAATTGTACTTCTCCAATTCTCCAAAGAATCTCAAAAACCAATCGTCACCTATACCAAAATTGTTTTGATTGTTTCCTTGGCTATCTGATTTATAATAATCTTCTATATTAGGTTCAAACAAACCACCGTTCAGGAAAGGAATTGTTTCTGTTCCTTCAGGTAAGTTGCTTAAGCGTTCTTCCATTGGTGTATTCAACGTTTGGAAAAACAAACGTTCTAAAATAGTGTGGTAATAATTATTGTAGTGTTTTACGGCATTTGATGAAAGTAACGTTTCGGGTAACAATGCAATATCATCATCCGATTTTTTCATTTTCAAAAACCAACAAAAAACCGTTCTACCGATTAAACGAACTGCAAATTCCTGTCGAACACTACGGTCAGTATGAGGCAATTGTAAAATGCCTTTCCCGTATTCTGTAACTTTTTTTCCTTTGCCAATTTTTCCTCCTACCAATTCATAGAAAAACGACTGAACAATTTTATAAAACTCTTCGTTCAGAGCCTCTACGCTAAAGGCATTCAGCATATCTTGTAAGGATACGACTTTGCCTGTGAGCTTACTTAAGCGATCAGATGGCGTTCTTACTTTTTCGTTTTTACCTAACAGATAGGTATATCTCTTCGATTCAGTTGCCTGTTTGATAATTTCGCCCTCATCATTGAGTACCTTTATCTCCGAAATGAAGGATAATCTCCACTTTTCGTCCTGAACAAAAACAACGATAGCACCATCCACATCATATTTGTAAACGTTTCTAAGCAATTCACGAAGACTAACTTTGTTTCGTTCTAACCATACATCCGATTTAACGTTAATACGATACAAACCGATTATCCGATCATCCGAAGTAGTAAAACTTCCCAATTCAAAAGCTTCTGTTGCACGCTCATTATTGGGTAGTAGAATAGGTTTGGGTTGTATATACAATTGTCTTGCTCCAAAAACAGATTGTAGCACTTCAATCCAATCTTGGTGATTATATGCTTTTTCAAATATCTTATGTAAGGTTGCTCTGTCCATTAGTAAATAAATGTTTCAGTGATTACTATTTCAGGAGTGATATTCAGATCTATATCGTTGGTAGAAGATTGTTCGTCTTCACCATCATTAAACACATCATATTTTTTTGCAAGGACAATAATTAAATTGTCGGCTTGTCCGTATGATGTTTCCTTCTTGTCTAATCTTCGTTTCAATTTTCTTATTTCATTAGGTAAGGGGGTAAATGTCCCTTTATCAATTAAGTCTGCTAATACTTCACAAGCCTTTTTAGTATCTGCCTTTCTTGTAATTGATTTAAAATCACGCAAAAATTTCTTTGCTTGTGCTGAAATAGCATCGGCTTTATCCGTTGTTGTAACTGTATCTGTTGTGGCACCTAAGAAATCCTTATCAAATTCTTCTAAAGCGGCTTGTACATTATCATAGTGACTTACAGGAACATCGTATCCTTGTTCGTTTACTTTTGCCTCGAACCTTTCGGCAGCTTCCAAAAAGGTCAAAGGAGTTACCTCATTACCTTTAGTAACAGCATAAAATTCCATTTTATAGGGTGATTTCAGGAAAATAAGGGTCGCATCTTTTGTTTCTTCTGCAATGGTGTCTTGGTGTTTTCGGGCAGTACGTGCTTTTAGCGGAAAGTTTTTTATACGCTTAAATTCTCGTGGATTAGCGTCTTTAAACTCCCTGATAAATCTTAAATAAAGTAATCGTTTATCCTCTTCGTCTGGCATCCCTTCTTTGAAAAGTTCAAATTGTTCGACCAATTCTTCATGTGTAAACACCTGTGCGTCCTCACCAAAAGCTGAATGGAATCCTTGTAACTTTAATAATGCATTTTTATACAACTTAATCTCCTCATCTCCCTGCTGTGACGGATAAAATATATAGTTATATACTACACCGGCCACACTTCCGATTCGATTAATTCTTCCGATTCGTTGCATCAATCTTGTGGCATTCCAAGGAGTGTCATAATTAACCAAAACATTCGCTCGATGTAAATTTATACCCTCTGCTAAAACATCGGTTGTTATCAGAATTTGATAATCGTCCTTTCTTTTGCCTATATAGTTAGCATCAAAATTCTCCTGAATGGTTTCAAATATTTTATTTCTATTAGCCGAAGAAACCTTTAATACGCCTTTTCCGATGCGCTTTTCTAACTTTTCTGCCAGATAATCTGCCGTGTCATTACTTTCCGTAAATAAAATAAGTTGTCCTGTCGGATTTCTATCTTTGTTTAATAACTCATTTTCAAGTGCTTGAAATAGTTCTTCAATCTTAGGATCTTCTTCTACTTTAGCCCACTCATTACATAGTTCATTTAATAACTCAGAGTCTTTAATTAAACCATCAATCAAAGTTATATACCTGTCGTTTTTTTCGTTTTTCTTACTTATTTTTCTTTCTACAAAATCCGACTTCCTGAAAACATTACTTTTGGGATTTATAAGAGAGTTTTCTAAAACTATAGCTTCAATCTGTTGATCTGTACGTCCTTTGTTCTGAAGTTCATTAACGCCTAAGTCAGGTGCAATAAATATCTTGTCATTCTCAAACATTTTTATCATTCTATCTGACGCAATTTTCAGGTTGGATAAAGTTGTTCTAAAAGCGGTAAAGCTACTTTCTAATCGTTTTGTCATTAGAGTTTTCATAATTCCTGCTAAAGAATTAGACACTATTTCTGCATTTTCATAACCTGCGGCTACTTGTTGTTCATCAGATAAAAATCGAATTGCTTGATACCGATAATAATTTATCTTATCACTATCTGTTAGATAAAATATGGTTTTATAAAATAGCTTACTTAATTGAGCGTTGAGTTTATATTCAAGCGTGCGCAAAGGTGCTATTTCAGGAAAAACAATACCTTGTTCTTTTAAATCGTCAAGATATTTGGGGTAATTTGCTAAATCTCGCCTTGTTCTTCTAACCGTAATTTGAGAAATGACTTTTTCACGAATTGTATTGTACAGATCACGAATTTTTTCCACATTGGGCTCGTCCTCTCGCATCACATCTTTATATTCTCGAATTATAGGACCAAAGAACGATTGGAGATTAGTAACGGGAAGCGTACTTCTTCTTGCATCCTGGAACAATAATAATTGATAATAGAGATCTTGAGGTCTATTGTTAAGCGGAGTAGCTGAAATTAATATAACCTTTTTATTTTTTCCTGTCACTAATCCTTCGCCATTTCTTGGAGCTTTGCAAATACGTTGCAACAGTCCGAAAGCTTGCGAAGTATGATTTCTATATTTGTGTGCCTCATCAACCAATATCAAATCATAGTCCTCTTTAGCCCAATAATTCATATCCTCTCCATTGACTATTTTCTCCAAACGCCCATTAGTAACAAATTTGGTATGTCTGTCAATTCCAAACATTCTAAATGTGGATTTCCAGTTTTTTTCCAATGCAGGTGGATAAACCACCAATATTTTGGTGTTTAAAGACCCGTTAGCAACCAGAAACCGCTTAGCAATCATAGAAGCGATAATTGTCTTCCCTAAACCAACAACATCTGCTAAAAAGAAACCATTATGATCCATTAACATCTGAAACCCCTGATTAACTGCATCTACTTGATAACTTAGTTTTTTATAACTCTTGGGCAAATCCCCAACTGTGTCAGGGTCATAATCAATGTTGTTACCAAAATATTCGATTAATAGTTTAAGATAAATTTCAAAAGGAGTAAAGATTTGTCCGATATGAGTTCTTTTCTTATACTCTAAAATATCAGCAGGCAAAATAGTTGTTGATTGTTGCCAAAGTTTTTGAAACTCTATTTTGGTAAATTCAACATCATCAAAATCCTTTAGCGCAATATTCAATTCGTAATTCGGGGATTTTTTAATACCCAAACCTGCTTCTGTAAGATTAGATGACCCCATAATCACCCAACCATCTGAATGTTGAGAGTGCAGTTCGGGTAAAAAAAGATAAAATTTAGCATGAATTGCCTTTGAGTTGTGTGCTCGTACTTCTATTCTACCATCAATAATATCTTGGATAAACTGTAAAATACCTTCTTCTACTTCTTTGGAATATTTAGCTTCCTTCAAATCCTGTATAAACCAGTTTAAAAATTCTTCTTTCGTTTTTTGTTCATCTCCAAAGTATAACAGACCTTTTTTCTGAGCATCTGCGAACATTTGATCTACATTTATACCAACCAGTATTTTTATATCCTTGATATTATTTAAATAAGGCTGTAATGCAAAATATCCTGAAGAACGAAAATAACCTACTACAGCATGAAAGGCAAATACATCTCTCATATTTTCAAGTATACCTTTGAATTTATAGAAAACTGTATTTTCTTCAGTATTTGTGAAAAACTTTGTACTCATCAATCAACTATTTTCGTCTTTAGTTTCAATTAATAATTCTTTTACTGGAACATCCAATATCTTCGCAATATCATATAGTACTTCTAAACGAGGTTGCTGTCTATTCTGTACATAGCCGTTAACAATGTTATAGCTTTTGCCAAGTTGCTCTGCAAGCCACGTTTGCTTAATACCTTTTTGTTCCAATATCTCTTTGATTCTATTCATACTTACGTCATTATAAATAGTTTACATCTTTTTAGAATTAAAGTTGTAAAGGTTGCAATATACTGTATTTCGGTGTAATAAAGCACGGTTTTTTATGTAGATTTCCGAATACTTAATACAATATTTTAATATTCATAAAGAAGAAGTAGTATTTTATCTTTCTTTTTAAACTAAATTTTTCGACTTTATATTAATATTCTTAATAGCATAATTAATGCTTGATTGTTTTGATTTGTAATGCCTAAAATTACACCAATTTGTATGAATAGAAAGCTATCATTTAGCTTAATCTTAAGTCATACAATAATTATAAGAACATATTTAATATAAGTTTTTATAATAATAAGTTTATCAAAAATCAACTATTTGCAAAAAAAAAAATATATAGTATAGGGCAACAACAAAAAAGCAGCTGTAATTGTGTGTGTAACAAGGTGATTAAGATGGTATTTGGAGCGATGAAAAAAATGAGAGTTTTATCAGGATAAATCTATTCAAAAAACTATGTAAAAAAAACAAGCTTTTTACACAGTTCATCTTAGCTGACGTATTTCTTTTATTTTTTGTTCGATATTAATGTTAGAAAAACTCTTTCCTCTTTTAAAATTTCTGATTTAAGTAAATAAGGAACAACTTGTCTATTAAGTAACGCTTTCAATAAATTCTCAATAGAAACAACATACATTTCACCTTGTATATTATAAGCTCTAGAAATTTGATAAGTTTATTTGTAGCATTAGATCAAAGTCATTACACAATCAAAAATCAGGTTTAAATAATCTTACAATATCATTTTCTAAACTAAAAATTTTCTAGTAGTTTTTTTTGAACTTTAAACCATTCTGTTGCTATATTCTGTGAATAAGCTTGCGTAAGAATATTATTTAATGCTTCCTTTGGCATATCAATAACGCAGTCATAGAAAGCCATTTTTCCCTCAAGTTGATCTGCTCTTAACTCAAGGACTGTAATGAAATTCCCTTAATCAAAAACAAAAGTTGAGCCTTTACTTTGTGATATAAGTAAGCCAATTTTAACGTCAATATTAAAATTTTCACCTATAACTTTTATAGTATAGTTGATTTTCTCAATATCTGTTGTGAGACCATAATTTACTTTATTAGAAATATTATCTACCAAGAAAGTGTATTTATCAGAAATTGGCGGTTGTTCGATTATGTAATATTTTTTCATATTTTTTTGGTATCTAATTTATCACTGACAATTAAAATTTCCTCTACATGATCTTCAGTTTTTTTACTAGCGGTACCATTTTTATTCAGCTTTGGAACTTTTGTATATTTTATTAATATTAAATCATCATTCGGCAACTCCTTTGGAAATAAGTCGTCTAGGGTTTTTAAAGAGAAGATCTTTTTTAAAATTATTAAGTGTCTAAGATTGTATTTTTCAGGTTGGCTTAATGACTCAACCTTGCCAACGAAAGATTCAGAAAACCCCATTTTGTTACTTAATGTTCTTTGAGACCAACCTTTTGATTTTCTTAGTTCCTTGACCTTTTCAATAACTTCAAATTCGACTCTATATAATGATTGCGATATATAAATTTCATTCATAAGTGAAATATTTGTACCGTATATTTGGTACATTAAAAATATTTGCTATATTTGCTTTTGTATTACAGCGATAATCTCAAACTGAGGAATTTACTCAGTTTTAAATGATGCTACTCGTACAAGAAAACCGCTAATTTTCCCTATGAGTTTATCATGAGTGCTCGCGATCTATTGGTTTTTCGTATTTTTGCGAATAATATTCCAATAGTGCGGGTCTCATGTAAGTCTTTGGGGACTATGATTTCGGTCATAGAGGTTCTTAGCGGTACCACTTGCAAAGCTTTGAGACCTATCTATTGGTTTAACTCTCATCCTTACTGAGTATCATCGTTCCATAACCACATAAAATCTTATTTATGAGAACGAAATTTGTACATACCGCCATAACCCATCCGCCTTAATGCGGTGCTAAACCTTTTCCTTTTTGTTGCTCCTGCACCAAAAGGTATATGCAGCAATAGGCTTACCGTATGGTAGTCCTGTAACAGTCCGCTATACACAAAAGCCACCGCCGTATATACAGTACCTCATTGCTTTGGCACTATATAAATAGGGTATTTTAACTTTTTTACTCGAACTCTAAAAGTATTGCCTTTATTTCTATTTTCCAAATCAAATGTTAAAATAATTAGGTACAAAGCAGGAGCTTCAAAAAGGTTTTAAAAAAACATATACATATAGTTACGATGAGGTAACAGCTTAATGTTAAAGTGCAACAATTTTGATTGCAAACGGAATAGTCTCAGTAGGAGAATTAAAGCGCCATTAGGTCAAAACAAACAGACTGCCCAATGAAATAGTAAGCGGCTCAAGTATTTAATGAAAACACAGATGGACTGTACACTCAGCGGTATGATGTTTTCATCAGCCTGTCCCGAGCATCGGGAAGTGTCGAACCACTGCATGGAGCGTAAGCAGATCGGGGTGCAAAGCACCGTTTCGATCTGGTAGCTTCAAAAGTGAATTTCGACCGATTAAAAGATCGCCGCAATAAGCACTTTTGGTACTTTTTGTCTATAAAAAGTACGGAGAAGGGAATTGAGTTTATTGAAAGCACATTGAAATATTGAAGAATATTAAGTCTTATAATTTGTCTTTAACTTTTACCTTGATGTAAAAGTTACAAAAGATCAAGACTCTATTTTTCCAACGGTCAACAAACTTCTTGAAAAGGAAATCAAATAATCGCTCCCTACGGTCGTATTTGATTTATTCCTTTTCTTTAAAGAGTTGACACTCGCTAAAAAAATAATGTCGTTTTTAAATACTGAATTGCTCAACAATAGGATTTTGATTTTAAGGGAAATAGTAATATTAACACAGCGGTATGAACTTTTGATCGAGTGTCGAACCACTGCATGAAGAGTAAGCAGATCGGGGTGCAAAGCACCGTTTCGATCTGGTAGCTTCAAAAGTGAATTTCGACCGATTAAAAGATCACCGCAAAAAAGACTTTTGGTACTTTTTGTCTTTAAAAAGTACAGAAAGAAATTGAGTTCATTGAAACCAGATTTGCAATTGAAAAAATAATGTAACTCCCAAATCCAGAATAATTCAAAATCCGGATTTTGAGTAAAAACAGACGAGAAAAAGAGATCAATTTTGAAGCATTTTGACAAAACCCTAAACCGTGACTTGTCCTGAATTAGCTATACACAAATTACAAGTGTATGAAAAAAACAGAACAAATTGATTATGCAGTTCGGGAGAACGAGCGTAGCCGATATGACAAGCGCTTAGTTATGAAAATTGT